>Ga0209515_10000082_pt1 | contig 169429 bp, 167 predicted proteins | sample Subgroupgradi54m_FD_187454 | JGI IMG/M metagenome (GOLD analysis project Ga0209515, IMG submission 187454) | Subsurface groundwater microbial communities from S. Glens Falls, New York, USA - GMW60B uncontaminated upgradient, 5.4 m (SPAdes)... ...
GTACAGCGCGACAAGACGTGGCTTCCCTATGATATCCAGGCGAGCCCCGCGGGCGGAGTGGAAGTGAAGATGGGGGACCCCTCGATAGGCTCGGGGCAGGCAAAGTGGTATTCGCCGGAAGAGATATCATCTTTTATTCTCGCAAAGCTCAAAACCGACGCCGAAGCGAAGCTCGGAGAAAAAGTGGACGAAGCGGTCATCACCGTGCCCGCGTATTTCGATGACTCGCAGCGGCAGGCGACAAAGAACGCCGGCGAGATCGCCGGGCTCAAAGTGCGCCGTATTTTGAATGAACCGACCGCCGCGGCGCTTGCCTACGGTTTGAACAAGCAAAAAAACGAAAAGATAGTCGTCTACGATTTCGGCGGAGGTACGTTTGATATCTCGGTGCTTGAAGTGGGAGACGACACGGTTGAGGTCAAAGCCACGGGAGGCGATACGCACTTGGGCGGCGACGACTTTGACAAGCGCATCAACGAATTTCTCGTCGCGGAATATAAGAAACAGGAGGGCATCGACATCTCGAAGGACCCCTTGGCGCTGCAGCGGCTCAAAGAAGCCGCGGAACGCGCGAAACACGAACTTTCGACGGCGCTCGAGACGGAGATCAATCTGCCCTATGTCACATCGGACGCCGCCGGTCCGAAGCACTTCTTGATGAAGCTCACGCGTGCGAAGCTCGAAAGCTTGGTGAAGGACTACATTGACCGCTCGGTCGTGCTCACACGCGAGACCGTGACCGCAGTGGCCCCGAAGGGCGCCGGTTTCAAGCTCACGGACATCAACGAAGTGATCCTTGTGGGTGGCCAGACGCGCATGCCCGCAATGGCCGAAGCAGTGAAAGCTCTTTTCGGCAAAGAACCGCACAAAGGCATCAATCCCGATGAGGTCGTTGCGATTGGAGCGGCGATCCAGGCGGGAATTCTTCAGGGGGACGTGAAAGACATCCTGCTCCTCGATGTCACCCCTCTCAGCTTGAGCATAGAAACCTTGGGCGGCGTGGCTACCCCGATGATCCAGAAGAATACCACCGTGCCGACCGCGAAGACACAGACATTTTCTACCGCCGCGGACAACCAGACTTCGGTTGAAGTGCACGTGGTGCAGGGCGAGCGCCCGATGGCATCGGACAATAAGACGCTCGCGCGTTTCATTCTCGACGGCATACCGCCGTCGCCGCGCGGCCTGCCGCAGGTAGAAGTGACGTTTGACATCGACGCGAACGGGATCCTTAACGTATCCGCAAAGGATAAGGCAACGAACAAATCACAGTCCGTGAAAGTGGAGGCGTCGACAAGTCTTTCGAAGGATGAGATAGAAAAATTAAAGAAGGAAGCGGCGGAGCATGCCGTGGAGGACGTGAAGAGGAAAGAGCTCGCGGAAACCCGCAACCAGGCGGATGCCACGGTATATCTTGCCGAAAAAGCTCTGCGTGACGCGGGCGACAAAGTTCCCGTGGACGTGAAGGAGTCCATCAATCAAAAGATCGAGGCCCTCAAGAAAGCTAAAGAAAGCGACAGTCTCGACGCCTTGAAGTCCGGGCTTGCGGAGCTTTCCGCCGAGGTTCAAAAAATCGGCCAGGCGTTCTATAATAAAGAGAACAATCAAGAAAATGATAGAAGGCAAGATCGGCCAACTCCCGAGCCAGAACCTGGTTAGACAAGTTAATATCGAATCGCCCTGGCGGCATGCCAATTTTTGGAAGCCGATAATTCTTGACGCCGTGACGATAGCCTCGGCGCTCGGCGTGGGATACGCCTTCTCGCGCTACCTTGAGAACGCCTTGATGGTCCAGTGGCTTCTCGTGGCGCTTGGCCTTTATGCGTCCCTCTCCGCGCTCCATGTGTTTTTCACTAAAACATTTGGACATCGATTTACCGTGCTTGTGCTCGAGGCAATCGGGATCCTCGTTTTCTTTTACCGGGCGGATGTGCGGCTCCTTGGAATTGCCGCGGCGATCATCGCGTTCTTCTGCTCATGGGGATACGTGGCTGGCATGTATCAGCTTGATAACGGGTTGGACGTGAAATTCTTCCGCGCGGCCGCGCCCTTCCTCAGGAAGTTTACGACGGCGATGGTGCTCGCGCTTATCGTGATTTTTATCTCGCAACGGAATCAGGATCTCCTTTTCGTTTCTAAGAACAATTTCCAGGTGTTTTTCGACTGGGTGGCCGGGTTCGCGAACAGATTTTATCCGGAGGTAACTTTCAATGCCTCGTGGAGCGAGCTGGCTCGGAGCCTCGCGCGGCTTGAGCTTAATAATAGCGGGAATTTCAAGAATCTTCCGGCGTCAAGCCAGGAACCGCTCCTTCTCCAGGCCGCGGAACAGATCACAACGACGTTTTCGAATGCGGTTGGTAAGCCCATCGCGCCAGACGAGCCGACGGGCAACGTAGTATACGATTTTATCGTGGGCAAGCTGCAAAAATTGAAGGAACAATTCAAAAATTGGTTCGTGCTCACCTGGGCGCTTGTGATTTTCCTTGTGATCCGCGGATTCGGTTTGATATTCTACTGGCTCGCGGCCATGCTCTCGTTCGTTCTTTATCAGATACTATTGGCGTCGGGATTCATCCATATTATTGGCGAATCGCGGACGCATGAGGTGATTGTCTATTAGCTTATAAATAATTTATTAAGTTTTTAGACCCGAGATTTAAGGTTTACAAGATATGATTAAAGAATAAAATGCATTCATAAATCACAAATCTTATCTCTTAAGTCCACTAAAAAATGAAAGATTATTACAAAATATTAGGCGTCGCCAGGGGTTCTTCCGCGGAGGACATCAAAAAATCCTACCGGAAACTCGCGCATCAATATCATCCCGACAAAACTGGCGGTGACGAGAAAAAATTCAAGGAGATCAACGAGGCCTATCAGGTTCTTTCCGATAAGACGAAGCGGGCGCAATATGATCGCTTTGGCACCGCGGAGCAGATGGGAGGCTTTAATTGGGGCGGCCAGGGCCAGGGATTCGGCCAGGGGCCGTGGAGCGGCGCGAATGTCCACTGGGAAGGGTCTGGTTTTCCGGGGGAAGGCCAGGGTTTCGGAGACATGGGCGATATCGGCGATATTTTCGAGACGTTCTTCGAGGGGCTGGGCGTGAAGCCGCGCCGCCGGACTTATGAGCGCGGATCGGATCTTGAGTTTGTGGAGGAGATCACGCTCGAGGAAGCGTTTCGGGGAGTCATAAAGAACATCAGGATTGATGCGTTCGCGCGCTGCGAAACATGCAAGGGCCAAGGAGCCGATCATAAGGCGGGATTTGCCACCTGTTCCGTCTGCGCCGGACAAGGAGAAATAAAAGAGAACCGCCGGACTTTCTTCGGCAGTTTTTCGCAGGTGCGGCCCTGCGAGAAGTGTTACGGGACTGGCCAAATTCCGAACAAGGCCTGTGCCGTCTGCAAAGGTTCGGGACGGATCAAAGCAGAGCGTGAGATCAAGGTAGAGATTCTGCCGGGCATCGAAGATGAGCAGCTTATCAAAGTCAAAGGCGCGGGAGAGGCCGGTGAACGCGGTGCGTCCATGGGCGACCTCTACGTGCGTGTGAGGGTGCGGCCTCATCAGACATTCGAGCGCCGCGGGGCGGATCTTGTAGTACGGAAAGAATTGAGAGTATTCGACCTTCTTATGGGCCGTAAATTGGAAGTACCGACGATAAGCGGCGGAAAGATCTCGGTCGAGATCCCCGCGCAGTTCAATTTGAAAGATAATCTGCGGATCCCAGGCGAAGGCATGCCGCGTTTCGGGAGTTTTGGCAGGGGAGACCTACTAGTGAACTTCATCATCAAGGCGCCGAAGAAGCTGGGTCCGAAGGCAAAGAAAATCCTTGAGGAAATCGAAAGAGAAGAGTAGTTACGTACGGGTGCCCCCACTAAGCCCGTCCGCCTTTGGCGGAGAATCGAATCCCGTGTCCCGGCACGGGACAGGCTCTAGCTCAACTGCTTACGGCTGGCAGCGAGGTGAAAATGAAAGTAATCAACTATATTCCGTGCATCGTGCCCCCACTAGGAATCGAACCTAGGTCAACTGCTTAAAAGGCAGCTGCTTTGCCATTAAGCTATGGGGGCACGATGCACATAATCCAATTGCGATCACTTTCATTTTCAACGAGCGAACCGATGGATAAGGCGAAGCCTTATTAAAGGCAGCTGCTTTACCATTAAGCTATGGGGGCGATTTCAAGAGTAATCGTACTAAATTTATTTGCAGAAATCAAAGTAGGGAGCATAATTGCTTTTTGCTATAATGAACCCATGATCAAGATCGAGGGCAATGATATCCTGCGCGGGGGAGAAAAAATAGGCTGGATAGAGGGAAATGACGTTCGCGCGCACGACGGCAAGAAGTTGGGCTATTTTGAAGGGAACCATGTCTATAACAGTTTGGGTGAGAGGGTGGCCTATATCAACGGCGACCATCTTTTTTCGCAGGGCGGCAGCGAGATGAAAATGCATCTCGAAAAGATAAACGAAGAGATTGTGGGAGGCGTGCTTCCCGAAATCGGCAAGTGCGCGATTTACGTTTTATTGGATTAGTGAATTTAGCATTTGTCATCATGAGCCGCGAGGCGAAGGATCTTGAGATCCCCTGCCTGCCGGCAGGCAGGTTCGCTCACGCTCAGAATGACATATTGTCGCGATAGACGACATTTTTTAATTTATTTGGTAAAAGTAAGGCATAGTGATCATTCTCAAATTCTTGAGAATTTGAGAATGATATTTTCATGGAAAAACTGTATAAAGCTTTGCCGGAAGCCCCTGGCGTCTATCTAATGAAAGACGGCAAAGGCCGTTTACTTTACGTCGGCAAGGCGGGCAACCTAAGGCGCCGCGTGTCGAGTTATTTTCTGCTTGCCCGCCGACTTGTCCGCCGAAACCTCGGTGAAGGCGGAAGCTTTAGCAAAGGAGGGCGCCTAGACGCGCGGATCCAGAAGCTGGTAAACGAGATCAAAAAAATTGATTATCGCGAGACCGATACCGCGCTCGAAGCGTTGATCCTCGAAGCTGAGCTTATCAAGAAGCTTGCGCCGCCGTACAATGTCCGCGAAAAGGACGACAAGAGTTTTTTATACGTTGAGATCACAAAAGAGAAATTTCCGCGCGTACTGCTTGTGCGGGGAAGGGACGTGAGTAATGGAAAGAGACTTGCACTGAGCAGGGGCGAAGTGTTCGGGCCGTTCACGTCCGCTTCGAGCGTCCGTGAAGCTCTCCGCATCTTGCGGAGGATTTTTCCTTGGAGCACGCATCCCTCGACTGCGCTCGGGACAAGTCCTTTGACTACGCTCGGGACAGGTCCTTCGACTACGCTTGGGACAGGTGACCTTGCGAAATCAAAGAAATCAGCCCGGGTTTACCATGAGCGAGGTCAAAGGGTTTACCCTGAGCCGGGTCGAAGGGCCTGTTTCGATTACGAAGTGGGACTTTGTCCGGGGACGTGCATTGGCGCCATCACAAGGGAGGAATATGCAAAGAACATCAAAAACCTCATACTTTTATTTGAAGGAAAAAAGAAAAAAATATTGAGAAATCTTGAAAAAGATATGGCCGCTGCGAGCGCGGCGCTGGAATTCGAGAAAGCCGAAAAGCTGCGCCGCCGGACCTTCGCCTTGCAGCATATTCGCGACATCGCGCTTATCAACGATTCCGAAAGTCAATTGTCATTGGTCAGCGGTCAAAAGTCATATCGTATCGAGGGCTACGATATCTCTAATATATCGGGTACCTCCGCCGTTGGTTCGATGGTGGTATTTACAAATGGAGTACCAGACACCCACGAATACCGGAAGTTCAGAATAAAAACAATCGTCGGTTCAAATGACGTGGGAATGCTCCGGGAGGTGTTGCAACGTCGGTTCGCCCGCCTTCGCCAAGGCTTCGGCGGACAAGCACGCGCGAGCGGAGACCAATGGCCGCTTCCTCATCTGATCTTGATTGACGGCGGCGGGGGACAGGTAAATGCCGCGCGGAACGTGCTTAGAGAAGCGGGATTAAAGATCCCGATCATCGGCATCGCGAAAGGCCCGAAACGTAAACGGAACGACTTTATCGGAATTTTACCGCAGGACGTAGATAAAAAGATCCTTATCCGTGTGCGCGACGAGGCCCACCGTTTCGCGATCGGGTATCACAAAAAACTGCGCGGCAGGGAGTTTCTAGGTCAGAGCAGAAAAGGGTAGCAGTGATCTTATTGCCTCGGCATTGAGCGTGTATGCGCGCACAAAAGAATCATCAACGTGGGCGTACAATATACCGGCGCCTTTGCTGGTTTCAACAAATTGACTTGCGAACGTAATAGTTTTGGCCTCGCTGTCTCTTATGAGCGGCTCGGTTGAAACCCATTCAATCTTTCCATTTTCGAAATCATATATGAAGAGGCCGACCGAAAAGACCCCATATTTTATTCCGCCGCCAATTTTTTGATTAGCTTCACGTCCGTTCATGATGCCGAGCATTTTATCCTCGCCGAGATCGATAAATGACTTAGGAAGAAGGGGTCCCGGTGAAGCGTGCCCTGCAATCCACGGGATATTATGTTCTGCGGGGTGAAAAACGGTGTTACCAAATTTCCACGGTCGTCCCATATCATTGGCAACTGCAACTCGAACTGTGGAGTACGAAACATCTTTACTACGTTCGCCGGATTCGATTAAGTTGTATCGAAAACCTTGCTTATTCAAAGGCGCGATGGACACCTCCTTCGCTCCGCTTCCATTTTCGTCGGCCGTGAGCACCGGCATAGTCATCTCCAAAGAATCCAGATTTCTGCCTGCGGCATGCCCAAGGTTAATACTTGTATGGTGCGGTTTGCGCCGAAATGGAATTGTGAAATATACGTGCGTTAGTCCGGTTCTCTCATCTACCCAGATGTCAGGATCTTCGAGTCCAAGGAGATCAGCCCCTTCAGGGACAACTTCCTTGAGAATTTTTGCCTCGCTTTTCACTTTCAATCGATCGCCAATTTTGAAACGCTCCAGAGAATCGCCTTTCACTCTATATAGCTCGCTCCGATCGACATTGCCTTCGAAACCTAAATCACCACTGCGGTTCGTTATACAACGAATAATACCTTCTCTATAATCCGAAGTCGGATCAAGCGTAATAGCCATTACGTGCTTGAATTGCCCGCCGGTTTCTACGACTCTGTGAGGATGCTCGATTACGGCGCTTTTCTTTTCAGAACTCTTCATTTTCCTCGAGCTTGGTCGTCACGATCGGGAATGGAGTAGCAATTTTAAAACCTAAAACCTAACACCTAAAACCTAGAACCTGATTCACTGCACCGTCACTGTTGTGCGGAGCGTTGGGTACTGGTTGGAATAGAAAGCGTACGGCGCGGGTTCAAGGATGGAGGTGTCGAACGTATACGACGTGCCCGGCTGGATTGTGATCGGACTGTAGCTCGAGAGCAAAATTTGCTGCGGGACGAAATCGCCGTTCACGAATACGAGCTTGCTGCCCTTTTTCACGGTGAGCGCCGAAGGCGTGATCGCATAATTCTTGATCGTAAGCGTATAGGAGTCGGTTTGCGCCTGGCTCGGATAGATGACCGAGAAAACTCCGCTCGAGATTTCGAATTTTGGATTGCCTCCGTCAAATGCGACTTTTATCATGTACTGGCCGGCTGTCACGGCCTTGGACGCGGGGTTTGAGCGCGAGAGGAAGACATCGCGGGTGTTCCATTCGAACTTCGTATCGTGTGGGTTGGTCTCTTGCAGTATCCAACCGACAACGCTTCCATCAGCAGCGTTCACGAGATAGATGCCGCCCACGATACCCGTCTCTTTATTCCATGTGATGCTATTCTTTGTGTTCTGAATCCACTGCGCCCCGGGCGCCGGAGCCACGATGTGGACAGTCGCTGGCTGAACATTCGAACCAGCTGGCGGAGGCGCCGGAGAAAGTTTCTGCGGAGGTCTTGTGGGCGAAGGGGACGGAGCATTCGTTTGCGGCGGCGTGGAAGACTGCGCCTGTTGCGGGCTAGGGGGCGGCGTAGGAGCGATTTGCGGCGATCCCGCGCCCCACCAGATTATTGCGGCGATGAAAAGGACCGCTACCACAACGAGACCCGCTGATTTGAGGCTGTTTTTGTTCATGGTCTTATTATACAATAATACGAAACTTCATACTATCTATATACAGTGAAACAGTACAGCAAGGAAATCAGCGGTATATTAAAGTCCGGAGGGATCGGCATTTTGCCAACAGACACGATTTACGGAATTGTGGGCTCCGCGCTCAATAAAGAAACCGTTCGGCGGATCTACAGGCTGCGCAAGCGGAATTTGCGGAAACCGATGATTATCTTAATTGATTCAATTTCGGACCTCAAAATGTTCGGCGTTAAGCCAAGTCCCACACAAATGCGACTTTTGCGAAAGTTTTGGCCCCACCTTCGGGAAGGCTTCCGCCTTCACCAAGGTTTCGGCGGACAAGCCCGCCTTCACCAAGGTTTCGGCGGACAAGTCGGCGGGCAAGCGGGAAAAGTAAGCGTCATATTGCCCCTAAGAGACAAGAGACAAAGGACAAGTGACAGGTGGAAATATCTGCATCGCGGGACGAACACGCTCGCATTCCGCCTGCCATCAAAAAAATCGTTGCGAAATTTGCTGAAGAAAACCGGTCCGCTTGTCGCCCCGAGCGCGAACCCCGAAGGAAAGCCGCCGGCAAAGACCATAAAGGAAGCCAAAAGATATTTTAAAAATAAAATCGATTTTTATCTGGATGGCGGACGAATTGCCGGAAAACCGTCAAAACTTATTCAAATAGAAAAGGATAAAATCATTGTACTGCGCGGATAGCCTTTTCTCTCCACCGGCATAATTTTAATGCTATAATTTATCTATGCTCGCGGATGAGATAAAACACTTTTTCCATGGCGACGTGATGGATGACGAGAAAACGCTCGCCGAATACAGCCATGATTATTCCATTTTCAGGGTGAAGCCGCAGCTAGTGGTGTTTCCGAAAGACGTTGAGGATATTAAAAATCTCGTGAAATTCGTCAATCGCAAGAAGGAGACGGGTGAGAACCTGTCGCTCACGGGGCGTTCAGCCGGAACGGATATGACTGGCGGGCCTTTAACGCGGTCGATCGTCGTTGAATTTACAAAATATTTCAATCACATCAAGGATCTCTGGGATGAGCACGCGATCGTCGAGCCCGGCGTGTATTTCCGCTATTTTGAAAAAGCGCTCGCGCTGCGGGGGCTTTTGTATCCCCCGTATCCGGCCTCAAAAGATCTGTGCGCTTTGGGCGGGATGATATCTAACAACTCCGGCGGCGAAAAGACCTTGGCATACGGCAAAACGGAAGATTACGTCGAGGAACTCAAGGTAGTCATGAGCGACGGGGAGAGCCATACGCTCCGGGCGCTCACTATCGATGAACTTCATAATAAACTGCTCGAGAAGGGTTTTGAGGGCGAGGTTTATCAAAAGTTATATACATTACTCGAAGATAACTACGACGCCATTCAGGCGGCAAAACCAAAAGTGTCCAAAAATTCCTCGGGATATTTTCTCTGGAACGTCTGGGACAAGAAAAAATTCGATCTCACGAAGCTCATCGTCGGTTCACAAGGAACGCTTGGATTGGTCACGGAAGCGAAGCTCAGTCTCGTCAAGGCCAAAAAATACAGCAGGCTCGCCGTGATATTTTTGCGTGACCTCGCGCCCTTGGCGGACCTCATCGTCGAGGTCCTTAAATTCAGGCCCGAGAGCATGGAATCATACGACGACAAGACGCTTTATGTGGCGCTAAAGTTCTTGCCCGGTATCATCCGGTCAATGAAAGGGAGCTTCTTCAAGCTGGTTTGGAAATTCTTGCCCGAGGCTTTTATGGCGCTTCGCGGCGGTGTGCCCAAGATGATCTTGCTTGTTGAGCTTGTCTCGGACGACGAGGATGAGCTCGCGAAGCAGATGCTCGCGCTCCGGGAGACGCTGAAAAAATTCAACCTGCCCGTGCGGCTCTTGAAGGACAAAGCGGAGGAGGAAAAATACTGGATCATCAGGCGGCAAAGTTTCAAGCTGCTCCACGACCATTCAATAGGGAAGGACACGGCGCCTTTCATTGACGATATCATCGTTCTGCCGGAATATTTGCCAGAATTTCTTCCGAAATTGAACCAGATTTTGGATAAATATAAGAAGGATTTGATCTATACCGTGGCGGGCCACCCGGGGAACGGGAACTTCCACGTCATCCCTCTCATGAACCTCAAGGACGAGCGGGTGCGCGGGCTCATCCCGATAATTTCGGACGAAGTCTATAAGCTTGTCCTTGAATATAAGGGTTCGATCACCGCCGAGCACAACGACGGCCTTATCCGCACGCCGTACCTCGAGAAAATGTACGGAAAAAAGATCGCGGGGCTTTTCGCCGACGTCAAACATATCTTCGACCCCAAGAACATCTTCAACCCCGGCAAAAAAGTAGGCGGGGATTTGAATTACAGCTTGGAGCATATTAACCCCCACACCAATAGTGGACGCACTTAGCTTCGCAAGACCAAGTTCCACTATTGGTGTGGGGGTAAACACCCACACAAATTCCTAGCTATTCTTGTTTGTAGTTCTTGTCAAATCGGCAAGGCTTGTATAGCATGGAGTAAGCTCGTCCTGAGGGGAGGCCCATGTCCACAAGCCAAAGCCCGAAGCTGTTTCAAGGTTTTGAGACTCACGTACTTGCAACTGGTATGCTTCAGGCAATCGAAGACCTGAAGAACAGGAAAAAAGGCCCGAATTTTTTTGAGTTGTTGGATGGCGCGGAAGCGTTTTTCAGGAAAGCGAGGGCATACCGTACTCAACAGACACTTTCGGAACCAACCAAATATCCACATCTGGATTGTATGGCGGCGTACCAAGATCTCCTGCCCGGGATCAGGTCCGCGATGGCAAAGGGCGAAACAGAGGAGAACTGCATCGTTCGCCTTACCGAAACGCTCACGGGGCTTAGAAGTGTACCCATTCCTTCCGAAGCGGAACTCACCACGCTATTCAAAGTATTTGCGGCCGTCGCAAGAACGACGCTCTTCGGCAACGAATAAGCGCCCAAAGGAGATAGGCCTCATAGAGGCAAAAAAGGCCGGACTTTGAAAGTTCGGCCGTTTTACTGTGTCTACTTACTTTAGACTTATTCAACTTTTCCCGAAAATCGGGAGTCTCACGATAAATTTTGTCCCTACGCCTAGCTTGCTTCGAATCTCGATTGTGCCGTTATGATTCATAACGATGCTCTTCGAAATTGCAAGTCCCAAGCCTGTCCCTTTCGCACCTATGTTATCGTGGCGTTTTACTCTATAGAACCTTTCGAACACATGCGGTAGATCGTCTTCGCCGATGCCCACGCCGGTGTCCTCAATGGTCAGTTCGGCAGAGGCGCCGGATTTTGTGAGTGCGACGGAGATTTCATTATGATCTTCGGACCGACTATAGGCAACAGAATTACTTATCAGATTATTAATAAGTTCCTCAAGTTTATCTTTTTGACCGAGAACAGAGATGCCGGGATCAATATGAATTGTAAGTGAGATTTGTTTCTCCCTCATGATCACATCCACGTATTCTATAATGTCCCGCACGAGCCCGCTCAGATCGATAGACTCCTTCTTGGAATCTGCTTCGTTCAACTCAAGCCGCGCGAGCTTTAGAAGATCGTACGTAAATTTAGAGACCTTATCAATGGAATTTTCGAGAAGGTCGATTTTTTCGTGAGATGATGTTTGTTTTCTAAGCGCGCCGAGCTCACCCTTCATAACCGTTAGCGGCGTTTGCAGGCTATGGGAAATGTCGAGCATCGTCTGTCGTTCCGCTTTCTGAAGCTTCTCGAGTTCCGCGGTCCTTTCCTTTACTTTTTCTTCAAGCGATTTCGAGCGATCCCGCTCTTTCTTGTACAGTTTCGCTTTTTCGATGGCAACCGCCGCTTGATACGAGAACGTTCTAAGAAGCGTGACGTCTTCCTTGGAGTAAGGTTCACCCGATAGTTTTCTGCCCAGCACGATTGCGCCCAATGTCTCTTTCTCCAATAAGATCGGAACAACAGTTCCTTCCTCGAAGAGATCGGGCAACGTTGCTCCTGAAGGAAGAATTATTCTCGCGTCCTCCGTTTTAAATATTCTTTTGAGATCGCCGCACAATTTATATACCAATTCGTCGAGGTCGAGATTCCTATTAAGGATCTCGCTCAATGAGTACATCGCTTCGGAATAATCATATTTATCTTTGAAGAAGATTTTATCCGTCACTCTACGAAAATACTTTTCGAGGAGAGGTATTGTGAAGATGCCGATAAGCGTGGTTATTCCCGCGCCTAAAAGATCGCTCAGATTATCTGCATCCTTCGATACGTAGCCAATGCTGAAAATCGACGCGAGAAAGACGGCAGCGATGATCATTAAGAGGATGGTATATATGAGTCCCCGCTGGATTACGATTCGGATATCCAGGAATTTGTGGCGGATAATGGCATATGTGGTGAACAGGACCATCACGATGCTGAAGAGGGGGCCAAATTTCGACCAGCGCGCGTTACTCGCGAGGTAGGGAATTATTAGGCTGACCAAGAGACCACCCAGAAGGAAGAGAGACCATCCGACAAGGATGTATCTGATCTGAGTCCGATGGATACCAGCGAGCCTTTTCTGTTTCTCGTAAAAATTGTAAAGCATGTTTCCTGCGAGCGACAGGTAAAGCCCGATCATGATGGGATAAAAAATTCCTAGGTCCATGTCGGATACGCCAACATTTTTATCGAGCTTCACGCTTTTGAAAACCTGATCCGTCATCGCGAGCGTGGAAAGAACCGAGACAAGCACAAAGTACACAAGAAGTGTTCTTGAGTACCTCCTTGTTTTTACAGGGAATGCATACGAAAACCACAGAATAAACCACAGCGCGAAAAGAGAAGATGGAACCGTTAATCTTGTCCAGAGTAGCGCCCTCATCGCGTCAGTGCTGCTGTCCGCAAGATAATTAAATGCAAACCAAGCTAAGAAAAGCAGTACGGAGGCTATGAACGCCGTGTTGATTTTATTCCTTAAGTTATCCTTCTGCTTCACGAGGACGATAACGAGCAGTGAAACGTTTACCGCAGCGCTACTCAGTAAAATCGTGAGGTCCATATCCATGGTTCTAAGAAAAATCCGGTCAATTAAAAGGGAGGGAAATTACTCTACCTCCCTGATATTTTCACATACTCATATCACTCTTTCCAACTGCCACCGAGATTAGAGATGTCAGAAATATACGTCCAAACTTCGGGATTCTTTATTTCTAAATCGGCTCGCAGGTCACGCAAGGTCATCATGGCTGGTATAGCCCAGCTTCCTTCGCAGTATTTTGGAATGCCAATCGGAACCAAAGGAACATGCAATTTGCGGCAAAGGAGGAAGAGATTCATGTCAATCATCATTAAGTACGTCTCGATCTGATTGTGAATGCCGTACCCGTAAAGGCATTTTACAATGTCGATAGTGAACACTCGTCTTTTGTTTCGTTTACTTATGAGTCTCGTGATTTCTCTTGTCCTTTCTCTTCCGGAGATCTGCAATGCAACGCCGATTTCATGTTCGTGCGGAAAGCCTGATTCGGAATTTTGCACGAGGCGGACCCCGGCGACGATTTCTTCTCCTTCGCACACCAGAAGGAATGTGCTCCGAGAGTCATATTCGTCAGTGAATATACCATCGGGAAATTTGGACTTATCGTGCCACTTGAGATCTACGCAATATACTTGAAATAAAAATCTCTGAAAGTTTCTTATTTCCTCGTCCGTTCTCGCTAGTTTAAGAGTCACGGCGCTTTTCATGCATAATCTCCTTTACCACCATTTCCCATTCACGATCTTTGCCTGCATTTTCGCTGCGTCGAGATAGAGGTATCCCGGCATTTCCGGAAGCTTTGCAATGTCTCGCTTCACTCCTGAATTGCGCAGGAGATGAAGGAGTGTCCAATCAGCGATAAATCCCGTTGCGAGCGCCGGGTTAGTAGAAAGAATAGGCGCCTTCTCTTCGTTCAGGAGTCTCTCACGGCACGCCTTGAGGTTTCCATTTTGTTTGTCGGTGCAATATTCTTGGAGTTCTGGCGTAACGCAGAGAAGAAGTCTTTCGATAAGATCTTTGAACTGTTTTTCCGAGAGCATACCACTGCGTCGTCTTTGATCGACTCCTTCCGCTTCTTCCTGCGTCATTCCAAATACATCTTCGATCGTCATACTTTGTGAGGTGAAGAGGAAAAGATGGGTTCCGAATCCGACCGTATTGCACCCCAGAATCGGAATTCCCGCCGCGCGAGCTTCTTTGTGAAGCATGATTGCCGCAGCAAGTTCGTAGAATTCAATTTCATCGCAGACGATATCGCAGCCGGATACAAAAGAGCGTACCGTGTTTTCGGCAATGCCCTCGTGGAAGACCACGATCTTTGAGTCGTCGGTAATCCTTCTTAGCGATCGGGCGGTTTCTAGAGCTTTGTTTTTGCCGATAGTGGAGCGTGTTGCGGCGAGTTGACGGTTTATATTCGAAATATCAAACGATTCGCAGTCTGCTACCCGAATTTCTCCGATGCCGAGCCTTAGCAATCTTTCGGCAAGTGCACCGCCCATGCCGCCGCAACCAGCGATGCCGACCGTACTTTTCTTTAATATTTCTTGCTCTTCCCTCGTAATCCAACCGACATTGCGGTCTGTACGTTCCCCGTAATACGCCTCGTTGGGACTTTTGGGGAGAAACTTATATACAACAGACAGATCAGGGTTTTCTGGCACATCGAAGCATTCAAAAATTTTTGATTCTACGTTGTCCATAAGCAATACTCCTTTTTGTATAAGGATCTGCCTATAGACTACGTTGCCGGTGGTATAAAAATCTTAAAAATTTTGTACGCAAAATATGAAACGGTAATAAAATTTTTATCAATCTGATTGCTTTGTGGCGATACTAGAGTTAATTATTTGGCTAACCCCAACTTCCTCTCCCTCCGCCAACTTTTGATCTCCGCCTCGCGTTTTAAAGCCGCACTCCTTGTCTTAAATGTCTCGGTGTAAAGAATTTTGTCTGCCCCATGTGAACTTGTGTAATGCCCGCCGAGCTTGGCCGTATCCCTCCGGGTTGCGGGTATATGCGCGGCCCGCCACGTTACGCCTCGGTCGCAGTGCATAAAGCACAGCTCGCCTACTCCGCCGAAGCTGCCGCTCCGGCTGCGAAGGCCGGGCCTCGGTAAGCCTTGCGGGTCACGCATCTCCCTCGCAACGCGGCTCGAAGCATATGTGCGAGAGGGGTTCTGATGCTCTTGTCCGCGCACTCGATGAGATAGACATAGTACATTTTCTTATTCCTAAGTTTATCACGGCGGCGTTGATCGGAGCGAAATAGTGATAGGGAAGATTTACTGATATACTTATTATATGAAGCTCTTGATACCCTCGATAAAGAAGCCTTTGAAGGTGCTTTTCGTGGGCGCGGAAGCCGCGCCGTTCGCGAAGGTTGGCGGTTTGGGCGAAGTCCTCCGGGCGTTGCCAAAGGCTATGCGCGAGCTCGGCTGCGACGCGCGGGTTTTCGTTCCGAAGTACGCGAGCATGGATATTGATAAATTTCCTATGAGGCTTGAGATTGAGCGCTTGCGCGTGGCTTCCAAAGAAGAAGATCCGCAGGGGCTTCTGGTCTCGAACATCTTCGAGCACACTGGGAGAGATAAGAGCGTCACTTATTTCCTTGAGAACATGGAATGCTTCGAGAAGCGAGCGAATGTCTATGGCTACATTGACGACACCATGCGATGGGTGCTTCTCTCGCGCGCGGCGATAGAATTCGCGAAGAGGTCGAAATGGAAACCGGATTTCATCATCGCGAGCGATTGGGAAACGGGGTTCATCCCGAATCTGATGAAGACCGAGTATAAAGACGAGCGCGGGCTTAAGGGGATCGGCACCATTTTCTGCATCCACAATCTGTTGCACCAAGGAACGTTCGACGCCGCCTTCGTTTCCGAAGTTGACGCGGATTCGGGGCAGGGCGCCATCCCGCCTTTTTTCACCGAGATGAAATATTTGAACGGAATGCGGCGCGGGATCCTCTATGCCGACGCGATCGTCACGGTGTCTCCCACCTACGCCAAGGAGATCCTTTCTGCCGAATACGGAGAAAAGCTGGACGGCATACTTGAGGAAAGGCGCGGAGATCTCTCGGGCATCATCAACGGCATTGACACCGAGCTTTTCGACCCGGCGACCGACCAATCGCTCGAGGCGCGGTTCAGCGCGCATAATATTTCCAGCCGCGTGAAAAATAAAACGGCGCTGCAGCGGCGCTTCGGCCTCACGGAGGACAAGAATATAATGGTCATCGGCTTCAACAGCCGTCTTGACGAACAAAAGGGCATCTCCTTGCTTGAGGAGACCATGCCCGCTCTTCTTGACAACCTTGCTTTCCAGTTCGTGGGCATGGGAACGGGGGATAATCGCTACAAGACGTTCTTCAAGGAGCTTGAGGAGAAATATCCGGCGCGCGTGGGGGTCCATCTGGAATACGACGAGAAACTTCCCCGCATGATCTATGCCGGCGCGGATGCCGCGCTCATCCCTTCGCGCTTCGAGCCTTCGGGCCTCGTGCAGATGGAGGCGATGCGATACGGCGCCATCCCGATCGTGCGGAAGACGGGCGGCCTCGCGGACACAGTGGAGGATTATGATCCGCATAACGCGAAAGGCACCGGCTTTGTTTTCGAAAAATTTGATCCGCAGGCCCTTCTTATCGCTATCGTGCGAGCGCACGAAAGTTTCCGCAGCAAGCGGGATTGGACGAAGCTCATGGAGCGCGCGATGAGCCAGGATTTCTCGTGGAAGAATTCGGCGCGGAAATATATCGCGCTCTGCAAACGGCTTCAGGGGACGCCGCGTCCCGAGGATTAGAACCCATCTCAAAAATACCGTGAGCCCGCGTTGCGAGCGGAGGTATTTTTGAGATGGGTTCCAGGGTTCCGGCGGGGAAACTAAGGAAATGGATCCCCACTGGAGCCTGCCCCGTACCGCGATACGGGGCGAGGATGAACTACCGCCGCCCTAGAGCGGCGGTAGTTCACTTTATAAGATAAGCGTTGACAGGATTTTAATTGTATGCGATCATTCTCATTAGTAGTCACTCGCGGGTGAAGAGCGAGGGAAGAGCGTGCTTCCCTCAGGCTGGCTCTCCGGGAGCGAAGGGGCCTCGGTTTTGCGGAACCGACGGGGCCGGAGGTCTGGTTCCGCTGGCCGATTTGCCCTGTGGGGCTTCGCTCCGGGGAGCTCATGCCGCACCCGAGTGGTGGCGGGCCGAGAGGAGGGGTCAACACGAATCATCTCCATCTTCGTGTGCGATCCCTCCCTTTTTTATTCTCCTTCGCCGAATACTCCGCTCATAGGGGAAGGAATGAAATGTGGTATGGGAACTAAGAAACTGGATCCCCGCCTTCGCGGGGATGAACTATCGCCGCCCGCGCGAAGCGCGACAGCTGGGACGTCGCTGACGTAAAAGGCGGCGATAATTCATTTGCATAATATTACCCGCCGTTTTATAAAGAGAATGGGATCTTAACATCTGCGTGTTGCCTGCGGGAGGTGGGTTGTGCCGAAAAAAGTTCTGCCTGATATCCACGATTTTCTATGGTTCAAGAGACAGCTTCAAAAGATGAATTTCCGCCCGATAACCAGGATCGAATTTCGAAAAGATTTCGAGCGGTTGAAGCTCCAAGCTCCGCGGCCGAGACCTGGAAGAGAAGCGGGGTTTATGTTCTTTGCGAACGGTCTTACGGTTCGCTTGTGGACCACCTGGCTCGTGTACGAGCAAAAAGCACGGGAGGTTGACGCCGGTTGGGTCCTGATCTGCGAGGGCGATAGGGCGCTCTACTTCGCTCGTCCTCTCAGCCGGACAAAGAATTTTCTCGTGAACCTCGTTCGCCGGGCATGGCTCGCCAAGTGGCGGGTGTTGCACCGACCGCTTTGCCCTTCCTGCGAGCACTTCATGGATATCGTGACGGGACGGTCCTTGAAGTCCCGATACTGGCGTTGTAACCGAGTGAAACTGCACAGTGATGGCAAGCCGACTTTCCGCGACTGGGATTGGGGCTTGCCTCCAAAGGCAAAGAAGTATGTGCGCGCGGAACGTAAGCGCCGGGCGAAGTACCGAGCGAGGCGCGAGGCGGAAGGAAGGCAACCGTACGCCGCGATGCTCAACCGCAAACCGTGGGGTGGGAGAGCAGCATAAAGGACAGCAGGGCAGGCACATCACCTGCCCTTTTTTTGACAACACGGAAGCCGTGTGCTTTAAATGAATTTAGACGTTTGACACATTTCATGGATGAATGAGGTGATTGGAGGTGATCGATGGTGTCTCACGACGCATGGAAAAATTTGCCGTTCCTCGGATTTGACGAAGGACAGCTTCGCTACCGTCCATTATGGGAAAAAGCCGCACGGGACATCCTTGAACTTGAAGCGCGAGGCGAGCGGGTCGGCCTTATCGCCGAGACCGGCGCCGGAAAAACGATCATTGCGCTGCTCGCTGTCATCGCGGACAAGAAGCGCACGCTTTTCCTCACGACAAAACGGATCCTCACCGGCCAGCACGGGAGACTTCTGTTGAATATGACAGGCGGTTTCATAGAGAGCAGGACCATCAACGGCGAGACGAAACACGCGGACCGTATCTGGAACAACGAGGAAGAACTTGTGGTTTTCTCGACGCCGCAGATCGTCCGACACGAGTTAAAGTATTTTCAAAGGATAGTCATCGACGAGTTTCACAGAGCGGTGAGAAACTATTCCTATGTCGAACTCGTGAAGCGCGCGTTGGGCCAGAACCTCGCCATCCTGGCTCTGTCCGCCTCTCCGGCGAGCGACCGGGAAAAGCTGGAAACGGTGATGAGGAACTGCGGCATCACCTATCACCTGAGAGTCGATCGGCCGGACTCGCCCAAGCGGTTTGAAGATCTGGTTATCGCGGAGCCAGACGAAACGCTTCGAAAGGTCGACGACCTCTTCGCCGAGCTGTTTCTTGAGGCCTTACGTGAGCTCAAAGAGATCTTCGCGTGTCTCGGTCACGAGCTCAAGGCGGAGAAGGGCTATATTCCCGAGTCCGAAATCCAGGCAGCGGAAAAGCATATCTCGACGCTCACCCGCAAAACCGATAAATATTTCGAGGCCATATCCCTTATCGCGAAATACAAAAAGCTCCGGCATGCGCACAAGGTAGTCATGACGGAAAGCTACGAAACGTTCGAAGCGTATGTTCGCGAGCGCATCAGCGATGACGAGAGCCGATCGGCAAAGGCGATCCGGGAAAGCGGAGCGTTCAAAACGATCCTCGGTCTGGTCCGTGATCGCTCGGTTGAGCACCCTAAGGTCGCGAAATGCATTGAGGTTGTAAGTTCGATGCACAGAACTTCGCGCCGCGGCCTTATTTTCTTCGAGTTCAAGGTGACCGCGTCGTGTCTCGAGAAAAAGCTCGGGGAAGCCGGTTTTCGGAAGATCAAAACTCTTTTTGGCGGCAAAGATCGGAGCGTTGATCGCCAGAAGGAGGTCATTGAACAACTGAAGGCCGGAGAGATCAACTTTATCCTCGCAACGTCAGTTCTTGAAGAGGGCATTGCTGTGCCGGAGGTTGATGTTGTCATCCATTACAGCATGCCCGCGAGCCCCATCTCGCGCATCCAGCGCTCGGGGCGCACCGCGCGGGTGCGGAACGGAAACGTGGTCTATATCACTCTCAACCATTTTCTGGACTGGGCGCGTTATTCGAGAAGCAAGAGCGGCGTGCGGAAGATGAATGAGCTTGTCGGGGGCCAGCCTGTTCTTCCTGCGAGGCCTCGCACCGTGAGGCCCCGTACGGTGCCGCAAAGGGAAAGGCGCGCCCATGACGGGCAACTTTCACTGGCGTTCACTCTTCATCCATAGTCGCGGCAGCTTGCGAATAGTTCGTATTTCGCAAGCTGCTTTTTTATTCCCGGCTGCGATTCGAAACCGCCCCGGTCTAGTACCGAAAATCTGCGTTTTTTGTTTTGAGCTTGGTTCGGATCCTCTACGGGTCAAGAATCCCAGTTTGCGGTTTGGGAATTCTCTACGTAACAAAGAAGACCGAAGGTGATTTCGGCTAAGTGTCAATGGTGAATCATCAGCAAAAACCGCAATCGAGAAATTGCGGTTTTTGATTTTCGTCGAAGCTTTTATTGCTGCAGAGATCTCAGCCGGTCTTCGAGTTTGCGAATCATGTCCAAAAGCTCTTGGATTTTTGCCTGTATGCCTTGAATCTCCCGGGACTTGAAGGAAATATCGTGCAGTTCTGAAACCATGATTGCCTTGGTTGCAGCATTGTAATTGCCTTTTGCGGAAACTTTATCCCCAACAGCAATGTCAGAAATGGTAATCGTGTGGCCCCGCCCGACCAATGTTGCGTTGCCGAGATTAACGTCTCTGCTTAATCCATAGAGACTTGCGTTAATGGTATTTGTTGAGCTGGAAACGGAGTTGACCATTGCTCCAGTTACCGCGAAGTCGCCATTTGCGCCGATCTTCACCGACTGACGTTCTGCAGAATTATTTTCCATGTCTCCTTCATCGTTGTCGTGATTGTCCCCTTTGGCGGATGCATGGTGGATAGAAGAAACGCCAACGATCAATGCAAAAATGGCAAGCACCGCAAACATTGAGGTAATAATTTTTTTGTTCATATTTGTGGAACGATTTCGACCTTTGCCGCGTATCTACAATGATATATTACTAATAATAGAAGATAAAGTTACAAGGACTTGCCCCAGAGACGTTGCTGATGCTCTCCGGTCTACCTCGATGGTTCGATGCTGCTCACCACGAGTACCGCGCCTCTCATGGCCCCGCCGATGGCGGGACAGTTGATTTTGTAACGCGCCTTCGGCACTAACAAAATCTAACTGATTGTCCGCATGCCCTACTATGGCTGTGGAAGGGGTGGTTACGGTGATCGAGATTCCTTGCTAAAATAACCCCATGACCGTCCCCGACCGCCTCGTGATCGGCACTCGTGGCAGCAAACTTTCGCTTGTGCAGACGGAACTCGTGGCAGAGGCGCTCCGGCGTGCGCATCCGGGGCTCATCATAGAGAATAAAATCATTACGACGAAAGGGGATGTAAATCAGTCGCCGATCCCGCTCGATGCCGTTGGCAAGGAGTGGTTCACGAAAGAGATCGAGCAGGCGCTCTTAGCGGGCGAAGTTGACCTTGCGGTGCACAGTTTGAAGGACCTGCCGCTCGACTTGCCCGCGGGCCTCATGATGATTCCCGTGCTCCCGCGCGCCGATGCGGCAGATGTACTTGTTTCGAAGTCCGGCTCGCGGCTTAAGGATTTGAAAGAGCATGCGGTCGTGGGAACAGACAGCGTCCGGCGAAAGGCCCTCCTCCTTGCCGCGCGGCCGGATTTGATCGTGAAAAGCATCCGCGGGAACGTGGATACGCGCCTCAAAAAATTGGAGACGGAGGATTATGATGCAATCGTGATTGCGGCGGCGGGCCTCGCACGGTTGGGCATCGGGAATCGCGCGACCGAGCGCCTTGATCCCAAGACATTCATCCCTGCCCCTGGGCAGGGGGTTTTGGCCGCCGAGGCAAAGCAGAATCGTCCGGAGATTATCGAAATGCTCCGTGGCATCGTTCATACGCCGGCTGCCCTCGCGGCCGAGATCGAGCAAACGTTTTCGAAAGCGATCGGCGGTGGCTGTAAACTGCCGATCGGATGCTATGCGGAAATCAGAGGTAAAGAGGTGAGCGTCTATGTGGTCGTCGGGACTATGGATGGGAACCACATCGTACGGAAATCGAAAAGCGGGCGGGTGGCCGACGGGAAAAAAATTGCGGAGAACTTAGCGAAAGAATGTTTGAATGACTCAATCGTAAAAAGCTGGTCAGTATGACGCCGTCGCTTGGAGGGAAACGAATCGTCCTCACGCGGAGTGCTTCCGCGGGTGCGGATTGGGAAACCTATTTGAGGCGCTGCGGCGCAATCGTTTATCGGTTTCCGACCATTGAGACATTGCCCGCCCCGCTAACTCCAAAACTTCGGCACGCGCTCACGCATTTGAGCGACTTTGGCTGGATCATTTTTACTAGCGCCGCGGGGCCGTTCCTCGCGAAAGAATTTATGAAACTATTACGCCTCAAGGTGCCCGTGCGGCGGATGCCGCCCATCGCCGTGATCGGCGAAAAGACAGCTGAAGCCGTCCGCGAGATCGGCTATCGCGTTCGCTTCACGCCATCACGGTCGGATGGCCGCACTTTCGCTCGCGAGCTCGCTCCGCTTCGGTCGCCGATTTTACTTTTGCGGGCGGATATCGCGTCGCCCGAACTGCCGCGCGCGCTCCGCGCGCGCGGCGCACGGGTCGTTGATCTCCCGGTCTACCGCACAAAAATTCTGCGCCGCCCCGACCCGCGATTTTCAAAACTTTTAATGAGTGGTGCTGTGGATTACCTCACTTTCGCAAGTCCCTCGGCTGTCCAAGGGTTCTCCGCGCGCGTAAAAGGAAGTGCCGTGAAAGCCGCGCGCAAAATTCCTGCGATTGCGCTCGGCCCGCGCATCGCCCTCACCCTCCGCCATGCCGGATTCCGGAACGTCCGTGTCGCCCGCGAGGCGACGATCGAGGGTCTTATGGATGCAATCCTTAGTGGCTAGGACTATACTTATCAATATGGACACGCACCTATATCACAATTACTTATTTTTTAAACTAGACAACGCGTTTTACCGATTGCCGGAGGTGGAACAGAAAAAAGCAAAAGACGGGTTTCAGGCAGTGCTTTCTAAAGGTGCGGGCGATGTGCTGAAATTCACCGCCTACGCCACGCTCGGGTTTAAGCCTGACACAACGTTTATGTTGTGGTGCCGCGGCAAAGATCCTGCCGCCGTGCAGACGTTTTTGCGCGGCATAGAGCGCACGGAACTCGGCCACCATCTCTCGCTCTCGCACACGTACTTCGGCATCGTCCGCAATTCGGAGTATAGCGGACGCACGGGAAAGCCCGAACAGACGATCCAGAACTACGAGGACCGTTTGCCGTATCTCGTGCTCTATCCTTTCACGAAAACCACGGAGTGGCATGCGTTGGATTTTGAAAATCGGAAGTCCATCATTGGGCAGCACATAAAAGTGGGCTTTGGCCACCCGGCCATTCGGCAGTGCCTCTTGTATTCCTACGGCGTGGACGATTACGAATTCCTGGTTTCCTACGAAACGAATACGCTCGAAGAGTTCCAGGACCTCGTGATTGAGATGCGCCGCACGATCGGCAGAAAATACACGCTCGTCGATACGCCGACCTACACGTGCCTCCACAAGACGCTCCCGGAACTGATGAAATTGCTCTAGTGATGTGATGGCCAGAACGCATCCGACAAATACGACGACCCCGGCAAAGGATATCTTTCTTAGAGCTTGCTTTTCGGAACCGGTCGATCGGATTCCAGTATGGTTTATGCGCCAGGCGGGTCGGTCACTGCCCGGCTACCGCGAACTGCGCAAGAAGTATGACGTACTTACGCTTGCGCAGACGCCGGAGCTCGCGGCTCAGGTAACTATCGAGCCAATCGAGAAGTTGGGCGTGGATGCCGCGATACTTTTTGCCGACATCATGCTTCTGCCGCTCGCGATGGGGGTGGATTTGAAGATCGTGGATTCCGTTGGCCCCGTCATTAGCGTGCCGGTCAAAAACCTGAAGGATATCGAGGCTTTGAAAGCGTTCGACCCATCAAATGTCGCATATTTAAATAAAACGGTCCGCATCCTCCGCGGCGAGCTCAAGGTGCCGCTTATCGGTTTTTCCGGAGCACCCTTCACGCTCGCGAGCTATTTGATCGAAGGCCAGCCCACGCGCACATGGATCAAGACCAAGCGATTCATGCTGGAACAAAGCGATGCATGGCACCGCCTCATGACCTTCTTTTCGGAAGGGGTCATTCAATATCTTTCGGTGCAGATCGATGCGGGTGCCCAAGCGATTCAACTTTTCGACAGTTGGGTGGGGTGCTTGAGTCCCGCTGAATACCGTCGTTACGTTTTGCCGCACGTTCAGCATATTTTCGCCTCGCTCCGCGCGAAAAATGTTCCGCGCATCCATTTCGGAACGGACACGGGCGCGATGCTCAAAGATTTTGCGGATGTGGATTGCGAGGTGGTCGGCGTTGACTGGCGGATTGACATCGGACAGGCGAAAAAGGTGATCGGCGGGAGGGCGGTGCAGGGGAATATGGATCCCGTTGTCTTGCTCGCGGACGAGCGAACGATAGAAACCCACGCAGACGAAATTATAAACGCGATGAAGCCCAATCAGAAGCGCGGATTCATCTTCAACCTCGGACACGGCGTTCTTCCCGAGACGGACGACAAGAAATTAAGGCATCTTGTGGATTACATCCATGCAAAATAATTCCGGCAGGCGAAACGATTCCAGCGCGCGCCCGACAGGCGTCATTTTGATGACCTACGGCTCGGCGACGACGGCTGAGAACGTCGCGGCGTACATGGAGCATATTTATAAAGGCAAAGCTCCCGAAGAGTTGGTCGAGGATTTTGAGCGGCGGTATCGCTTGGTCGGAAGGTCACCCCTCATAGACATAACAAAAAAGCAGGCGGAGCTGCTGCAAGCTCTTTTGAACCGTGACGGGATGATAGGCCACCGCTATATTGTGCGGGCCGGCATGCTTCATTCGGCCCCCTTCATTGACGATGTGGTTTCAGAGCTCAAGGACGCCGGCGTGGAACGGCTGAAAGGGATCATCCTTTCGCCGCAATTTTCGTCGTTTATCATGGACGGATATCGTTCGGTGCTTATGCGCGCGGCCGAGCGGTATGGTTTCGCGAAGGAAGAGGTCTCGGTCGCAGGCCCATGGGCTACCGAGCGGCATTTCATACAACTCCTCGCCACTCGCGTCAGTGAATCACTCGCGAAGCTCGAAGCGAAATATAAAAGGAAGATCCCGGTGCTCTTCACGACCCATAGTCTGCCGAAGCGGGTCGTCGAGAAAGACCCGAGTTATCTCAATGAGTTACAGGCGACCATTAGTGCGATCCTTACGGAACTGAAAGAGCCGGCGCTTGAATGGTACGCATGCTACCAAAGCGCGGGTCACACGCCCGAAGAGTGGCTGAAGCCTGATCTCGCGGATGTGCTCGCGGAGCTCCAAAAAAAGAAGACGCCGGCCGTCCTCATCGCACCGATACAATTTTTGGCGGACCATTTGGAGATCCTCTACGACCTTGGCATCGCGGCTAAAGAACAATGTGATGAATGCGCGATCGCGTACCACCGTATCGAACTCCCAAACACAAATCCGCTTTTCATAGAGGCTCTTGCGGCAATCTCGTCGTTTTCCTAAGTTATCCGCCCCAGGGCGGTCTCTCAGAACCATGCACAAGGTGGCTGGTCGTCAGATAACAGTGTCAGGTACCGTTTTATTATATCGTGGACAGTAAGGACGTGGCACCAGAAACGGTACCTGACACTGTTACTTTACGCACTCTTTAGAGATTGTATCTTTTACTATAGCGCGGGCCGTTTTGTTACTGTAATATTAAAGCCATGAATAGCGAATGGAAACCATTTGCCGAAGAGGTAATAGAGCGTGCAGTACGTGCCGGCGCGACTTATGCCGATGTCAGGATCTACCCGGAGGACCAGTTTGAAGAAATTGGGGTTGAGAACGGTGCGGTCGTGGCAATGAACACCGGATTCTCCACCGGATTCGGCGTGAGAGTCGTCCATTCCGGCGCCTGGGGGTTTTACGCTGTTGACAATCTTAAACGGGGGACGATAGCGAAAGTGGTTGAGCGTGCTATAGCTAACGCCCGGGTAAATTCTTCCACCCGCAAGAATCCAGTGAATCTTTTACCCCTTCGGGATGATGAGAGGGGAGCAACATACAATTATCGTTCGCCCCACAAGATCGATCCCTTCTCCGTTTTGCTCGACGAGAAGGTGAATTTACTGCTTGCCGCGGACCGGGCAATGGCCGAAGCAAGCAAGAGGGTTTTCTTACGCAAGGGTCATCTGAGTGCGAATCGTTTCCGCAAAGTACTTCTTACGACGGACGGAGTCTTTGCCGATCAGACATTTACCCGCGTCGGCGCGAACATAAGCGCCACCGCCCAGCGCAGTTTGGAGGACCCGGATAAGCAGACCTGCTCATACCCCTCGCACCTTCCGTCGGTCCTGCAAGAAGGTTGGGAGGCGATACTGAATTTCAACCTGGTTCTGAATGCTGCGCGGATAGCGCATGAGGCCGATGTTTTTCTCGATGCTTTAGAAGCTCCGTCTGGTACGCGCGACATTATCCTTATGCCGGAGCAGAATAATTTACATTCAACGCATGAGACCGTGCATGGGGCCGAGGGGGATCGCGTTGACGATAAAGAATGGTCGCTCGCGGGCGGGAGTTTGTTCTCACTCGTTCTAAGCCAGATCGGAGCGTTCAAATTCGGCTCGGATGCCGTGAATATCGTCGCCGACAGTTTGACCCCAGGAGGCGTGGGGACTTTCGCATGCGATGATGAAGGAATTCCGGCGAAAAGAACGGTTTTGGTCGAAAACGGCATCTGGAAAGGATTGCTCGTCTCGCGAGAAAGCGCGACGGCCCTTAACGGGAAATTGCGTAAAAATTATTTCACGGAAGCGAGCGGCGCAATGCGCGCGTCGAGTTACGGGAATTTTCCGATGATAAGAATGAATAATATTTCGTTCCTGCCCGGTACGATGTCCTATGAGGATATGTTGGACCGCGTCCCTGTGGGAACGATACGCTTCGGAGTGAACAAGAGCTGGTCCATTGATCCTTATCGCCGGGATTTTCAATTCGGCACGGAGACGGGATGGGAAAAAGTCCGTAAAAATGGCGCTACACTGTGGGAACCCAGGCGTAATCCAATATATAGAGGTGACAACCTGAAGCAGTTTTTCAGGAATTGTGTGGCGCCCGCAGACGAAAGGAGCGCGGTGCTCCTCGGCGTCGGGAATTGCGGAAAGGGCCGGCCGATGCAAACTATGGCGACCGGACACTGTACGCCGCCAACCTGGTTTAAAGATATAAACGTCGATAACGCTAGAGTAAAATAAAGACATGCAAGACAGTGAAGCTATAGTTGATTTGATACTCGAGAGAGCAAAAAAGCTTGGTGGCGCTTTTACGGAAGTGATGATTTCAAATGGAGTACATTCGTTCAAACGGATAACTGACGGCGAGGTTTACCAGCCCACGGCTCACGAAGGCGTTTCCATCTCCATAAGCTCAATCATTGATGGAAGAAGAGTAAGCACTTCTTTCGACTCGGTGGAATCCATTGAGAGGGAAGTGAACAACCTCTTCGCTAAAGCAAGGTTTCTTCCAAAAGAAAAAGAGGAATTATTCATACCGTCCGGACCTTTTCCCAAAGCGTCCGTAGACGAGGGGCTGTTGTATGATGCGGAGACGGCGAAAATGGACGATTCCCGACTGATCAGCGTCATAGAGCAAGTGAACGAGATCGTGGAGTCCAAGGGATTTGTTTTCGACGGCGCGATATCGCAGGGGGTTAACAAATTCGTCTTCGCGAATTCCGCGGGGACTTTGCAGGCCTCGAGATCTACAAACGCCGAGCTTTCAATATTCGGTTTTGATCCAAGGGACCGTTCTATTTCTGCTTATCGAACCGTTGCCGGTAAATCCATCGGCCAGTTCTTAGTGGCCGAGCTCGCGGAGGACGTAAAAAAGAAATTGAGCATCCAGAAGGAATACCTGGAAAAACACGGAGGCAAAAGAATAGATCCGTTCAGCGGGAAAACCGGGCCGCAGAGATTCGACGTGATTATGGAGCCATCCTGCTGGGCCGGTTTGCTTGCCATATTTTCCGGCCAAGCCGAAGCATGGAACGGAAAGTCGTATCACGAAGGTACGAGCTTCTCTTCGGGCAAGCTCGGCACGCGCGTCATGGGAGAAAATATAACCATATATGATGACCCTCTGAATCCAATAGGAATCCCGCAGCCATTTGATTATGAAGGATATCCGAAGAAGAAAGTTACACTCGTGGAAAAAGGCATTGCGAAGAACGTGGTCTATGATAATGCTCTTGCTAAAAAATATAAAACAGTTTCGACGGGCCACGCCTTACCGGCTGCTCACCGGGGTATGGGTGCCTTACCGCTCCATCTCGCTGTCGAAGGAGGAAATTCAACCGTTGAGCAGATGATTAAGGACTCTAAGAATCCGACGCTCTGGATCACGACGCTGCATTATATAAGAGCGACGCACTTCCAGGATGGAAGTACTACGGGTACAACTTTGCACGGCGTGTTTTTGATAAAAAATGGCGAAGTCGTCGGCCCAACAGAACATTTGAGATTCGACGAGAGCGTTCCCGAGGCCTTGAGCCGCGTGACTCACATTGGCAAGGCATTGCCCACGCTTTCCATGGAAACCGACGAGACTCCCTATATAGTTCCCGCGATGCGTTCGAAACAGTTCCGTTTTGTGAGCGTTGCTGACCGGAGCATTTAATTTATGCGTAATAACAGTGTCAGGTACCGTTTTATTATATCGTGGACAGTAAGGACGTGGCACCAGAAACGGTACCTGACACTGTTACTTGCGTCGTGCAGTGCCGCGCAGGATTTTAGGTAAGTGTGCCGTTAAAACCGCATTCTTCAAAGATTTTGGCATTGCCGCCTATTTCTCCTCGGGAGCATCGATCGATTCTTCCACTAATGCTTCCTCGTCATCGCCTTCTTCAAGAACCGATTCGTCTTCGTGGAACCCGCCGGCCTGGATGCTCCAGAGCTTTTTGTACAGGCCTCCTTGCTTGAGAAGTTCGCGATGGGTACCTTCGGCAACAACCACCCCATTTTCAATGACGACGATTCTATCCATCTTCATAATGGTCGACAGTCGATGCGCGATCACAACGACGGTCTTTCCCCGCATAAGCACCTGAAGAGCGTCCTGAATAAGCGCTTCGGATTCCGAGTCTAAGCTTGATGTCGCTTCGTCGAGCACTAGGATTGGCGCGTTCTTGAGGATTGCGCGGGCAATTGCAACCCGTTGGCGCTCGCCGCCCGAAAGCTTCACGCCCCGCTCGCCGACGTACGTTTGATAGTTTTCGGGCAACGTGGAAATGAACTCGTGGCAATGGGCTTTCTTCGCCGCCGCGATTACCTCCTCGTCGCTCGCATTGCGCCAGCCGTAGCGGATATTTTCTATGAGAGTGCGATGGAAAAGAATCGGCTCCTGAGGCACGAAAGATATTGCATTGCGCAGACTTTCTTGGGTGACTTTGGCGATGTTCTGGCTGTCGATCTCGATGGCTCCCCCCGTCACATCATAGAGACGCAGAAGTAATTTTGTCACCGTGGTCTTCCCGGCTCCGGAAGGCCCCACCAGCGCCAGCTTCTCGCTGCCTTTTACGACCAGGTTAAAATTCTGCAGTATCGGTTTAGCTTCGTAGAACCGGAAATCGACGTTGTTAAAGGCGATCTCGCAATTCTTTATTTTGAGCGGCTCAGCTTCCGGAAGGTCTTTGATCTCGTGCGGCGTTCTGAGGATCTCGGTCATCTCCACCGCGTCCGCAAAGGCATCATAAAACCGGCGCACTTCGCGATTAATACCAATAAGCTGGCTGAAAAGCCCCAAAAGGTAGCTTTGGATAAGCACGAAGTCGCCGATGGTGATAAGTCCGCGCTGCCAGTAGGTCACTGCGCCATAGAGAAGTCCGACGTTGATCCCCACCATAAGAATGCCCTGGACCGACCAAATGAGCTCATCAGCATTCCAGGAGCGCATGGTTGATTTACGCCAAAGCTCAACGACGCCGGAGAAAATCCCATGTTCATGAACACTGCCCGAAAAAAGTGCGATTGTGTTCTGGTTCGAGATGGCGTCTGAGAGGGACCCCACCATCCTGCTGTCCGCCTCAGCTCGCGCAACACGTAGCGGCTGCCGCAGGCGCGCCACGAAAAGCTGGAAGGCAACGAAACAGATAACCCAAACGCCAAGGGCGATGCCGAGGACGTGATTGCGAAGGAAGAGGATGGTGACCGCGCCGAGTGTAAAGACCGCCGTGGGAAAGAACTGGAGCATGATGCCGTCCATCATCGTTTCGAAAGAGGAGGCAAACTTGCTTACCCGGCGCGTGAGCGTTCCGCTGAATCGGGAGATGAAAAAATGGTACGAATGCCTGATGAGGTAATCGAACGCCGAGCAGTAGAGGTCCGCCATCGAGTGTGATTCAAGGTACATTATACTGTAGACCTGTGTTCGGCGGGCGATCCATCCTACAATTGAAATGGCCGCTATGATGCCGACCAGGACAAGCAACTCATGCACCACGCCCGGCGCCGGATTGTAAGTGGCGATTAAGTTAAAAAGCTGCCGCAGGTAGAGGGGCGAGGCAAGGTCCGCCGCTTGAATGCCGATCGCTCCAAGGGATACCAGCCCAAAAAGTCCCAGGTGACGGCGGACCTCCCGGCTGTATGCGTGAAAGATGTCCTTTGCGCGGACAACGGGCTTTTGTGATTCAAGCGACATGAGCGTGGAAGAACCTCATATTTTTTCATTATATCTTATTTCGAATCCAAGACGGGCGACTTAGTCGGCACCAAAAATCGGTTTCAAAAATCCTTCAAAATCAATTCACGCGGGTTTCTTTTCGAATCCGAGAGGGATTGACCCGTCCTGGTTTCGAACTGACCTCGCACAAGCCTCATAAAATCACGCGCCCCAGTTTGCACGATACTAAAACCTGAGGGCTGGCCTCCTCGAGCTAGAACCTGAACGGGTCAAGCCCCGTAAGGCGATTTCAAGTAGTTCTATCTTATCATCTCGACGCGTCTCGAGCACCTCTTGTTTTGGTAAAAGTGACAAAAGTGACACAGAAACGAGATATCAGTGTGTCACGTTTTACTTCACTCCAATCTTGTCCAAGATTAATCCTGTTACAAAATAACAAACAGGATAAAGGATTATTGTGTATGCCACGCTAAAGAAATCACTAACAAATATCTCGGGTCCCCATACCAACCAAATTATAAATAAAATCCCAAAGTAGATGGAGTTGTAGAGCACACTACCTAACATTCCCCATCGCCCAAACATGGCTTTTAGTGTAGCTACAACAAACACAATAAAAACAAGAATCATCAAAGCTAACCAGCGAGCTGTTAAAAACGACAACAGCGCAGACCAGAGCATATGAGCTGCCTGCTTCGTCCCTTCATCGATGGCCTCTAATATTTCTTTAACAAAAACGGCCGCAATGGGTGTTGAGGTGGGAGTCATTGTAGTAATTATTTAGCATTTTATTCGAAAGTTAACTCCCCAGATATTCACGAAACAAGATGCGCGCGTATTCTTTGCTGTAATGATCGAGAATAGCCTTCGAAAAGATTACGGGGATTAGGTAGCAGATAGATAGGATCGTTGAAATAAGATAAGCTGTTTTATTTTCAAAAATGAAGCCAAAGATTATATTGCAGCCAAGCGCAACAATGAAAGCGACCACCGATCCCCCAATCAGATTCCTAGCAAAACCATATTCGATATTGTGCTGAAGTAACAATCTCCCGCTGCCAACCTTATTAATAATTAGGTGGACTATCTCCTTTATGCGCGTTTTTGTATTTTCTACACTCGATTGTTCATCTGCTAAATTAGGCAAAGAGAGTTGGAAATCAGCATTCACTTTTTTTCCAATTTTCTGTCTAAATTCAGTACTGACATCCTGACTGGATGGCAGAAGCATCTCAGTTGTTGGAAATTTTGATTTATCTTCGAAAAGAGTTTTCGAGACAAGACGATTTATCTGCGACAGCAGATACATGAGTACTGCAATAAGCGAGACGTCTCCGATTACCACCGTAAATAATTTATTTGTGAGTGACACTCCAAAATAAGGATCAATAAGAAAATGCTTAAGTGCCAAAAAGGGAATAGCACATAGAAGTGCTGGAAATAGTCTCGCCTTTCGACCATACTCGTTAAATATATTATTCATGGATAAAATTTCTATAAATTCTGTTTCCGCCGGGATGTAGCTGTACCCAGATATGGCCATCATCTCGTGTAGTAAGAACCTTTCTCTTATTTGACAGATCGTCATTAAAAGACACGCCTGTTCCAGTAACGTGTTCACCGTATACAGAACTCATATTCCTTTGGGTATCGTGGATAATCCCTTTGTCAGAAATAATGATGCATTCGGGTTTGCAATACGAAAAGATCTCTGGATAGTAACCATTATCTCTGCCATGGTGTGAGGCTATAAAAATATTTGTTCGTGCAAGCCAGGTTTTTATCCCCGGCTGTTTTTCAAGAAGCGTTTTCCATCCTTTTTCTTCAAGATCACCCGAAATACAAATAACTGAGTCATTGTGTTCTATGAATACAATTTGGCTTAGATTATTCGTATCGTGGCTTTCTAGATCTTCTTTTTGCAAATAAAATGTCTGTTTTACGAACGGAGGAGCATAAGCAGGAACCGGATGTATGTAGATATCTTTTACGTAGCACACATGCTGCAATGCATCGGTGTGTGGTTTTTCTTTTAAATCTTTAATTTCTGGCGAAGTAAGATTCGGAGCAAAGGTGACTGTATAAATACCAACCTTACTTCGAAGATATGGTACTCCCGAAAAATGGTCCTGATCATAATTCGTTAGCGTAAGGTTGCTTAAAGTATTATTGGCTATGTAGCCCTTTTTGATAAGAAAATCAATTGGTTCAAAGCCTTCTACGTTGCCACAATCAACAAGCATTCCGTATGTCGGATGAGAATGCGGGTATACAAAGATACTTTGCCCAAGACCAACGTCAAAAATTAAAATATCCGTTCGTTCCATGTTAAACTAGGGTTATCTTCCCATCGAAATCACAATCTAAAATAAAACTACCAATATCACAAGTTTTATAAATAGTTGCTCTAGGCGCGGCCTTTTGATATTTCTCAGGTACGACGTGTTCACAATCTTCAGAGACCGAAAACACAATATGCTTTGGGTTCATAACTTTTACTGCCTCTTCGTGAAAAGCGCTTTCTCGACCATGATGAGGTGCCTTAAGGATATCAATATTCTTTATTTTTTCCTTATGATTTTTAAGGATATATTCCCAACACTTCGGCTCAGCATCACCAGCCAAAAGTATTTTTAAATTATTAATACGCACAAGAAGCACATACGAAAGGTTGTTAAGCTGTCCTCCTATTTCTTCCGCATTGCGCTTTGCCCCATCTTCTTTTGTATGAACAAAATCATATAATTCTTTTGATGGGGAAAGGACTTCTATGCGATCTTCATCCCAATATTGGACTGGTTTTTGTGCATCAGTATAAAAAAGAACTTTTGGATCCTCTTCGCTTTTTCTAAGTTCTAAATATCGATCCCAGTCGTCCTTATACTCTTCCCATTGAGGACCACTCTGATCTGGTTCAAAATTGTGCTTTATATCCCAAAAGTTGATGACGGGTATATTATCAAAAAGTGTACTCAGGCCCTTCATGTGGTCCTTATGAGGGTGAGTTGCGACATAACGAAAAATAGGTCGTAAGCCACCTGATTCATTCTTAAAATTTTCTTTGTAGTAATCAATAACATGCTCATATTCGTCGTGCTCGTCGTGGTGATTAACGTCAATCATCATGACGCGTTCGTCTTTAGATTGACTTGTCGTTTTAACTATGCGTGCAGGAAAATCAATGATTGTACAATCACCATCGCCAACGTTTAAAAAGTGAAATTTAACAGACATGTTTTCAATTAGATTTTTTTATAACATCGATAAACTTTCTACTTTTTATTATAAGGTGACTGATTCGTGGGCTTTAGGCTGATTCCTTTCTCGGAAGCTTTAGCACGTACTCCGGCCTCGGGACGGCCAAGCTTTAGCCCGATGACTCGAGTTGGAGTATTTTCTTTCGCCATTGAGCGAAGTCCTTGAACCTCCTTTGGAGTCCACGTTTTTCCTGCGTTGCGAATGTATTTAGGCATGGTAATTAGAATTTTGATTCCGGCCTTTATTTTCATCTCCTGACTCGTAGATATACTCAACTTCCTTGCTTCGGTGCGTCATTGGGATCACGCGCTCTACCTTGCCGAAAATTTTTCCAAAGTTTTCTCGTAAAATAATTGGGGAATAACCGCCAATCTTGGATTCTGGCTCAAGCACAATCGCACCCTTTACTCTTTTAAATTTTTTAATCACAGCCATATCTCCTACGATGGCGACAACTCGATCGCCATTTTGGATATCATCGGTTACCTCTACAAGGGCGTAGTCGCCGTTACGGAGACCGGAATCTACCATGCTGTTGCCCACAGCTTTGATGGCCACAATTTCTTTGCGAGGATCAAGGAGTTCTTTGTCCACCATGAGAAATTCGTCGTATTGTTCTTGGGCGTAGACCTGCATGGTGTCACACCCTGCGGAGGCAATAACCGGAATCCTTTCGGTCCCTTTTGGGGTCATAGTTGAATCAAGGGGATTGAGGAGAGAAATTCCCCTATGTTTGAATCGATCACGTTTTATAAACCCCCTAGTCTCAAGGGCTTCTAGGCGCTGAGTAACGCTACGCAAGGACTTAAGCTTCAGGCCCTCGCTAAGCTGCGTAATTGTGGGCGATTCTCCGTTCCGAGCAATAAAACCCCTTATAAAGTCGAGGGTTTCCTGCTGCTTTTGGGTAATTCTCATTGTAATTGCCATTACTGATAATGATAACATGGATTCTTTTCAATTGCAAGAGCCGAAACTAATACCTTCATACACAACAACACAAGTTATCCACAGGGCGCCAATTGACTTTCAGAATGGTTGAGATTTACTGATAGCATGGAATCACAAAAGGTCGGCTTTGGGTCAACGGATATAACCTTCCACAGTAGGGATTTTAGGCCCACTCAAAGTTTTGAGCGCGCACAAGAAAGAGCTCGCTTGAAGTCGTGCACAGAACTTGAAGTAAGAAACAAATTTATACCCAAGCCCTCCGCAGTTTCTGTGGTTTGAAGAATGACGTTGCCATCAGTTGTATCCCAAATGAATAGGCCCGTTTTTTGAGAAGACGGTTTACCTAGTTTTTCTATACAATACCGCAGAGCTTCCATTGCTACTGGATTTGCTTCCTGTTTGGGTGAGGATTTTTATGAGAAGTGGTTTAAAGATTGGACAGATCACTTAGATGGGATTCAGTAGTTTTTCTTCTCTGGATACGGCGCTCCCGCCTTCGTTAAAACTGCGGACGGGCAGGCAGCCGGTATGCCCTGTAGTAGAAGTTCGACCGCTGTGCGTAATATAGTCGCCGAAGGCGACAGTGGAATAAACAATAACAGTGTCAGGTACCGTTTTATTATATCGTGGACAGTAAGGACGTGGCACCAGAAACTGTACCTGACACTGTTACCCGACAGTTTGACGCCCGTAAGTATGCTAAATACGTTCTCCTGGAGGGGTCGCCTGGGGAGAAGCGGGAGTTGTTGGGTGCCGTAAAGAGCAAGCTCGTGCTGAAAGATAAAACAATCATTAAAAAGGATTTGGATAATATCGGCGATGGCGATATGATATAGATATAAATTCTATATGGCAAAGAATAAAGGAAAATTCACGTTTATAGATTTGTTCGCCGGAATCGGTGGCATAAGGATTGCCTTTGAACGCACTGGCGGGAAATGTGTTTTCACCTCCGAATGGGATGAACCTTGCCAAGTTACGTATGAGGCAAACTTCGGGGAGAGACCGCAAGGTGACATAACGAAAGTGGTCGCCGATGAAGTTCCGGATCACACTATTTTGACGGGCGGTTTTCCTTGCCAAGCGTTCAGCATCATCGGAAACGGAATGGGCTTTGCCGACACGCGCGGCACTTTGTTCTTTGACATTGAGCGCATTTTGAGAGCTAAACAACCGAAGGCATTCCTGCTGGAGAATGTTAAGCAATTGACCTCTCACGACAAAGGCAGAACCTTCAATGTGATTTTGGAGAAGCTGGAGGGCTTGGGATATTTCGTCCATTACAAAGTGCTCAATGGACTTGATTTCGGTGTGCCGCAAAAGAGGGAGCGAATTATGATTGTCGGCTTCAAAGAAAATTATCCTTTTGAGTTTCCAAAAAGCGGCGGAGAAATGAAAATGCTTGCCGATGTTTTGGAGCCGGACAGCAAAATTGATAAAAAGCACTTTTTGAGCGACTACTTCCGCACGAAAGTGGCGAAGAGGCTCAGGGAACAAAATAAAAAGATAACTTCTCGTCCGGTGGTGTTGCATGAAAACAAAGGCGGCAACCTTGGCATACACCCCTATTCTTGCGCCTTGCGCGCCAGCGGCTCATACAATTATCTGACAGTGAACGGTGAACGCCGACTCACGCCGAGAGAAATGTTGCGCTTGCAAGGGTTTCCGGACACGTTCAAGATGGTCGTGCCGGACACACAGGTCAGGAAGCAAGCGGGCAACAGTGTTGTGATCCCGCAGATTGAAGCCGTCGCTCGCGCCATGATACAAGCGATGGACGAGAAACCGTTATCCGCGCGGGCGCAAGTTGATTTATTCGGTCGAGAAAGCAGAACTTCAAGAATCTATGCCGAAAGGTAAGAATCTTTCAAAACAAGCATTGGAAACGGTGATTCGCAAGTCGCGCGTTCACCTGTACAAACCGATTCAAATCGCGGAAATTTTGTTTCATCATCGCACAGAAAAAGGTTGGGATTTAAACAATCTGGCATCTTATCGGAATGTTTCAAAGCGCTGGCGCGACGATGTGTCTTTGCTATTGGTGGGGAGACGGAGCACGTCAAGCCAAAAATATCAGGATAACATTTTTGAATCCAACGCCATGCCGCCCACCTTGCTGGCGGAGTTAGGAGAAATAAATAAGAAGGGCAAGGGGTTCGTCGAAGCCTTCATCTACAAATCATTGGAAGCTCGCCTGTCTTCCGTGCGCGATGTTCAAAAATATATCAAATCGTCATCGGCCGACGCTTTTTCGATCAAGGAGCTAGTCGCTCTTTTCCAAACAACGCCCGGGCTTAGAAGAAGCATAGACAAAATGTATGAGATTTTGGTTTATGCTCTGTTCGCTTCAATCGTCCGCGCTTTACAAGCGCAGATAACTTTGGAAATCGGGAATAAAGACAAAGAAATTCTGAAGGACTTTGAGCGGTTCATAAAAATGGTTTTGGGCATTGACGCGAAACATACTCATCTCGTTTTACCAGCAGCTCTTTATAGGGTCGGCGTTACGAACGCGGCCGACAGAGGATTGGATATGTGGACAAATTTCGGCCCCGCCATACAGGTCAAGCATCTCACACTCACGGCGGAACTCATGGAAGACATAATGGATGAGATCGCCGCCGACAAGGTCGTCATCGTGTGTCTGGACGCTGAGAAAGGAGCGATAGAGTCTTTGCTGAAACAGATCGGCATGGGAACGAGAATACAGGGAATCATCACCATTAACGATTTGGATGATTGGTACAAATTATGTTTGAGCAAGAAATATCGGGGGAGTCTCGGCGCAAACTTGCTCAGGGACGTGCAGAGAGAATTTGACGTGGAGTTCCCATCAAGTAAAGAGGTAAAACCTTTCATAGCTAAACGAAAATACGACAAAACCGTTCTGCCGCCTGATTGGCCAATCCAGCTTTGATTTATGTATGGACAAAATCTCGAAGCAGAAGCGAAGCGAGACTATGTCTCGGATCAGAAGCAAGGATAGCAAGATTGAAACTCTGTTTCGCAAAGAGCTTTGGAAGGACGGTTTTAGATACAGCAAAAACTCAAGCGAGTATTTTGGCAAGCCGGACATTCTTTTAAAGAAGTACAAGGCGGTTATTTTCATAGATTCTTGCTTTTGGCACGGTTGCAAAAAGCATTGCCGGATTCCGTCCAGCAGAAGAAGTTTTTGGTTGAGTAAAATCAAGAGGAATATCGCTAGAGACAAAATTGTGTCGCGATATTATAAGAAAAACGGCTGGAAAATTTTCAGAGCTTGGGAACACGAGTTGACGATGAGACAATCTGAGATAACAAGAATTTTAAAAAGATTGAGATCGCGGAAGAGAGAGTAAAAGAAAAAACCGCTAATTGATTTTGGGGTTTTTCTTCTCTGGATACACTTCAATAAGCTCAGTGCAGGCGGCGCTCCCGCCTTCGTTAAAACTGCGGACGGGCAGGCAGCCGGTATGCCCGGTAGTAGAAGTTCGACCGCTGTGCGTAATATAGTCGCCGAAGGCGACAGTCGAACTTTCACTACCGGGTATGCTATGGCGGGACGGAGATATCAACCTTATGGGCAGGAAGCTAACCTTCCCGCAACCCGGGGTCTTTCTTTGGAAAAGCGCACTCTGATGTGGTACACTTAACTTAGTTATATAGTTTCGAAACTATGAAATCACCATTTCCAAAAGCCACATACGAACGAAATGCGGAGGTGTACAAGATTCTCGCCAATCCGAAGCGTCTCGAAATTTTGAATCTCTTGAGGGCCCGGGAGTGCTCCGTCGAAGAGTTGCGTAAAACCCTCAAACTTCCCAAGGCAAATGTCTCGCAACACTTGGCCCTCTTGCGGCATGCTCGCCTCGTGCGAGTACGGCGGAATGGCCTTAATGCCCACTATCGGATATCAGATCCGAAGATCGTAGAACCTTGTCGCATTCTGCATAATCTCTGGAAGCACAAAACCATTATTTAGAACTATTAACTTCTCTGAAAGGTCGCTCACAAAACAAAAATAGGAAACAACATGAACAGCAAATTTACGAACTGGATCTTACGAATCGCAGTTTTCGGCACATTCATCGGTCATGGTATGCTCGCGATTGGGGGTAAAGCCGATTGGGTGAGTTGGATCCAAAAATTCGGCGTTGCTGATCCGGTGCTTGCGAAGCAGCTTCTCTTGGGAGTGGGTATTATTGATGTCATCGCGGCATTCATCATGCTCATAAAACCGTTCCCGGCAATTCTTCTCGGCGCGACTATCTGGGCTTTCTGGACCGCGCTTGTGCGGCCGCTCGTGGGCGTGGGATGGTTGGACTTCATAGAACGTTCAGCGAATTGGGGCGCGCCCTTGGCTCTGCTCCTTCTCGTCGGCTGGCCAAAAACCCTAAAGGATTGGTGGAAGTAACAATATGGAGATTGCGTTAAAGCCCATAGGTTTCGCCAAAAACAAGGAGAAAAAACACTTCGGCAATTGGCGCGGCGTGGTCACCGATCTTGTGCTTAGGGAAGAATACAAAGATGCCTTAGAGGGCTTAAAAGAGTATTCGCATCTCATTGTTGTCTACTGGATGCACGATGTGAAAACCTGCGATATCCGTCATGTGCCGCAAGGCAAGGTCGGAGAAGTGCCTGAAGTTGGCATTTTTGCCTGCCGCTGTCCGCAGAGGCCAAACCCAATCGGCATCTCAACGGTGGAAATAATAAGAATTAAAGATAACGTTGTAACCGTGAAAGGCCTCGATGTTATCAAAGACACGCCGATTCTCGATCTGAAGCCCTATACGCCGCAATACGACGCTGCGGCAGATGCCAGAGTTCCGGATTGGGTCAATAAGTTAGAGTATTAGATGCAAAATATGAAAAAATTAACAACATTATTTTTCGCTTCTGTTCTCGTCTTCGGCGTTGCCTCAATCACGCGCGCCCAGATGATGAATGGTGGGATGATGGCGAGCGGTACGAACACCGCCGCAACTTCGGAGGAGACAGAAGGCAAAGCACTTTGGGACAAACTGAGGGTCGGCCAGATTACTTGCAATAATCTTGCTGATAAAGACTTCGACCTCCTCGGCGAATACTTTATGGGAACGATGATGGGAGCGTCGCACGAAGCAATGAACGATAGATTAAAGCAGGCATTGGGCGATGCCGGTGAATCTCAGATGCACGTGGTTTTGGGAAAACGCATGAGCGGGTGTGATACATCGGCGGCATATCCTGCGGGCTTCTCCGGATTTATGCCGATGATGGGGGAGCGGTCGTCTCCCAACGGACTTAACTCTACGAACAATATGATGAACTCTGGTTACGGTTTCGGTTTCTTCGGATGGACCTTTATGTTCCTCTTGTGGGCGCTCACTATTGCCCTGCTCGTTGCCACGGTTAAATGGATTGCGAATCAATCAAGAGGTGGCAGCTCGAAATCTGCGCTTGATATTCTCAAGGAACGCTACGCCAAGGGAGAAATCGATAAGAAAGAGTTTGAAGAAAAGAAAAAAGAACTCCAATAATAAAGAAAAACCGCTGATTGATTTCAGCGGTTTTTCTTCTTTGAATACGGCGCTCCCGCCTTCGTTAAAGCTTCCGCCTTCACCGAGGTTTCGGCGGACAAGTCGGCGGGCAGGCAAGGTGGCCTTTGTTTTGATTAAAGCCAATTTCTTCTCTCTGCGCCAGCCCTTGATTTCGATTTCACGTTGTCGTGCTTTTCTTAATACATCAAATGTTTCTGAATATAGTAATTTTACGGGCCTTCGAATTTTAGTATAGCGGGCTCCCCACTTTGATTCATTGTCTTGTTTAATGCGTTTTTCTAAATTGTTCGTGCAACCGACATACAGTGATTTATCGGCGCATTCAACGATATAAACGAAGCAAGTCATATGTTATGGCACTTCGCTCCTTTGAGCTCAGTGTCTTCGTCGCTCTTATATTTAAGGGTGCCGAAGGCTCTGAGGAAATTGTATCACTTCGTCGTAAACTCCTCAGTGTCTTCAATTTTCGCATTTGCGGGTCGAAAATTTTCTCGCGCGAGAGAAAATTGCAGACTCTGAAATTTGAGCCTATCAGGCGAAAATTGAAGAGCTGCCGGGCTTGGATTTTCACCCCCACACCAAAATCCGATTTCCCCCCATCGCTGCCGGGCTTGGATTCGAACCAAGGTGACATGGTTCAGAGCCATGTATCCTACCGCTAGATGACCCGGCAGCGATGGAGATAAAAAGGTGCTTTATTTTTTAATTTTGGTGTGGGGGCGGGCCAAGGTGACATGGTTCTCCGCCCGAGGCGGATGTGCCTTCGGCACAAGAGCCATGTATCCTACCGCTAGATGACCCGGCAATTTTCCATAGCCCACGATTTCCATGCACCATGCACCATGCACTATGAACTATGAACTATGAACTATGAACTATGAACAACTTCACATGTTACATGTTATAATGAAATCATGCGTGATATCAAGCTTGTAGAAAACGAGATCTACAAACAACTCGGGCTTTCTTTAGAGAGCATCTCGGTCGTGAACCTCGTGGACTTCATTATTGAGTATGCTTACACTTCGCATTCTTCGGACGTTCACATCCATCCCGGAGGGGATGGCGTGCGCATCCGTTTTCGCGTAGACGGCCTGCTTCGCGACGTCTTTCCGAAAGAAAAAATATCGACGGATCTGCACCATGAGATCGTGAGCCGCATCAAGGTCATCTCTGGCCTCCGCACCGATGAGCACAGTCTGCCGCAAGACGGCCGTTTTCGGGTGAAGCTCGAGGGTACCGAAGAGGTTGACGTACGCGTTTCGATTATGCCGACGTACTATGGCGAAAACGCCGTCATGAGGATTTTGGCGGAGACGCGCGGGTTCACGCTCAAAGATTTGGGATTCGGGCCCAAGGACCTGGCGAAGGTCGAGCACGCGATCCGGAAGCCGTACGGGATGATCCTCGCTGCCGGTCCCACAAGCTCGGGGAAAACGACAACTCTCTACACGATGCTTAAAGAACTCAATAAGCCGGAGTCCTCGATCATCACCATTGAAGACCCAATCGAATATTCCCTTGAGGGCACGACGCAAATCCAAGTTGATGACAAAACGGGGCTTACGTTCGCCTCGGGACTCCGTTCTATTTTAAGGCAAGATCCGAACACGGTGATGGTGGGTGAGATCCGCGACGAAGAGACGGCGGCGATAGCGGTGAACGCGGCCTTGACCGGCCACCTTGTTCTTTCAACGCTCCACACGAACAACGCGGCCACTACGTTTCCGAGGCTTATGGATATGGGAGTGCAGCCGTTCCTCGTCGCTTCGACCGTGAACATCGCGGTGGGCCAGCGCCTTGTCCGCCAGGTCTGTGAAAATTGCAAAAAAAGCAGGGTCCTGAACTCTACGGAAACCGAGAGCTTGGCCGAAATATTTCCAAAGGACGAAGTGATGAAAAATAAAAAATTCTATCAGGGCGAAGGGTGTGAAAAATGCAACGGAACCGGTTATGAGGGCCGATTGGGCATCCGCGAAGTGCTTGAGGTGACGAACGACATTCGTGAGCTCATCATGAAGCGGGCGAGCTCCCAGGAAATTGAAGAGGCGGCGGTCAAGGCCGGGATGACGACGATGCTTGTTGACGGCTTCCAAAAAGCCGCGAAGGGGCTCACGACCATCGAAGAAGTGCTCCGGATCATCCATGAATGACATAAAACCAATTGAAGCGAAGCCCATCCCGGCGCGCATCGAGAAGCTCACGATTTTTGACAGCCTCAAGACGCAGGAAAAGATCAATTTCGCGCGGCATCTCGCGATCGTGATCAAAGCGGGGATACCGCTGTATCAGGGATTAAATATCATCAAGCCGCAGACGGAATCGAGGACGCTCAAGAAAATATTGACCCAGATCATACGCGACATCGGTAACGGGAGATTCCTGGCCGACGCCCTCGCGCGCTATGAAGACGCGTTCGGAATGTTTTTTGTGAACATCGTGCGCGTGGGGGAGTCGAGCGGAACCTTAGCGCAGAATCTTCTCTATCTCGCGGACGAGCTCAAGAAAGCGAAAGATCTGCAATCTAAAGTCCGCTCGGCCATGGTCTATCCCCTAATGATCCTTTTAGCCACGATCGGCGTCACAGGGTTTCTTACGTTTTTCATATTCCCGAAGCTTCTTCCGGTATTGAACGGCCTGAACGTGGCGCTCCCCGCGAGCACGCTCGCCCTTATCGCCGTTGTGGACTTCCTGAAAAATTACGGGATCGAACTCGCGATCGCCATTCCGATATTCATCCTCCTCGTGAACTTCATACTCAAAAAAGTTGAACCGCTCCGCTATGCCGCGCATCGCGTCATTTTCATCCTGCCCGTCGTCTCGACCCTCACGATCAACTTGAACATGGTGAACTTCGCAAGAGTCCTTGCCCTTCTTTTGAAGAGCGGCATGCGGATCGTCGAGGCCGTGAAGATCACGGCGAACACCTGCGATAATCTCGTGTACCGCCGCGCGCTTCTTGAAGGGAGCGAGTCGCTCCGTAAAGGAGGGCAGCTCGCGGATTACCTTACTCTTCACAAAAAAATATTCCCGCAGCTCTTGTCGGGCATGGTGAAAATCGGGGAGGATACGGGAAGCCTTGAGGGAAATCTTGGATATCTCTCCGCGTATTACGAAGAAGAGGTAGATTACAAACTTCACACGCTCACGAGCCTCCTCGAACCCATCATGCTTTTATTTATGGGGTTGCTTGTGGGATTTGTTGCCATCTCGATCATCACGCCGATTTATTCCATCGCCGGGGGGATAAAGTAATTAGTAATTAGTAATTTGTAATTGGTAAATCGTAATTGCTAATTGCTAATTGCTAATTACAATATTGCTAATTACAAAATGCATTCCCGAAGAGGAACAACCTTCATTGACATCATTATCAGCCTGGGAATCATCGCCTCTCTTTTTTGGGGAATTTATCTCGTTTATTTTTCACTGATCGACTCGGTCACGAGTATCGAAGCGAGGACCGCGGCGACAGAGGCCGTGAACCAAGAGATAGAGACCTTGAGAAACCTGCCCTACGGGATCGTGGGAACGGTGGGAGGCGTGCCCGCCGGCGTGATCCCGGCTCAGCAGGCGATCAGCATCGGTAATTATACGTTCAGCATAAACACAACGGTGCGGAACATCGATGACCCTTTCGACGGAGTGCTAGGAGGAACGCCGAACGACACCGCGCCCGCCGATTACAAGCTCGTGGAGTTCAGCGTGAGCTGTCCCACGTGCGCGCGCTTCGTGCCGCTCACATTCACAACAACGCTCGCGCCTAAAAACCTTGAAACGTCGAGTTCCACGGGCTCTATATTCGTGAACGCATTCAATGCGGCGTTGAACGGCATCGCCGGTGTTACCGTGCACGTAACGAACTCCATCGTATCCCCGTCCATTGATTTGATAGACACGACAAACGCGAGCGGCGTGCTCCAGCTCGTTGGCGTTCCCACGAGTACGCTGTCGTACCATGTTGACGTGGCGAAAAGCGGGTATTCGAGCGACAGAACGTATCCACTGGGAGGGCAGGGGAATCCGAATCCGAACAACAAAGACCTTACCGTGGGAACGGGAGCAGTGACGAGCATTAGCTTTAAAATAGATAAGGTGAGCCAGCTTACCGTGCGGACGTCAGACGTGTTTTGCTCACCTATGAGCAATAAGGCTTTCAGTATTGATGGAGCGAAGACCATCGGCACGAACCCGGACGTGCTTAAGTTCAGCACGAGTTCCACGACGGACGCGAACGGTTCCTTGCTGTTCCCGAACCTTGAGTGGGATACGTACACGCTTACCTTGAGCGGCGCGTCATATGATGTCCTGGGCACTATTCCTCTTAACCCAATGATCATAAATCCAAACACGATCAACGATTTCAGATTTGCGCTGAGGTCTGCGCAAGCGGATTCGCTTCTCATAACCGTGACCGACGCCGCAACCGGAGCGGTCATCCAGGGCGCAACCGTAAACCTTTCGAAAAGCGGATATTCGAACACGCTTATCACTGGGAGGACGGTTGTGACCGACACCGATTGGTCGACAGGTAACTATACAAGCCAGAACGGGGGCATCGACGCGAGTTCCACTCCAGGAACCATCAAACTTTTGGCGAATGCTTCGGGAACGTACAGCACATCAACCGTAAGTTGGCTTATCTCGCGGACAATTGATGTGGGTTCAAGCACCTCGAATTATTATTCTCTGAGTTGGAATCCGACCTCACAGCCGGCGCAAACCGGTGTCGGGAGCGCCAAATTCCAGCTTGCGGTGAATAACGACAACGCGACGTGGAATTTCATAGGACCGGACGGAACAGCAAATACTTTCTACACCGCGAGTTCCACGGTCACCGGATTGGATAACAACCGCTATGTCCGCTATAAAGCGTTTCTCTCGACGCAAAATTCGAGCGTCACCCCAAGCATCGACGATGTAAGCTTGGAATTGCATTCAGTCTGCACTCCTCCTTCTCAAGTGCTGTTTTCAAATCTGTCGCCAGCGACATATACGATCGACGTCACCGCCCCGCAATATTTTGAGGCGACGAGCTCCGTGTCTGTCGCGGGCGCGTGGCAGGAGGCGAAGATACAGCTTACGCACCAATAACCCTAAACCATGAACCATGAACCATGAACCATGAACTATGAACTATGAACTATGAACTATGAACCATGAACTATGAACTATGAACCATGAACCATGAACCATGAACTATGAACTATGAACCATGCACCATGTACTATGAACCGTAACGGCATCTCGATCGTCGAAATTATTTTCGGCGTGGCGATCGCGGCGAGCATCCTTTTCGTAATCTCGAGTTTGAGCGGGAATTTAAATATACTTCAGAATTTCTTGAATCAAAAACTACAGTCGCGCCAAGACGTCGATCAGGCGTTTCAGATCATGACGACCGAGATCCGTTCCGCCGGACAATCGAGCGTCGGAGCCTACCCAATTGACACCGCGAATACGAGCACGTTGATATTCTACAGTGACATCGATAAGGACGGCCTCTTTGAGCGGGTACGATATTTTTTGAACACGAGCACCATTCAAAAAGGGGTCGTGAAGCCCGCTGGGAATCCTCTAATCTACGCGACGTCGACCGAGATCGTGACGACCGCGGTCACGAACGTGGTGCGCACTACGTCAACGGTACTTTTTTCCTATTACGATTCGAATTATACTGGCGTTGAACCGCCGATGATATATCCTTTGGCTGTTTCCGCGATCAGGGTCGTGAAATTCGCGGCGTTCTTGGATATCAATGCCTCAACCACGCCCAAGCCGGAATATTTCTCGGGATCGGTTTTGATGCGCAACGTGAGGTCAAATTAATTACAGTTCATGGTTCATAGTTGGCAGTTACCATGAACAATTAACCATGAACAATGAACCATGAACCATGAACAATGAACCATGCACCATGTACTATGAACCGTAACGGACAACTTTCCATTATCATCCTGCTCTTCGCCTCCGTCACACTCGTGTTGGTGAGCGGTTTCGGGTTTCTCGCGAGTTCTTTTCTGCAGCTATCGACGAGAGCGTGGAACAAGTCCCAGACATTTGCGATCGCCGAAGCGGGGATCGAATATTATCGCTGGCACCTCGCGCACGCGCCCCAGGATTATCAGGACGGCACGGGCATCCCAGGTCCCTACACGCATACATATTACAATAAGGGCGGCGTTGCCACGGGCCAGTTTATCTTGACCATCACTCCTCCACCCGTAGGCTCCACGGTCGTTACGGTCAGAAGCGCCGGCAAAGTTTTTGCCGACAGTTCGATCTCGAAGACAATAGAGGTAAAACTTGCCATTCCCTCGTTCGTGAAGTATGCCTGGGTATTGAACGATTATGTTTTTTTCGGTTCAGCCGCGGAAGTGTTCGGTCCCATCCAATCGAACGCCATGATACGCTTCGACGGCATTGCTCATAATCTTGTATCGAGCGCCCTCAATACCTCTACCGATCCTGGCACTGGTCTTGTGCAATGGGCGGTATACACGACAAGCGGACCGGACGATCCGCAGCCGCCAACGCCGTTGCCGAGCCGTCCGGACGTATTTATGGCAGGGAGGACGATCGGCGTCCCCGCGGTTGACTTTACGAAGATCGCCCAGGATCTCGCGATAATCAAAACTAACGCCCAATCCGCCGGCTACTACGCGCCGAGCTCGACGGTTTTCGGATATGAACTTGTTTTTTCTTCAAGCAGCAATATATTCACCGTGAATAAAGTGACCAGGCTTGTTTCTCCGCCGGGTGGTTGCAGCAATCCCGGCGGCTCCATTCAGGCGGGTTGGGGAACGTGGAGTATCTCGTCGTCAACCTTCTACGCGACAGGTACGATTCCGATGAACGGCAACGTGTTCTTTGAGGACAATCTTTGGGTGCGCGGGCAGATCAATAACGCGCGCGTGACAGTCGCTTCTGGCAGATTCCCCGACAATCCGTCAACGTGGTCGAGCATCACCGTGAACAATTCTCTTCGCTACACGAATTACAACGGTTCCGACACGCTCGCGCTCATCGCGCAGAACGATATCAACGTCGGACTCATGAGCGACGACAGTCTCCGCATCGACGGGGCACTCATGGCCCAGAACGGCCGCATCAGGAGATATTCATACCCGGGCTGTGGATCGACTTCTTTGAGAACACTGCTCACCACCTACGGTATGCTGGGTACGGCGTTGCGGCCCGCGTTCTTTTATGGTTCTAATGGATATCAATCGAGAAGCTATAACTATGATTCCAACCTGCTTTACAGCCCGCCGCCGAGCTTTCCCTTGACCACCGACCAATATGCCCCGATCTCGTGGAACGAAGTGCAATAGTTAGCTCGTAAGCTTTTAAGCGGTTAAGCTCGTAAGCCATACTAAACTAGCTCGGAAGCTTGTGAGCGGCTAAACTCGTAAGCCAATGCGGGCGTGTTAAACTTACTGTATGGGAAAAAAGAAGGAGGAATTTGCTTACGAGCTTACGAGCCGCAGAGCTTACGAGCTGAATTCCCAAGAACTTACGAGCTTACGAGCTAATAGGCTAGGCCTTACTCTCGTCGAAATCTTGATCGCGATCACCCTCATTGCGATCATTGCGGCGGTGGGAATCGTGGCGGCAAATCCCGCGGGGCAGGTGGCGAAAGCGAGAAATACGAGGCGCCAACTTGATCTTGAGGTCGTAATGAACTCCATACGGCAGAGCATCTCAGACACGAGCGGCGCCACTTTTTCGTGCGTCTCGGGACCGCTTCCAACGAGCACTAAAAAAATGGCGAGCCCTTCTTCGAGCTACAATATGGCACCGTGCCTTACGCCCACGTATTTGGGAACACTGCCATTCGACCCTTCGGCCTCAGGCTCGCATTGGACAAGCGTCTCCGATTACGATACGGGCTACAATATAGTTCAAAATGCGTCCGGCGTCATCACTGTCGCCGCACCCTCCGCGGAACTGAATCAGGCGATCTCGATCAGTAGATAGCGAGTAGCGAGTAGACCCCATTCCTTCGGTGGGGATTTTTTAAAACTCCTACTCCCTACTCGCTACTTTCTACTCGCTTATAAGGGCGGCAATACCACCGGTCCGTATTCTGCTATTTGTGATCCGCCACGGAACACATCCATTTTATAGTAGTAAGTGTCGTACAAAGTATTATCCACAAGGCCGATAGAGTACGATGAGGCGGGATTTTTCTGGTCAAGTATTTGCACCCATGGTCCGCCCGAATTTTGCGATCGATAGATAATTACATCATCAGCATCCGCCGGGATGTTCTGCCAGCCGATCTCGAGGCTTTTGTTGTTTACATGCTGGACCCAGAAATTCGCGGTCTGCGGTACTAGAGATCCGGAAATGCCGCCGCTCGGCGTGTAGTATGTGGTGCCGCTTGGATTCCCGCTAGGGGCGCTCGGGGGTGCCGGCGGTGGCGGAGGAGGAGGCGGACTGGCTGGTGGAGGGGGTGCGGTCGAGGGAGGAGGCGTTCCTGGAGTTGGGGGGGTCGGAGGAGTGCCAGAGGTCGGGTTGGTGCTTGACGAAGTCCATAGTGGTCCCAAGCCGTTTCCCGGTTGCGCCTCGGCGTAGAATGAATAGCCGCCCCCTGCGATAGTTGAGTTTGCATTGAAAGATGTCGATCCGCCGCTCAGTTCGTCGCTTGAGATCGACACGGTTTGCCACAAAGACCAATTATTAGAACTTTTTTTGGAAATGAAAATATTGAGCTTGGTCGTGCCCGCGGGCAAATTTCCCCAGCGGATGACGACCAGATTACTTTTCTTCCCTTTCTGAATTTCGAAAGAAACTGTCGGTGGCTTCACTTCTACCGCGGGCGATGTCGTTGCGTTGTTTTGAGCGATCGGCCGGATGGAGAATTGGGCTTCTTTGTCGTGGAAGAAAAAATAATATCCGATGCCGAGAACGGCAAGGACAAGAGCGACGATGGAGACGGAGTATCTTTTGACGAAAGGATTTTGCATCAGGAAGATAGGTTATCTATTAACGCTATTTCAAGGGGGACCATCATTCGACCTTGCTCATGATAGGTTCTCTATCAAAGCAATCTCAAGGGGAACCATGGCAAAAGGAGAATAGCGTATTTCGGAATAGGCACGGATGAGCGATTTAAGGAGTTTGACAGCCGGTTCCAGCTGGACCGCGTCGCCCAATTTTTTTATTTTCTCGATCTCTTCGGCGGTGAGTTCGCCGCGCAGGATGTTTTCGATACCCGGACTCAATTTGAGCGAGAGAACCTTGCGGACGTAATGGATCAGGTCTTTCGTGAGTTGGGTAAGGTTGTGCCCCTCGTTGTTCAATTCCGCGAGGTAGGCGATACTGCCCTTCAGGTCTTTTTTGGCGATAAGCTCCGCAAGCTCGTGAACTTTTTTAAAGCCGACACGTCCGGTGATCCGCTCGACGGCGGTGAGATCGATTTTCGTCTGCATCGTACTTATTTGATCAAGGAGCGACTCCGCGTCGCGGAAACTTCCTTCGGCCGCGGAGGCAATGAGCTCGATCGCGGCCTCATCAATGTGGATTTTTTCGAGCTTTGCGATTTCGGAAAGCTTTCCGATGATCTTCGTTTTCGGCGGTTTTTTGAAAAGAAAACGTTGGGCGCGGGAGGTGATTGTCGCCGGCAGTTTTTCATACTCTGTTGTCGCGAGGACGATCACCGCGTGCGCCGGCGGCTCCTCGAGCGTTTTAAGGAGGGCGTTAAAAGCGGTGGTCGTAAGCATGTGCGCCTCGTCTATAATGTAGACTTTATAATCGGCCGACGCGGGCGAGGTTCTGATGCTGTCCTTGAGATTTCTGATCTCATCAATGCCGCGGTTCGAAGCGGCGTCGATCTCGATCACATCGAATGAATTCTGCTCGTCGATCTCATTGCAATGCCGGCAGGCGTTGCACGGCTCGCCGAGCTTCCGGAATTTCTCGTCATCGCGGCGCTTCTCGCAGTTCAAAAGTTTCGCGATAAGCCGTGCGGTCGAGGTTTTCCCGGTCCCGCGCGGGCCGTAAAAAAGATAGGCGTGTCCGAGCCGCCCCGCGGCCGCCGCGTTCCTCAGAATTTCCGTGTTCGTTTCCTGCCCCAAAAGTTCCTTAAGCGTCCTGGGGCGATATTTGCGGTACAAAGCCAATGCCATTGCTAAAATTATATGATGAATTATTGCTTCCGGCAAATTTTCGCGATATAGTGAAGGGAATGAAATTCGTACTTTTTGCTTCGATACTTGCGGTCTTCGGTGCCGCGCTTTTTTTACTCTCGATGCCGATGACGACCGTAGTCGTTCCCGCGGGAACGGCAAAAAATGATCCGTCGGCGGGCGCGGTTGTCCCAGCGAACCTGCCTTCCGTGCCGGAAGCGCCGATTCCTTCTTCCACTCTTCCTGCCCCGGTCGGCGGGAAAAATTCACCTGACATTCCGAATCAGCCGCCGCTTTCGAACCCGCCGGATATCGTCAAGGGGATCTACGTGACTGGATGGACGGCTGGTTCGCCCGCGCGGATCGACGCGTTGATAGCTCTTGTAAAACGGACGGAACTGAACGCGATGGTGATCGACACTAAAGATTATTCCGGCTATGTGTCGTACGTGACCGGCATTCCTGAAGTTGCCGCGACGGGTGCCGAGGGCGAGATCCGCATCTCTAAGCCGAACGCGCTTATCAAAAAGCTTCACGATGCGGGGATCTATGTCATCGGCCGCATTACGGTCTTTCAGGACCCGATCTTGGCGAAGGCTCATCCCGAGTGGGCGCTCCAGAATAAGGTTACAGGAAAAACATGGATCGACAATAAAGGACTTGCATGGATGGATCCGGCCGGGCGCGCCGTGTGGGATTATGATATCGCGATCGCGAAAGACGCTCTCGCGCGCGGCTTCGACGAGATCAATTTCGATTACGTGCGTTTTGCCTCCGATGGCAGCCTGGGACAGATCGTCTATCCTTTTTGGGATGAAAAGACGCCGCGGCCCACGATCATCGCGGATTTTTTCAAATATCTCCGCGAGCATCTTGCCGGCGCAAAAATTTCCGCGGACATCTTCGGACTTGCAACCGTGGATACTTGGGATGATCTGGGTATCGGGCAGGTGATCGAAAGCGCGTACAAATATTTCGATTACGTCTCGCCGATGGTCTATCCTTCGCACTACGCTCCGGGAACGTTGGGCTACAAGAATCCGGCGCAGTATCCCTATGAAATCATCAAATATTCCATGGACCGCGCGCTTGATAGACTCGTTGCCCTTAACAAAAGGCTTATGACAAATGCAACAACAAATGCAAGCTCAACAGTGTCTAGTTCTTTGTCAGAGATTCCTGTTTTAAGTTCTGTGTTGTCTGTTAAACTTCGCCCCTGGCTCCAGGATTTCAATTTGGGAGCGACGTATAACGCCTCGATGGTGCAAAAAGAAATTCAGGCGGCGTACGACGCACTTCTCAACGTTTCAAGTACGAAGCAGGGTCGCTTCGATGGCTGGCTTCTCTGGAGCGCGGCGAATACGTATACGGAGGGTGCCCTAAGCCCAAAATAAAAGTAGGTAGTAGGTGGTAAGTGGTATTGTAGTAGAAAAAAATCTACTACCTACTACCTACTACCTACTACCTACTACCTACTACCTACTACCTACATGCCTTACGAACTAAAATTGGAAAAATTTACTGGTCCGCTCGAGAAGCTTCTCGAGCTCATCGAGGAGCGGAAGCTTGATATTTCGGAGATCAGCATGGCGCAGGTGACGGACGATTTCTTGGAATATCTCAAAACGCTGACCGATGCACATGCCGATCTGCGCATGATCGCGGATTTTATAGTCACGGCGAGCCGTTTGGTCCTCATTAAATCAAAATATCTCCTGCCGGACATCACGCTTACGGGCGAGGAGGAGGCCGAAATCAAGGATCTCGAGAGCCGCCTCAAGCTTTATCAGGAATTGAGACCTGCCATGAAAGTTCTTGCGCGATTATGGCGCGTGAACGGATCTCTGTTCTCGCGGCCCTACTTTATGGCGCGCAGTTTTGCGGGAGGTGCGGGCAGGTCGGAGATCTTTTATCCGGGCACGGAGCTTGATATCACGAATCTCGCCGGGGCCCTAGAGAACATGTTTGAAGGTCTCCAGGCATTCACGATGGAAACCGAGACGATCCGGGATAAGATCATCTCTCTCGAGGAGAAAATGCAAGAGATCGTGAAACGCTTCGAGGCGGAAGTCGAGATGAACTTCACGAACCTTTCAAGCGCGAAATCGCGCGGAGAGACCATTGTGATCTTCCTCGCCATCCTCCATCTCGCGCGCGAGCAGCTCGTAATGCTTGAGCAAACGGAGAGATTTTCTGATATAATCATCAGGAAAATGAATTCAAATAGTAATCGGTAATTAGTAATTGCCAGTTGCTAAATAATTCTCATTATGGAACAGGACGGATCACATAAGAAAATTGCCGAACTGGAGGCATTGCTTTTCATCCACGGCGAGCCCTTGCAAATGAAGAAAATAGCCTCTATTTTGGCTATTGAAACTAACGAAGCAGGGCTATTGATAGAAGAATTGAAAAAACTACTTGAGGCGGAGGCAAGAGGGTTGGCTTTGATTTCTGACGGAGATAAGGTCCAGCTCGCGACCAAGGCGAAGTTCGGAAAGATCCTAGAGAAGTTCGTGAAGGACGAGCTTTCTGAAGAGCTAACGCCCGCGAGCCTGGAAACGCTGGCAGCCATCATCTATTTCGCTCCGATCTCGCGTAGCCGTTTGGAATATCTTCGGGGAGTCAATTCGAGCTTCATTTTACGGAGCTTGCTCTTGCGGGGACTTGTGGAGCGCTTTCCCGATCCCGGGCGCCACAATCAATATCTCTATCGTCCGACATTCGAGACCTTGAAGCACATCGGATTCTCAAGGCGCGAGGAGATGCCCGATTTTGAAAAATTCCAGTCGCTCATGAAAGCGTTCGAAACGCAGCAAGCCGAAGTGAAAAAAGAACCGTCGCAAGAACCTATAACCTAAAACCTACAACCTAAAACCTGTTTTATGTCCGACACATTCCACAAATTTTTGTTCTTAGGCGTGATGATCACGCTTGTCGTGTTCGCGAATCATGGAACGGTGGCTGAGCAGCGATCTTTGAATTTGACGTACGGCGTGAACGGAGGGAAAGTGGTCGCAAAGGCGCCACCGACGTTCGTGCTTCAGCCGCCCGGAACAACCGCGTTCGGCGATCTTGCCGCGGACGTAACGGCCAACGATTTGACGAAAGCCGCGACGAGCACGCCCGCAACTTCCTCGACGCTCTATGATCCGAATCCTTCGGTCCCGCCGACGCCCTTTCAAAACGCCCTTTTGGAATCCTCGGGCGATTCAAGCCAGTCGGTGTTTTCGAAGAGGGGGGATGAGCCGGTACCGAATCTAGCGGCGCGCATAGCGCTCTTGGTCGACCTAACGAGCGGCAGGCAATACGTGAATTTCAATGCCGGGAGCAATTGGCCATTAGCATCGCTTACGAAGCTCATGACCGCGGTCACCGCATTCCAAGAACTTGATCTCGACAGAAAAGCGACCATTACCGTGGGCGCATTCGCCACGGATACTTCCGACCAAATTTTGAAGATCGGCAATGTCTACGGCATAACCGATCTTTTAAGGATAATGCTTTTGCCGTCCTCGAACGTTGGGGCCGAAGCCATTGCCGAGTCGTACGGAAGAGAACAGTTCATTGCTGCGATGAACGCACAAGCGCAAAATTGGGGGATGGTTAACACTCATTTCGACGATCCCGCCGGCATTTCCGTGGGAAGCCGGTCGACGGGGAACGATTTGCTTGTTCTTACAAAGAAGATCTATGAGGAATATCCCCGTGTTTTCGCTACCACAAGAGTTCCCTCCGCGTACGTCGCGGAACTTACCTCGCAAAAACGCGTGCTTGTCAAGAATATCAATGATTTTGCCGGCCGAGCCGATTTTCTCGGCGGGAAAACCGGCCATACCGACGAAGCGAGCGGCAATCTTCTTTCGGTATTCTCCTACGGGAGAAAACCTGTTGTAATTATCGTGATGGGCACGGAAGACCGCTTCGGCGATACGACGAAATTATTAAACTGGTTCGAAGCAAACTACAAGTAATGCATCAGGTTCTAGGTGTTAGGTGCTAGGTGTTAGGAGAAGAGATACACCTAAAACCTAAAACCTAAAACCTAAAACCTAAAACCTCTCATGCTTATCCTCCAAACCGTCCGCATCATCATACTTACCACAATCGCTTTCTTCGTGGCGCTCGCGGTAACTCCGGCATGGTCGCGTTTTTTGAACAACCACCAATTCAGAAAACAGATCAGAGAGGAAAAGGTCACGCCGGTCTATTACGGTCTGCATGGACGGAAAGCGGGGACGCCGACGGGTGGCGGCATCATCATTTGGTCCACTGTCTTAGGCCTCGCTTTGGTGTTTTGGGCCGCGTCGCGGCTGTTTGACGGCCCGTGGAAGTATCTGAACTTCGTGAACCGCGCCGAGACTTATTTGCCGATCGCTGCGCTCCTTATAGCCGCCGTTCTCGGCCTCGTGGATGACTGGCTCGGAGTGCTTAAGATCGGCGGCGCCTCAGGCGGGGGACTGAAGATCCGGCACAAGTCGATTTTATATCTCGCGGTCGCGGCGATCGGGGCCTGGTGGTTTTACTTTCGTCTCGGGTGGGACGTGATCCAGGTGCCGTTCTTCGGGAGTTTTCAGATCGGTTGGTGGTACATCCCCCTTTTCATTTTCATCGTTTTCGCTTCCGCCTTTTCGGCGAACGAAACCGACGGTCTCGACGGCCTTTTGGGCGGCGTGTCTCTTTTCGCGTTCATAGCATTAATCACGGTGGCCTTCGTCCTGCATCGATACGATCTCGCGGCATTCGGCGGGATGATGGTGGGCGCCCTCCTGGCATTCCTCTGGTACAACGTATTCCCCGCTCGATTTTTCATGGGAGATACGGGGGCAATGTCCCTCGGGGTCGTGATCGGGGTCATCGCCATGCTCACGAACACCACGCTTATTTTGCCGTTCTTCACTATCATTTTGGTAATCGAATCGCTTTCCGTGATCATCCAGATGCTGAGCAAAAAATTTCGCGGAGGAAAAAAGGTCTTTCTCTCGACGCCGATCCATCATCATTTCGAAGCATTGGGATGGCCGGAGTCGCAGGTCACGATGCGATTTTGGATCATCTCCGCGGTCTTCTGCGCCCTTGGCCTAGTGATATTTTTCCTTTCGCGGTTCTTGTAGGGAATTTGACAAAACCCCATAAGGACGTTACAACAATTCTAGAAGATGTTTCCCGGGAGGTTTTCATGCCGTTTGATTGGCAGAATTTTTGGATTGTCGTCGGGTGTCGGCCGGGAAGCAAAAAGCCCGCGCTGATCGGTTTTCTCCCTAGAGACGACGCCTGGGATGAAAACCAGGCAATTGAAAGGGCGACGAAGGGCCTGGATGAAGATTTTTCCTCATGGCGACTCGCAACTTTCTTCTTCGACGAGAGGGAGAGAGCTCTCGAGCAGGCAAAGAGCGCAAGGAGCGCCCTCAAGCAAATCGGTGTGCCCGACGGGCTCTTGGACGCAACCCTTCTCGAGCTAAAAGAGCTGATAGAGAAGCTCACAAGGTACGAGATAGAGAGGGCACTGATCATCTTCGAATCCAACGTTGTTCATTGATGTCCCGCCCCGGCTGGAATTTCGGCCAGGGCTTTTTATTTTTCCATAACACTTTTTCACGGCCGTGAAAAAGTGTTATGGAGTTTAAGCCATGGGTCCTCGCCTTCTTGTCTGCCCTGCCTGCCGGCAGGCAGGCGCGGGTATTTCATTTTGCTAATGCCTCATTTCAGTGATATTCTATAAAGCAATGAAGCAATCGCAATTATTTACGAAGATCGAGCGGAATGCACCCAAGGATGAGGCGACGATAAACGCCCAGCTCCTGGTCCGCGCGGGATTCGTTTCAAAACTGATGGCGGGGGTTTATAGCTACTTGCCGCTCGGCCTCCGGGTCCTCCGGAAGATAGAGAACATCGTCCGCGAAGAGATGAACGCGATTCACGGCCAAGAGATCTTAATGCCCATGCTTCACCCCAAAGACATATGGGAAAAGACCGGCCAATGGAAAAAATTGGATGTTCTCTTCGAACTTGAAAGTCGTACGGGGAAAGAATATGCGCTGGGGCAGAGCGAAGAGGAAGTGGTGACACCGCTTGTGATGTCACGGGTGAACACATACCGGGACCTCCCGCTCGCCGTGTACCAGATCCATTGGAAGTTCCGGGACGAACTTCGCTCCAAGTCGGGACTCCTGCGCGGTCGCGAATTTTTCATGAAAGACATGTATAGTTTTCACGAGAATCAGGAGGATTTCGAACGATTCTACGATGTCGTTAAAGGAGCGTATTTCAAGGTATTTGAGCGTTTCGGACTCATCGCCAAAGCGACCGAGGCTTCAGGCGGCGCCTTTAGCGAGAAGATATCCTATGAGTTCATCGTGCTTACGGATGCCGGCGAAGATGATATTTTATACTGTGAAGCCTGCGAATTCTGCGTGAATGTTGGAATCGCGAAACAGAGAGAGGAAAGTCCCTGCCCCAAGTGCGGCAAAGGAAAGCTTCGGCGAGCGAAAGGTTCGGAGGTCGGGAACGTTTTCGACCTTGGGGAGAAGTACGGAAAGGATTTCGATTCCACGTTCACCGGTCGTGACGGCAAAAAACAATATCCGATCATGGGATGCTACGGCATCGGCATCTCGCGGCTCATGGGGGTCATTGCCGAAAAATACAACGACAAAAGCGGCCTCAGTTGGCCCGAATCCGTTGCCCCTTTCCGGGCCCATCTTTTGGAGATCAATGGGGCGAAAGGCGGAGCGTTTTACGATGCTTTACAAAGGCAAAAAATCGAAGTATTATATGACGATCGAGACCTTTCCGCCGGCGAAAAATTCGTGGAGGCGGATTTGCTGGGAATTCCGTGGAGATTGGTCGTGAGCCCGAAACTCGGGGACAAGGTGGAGGTGAAGCGGAGGAGTGAAAAAGAGGCAAAGATTATGAGCATGGAAAAAGTAATCGAGAAATTAAATAGTAATTCGTAACTAGTAATTGACGGCTCCACGTTCCAATTTCCCTTCCAATTACTAATTACCAATTACCAATTACTAATTACAGCGTGCCATATGAAATTCACCGATAAATTTTTTAAAGACATCGGCATCGATCTGGGGACGGCGAACACGCTTGTCTACATGAAGAATTACGGTATCGTGGTCAACGAGCCAACGTTCGCGGCAGTGAATAACAAGACGAGTAAAATGCTTGCGGTAGGATATGAAGCAAAGAAGATGATGGGGCGCACCCCCGCGCATATCAGCGTGGTGCGGCCGCTCGTTTCCGGCGTGATCTCCGATTTCGAAATGACGGAGGAATATTTGCGCGAACTTTTAAAACGCCCGAGAACTAACCCGATTTTGAGTTACCGCCGAGCTATCCTTTCGATCCCCAACAACCTGACGGAAGTCGAGCGGAAATCGGTTGAAGATGCGGCGATAAACGCGGGATGTTCCAAGGTGTTTCTCGTGGAATCGCCGACCGCGGCGGCGCTCGGAGCCGGCATGCCGATCGGGGAACCCACCGCAAGCTTGATCATCGATATCGGCGGAGGAACGACCGACATCGCCGTGATTTCCCTGGGGGGCGCGGTGGTCTCGCGAACGCTCAAAGTCGCCGGAGACAAGTTCAACGACGACATCATGCGCTTCGTACGTGACGAATTCCGCATGGCGATCGGGGAACCGACCGCGGAGTTCGCGAAGATCGCTGTCGGGTCGGCGATCCCCATGGACGAGCGGCTTGAGGTCGCGATCCGCGGCCGCGATTTCGCGACGGGCTTGCCCCGCGAAATTTTGATAAAAAATAACCACATTCGGGCGGCGCTTGCCAAATCCCTCGGTTCAATAGTTGAAGCGGTGCGTGAAGCGATCGAAGAGACGCCGCCGGAGCTTGTGGGCGACATTTTGCACAAAGGGATTTACGTGTGCGGCGGAGGGGCGTTGCTCCGCGGCATTGACCAGCTTATAAGCAAAGAAGTGGGCGTCTCGGTGCAGCTCGTCGAAGACCCCTTAACCTGCGTCACGCGCGGCTTGGGGCAAATGGTGGATGATTTTGAGGCGCACCGTAGATTTTTAAACAATCCCCCGAAGCCGCTGTTCATTAATATTTGAGCTTTTAGCTTTTAGGTTTTAGCTTTTAGCTCTACAACCTAACAGCTAACAGCTAAAAGCTATGAAAAAAAACTATTGGTTTCCGGCACTGCTCATCGCGCTCATGGCGGTTCTGGTATTTTTTGAACCGGCTTATGGCTGGAGAATAAGATCTTTCTTTGCGAGACGAAACGCGCAGGAATCAGATACTTCAAATTTGAGAATCGAGAAAGAAAATCTCCAGGCGCAACTCGCGAAACTCCAAAATATCCAAGCTGAACTGCCCAAAAAACCGGCTAATTTCATCCGGGCAATGGTCTATTCCCGCTACCCCCTGAATTTTAAGAATGAATTTTTGGTCGATATCGGGAAAAATGAGGGCGTGGTGCAAGGTGCCGCCGTGGTGTTCGGAGGATTGCTCATCGGAAAGATCGAGGAAGTCTTCGACGACACCGCGCTTGTCCTCTCCGTATTCGACAGCCGTTTTGAGGTACCGGTGCGCGTGGGCTCCGCGGGCGTGGACGCCCTCCTCGAAGGCGGATCGCTTCCCAGGGCAACCTTGATCCCCCTTAAGGCAGGAATTGTGGCAGGCGATATCGTCTATTCCGCCTCGGCTGATTTTCCATACGCGCTTCCGATCGCGACGATCGGAGACATGACCATTTCGGCGGACCAACTGTTTCGCCAGGCGGCGCTCAATTTCGCATACGACATAAACGGCATTCAAACAGTATTCGTGGCGAAAAAATGACCGCGCCGGGGCGGGATCCATGCTTTCGAAAGATATGAATTATAAGTTTTCAATCTCTTTCCTCTTCGTTCTACTCGCGCTTTTTCTCCAGGTCCTCTTGGGCGACGCGAGCGGCGCCTGGATCAATTTTACGCTCGCTACGCTCATCGCCTCCGTGTTCTTCGTTGATTTTGTCGAACTCCTTGTCCTGGTTTTGTTTTCAGTGTTCATATTGAACTGGCAGCCGGCGTTAAGCTGGGAAATGTTATTTTTCGCCTGCCTCCCGTTCGCGGTTTTTTCTCTCTGCAGATCAAGAACATTTCCTTTTAGGCCGTGGCTTGTAAATTTGATCGCGATCTTCTCGGGTATTATTATAGTTTATTTTATTTTTGGAATAAGATTATTCACCACTCAGCCGTATGCTGTTTTGTGGGATATGGCGGGGAGTCTCACGTTCGGAGCGGCGGTTTTTTCGGCCATGAAGTACGGCAGAAATAAAACCTGGACGCCTTCATGAAACGAAAGCAGATAGATTTGGCGCTCGAGGAATCGCTCGGCGAGGACTGGTCAAGGGACCTCGAAGTTGTGGAGGTCCCGATTGGAGGCCAGCCGCTCGTGTATCTTGGCGTCGCCATTTTTGCCGTGGGGTTCATATTCATTTCGAGGATTTTTTATCTCAATTTTTATAAAGGACGGTTTTACGGGGCGCGGGCGGCGGCGAACGTGAATGCGTTCAAGCAAATTGGGGCGCCGCGGGGGTTGATCTACGACCGCAGCGGCAAAATAATTGCGGAGAACAGAGCTACTTTTACCGCGATCCTCGATATCAAGGAGTTGCTAGGACACGAAAACCTGCTTGATCCGACGCTTGATGCCATCCAAAAAACGCTTGCTATCCCCAAGGAACAGGCGCTTCTTCTTATACAAGAGAATATTGCCGAAGAATTCGCGACGCCACTTGTCCTCAAAGAAGACCTTAGTCAGATCGAACTCGTGGGACTCAAGGCCTTGAATTTCCCGGCCATCGTTGTCGAGAACGATTTTGAGCGTGTTTACGCCGACCCACGGGTATTCGCGCCGGTCGTGGGCTATGTGGGTCGCGTAGGAGCCGGAGATCTCACGAAAAATAGCAGCCTTATTCCCGAAGATTTCATCGGCAAGGCGGGCATCGAGGCATTTTACGACGACTCGTTGCGCGGCAAGCCGGGAATAATCGTTGCTGCGCGCAATGCTCGCGGAAAAGTGCTGAGCGAAGAAAAGAAGAACGATCCAGCGATTGGCAGCCCGATCCATCTCACGATCGATTCCGGCTTCCAGAAATACTTTTACGGGCGGCTTCAAGCGGGCCTCGAAGCATTGGGGCGGCGCGTGGGTATCGGCCTCGCGATCGATCCTCGGAACGGACAAGTGCTTGGAATGGTGAGCTTTCCGAGTTACGACAATAATATATTGAGTGGATCCGGCCACAATGACGAGAAAACAAGTATTTTAAATTCTCCCGATAAGCCGCTTTTTGACCGCGTCGTCTCCGGATTTTACAATCCCGGCTCTACGATCAAGCCTCTCCTCGGCGTCGCAGCGCTTAAGGAAGGCGTGATCGATCCGAACCGGGAAATTTATTCTCCAGGATATCTTTTGGTGCCGAACCCATATAATGCTTCTTCCTCAAGCCGCTATCTTGACTGGCGTCCGCAGGGGAACGTAAATTTGGCTAGAGCGATCGCGCAGTCATCAGATGTGTATTTCTATATCGTTGGCGGAGGATCGCCCGCGGAAAGTACGCCGCCCTTGAACGACTCAAGCGATTACGGAATTAAAGGGTTAGGTATCAGTCGCCTCTACTCGTGGTGGCAGAAATTTGGTTTGGGGAAGCAAGCGGGAATTGATATGCCGAATGAAGCCGAGGGGTTTCTGCCGACGCCGGAATGGAAGCGATCAAGACTAGGAACACCATGGCTTTTGGGAGACACGTACAACGTTTCGATCGGCCAGGGGGATCTCCTCCTTACGCCGCTACAACTTCTTGATTATATCGGTGCTTTTGCGAATGGGGGGAAAATATACCGGCCTTTCTTCAACGTGAACTCGACGCCGCGAGTCCTCGCCGACTTCTCGGATCTTTCGCCAGAGATAAAAGAAGTGCAAAAAGGAATGAAGCAGACCGTAACCGCGCCACTGGGCACCGCGTATTCATTGCAAGACCTCCCTTTTTCCGTGTGCGCGAAGACCGGGAGCGCCCAAGTGCAGAACAACGCCCAAGAAAACGCTCTCTTCGTCGGGTATGCGCCGTGCAATTCGACCCGTCCGCCGGCCGGCGGAGGCGAACCGCAAATCGCGATACTTATTCTCATCGAAAATTCTAAAGAAGGAAGCCTGAACACCGTGCCGATAGCGAAAGACGTTTTGAATTGGTATTACCAGAATAGAATGGTAGGTAGTAGGTAGTAGGTAGTGGATGCATAGGTAGAAAATTATATACATTTTTGTGAGAATCAAAAATACTGTTATACTTTTGAAGTACTGCTCGTGCTGGCTACCACCTACTACATACTACATACTACCTACCAAGAGAAATGAGCGAGCTCCGACAAGATATTATTTCCGGCGATTGGGTGCTTATGGCGCCCGGGCGGGCGGGGAGGCCCCATTCCCTAGACGTAAAAAGGCCGCCTCGGAAGCCCGCGCCCAAGGCTGGCTGTCCTTTTGAGGATTTAGAAAAGTCCGGCAACTGGCCGCCGATTCTCGCGTGGCCGAGCGCCGGAAGCTGGAAGATCGTCGTGCTTCCGAATAAATATCCGGCCCTCACGCATGGCGGCACGTGCGCGGTTCCGTTGCGCTATGGGATGTATCAGGCAAAGACCGGCGTCGGAAGCCATAACCTCCTGATCACGAGAGACCACAATAAGAATCTCGCCGATCTCGATAAGAAGACCGCTATAAAAGTTTTTGAGATGCTCGGGGACTGGTATCGGACGATGGCGAAAGATAAATGCATCGCCTACATCGCCTCCTTTTTTAATTGGGGCGTGAGCGCCGGCGCCACGATCTGGCATCCGCATTACCAGATTCTCGCGCTGCCGATCGTTCCTCCGCACAATACGCGTTCTTTACGCGGCGCCGAGGAATATTTCAGGAAAAATCATCGTTGCGTGCGCTGCGATATGATCAAAAATGAATTGAAGGAAAAAAAACGCATCGTCGCGGAGAACAAGCATGCGATCGCGATCGTACCGTATGCCGCTAAGAAGCCATTCGAGGTGAGCATTCTACCGAAGAAACATTTCCCTTTTTTCGGAAAAACGCCGAAAGAGGTGACGAGGGACCTCGTGCCGCTTTTGCAGCTTGTGCTGAGGCAAATCGAAAAATCTTTGAGCGATCCCGACTTGAACTTCTTCATTCATGACGCCCCCGTTGACGGGAAAGATTATAATTATCATCACTGGCATATCGAGGTGATACCTAAGGTTTCCATACCCGCCGGATTCGAACTCTCAACCGGCATCGACATTAACGTGGTCGATCCGGAGACGGCAGCGAAGATATTAAGAGGAAAGAATTGATAGGTTATTGAGTTATTGAGTTATTAAGTTATTGAGGGTCTCCAATTCCAAGATTTTATGTTCCGGAAAATCTTAAAATCGAAAGCCATAAGCTCGCTTTTTTTACTGAGCGCGGTTTCGGTCGCCGCGGGAACGCTCTGGGCGTACTCGGCACTCAAAAGCGCGGGAAGCATTTTGATCCTTCACTTCAATAATGTCGTGGGGATCAATCAGATCGGCGGCGTCGGCGAGCTTATCGGGGTCGGCATCACGGGCCTCATTGTGGTCGTCGTCAACTTCTTGATCGCTATGGAGCTCGAAGCCCGTGACCTGTTTTTGGGGAAATTGCTCACCGGGGCGACGCTACTCTTCGGCATCTTGCTTTTCATTGGATTCGCGGCTATTATATCTGTAAATTAGGTTTTAGCTTTTAGCTGTTAGGTTTTAGCATTATAATTACCTAAAAGCTAAAAGCTCACAGCTAAAAGCTATCATCATGAACTTCGCCGTCATCGAATCCGGCAGGCAGTATAAAGTTGCTGTCGGAGACAGAGTAAAAGTGGATACGCTTGGCGCCAAAGAAGGCGAGCGTATTACATTCGGGAAAGTCCTGCTACGCGCGCATGCCGAGAAGGTGGAGGTCGGCGCTCCGTATATAGCCGGAGCTGCGGTTGAAGGAAAAGTCTTAAGGCAGGGGCGGGAGAGAAAAAAGATTGTGTTTAAATATCACTCGAAAACGAGACAGCGGAAGAAAAAAGGCCACAGGCAGGCGTTCACGGAAGTCGAAATAACGAAGATTTAGGGGAGTGCCGATTGACAAATAGCACAGAAATGTGCTATTCTTGTTACAGCCTACGAACGAGGAAGGGGGTCGCATGAACGAGAGAAGGCCTCTCGCTGTTTGTGTGTTTCTCGCGGCGTTCGGTGTTTTCTATAGCGGGGGGTGGGCATCGCTCATCGCCGTCGTGATATTCGTGTTTGTCGGTATTTTGCTTGCCCGTGCAACCGAGCCCGTCTGGGGGCGATTGATTCCTCAAAGAATTCCTTGGAAACGTTTCATTCCCCGTTTCACTCCCCGGGAAGACCCCGGAGATCCCCGGATTCAAGCGCTTCGCGCGGCACGCATGTGCATGCATCCGTGGGAGTATCAGAGATGGAGACAAGCAGGAACGATCCGCCGGATTTTTCTTGGGCGCTCTCGAATTTAACTTTGGGGGCGCTTTTTCTTTTTCTAGCGGATATAAAAAATGCTTGCTCCCCCGGGGATCATGCCTTTGTCTCTTGGCAAGAAATAATGGATGTTCTTCGCTGTTTGTTCCTCAAGGCGGAATGTGTCCGTGATGAACATCGTAGTTTGCGCAGGGGTCGGTATGCCGCGTATGGGGACTCCGCTTGCCTCAACTACCACATATTTCGGCGTCTTGGCCGGCAAGACGTTTAGCTCATGACCAAGTGCTACGTAGTCGGCATTGAAGGCTGCAGGGACGTTCGGGTTCGTCGCCCAAACGATGAAATAACTGCTATATGCCTCAAGAGCGAGCAATACGATGAAGACCATAGAGAGCGCTTTGAGTCGCGATGGTCGGATATATCTCCGGAGCCGTTCATAGACTGCGTATCCTCCGAATGCCGCGAAAATAATGACGGGCGGGATCATTAAGATCGAACGCAGGGCGTGAGGGATGCCTTCGTCGGAGATGACGACGGGAAGCATAGCGAGTATGAACCAAGAAAATAAAAGTATAAATCCGAAATTCGAAATTCGAAAGAAATTCCAATTCCCTAAATTCGAATTTTTTCCATTAAAGCTTCGAATTTCTTTCGGATTTTGTGCTTCGGATTTTGTGCTTATGTTTTTGATCGCGATAATGATACCGATCAAAAACATGAAGCCGACCGGCCAAAACAACTCGGGAGCTCCGCTTATATTATGCCGCCAATTAAGATCGCCACGAATATTAAACATTGCGAGAGTTTTGATTGAGTTCATGGCGAGATCCCTCAGGGGACTTTCGGAGTTCAAGATGGAGATTTGGGAAGTGCGCCCGAAGAAACTCCCGGGATGGGAGTAAAAGTAGTAGCCAAGGGGAAGAAAGACGATGGCTGAAAAAAGCAGGAAATGCGCCGCAGAGTGGAAAAATTTTTTCTGCCACCCTCCTTTTCTTGCAGTAAGCCAGTAGAAAATGAAGATGAGGAGAACGAGTGCTGGAGAAACGCGATAGGCGATATAGCTGTAAAGTCCTAGGCCGAAGAGAATGCCGCCGAAAATATGAAGCGCTGTCGCGCGCCCGAAAGGCGCGCCACCCTCCAATTTTTTGAATCCTTTGACCAGAAGATACACCGACCATGTGAGGAAGAGTGGCGCCATGATGGCGCGGAAGCCGATGCGCGAGAAGTTGATGTGCCAGAAGGAGGTCGCCAAGAAAAAAGCGGCAAGAAGGGCGACCCCTTCTCTACGAATTACGAATTTGTTACGAATATACGAATCTCTATTATTCTGCTCTTTCGTATATTCGTACTCATTTCGTATTTCGTAGTCGAATAATTCTCTCGCGAGAAAGTAGATGCCGAGCACCGTGAGGATCCCGGAGATCGCCGCGGGGAGGCGTACCACCCAGGGTTCGTGGATGCCGCCCAAGGCCTTGATAAGGACAGCGACTATATTCACATAAAGTCCTTCTCGCCCGTTATCCTCGGGATAGAATGCCTTGAGTCCGCTCCAGAACGGGGTTGTGTGGGTCACCTCGAGTGCGTTGTTGCCGTCCGCGGCTTCATCGGGGTAGAGACCGGGCGGCGTTGCCGTAAAGTGGTAGAGCCGAAGGAAGCTTGCTATAATCAGTATGATAAAGAGCCAGAGAAAGATAGTGCGTTTGGGCATATATTTCTATTGTACAACCATTTCCCCGATATTCATTGTTAATAAACCAGAAGCACCAAATCCGAAATTCGAAACAAGTTCCAATGTTCAAAATCATAGATTCAAAACGTTTGGAGCATTGGTCATTCGAATTTAGATATTATTTCGGATTTCGATATTCGAATTTCGAATTTTAACTTTATGGATCAATCTTCTCCCAGTTTTGAACATTCGGCGCTTGAAGCCGACATCAAGATGTTATCGCAGGAAATTCAAAAGCATGGCGAGCGGCCGGAGAGCAAAGGATTGAGCGGCCAGGAACTTTTGAAGCAGGCGATCCGTTCGCTTCCCGCGACGGATAACCAAAAGCAGCAACAACCGAAGACGGATTCCTCGAAAAGCCCTATCCCCTTGTACGCGCAAAATGCTTCGGCGGAAGTGAAGCTTGAAATAGAATATTTGCTGGATCTTGCGCTGCACAAGGGAATTTCAAAGGCGATGTCCGCCGCGCGGAATTCACCCTATTTCGTGCAGGACGCGTTTCACGATGCGCTTGCGGGGAGGCTGTATCCGGAATTGCAGAAGCGGGGGATCGTAAAGTGACAATTTTATTGGCAAGCAGATCTGCCAATAAAATTGTCATCCTGACGAAGGTCAGGATCCACGCTCCCACGAATTCGTCATACCAGATTCTTTCCCCGCCGGAGTTTATCCTGACCCTTCCTTCGTCAGGATAAACTCCGGAAGGACGGGGATAGGCTCCAAGCTTCGAATGACAAGATGGGATATCGTATAATTAAATCATGTCCGGGCTTTACATTTTCTCCTCGGTCGTAGTTGGTGCCTCGGTCGGCGCCGCAATTTATTTTTTACTGAGATGGATCTACCAAAAAAAGATCGCCGATTCGCTCAGTACGTCGCTTTTCCTCATAAAGATCCCGAAAGAAGCGGGAACAGGAAGGCCGGATAACGCCGAGAACAAGGATTTCAAATCGGAACTTGCCCACTTCGAACAATTATTGGGCGGCCTTTCGGGGCTCAAAAGACCGTTCACGCTCGAAGTCGCGGTGCCGCATGTTGGCGAAGAGATCCATTTTTATATCGCCGTTCCGAAATTGGCTTCGGAAACCGCCGTAAAGCAGATCCAGGGGCTGTGGAACGGCGCGAGCGTGTCGATAGTCGAAGATGATTTCAATATCTTCAATGCGCAGGGCGCTACCGCCGCGGCGTACGTGATGCAAAAGGAGAATTATTCGCTTCCCATCCGGACGTACGCGGAATTGAGCATTGACTCTTTTGAATCGATCGTCGGAGCTTTTGTGAAGGTGAACGAGGTCGGCGAAGGGGCGGCGCTTCAGCTCGTGATCCGGCCGGCGCCCAAGGATGCGAAGAAAAGGGTGTACGGATATATCGAGGCGCTCAAAAAGGGCGAACCGCTTAAAAAAGTTTTCAAACACGAATCGCCGCTCAATCTTTCCGAAGTTTCGCACGTCTTGAACCCGAAAAAGGAGGAGGAAGAGAAAAAAGAGAGGGTGATAGACGAAGAAGCAGTAAAGGCGCTCCAGGGGAAAATCGCAAAGCCCTTATTTCAAGTTAATGTGAGGATTGTGACATCGGCCGGATCGGAATTCCAAGCGAACGACATCCTGGATGGCATCACCACTCCATTCAGCCAGTTTGGGAGTCCCGCGCGCAATGATTTCAAAATCGTAAAACCGAGAAATTCCGACAAGCTTATCCGCAGCTTTATCTTCCGCACATTCGAGGATGCCCAGACGATGACGCTTTCAAGCGAGGAGATCGCGAGCTTCTACCATCTCCCGATCTCTTCGACGGAAACGCCGAAAGTGAAATGGCTGAAATCAAAGGAGGCGCCGCCGCCCGCGAATCTTCCGGCAAAAGGCATTCTGGTCGGGGAAAGCGTTTTCCGCGGGCAGACAAAACCGGTCTATATAACAGATGAGGACAGGAGGCGACATGTATACATTATCGGACAAACCGGCACGGGGAAGTCCACGCTCCTCGGGAATATGTTTATTGAAGATTTGAAGAGCGGCAAGGGGCTTGCCGTGATAGATCCGCACGGCGACCTTGTGCAGAATGCCCTGGGGTTCATTCCGAAAGAGCGCCTCGACGACCTCATCTACTTCGATCCGGGAGATCTCGAGCGCCCCCTGGGTCTTAACATGCTCGACTACAATTTCAACCGGCCGGAGGAGAAAACATTTATCGTGAACGAGATGCAGGGCATCTTTAACAAGCTTTTTTCCCAGGAGACGATGGGCCCGATGTTCGAACAGTATATGCGGAACGCCCTTCTCCTTTTAATGGAAGATATGCCTAACGAACCGGCGACCTTGATCGAAGTGCCACGCATTTTCACGGACAGCGCCTACCGCATGCGGAAGCTCGCGCGCATACACAATCCCGTCGTCATCGACTTCTGGGAAAAAGAGGCGGTCAAAGCCGGCGGCGAAGCATCGCTCGCCAACATGACTCCCTATATCACCTCGAAGTTCAATAATTTTATTTCCAATGATTACATGCGGCCGATCATAGGCCAGCCAAAGTCGGCCTTGAACTTCCGCGAGGCGATGGACCAGGGCAAGATCCTCCTCATCAATCTTTCAAAAGGGAAGATAGGGGACATTAACGCCGGGCTCCTCGGAATGGTATTCACGGGGAAAATTTTGATGGCCGCCTTGTCGCGCGTGGACGTGGCGGACGCCGAGAAGCGCCGCGACTTTAATCTTTATATCGATGAATTCCAGAATTTCACGACAGACTCAATCTCGACGATCCTTTCGGAGGCAAGAAAATATCGTCTGAATCTCACGATGGCGCATCAGTTCATCGCTCAGCTTACGGAGAAAATCCGCGACGCGGTTTTTGGAAACGTGGGTTCGCAGCTCGTCTTCCGCGTCGGTGCGACGGATGCGGAATTCTTGGTGAAGCAATTCGAGCCGGTTTTCAGCCAAAACGATCTCATTAATATCGATAACTTGAATGCCTATGCGAAGATTCTTATTAACGGCGAGACCTCGAAGCCGTTTAATATCAAGATCGGCACGACGTCCTGGAACGGCGGCAATCGCGAGCTCGCGGAGAAACTAAAAGAATATTCGCGCGCGAAATACGGCCAGGATAGACACGTCATCGAGGACGAGATTTATAAAAGATTGAGGGAGTAATTAGTAATTAGTAATTGGCAATTAGCAATTATAACGGTGTCAGGTACCATTAACACAGGTACCATTAACAGCGTGGAAGCGGTACCTGACACTGTTTTTCATTTCGTGCCCTTGACAATTTTTCTTAGATGACTATACTGAACAGTAAAGGTGATATCTGTAGCGTAACTACAGGACTTCACGTGTCGTAAAAGAAGCCCACTGCGGGCTTCTTTTATTATTTCTCTTATTATTCCTCCATTTTTATCTTATCAGCGGTCCCTAAAATCATCGTGCGTGGATCTGGGCCTGTAGTTTATGCAGTAAAATATCACCTTCGACACGTGAAGAAGCGGGTGCGAGCCCCGCCAGGTCCACGCAAAAGCAGTCCGCGGCAATGGAATGCTTTTGCGTGGACCTTTTATCACGATAGTGGGATAACAGTGTCAGGTAATAACAGTGTCAGGTACCATTAACAGTGAACAATAACAGTGTCAGGTACCATTAACGGCGCAGAAGCGGTACCTGACACTGTTATTCATTGAGAGACTAGATGCGGCGGGACAGGACCTGCCTACCGGCAGGCAGGCGATGTTCGAACGATATTACTTAATTATTCTAGGCTTTACTGGTGCTGAATTTTGACTTTAAAAACAGCCATGGAACAAAATAAGCTATCAAAATCCCGATGACAAAGCCGGTAATAGATGTAGTTTCGTATCCTTTTACAAGTTGAGTAATGGAGTCGAAAAGGAGTGTAATTACTGCTAAGTAGATTGGTATAACTTTGATATCCTCAACCACAAACTTTTTTAATTTATCAACCGCCAGCATGGAAAGGTAAACCGAAATTATATTCGGTAATATCCCCAAAATCATTTCCGCTGAAACGCGATCAATGCCAAACTTGCCGCCAAGTTCACCGAGTATCACGGCAGTTAGTAATAAAACCGGGATACCAATTACTATCTCAAGTAGGACGACTAAAAATACCTTTAGGATCTGTGCTTTATTCATTTTGAATACGTCTAAATTGTATCACAATCGTTTTTGTGCGCGGGACAGGATTCGAACGATTGTAGCCGCTAAATGCCCAACGAGCCGTTTTGGGGAGTTGGGCATTTATCCTGCTTATCCAAAGACGGAGCTATGGCTTGCGAAGAACCATAAGCGGAGGCGAGAAAGAAATCTGCGAGCGAGTAGAGAAAATGCCGGGTGCCCTGAGCCGTAGCGAGTAGGGCGGCATTTTCTCGTAAGGAGCGAGTTAGATTTCTCAAGCCGGAGCGGGTTCGAACAAGCATAGCGGAGTCCCTTATCCGAGCCTGTCGTTTTGCATAAAAATCTTGAGGCCCTTGAACCACACTTTGAAGGCCCGTGTTACGGGCATGATCGAGAGGAGGTAGTCCAGCTCGACGAGTCCCTTGAAGACCCAGCCGAAGAGTCCCGAGATAACGAAGGGACCTATTTTCACGACCGCGTATTTCCCGCCAACCGGGATGATGTACGGATAGCTCTTGGGCCTGTAGTTTGCAATTTGTAATTTGTAATCGGGATTCTCTTCTTTCTTGACGTCTTCGATCACGTTATGCGCCACTACGTCTGCCTGCGAAATCGCCGCGGGGGCGACTTGGGGAATAGGCCTCCCGGTTTTTGGATCATGGAAGCAGACGCTGTCGCCAAGTCCGTACACGCGGGGATAGAATTTGAGGTCCGAGGCATTTGAGACGCATTGCAATTCGCCGCCAACGAGAGGCCGCCCGCGGTCTGTCGCAAGTGGCATCCCGCTTATAAGCTCTGGCGCCTTGACGCCGCCGGTCCAGATAAAAATGTCAAAAGAAATTTTTTCTCCGCCCTCGAGCATTACTTTATCTCTCGAAAGAGATAAAATTTTTTTGTTCGTCATAAGTCTTATGCCAAGGCGCGAAAGTCTTTTTTGTACCCGGTCTATAACACGTTCGTCAAATCCCATGAGTACCGTGGGCGCCGCCTCGATGACAGAAATGTTCAAACGGCATTTCGGAAGTTCTTGTCCGAGCTCTCCGCACCACTCTTCGAGCTCGCCTGCGAGCTCCACGCCCGTCGAGCCTCCGCCGCCAACGACGATATTGAGATCGCCACGCCTTTCCATTGCGAGATTCCAGATCGCGCTCCGCACCCTTACGGCATCCTGAAACGTTTTGAGCGTGAGGGAGTTTTCTTTGAGTTCGGGAATCCCGAAAAAATTCACTTCGGAGCCCAGGGCAAGAATTACATAATCAGATTTGATCTCTCGTCCGCCCCGCAAATGAACATCGCCTTCCATAAGGTCTATCTGCTCGATCTCGCCTTGAATAAAAGTAATGGGAAGGCTTTTTGTGAGTAAGAGCAGGCCTTGGCTCGCTATGTCATGGAGCTCGCCGACACCAGCAGTTGTTTTCGAGGTAGTCGCCACTTCGTAGAGGAGAGGGGTATAGGTGTGGTGGTCATTGCGGTCGATAAGCATGACGGCATATCTTTCGATGAGGTGCAGTGCCCGCAATTTTTTTGCGATGAGAGTTGCCGCGCGCAAGCCGCCGAAACCGGCGCCAAGGACCACGATATTCTTCTTTGCCATGCCCAGTAGAGAAATTTCGAATTATATCATCGACTTTTATGCGAATATTGCATATGAACGCCCTGGCCTAGAATCATTTTCGAATAAAAAACTAGCTGAGAAAATTATAGTTCGAAATCCTTCTACTGGGCATGCTTTCATTCTACATTGTTTTCGGTTAAAATTACATCTAATGGCGATAAAATATTTGCGTAAAGCGGAACCGAAACAGCTCAAAGGCACGGCGCTGCTCCGCCTCGATTTCAATACTGAAGACAACTGGCGAATGGAGGCAGCGGTGCCGACCATTCGATTCTTGCTTCGCACGGCTTCAAAGATCGTAATCGTGAGTCATCGCGGCAGACCTAGCGGGAATGATAAAAAGCTCAGTCTGCGGCGGGATGCGAGGAATCTCCAGAGGTTCTTAGGGCGGCAGGTCATTTTCGCCCCGTACCTCTCATTAAGCAAGACGAAAGAGGTCATTTCCGCGGCGCCTCGCGGATCGATTTTCGTTCTCGAGAATATTCGATTCTGGAGAGGAGAGGAAGCGAACGATCCGAAATTCGCAAAACAGCTCTCATCGCTCGCCGATTTTTATGTTAACGACGCCTTCGCCGTGTCGCACCGCGCTAACGCATCAGTCTCGGCGATCACGAAATTTCTACCGAGCTATGCGGGATTGGAGTTCGAAAAAGAGATCGCGTTTCTTTCGAAGGCGATAATGAATCCGAGGCATCCCTTAGTGCTCATATTGGGCGGCGCCAAGGCGGCAGATAAATTGGGTGTCATCAAATATTTCAGAAATAAAGCAGATTGGTTCCTTCTGGGCGGCGGGCCGGCGAACACGATTTTATCTCTCGAGGGAATGGACGTTAAAAATTCCTTAAAAGCTAAAGACCCCAAAGATCTGAAAGATATCAAAATGATCGCGAGATATAAAAACATAGTTTTGCCGGAAGATTTCAAATGGCACAACGAAGCTATCGTGGATTTCGGGACAAAAACGATAAGAAAATTCAACAAGAAAATTTCTGAAGCGCGGACAATCGTCTGGAGCGGCCCGCTGGGGATGATTGACAAAGCTCCGTTCGGCCGAGGCACGCTTCGCATGGCAAGGGCCATAGTGAAAAATAAGAAGGCGTTTTCCGTCGCTGGCGGAGGAGAGACCGTGATGTTCCTCAAGAAATATAAACTTGATGGAAAATTCAGCTTTATCTCGACCGGCGGGGGAGCGATGGTCAATTATCTGGCCGGAGAAACACTCCCGGGAATAAAGGCCTTGCGGAAGTCGTAAATGACATGAAACGGATTGTCGTTGTTGATGAAAACGATACGGTTCTTGGACACAAAGACGAAGAGTCATTGAAGTCCTCGGATATCTATAGAGTCGCCGCTTTATGGATTACGGACACGACCGGAAAATATGTTTTTCTCGCGAAGCGGGCGCTTGATAGGTCGCACGATCCGGGGAAATGGGGTCCGGCGGCAGCCGGCACGGTCGAGGAGTGGGAAACGTATGAATCGAACGTGCTTAAGGAAGCAGAAGAAGAATTGGGACTCACCAACATACGGCCCGTCGAGGGCCCGAAAGAAAGAGTTTCGGGAGAGCACACTTTTTTTGTACAATGGTATTTACTTACACTCGACAAATCCAGGACACATATCAACATCGACAAAAATGAGGCCGGAGAAGCAAAATGGTTCACAAGAGAAGAACTTCTTAAAGAATTGCGCGAGAGTCCCGAAGAATTTGTGGCCAGCGCGTCCCAATGGGGAAGATTATTCTCGGGTGGCAGCTTTTTCGACAATCTCCATTTTTTGACGAAGTAAAATCTATCATAACAGAATCCGAAAATGAAAACTCTAAAACAAAAGATCGTCATTATTTATCACAGCGGCTGCCGGGATGGTTTTGGCGGGGCGTGGGCCGCCTGGAAAAAATTCAAGAACAAGGCCGCCTACATTCCGGCATTCGACCGGTCCGGACCGCCGTACGAGTTTAAGGGCAAGGAGATCTACCTCATCGATTATACGTATCGCCCGGAGGTCATAAAGAAACTTATCAAGGATGGAAATCACGTTACGGCCATTGATCACCATATATCGGCTAAGAAAGCCGTGAAGTTAACGGAGCAGTATTCATTTTCGCTCAATCACTCCGGCGCCGTCCTCGCTTGGAACTATTTCCATCCTGGACGCAAAGTTCCGGTGTTGCTTCGGTGCGTCGAGGATGGTGATCTGTGGAAATGGCGGTTACCTTGGTCCAAGGAGATTTTGGCTGCCATGAATTTGAAGGGTTTTGATTTTGCCGCGTGGGGTTCGATCGCAAAGGAACTGGAAATCGGCAAAAAAAGAAAAATATTCGTGGAACAAGGGAGGTTATTGTTGCGCTACGAGGAATGTCTTTTGAACGAGTTGTTGCCAAACGCAGGGTTGGTTGATTTCCTTGGCCACAAAGTGTTTGCGATTAACGCTCCGCATCATTTTACCGATGATCTTGGAAATGCCCTCGCGAAGAAGCTCCATTCTTTTGCTATTGTTTGGTACGCGGCCGGCGGGAAGATAAATGTATCGTTGCGTTCCGAGGGTTCGGTGGACGTTTCTAAAATCGCGGTGAAATTCAATGGAGGGGGGCACAAAAGATCCGCGGCTTTTTCTTTTGACGCCAAGAGAAGATTCCCATGGAAGCTGATTGACACACTGCGTTAAATGGCGACAAAGAAGAAATATTACGCATATTCGGTGCCGGGGGGAGCCCGGGGCGTGACGGATGACTGGAAGAAGTGCGAAAAGATCGTTTCAGGGGTGACTGGCGCGCGATTCAAGGCGTTTAAAGATAGAACCGCCGCTCGGCGGTGGCTCGCGCTTGGGGCGCGTTACGAGTCAAAATCGACTCTGAGGCGCGCGCCGAAACCCGGGATTTATTTTGACGCGGGGACGGGAAGAGGTGCCGGCGTTGAAATAAGCGTGACGGATGAAAAGGGAAAAGACCTTCTTCACAAGGCGCTTTTCCGCAAGGAATTGAATCGCTTCGGGAAGCATCTTCTGGGCGACCCATCGGCAACGAATAATTACGGCGAGCTTCTCGCCCTGAGATACTCCCTGGAGATCGCCAAGAAAGAAGGTATAAAAAAGATCTTCGGAGACAGCCGGCTTGTGATTGACTACTGGTCAAAATGGCGCATGAAAAGAAAAAAACTTCCGCAGCGGACAGTCGAGCTTGTGAACGAGGTCGCGAAGATGCGCGAAGCGTTCGAAGAGAAGGGAGGTGTAGTTCAAAAGATTTCCGGAGCGCATAATCCAGCGGATCTGGGATTTCATAAATGACCGGAAAAAACAAAAAACCGGCAACTCGTAAGCCGGATTCTGTGCCTGATTTTGCTCACCGAAGGTGATGCAAAATCGGCATCCTGAGCAGCGTCGAAGGATCCCTCGACTCGGCTCGGGACTGCGATTTTGTAGTCGCCTGCGGCGAACAAAATCGGTGATGATAATTTATCTGGACCCTTGATTGCTCGCGGGTTCATGCGGCACCCTGCCAATGCTCCGCATTGGAAATTCGAAGTCCGAAGCACTAAATCCGAAACAAATTCCAATGTCTAAATCCAAAGTTTCGAATTTAGAATTTCGGGATTGTTTCGAATTTCGATATTCGAATTTCGTGCTTCCCAGTGCGAAGCACTGGAGTACGGCCTTGCACCCAGTAAGGATTTAGCCGTTTCACTTCCGCCTTGGTATCCCTATAGCGGAACTAAGCCTTCTAGCTTGGGGTAGGGCTCTCCCTCGGCTTTTGCCTCGGGACGTCTCTGCTCGCACCTCTCATCTTACGATGGCAGGCTGTTAGCCTGTACAATTCTTCACTAGTCGGAGTGCTGTGCACTCCGAAGCTTTGCGAAGGAGTGTCCGGACTTTCCTCTCCCGACTTGCGCCGGGAGCTACCATCTGAGTTGCCGATTTTTCTGATATTCATTGTAGTAGGTTCCGGGGTAATGTCAAGTCGGCGGAATTTCTTGGGTGGAATAAGTGATTTTAACCCCTGAAGTTGATAGAATGTATTCAATGATTGCGGACATTGACCTCAAAGAATTGGCCACAAAATCTCCGGAAGAGATCTTTAAGATCCTCGAGACCTCGAAGTCCGGACTTTCATCGAAGGAAGCCGCGAAGCGAAGGGAAGTTTTCGGCCTGAACGAGGTTGCGAAGGAGAAAAAAATACGGCCGGTGCTTTTATTCCTTTCTAAGTTCAAAAGCCCGCTTCTTATACTGCTCGTCGTCGCCGCGGTCATTTCTGGATTTTTGGGATCGTCCTTTGATTCTATCGTGATCATCGTGATCGTCCTTGGGAGTACGTTTATAGATTTCTTGAATACCTATAGATCAAGCCAGGCTGCGGAGAAACTCAAGGAACGGGTGAACATCACGGCAGCGGTCTGGCGTGGCGGAGAAGTGAAGGAAAGAAAAACGGAGGAAGTCGTGCCGGGAGACGTGTTCTCGCTCACCGCTGGAGACCTGGTTCCCGCGGACAGCATCCTCTTCGAGGCGAAGGATGTATTCGTGAACGAAGGAATTTTGACCGGGGAATCCTTGCCGAGCGAAAAAAACATGGAGCTTCCCGAGGCGAGGACGCTCTATATGGGGACGAGTGTGGTTTCCGGTCGAGGACTTGCCGTCGCGGTGCGCACGGGCTCGAAAACGGAAATCGGCAAAATCGCGAACAAACTGAAACAGGCGGATCCTCTCACCGAGTTCGACAAGAACATCAAGGATTTCAGCCTGTTCATTTTCAGGCTCACGCTATTTCTCGTGCTTGCCATCATTCTTTTCAATATTTTCTTTGAGAGGAAGCCGCTGTTCGAAATATTTTTGTTCGCCGTCGCGATTGCCGTGGGGCTCACGCCCGAGCTTCTGCCGATGATCATCACGGCGAACTTGGCGAAGGGCGCTCTCAAAATGTCCAAAGGCGGCGTCATCGTCAAAAAACTTTCCGCGATCCACAACCTCGGAAGCATTGACCTTATCTGCACTGATAAGACCGGCACCTTGACCGAAGACCGCATCGACCTTATCAAATATATCGACGGCCTGGGGAATCCGTCCGACGAGGTGTTGTTCTGGGGATATCTTGGGACGGTGCACCTCACGCATGTCCGGGACGTCCTCGACCGCGCCATACAGGAATACCGGAAGTTGGACACGAATGGCTGGGAAAAGATCGATGAGCTGCCGTTTGACGCCGAACGGAAGCGGGATTCGGTGGTCGTCCGCCGCGCTTCGGTGCCCCACGGAGAATCGGTGCTCGTGACGAAGGGTGCGCCGGAAGAGATATTTAAAATTTCGGACGCATACGGAAGTTCGGCCGAAGCGCTCACTTCGGAATTACGGAAAACGATCGGCGATGAATACGAAAAGCTCTCGAGCGACGGCTTCCGGGTGCTTGCCGTTGCGACGAAGAAAGTGGAAGCCAAGGCGACTTATGCGAAAAGCGACGAGGCTAGTCTCACGTTCTGGGGATTTCTTGCCTTCCTTGATCCGCCGAAGAGGGGCGTGAAAGAAACGATCAAAAAAATGAAGGCGTACAACGTGGACATCAAGATCATCACGGGGGACAATCACCTCGTTACCGCGAAAGTCGCCCGCGACATCAATCTGGAAATCAAGGGAGTCATGACGTCGGACGATTTCGAAGGCCTTAGCGACGCGGAATTCAGGCACAAAGTCGAGTCGGCGAATATTTTCACGCGCGTATCGCCCGAACAAAAGCAGGCGATCATCAAAGCGCTCCGCGAGAACGGCCATGTGGTTGGTTACTTGGGGGACGGCGTGAACGACGCTTTGTCCCTCAAGGAAGCGGACGTCGGCATTTCCGTGAACAACGCCGTCGATATCGCGAAAGACACGGCCGATATCATCTTGCTTCGCAAGGGCCTTGCGCCGATCATCGAAGGCATCGTCGAGGGTCGGAAGACTTTCGCAAACACGTTTAAATATCTCATGATGGTCTTAAGTTCTAATTTCGGCAATATGTTCAGCATGCCATTGGCCTCGCTCTTCCTCCCGTTCCTGCCGATGACAGCTTCGCAGATCCTTTTGAATAACTTTCTCTACGACTCATCGCAGCTCGCGATACCGTTTGATAATGTCGACGAGCCATTTTTGAAGCGCGCGAAGAGATTTGACATGCGCTTCATGAAAAAGTTCATGATCATCTTCGGTCCCTTGAGCTCGCTATTCGACCTCGCGACCTTCCTCGTGCTCCTCTGGGGATTCGGATTCACCGGACATGCGTTTCAGACGGGGTGGTTCTTGGAGTCGATCGCCACACAGACTTTGGTTGTAAACGTGATCAGGAGCCGCGAGAGTTTCATGAAAAGCCGCCCGGGGCTCGTGCTCCTTTTGAGCTCAGTGGGAGTCGTGTGTATCGGTTGGCTTTTGCCCTACATAACGAGCGTTGGCAGGCTCTTTGAATTCACCCGCTTAGGCCTGCAGCCTTTAACCGCGATCGTTGTTGTGGTCTTCGTGTATCTCTTTGTCGTCGAATTTGCGAAGAAGCTGTTCTATCGAAAATACGGCGCCTTGATTGAGAAATGATGGATTTTATTTGCATACCTTGCGAATAAAATCCATCATCCTCGCGCACGCGGGGATCCACATTGCGTTATTGATTCTTGCCCGAATAGGCCCCGATCTTTTCCGAGATATTCAATTTTCTGAGGACATAGAGAAGCAGGGTGATTATAGTGGCCGAAAATGCCGCAAGCTGGATCATCCCGATCCCAGCGAGTATCCCGATCGCGGCAGTGGTCCAGACGAGCGCCGCCGTTGTGAGGCCGTGCGGATGGTCGTTTGTTTTTATGATAAGTCCCGCGCCTAAAAAACCGATGCCGACAACGATATTCGCGATGACGCCGAAGGCGCTGTCCCGAGCCATAAGATCTGGCACATTTCCCGACACAGAGGCGGTGATATAAGGGAGCGAAAGGGCGATCATCGCGAAAAGAGCGGAGCCGCCGGCAACGACAATTTCGGTCCGCGCGCCGGCTTCTTTGCCGACGAGTTCGCGCTCGACTCCGAGGATTGCTCCGAGTATGAGCGCGACGGCGAGCCGAATCACCATTTGTTCAAAAGTGAGCATTTGTATTAATATTAGCATATTAATGCAAATGCTCATCCTGAGTCCGCCTCAGGCGGCCGAAGGATCTCTTACTTATAAAACCTAGGAGATTCCATCCCAGCCTTCGCTGGGACAGGCTCCGGGCTCGGAATGACGGGGGAGGAATATATCAATGCGAACGTATATCGCGGACATCGTAAAAAAAGAAGACAAAGAGGTTGAGCTCGCGGGCTGGGTGCACGCGCGGCGCGACCACGGGAAATTGATCTTCATTGACCTGCGCGACAGAAGTGGAATTGCGCAGGTGGTTTTCGGTCCAGAGATCGCGGAAGCGAAAGAATTGCGTTTGGAATACGTGGTCAAGCTGAGTGGCATCGTGAAGAAACGACCGCCAGCGATGGTGAATGACAAGATCCCGACGGGACGCTATGAGGTGGGCGCCGCGAGACTCACGATCCTTAGCGCGTCTCAGGCGATGCCGATTTCCGTTGATACAGATGGCTATGAGATCAATGAAGAGACACGGTTGAAATATCGTTATCTTGATTTGCGCCGCGAGCGTTTGAAAAATAATTTGATGGTCCGCCATGCGGCTATCAGATTTTTCAGAGAGTATTTGAGCAATCAGGGATTTATGGAAGTAGAAACGCCTCTTCTTACGAAATCCACCCCTGAAGGCGCGCGGGACTATATAGTGCCCTCACGAATTCAGAAGGGGAGCTTCTATGCCCTCCCGCAATCCCCACAGCAGTATAAACAGCTTCTTATGGTGGCCGGCATAGAAAAATATTTTCAAATTGCCCGCGCCCTTCGCGACGAAGACACACGAGGGGATCGCCAGCCTGAGCATACCCAGCTTGATATCGAAATGTCCTTTGTAACTCCGGATGATGTAATGTCTCTCGTAGAAACCATGATGACGAAAATGATGAAGGAAATGTTTCCAGAGAAAAAAGTGAAGTCACCTTGGCCGCGGATTCCATACCACAAATCTATGGAAAAGTATGGCAGCGATAAGCCCGATGTTCGCGAGAACAAAAATGATCCCGATGAAATCGCATTTGCTTGGATAGTAAACTTTCCAAGTTTTGAGCTCGACAAGCAAACGAAAGAAATTCAACCGGTGCATCATATGTTCGTTCAGCCAGACAAGGCAAGTGTGAACCTGATCGACACCGATCCGCTTAAAATGGTGAGCACGCAGTACGACTGGGTATGCAACGGCTATGAACTGGCAAGCGGCAGCATAAGAATTACCGACCCAACCCTTCAGATGAAAGTATTCAAACTTTTGGGGATGAGTGAGGAAAAAGCCGAGAAAGATTTCGGACACATACTTGAAGCCTTCAGATACGGAGTTCCCCCGCACGGTGGCATCGCCCCAGGAATTGACCGCCTTGTCATGATTCTGCAGAACGAGCCAAACATTCGCGAAGTCATTGCCTTCCCGAAAACCGGCGACGGCCGCGATCCGATGATGGGTTCACCCGCGCCTGTGGACAAGAGTCAATTGGATGAGCTGGGGTTGGAACTTAAAAAGAAGGATAAAAAATGAAAAGTTTGAATTTCCCCATCGAGAGGACCAGAATAGGTGATTCGAGTCGTAAATTTAACCTCAATGACCCCAAAGAAAGACGGGGGTATTTCGCGCTCAAGGCGGGCAAGGAGATTGCGGCAATCAAGGATTATCTCGCGAGCGGCAAAACATTCGTGGGTTTCCTCTTGGGCAAAAAGAATTCGGGAAAGGGGACTTATTCCAAGCTTTTTATGGAAGCGGTGGGAGGAGATCATCTTGGTCATATTTCGGTGGGGGATATAGTTCGGGACGTTCACGAGGGGCTTAGAGATCCGGAGAGAAAAAAACACCTTTCTAAATTCTTGAAGGAAAACTATCGGGGCTTCCATACCCTCGAGGAGGTCGATAAGCTCATCGAGGGGAGGAGCCAGTCGACGCTCGTCTCCACGGAGCTTATTATTGCTCTTATAAAATATGAGATCAGCAAGCGACCTCGGCAGGCGGTCTTCATTGATGGTTTCCCTCGCGGCCTTGATCAAATTTCTTATTCCCTTTTTCTCAAAGAATTGGTGGGATATCAAGGCGAGCCTGATTTTTTAGTTTTTATTGACGTTCCCGAATCGGTCATTGACGCTCGCATTAAATCCCGCCTCATTTGCCCAAAGTGCAAAAATCCTCGCAGCCTACGCCTCGCTCCGACGAAATACGTGGGATATGACGAAGAGAAAAAGTCATTCTATCTTATGTGCGATAATCCAGGGTGCGACAAAGCACGAATGGTGCCAAAGGAAGGCGATGAGTTCGGCATAGAGCCGATTAGAGAAAGGCTGGAAACCGACGATAAAGTTTTTGCTAAATTATTGAAGTTGCAGGGGGTGCCCAAAATTCTCCTTCGCAATTCCCTTCCCGTACAAGAAGCAAGGGAGTATGTGGATGACTATGAAATTACCCCCAGCTATAGTTATGAATACGATCCCGCGGCCAAGGAGGTTAAAACCGTAGAATCCCCCTGGATCATTGATGACGACGATGGCGTTCCGTCTCATAGTTTGCTGCCCGCCGCGGTTGCAGTCACCCTTATCAAAAAAATCGCCAGGATATTAAATTTGGTTTGAAACCATGGATCTTGATCCCAGGCTTCATTTCGTTACCGCTACTGCTATTGTCGTAAAGCGGGGATCCTCCGGCAGGGACGCTCCGCGGTTTTTGATCGCTAAGCGCGCGGCGCACGAGAAGGCATTTCCGAATAAGTGGACCGTGCCGGGCGGGAAACTGGTGCGGAAAGAATACGAAGATTTACCCAAAGTGCCGTACACGCCCGACCAAAAGGAATCAGTGGCACCGCAGTGGTATCACATTATGGACTGGCTCGTCAAAAAAGAAGTTCGCGAAGAGGTGAATGTCGAAGTCGAGCATATAGAGTATCTTACCGACCTCGTTTTCATCCGTCCGGACGGCTATCCCGTCGTCACCCTTTCATATTGGTGCTATTACAAATCCGGCGAAGCGAAGCCCGGGAAAGATCTCACCGAGGTCGCCTGGGTCACCGTGGAAGAAGCGAAGGAATATGACCTGATTGAGGGAATCGTGGAGGAGATAGAGGAAGTTGATAACTTGTTAAGATAATTCGATCATGAATCGATTCTTATCACCCTGGCGCAGACCAAAAACTCCTATACATTCCATCTATTGGAATGCGCAACACTTTTTCACGGCCGTGAAAAAGCGTTGCGCATAAAAATTCAATTGTATCGATTTTTGGTCAGGCCCGGGATGACATGGATTTATCTCTGAAAAGCTTTCACGATCGGCTCCCCGCCCTTTAGGGCGAGGCTCGCCTCGGCATGAACCAAGGCGGCATATCGCTCATTTTTGTTTTTGAAATGCCTTAACTATTGGATCCATGTTGCCGTCTAATACCTTTTCGATGTTATGGAATTTCTTCCCTATTCTGTGGTCCACGATCCTGTCTTCAGGGAAATTATAGGTGCGGATCTTTTCCGACCGATCTGCGGATCCGATCTGTTCTCTGCGGATATCGCCGGTTTTACCCGACGCTTGCTCTCGCTCTAGCTCGTATAATTTCGCGCGCAAGATATCCATCGCTTTCTCCCGGTTCGCGTGTTGCGAGCGCTCCGTGCGCGCGGAGATCACAATGCCGCTCGGTTTGTGGTGGAGCCGCACTGCCGTTTCAACCTTGTTCACGTTTTGTCCTCCGGGACCGCCGGCGCGCGAGAATGTTATTTCGAGATCCGAGGGATTAATATAAACCCCTTTCGCCTCGACCTCAGGCATGACGGCGACCGATGCCGTTGAAGTATGAACACGCCCCGCTTTCTCCGTTTTCGGTATTCGCTGTACGCGATGCACGCCTGATTCATTTTTAAGGGACTCATAAACACCCTCGCCTTTTACTTCCGCGGTGAAGTTTTTGTAGCCATCGAGAGTGGTCTGATTGTAGTCAAGGATCGCGAATCCCCAGCCGCGGCGGGCGGCATAACGCTGGTACATACGCGCCAGATCGCCTGCAAATATTGCGGCTTCGTCGCCGCCCGCGCCCGCTCTAATTTCTAGTATAATTTTATCGGTCATAATAACGTTGCTGTGGCGAGCCTCGCCCCAGCCCTTATTTCTAAAATGATTTTATCCATAGCTTATGGGGCGAGGCTCGCCAAAAGGGCGGCCCGTGCCCGCCCGTATTTCGAGGATGAGCTTGTCAGCCATTGTTTGCTATTATAATGGATGTTGTATAATAGAAACAGGTTCTAGGTTAAAGGTTTTAGGTTCTAGATCTAACACCTGCAACCTAACACCTAACACCTAAAACCTAATTATCCATGGCAAATCAACCACTTATTTTAGTCGTGGACGACGAAGCGGATTTCCGTGAGATCTTTAAAGTAAAGCTCTCTGCGGCGGGCTACCGAATTGAAACCGCGGAAAACGGAGAAGAAGCGATAAAAAAAGCGAAATTATTGAAACCAGACTTGATCCTGCTTGACGTCAAAATGCCGGTAATGGATGGCGCGCAAGCACTGCTCGCGTTGCGGGAAGATCCAGCGACGAAGGATATCAAAACGGTTTTTCTCACGAGTCTCGGCGACCCGCGGGAAGAGGTCAAAGAATTGAATCGGCAATTCGCCAAACAGCTTGGCGCGCAGGGTTATTTAAAGAAAACGGAAGACCTCGACGTGTTGGTGGAGCAAATTCAAGATTTTCTTAAACAATGAGGGAGAGGCCTTTGATCCTTGTTGTTGATGACGAAGAAAGTTTCCGTGAGATCATGTCCTTGAAGCTTTCTATGTCCGGCTTTGACGCCGCGACCGCAAGCAACGAAAAAGAAGCGCTCGCGCAATCAGAAAAGCTTATGCCAGACCTGATCCTGATGGATATCCATATGCCGGACGCGACGGGCACCGATGCTGCCCTTGCGATCAAGCAGAATCCAAAAACGAAAGGACTCCGGATCGCGTTTCTCACTAGCATAAAAGACCCATGGCCCGGGGTGGATGCCGACCACACGAAATTAAGCAAGACCCTGGGAATGGAAGACTTTTTGGAAAAAACTGATGATCTCGACGAGACAGTGAAGAAGGTGCGTGAGATACTTGCGAGGAAATAGGCGTGGTTAAATGAAAAAACCCTCCTTTGCCTGAGGGCGAAGGAGGAGGTTTTGAATTCCAATGCGGTGGTCAGGAGGTGAGTAGAGAGAGCGTTCTGTAAATCTTGTAGGCCGCCAGTATCAGAGCTAATCCGAGCAGGGCGTAAACGACGAGTTCGATGTGCGCGGCGAACGCACGGAAGACGATTTTCCAAAGGTGGCCGACATAGACCGTCATCAGCAGATGCGCCGCAAGCATATCGACAATAGAGAACATCCTGTTCGGCCGGTGGCGCTTGCAGATGATGAGTGCGGCGAAGAGACCAATCACGGGCAGCGACTTCCAGACAAATATTTCGAAATAGATGCCGGTGATTGACTTCCGCCGCGTAAGAAGACTCCCTTGGAGTGGCAGTGGCAGGCGATCCACTTTCCAGGCCGAGAGCGCGGTGACCCAGCCCCCGCATATTCCCGCGATGATCAGCGCGTCTTTGTGTGAAACCCCGATCTGATGCTTCCAGAAACCGATGGCGAATTCACTGGTGAAAAAACTGAATATCGCACCGGCTGCGTAGCGCCAATCGAACATGCCGGCAACAATTACTGCCATGCCGGTGAGGCAAAACGGCAAAAGCCATGGCTTGAATCTCTGCAAGTTCCCCCTCCGGGCGATCAAGCTTGTAAAGCTCAAAATATCTTAGCTGATTTCCGGTAAATTATCTATGACGCCACCTTTTTCTCGTCGGAAACCGCGAACCTTGCTACAATGAAGCAATGACTGACATCGAAAAAGACGAGCTTACGAAGTTAAACAACGAACTTGCGGGCACGAAGAAGAAGCTTGAAGAGTTGAATCACTTTAAGAACCATCTTCTTTCCCTTACGTCGCATCAGTTGCGCGCGCCACTTGCCGTTATCAAAGGCTACGCCACGATCCTCAAAGAAGGTTTTTACGGCGAAGTGAACGAGAAGGTCAGAGAAACGCTTGAGAAAATGGAGTTTGCAGTTGACGATCTCGTGAATCTTGTGAACAACATTATTGATCTGCGGAAAGTCGAGGAGGGGAGGATAGAATATGATTTCGAGCGGGTAGACCTGAGGCGGCTCGCCGAGGATGCAGTCGAGGGGATCCATCTCCTCGCGATACATAAAAAATTGGAACTCGCCTTCGCGGCTCCGCAGCACGAGATATTCGTCACGGCGGATGCTCAGAAATTGCGGCATGTTGTGCAGAATCTCGTGGACAACGCGATCAAGTATACGCCGAACGGTTTCGTGCGCGCGGAGATCGTTGAAGACGGCGGCGAAGTCATTTTTCGAGTAAAGGATTCGGGTATCGGTATTCCACCCGGAGTGAAGCCCCTGCTTTTTGAAGAGTTCGTTCGCGATGAGCGGGTCAAGAACGATTTCAAGGGTTCCGGTCTCGGGCTTCACATTGCGAAAAGCATCGTTGAAGCGCACGGCGGGAAGATTTGGGCGGAGAGCGATGGCGAAGGTAAGGGGAGCACGTTCAGCTTCTCCCTTAAAAAGGCCTGAGAGACGAAAACCGGCTCCCAAAGCGGGAGCCAGCGGATGCGTTATGAGTCACGCGCCTACGTCCTGATCAGGTTCGTCTTGACGCGCTCCGGCGGGGGACCGAGTGGCGGCGGGTTAGTTCCCTGGTGGCGGAGATAGAAATAGGAAAAAACAAGCCAGCACAGGGAAACGAGAACAACGATGCCGACGATTCTCAAAAGCGTGAACAGTTTTCGGAGATCTCTTGCGGCTCGTTCGTCTGGCGACACTATAGAAACCTTGATCCAGCTGGACACAGGTTACCACCTCTGATACTGACTTTCAGCTGAACCCATAATAGCATCGCGGGTCTAAAACGACAACAACAAAAAACCCCTGGAGGACCCGGGGTGTAGAACCCATCTCGAAAATACCTTCGGTCGCGATACAGGCGAATCTCATGCGGCACAAGGAGCAAGGACGAAGGTGTATCCTCTGGATACTCCGAGTCCGCAGCGACGCAGTGGTCGCGTGAGATTCGCCTGTATCCCTTCGGGTTGCGAAGATTTTCTCGTCCCGCCACGTTGCTCCATCGTCGCAGTAGCTATGGCTACAGCTTCCTCGTCGCGCCTTGCGGATACGAGAAAATCTTACGCAACGCGGCCTGAATGTATTTTTGAGATGGGTTCTAACTATTTTCTCTTGACTCGTATTTTCTTCGCTTTCGGCGCGGCCATTTTCGACCGGCGTGTCTTGTCCCGCTACGCGGGATTTCGCGAAGCGAGAAATTTCTCGAAAATTATTTCGACTTCTTTACGCGCAACTTTTTTGCGGCTTTGGGAATAGCTCTTGCCCTTCGTGTAGTGAATTTCTCTACCCGGCCGGCGGTGTCCAAAAGTTTTTCCTCTCCCGTATAGAACGGGTGGCACTTGAAGCAAATTTCAACGCGAAGCTCTGGCTTTGTCGCCCCAACCACGAATGTATTCCCGCAGGCGCAGCGGACCTTAGCTTCAGGAAAATATGTTGGATGAATATCTTGTTTCATGGTTATTTTTAATTGCGGCAATGACTGAGCGAAGTCCAGCACTAAACTTGTTTTAGTGCTGTGGCGCACTTCACCTTTGCCTCGGGGAAGTATGTGGGATGAATGTCCGCTTTCATAATAAGTTAGATTATATACGATTTTTAAGGAATGGCAAACCAGAACCCATTTCAAAAATACCTCCGCTCGCGATATAGGCCAATTTCCGCAAGACCAAGGAGCAAGGACGAAGGTGTGCTTTTTGCCCTCCGAGTCCGAAGCAACACAGGTATTGCGGAAATTGGCCATATCCCATTTGGGTTGCGGCGATTTTCCCGTCCCGTTGCGTTGCGGCTTCGTCGGAGTAGCACAAGCTACACCTTGCCTACTCCGCCGAAGCTGCTGCTTTGGCTGCGAAGGCCGGGCCTCGCCGCGCCTTGCGGATACGAGAAAATCGCTCGCAACGCGAGCTGGAGGTATTTTTGAGATGGGTTCTAGGGCTTTTGGCCTTATGGCGCAAGGTCTTGACGAGGTTTCTCCATTTGCTACAATAAACCCCGTGATCAGTGGTGAGCGAAGTCGAACCAGTGTTTCGGTAGAACATCAAACCACCATGCAAACGACTGCTTTTTCACAATCGCATACGATTCGCGTCAAAGTTTTGTCCGGTCAGTGACTGTCATAGGTCATTTGGCATAGGTCAAAAGTTTTATGTGACCCATCGAGCAAGCCCGCGTCATGCGCAGGGTAGTTGTTCGTGGGAAGAAAAGATTGAGTAAATAAGAGGATGTTTAAAATTGCGAGCGGGATCCCGCATCAAGTGCGGGGGGATCCCGTATCAAGTACGGGATCAAGAAAATGTAAAAAATTTTCTTCGCATAACTCGCAAATTTTAACATTTTCTTGAGTTTTTTAGTTGTCCCAATAAAAATAGTCTGTGCCTCCTATTTTAAAATAAAGAGTCATATTGCGTTTGAATTCCTCAATTGAGAGTTTGAATTGCTCTTAGTTTTTTCTAGAGGATTTGATCCTGGTCCAGGATGAACGCTGGCGGCGTGGATAAGGCATGCAAGTCGAACGCTCCTTGTGTGTAGCACAAGGAATATCTAAGCACTAAATCCTAAACTCTAAACAATATCTAAATTCTAATATCTAAACACGTGTTTTAGAATTTAGATATTAGAATTTGTTTAGAATTTAGATATTAGAATTTAGAATTTCTTGCGCTATGCGCAAGGTGAGTGGCGAACGAGTTAGTAACACCCTAGTACGTACCCCAGAGTCGGGCATAGCTCATCGAAAGGTGAGGTAATTCCCGATGGTCCCTGAAGCGCAAGCTGAAGGGTAAAGGCGCAAGCCACTCTGGGATCGGCTTAGGTCCGATCAGCTAGTTGGTAGGGTAACGGCCTACCAAGGCTATGACCGGTAGGGGAGGTGAGAGCCTGACCCCCAACGACGAGACTGAGACCGACTAAGATCTCCTCTGGCGGTAACGTCAGAGTAAAATCCTGCTCATAACGGTGGAATCCAGTTGACCCTTGGATGCGTGTCGAATATGCACTTTCGACTTTATAATTATTTTATCTCACGATCTTATGATTATAAGGTATGAAAGACATGCATCGTATTCAAGAAGGCAATCGGCCAATACCGTGGGAAGTTGATGGTTCAAAATTATGTGACGGCTATGTCGCGGGTTTTCTTGACGGTGACGGCTCGCTTGTCGCGACCGTAGATCATCGTCCGGAAAGGCGCCGATTTCCGTATCGAATTTTACTTAGAATCAATTTTACTCAGCACATCCGCCATCGCGGATTGTTGCTGAAGATAAAAGAGTTTTTAGGTAACCCGGGTTCCCTGAGAGACGTGCTTACGCACAATCTCGCCGAACTTGTCATTCGAGATAGGCAACAAATAAAGGCAACGCTTCAAAGGTTATTGCCCTACATTGTGCTGAAGGAACGGCAAGCAAAGATTATGCTCGCGATTATAGCGGTATACGATGCCGCGAAAGTAAATGTACGGAGTTCTTTATCAGAAAAAGAATTTCAGCAGATTTTCAGCATGGTGCGAGAAGTAAGAAGCTTAAATTATCGCACTGGCGGTAAAAAACAATTAGAATCATTTAACCCCGTAACGACTTCTCCGATGATCGGAGGGAGTCGGAAAATGTGAAGTTCATTTTCCGGCTAACACGCAGGCTCCTTTTCCAAATGGAGAAGGATGAAGGTATAGTCTACACCACAAGCGATTGTGGAATGATGTGACGGCTCGTACTCCTACGGGAGGCAGCAGTCGAGAATATTCGACAATGGGCGAAAGCCTGATCGAGCGACGCCGCGTGCAGGAAGAAGGCCTTCGGGTCGTAAACTGCGGTAATATGGGAAGAACCCAGCACTTTTGGCGGGAAAACTAATTTGCTCAAATTTTTGGAGTTACAAAAAAGCTGGGCTCCAGAGGAACCCAGCCAGACAACGAAACTTGGCTTATCGTCACGGTCAGAACAGGCGATGGTAGATTGTATCGCATAAGCCAATTGGCCCAAGCAACAGTCGTTTCTTATCCGAACTTCCAAATTCAGGTTGTGGATAGAAAACGAGACTATTGAAGGCCCCACTGACGATCCAGAGAATGGTTAAGCCAACGACGTGAATCACGGCTTGTCCAATGGTGTTCGGCATTTAAATCACCCCCATCTTTCTAGTTAAATTATAGCATAGTCATATATCGTTGTCAATAGTCCAAAAATTTGAGCAAATTAGAATCGTTTCGCACCAAAAGTGCTGGGTGACCGTACCATATGGAAAGAGGTGGGTAACTACGTGCCAGCACCAGCGGTAATACGTAGACCTCAAGCGTTATCCGGATTTATTGGGCGTAAAGAGCATGTAGGAGGTTTTGCGCGTCTTCTGTTAAAGCCCAGGGCCTAACCCTGGAAGTGCAGGAGATACGGCATGACTAGAGGAGGTTAGAGGTGCATGGAACGCACGGTGTAGGGGTGAAATCCGTTGATATCGTGCGGAACACCAAAGGCGAAGGCAGTGCACTGGGACCTTCCTGACTCTGAGATGCGAAAGCGTGGGGAGCAAAAAGGATTAGATACCCTTGTAGTCCACGCCCTAAACGATGCAGATTTGGTGTTTCGAGTATCGACCCTCGGAGTGCCGTAGCTAACGCGTTAAATCTGCCGCCTGGGAAGTACGGCCGCAAGGCTAAAACTCAAAGGAATAGACGGGGACTCGCACAAGCGGTGGAACATGAGGTTTAATTCGACAGTAAGCGAGGAACCTTACCAGGGCTTGAAATGTGTGTTGAAGGTCGTCCGAAAGGATGGCCGTCTCTCAAGGACAGCACACACAGGTGCTGCATGGTTGATTGAATCGACTCCTCTAGGGGCCCTAGAGGTAGCACCTTCCGATTTGCAATCGGAACAAACTGGCTCATAACGGTGAAGTCCTGATTTTAGGGATAAAGCTTTAGAAAAATTTTATCTCGAAGAGTTAGGATAATACCGTGGGAAGTTTGGAGGTTCCAAAAATGCTTTGTGCTAGAAAGAACTTGACGTTGGAAATGACGGATCGCCAACGAGATGTTTTAATTGGTTGCGTACTGGGAGATGCGTATATTGCCCAAAAAGGCAAAATCCGCATTGAGCAGTCGACCAAGCAAAAAGAATATCTTTGCTGGAAATATAACGAATTACTTTCGTTGTCATATTCTTCATTGCCAAGAGAAATTAATCGCATCAATAAAATCAACGGTCATGAATATTCGTCGTATTTCTTCGATTTACGACAATATTTCAGGGTATGGAGATCGATATTCTACGAAGGAAAACGAAAAATTTTCCCAATTGGATTATCGATTAATCCGCTTGCTTTGGCCGTTTGGTACATGGATGATGGTTGCTGGACAGGCAAGAAGTCGGTTATAGCAATCGAGGGATTTGATGACGGAAGCATTGGAAGGATTCAGCAGTTGTTTCGGTTCCAACTTGGAATTGAGACGATCGTTGGAAAGAATCGAAAACTTATCGTCAGAAAAAAATCCCATCGCATATTCTACGATTTAATTTCTGAACACGTGATTTCTAGTATGAAGTATAAGACTCCAAACCCCGTAGAGACTTTTCCCGCAAGGGAAAGGCGGCAGTTATTTAATTGCCGCAAAACGCCAGCCTCGGCAGATGCCGAGAGAAGGTATAGTCCGTACCATTAGTAATAATGGAAGAATATGGTCGTCAGCTCGTGCTTTGAATTCACTTCGGAGCCTTCAAGAGCAATCTTGATGAAAAATCTGACTCATAACGGTGGAACCCCTCGTAAGGGGTAATACCGTGGGAAGTCCCTTATCGGACCCCGTAACGACTTGTTCCGGCAAGAAGCCGGACGGAATAGGGTTTTTTAATCCTATTGAAACGTCAGCTCCCGAAAAATCGGGATGAAGGTATAGTCTGTGTTCTAAAGCAATTTAGAATGGAAGTGTTCCCTTAAGTGGGGTAACGAGCGCAACCCCTGCTCCGTGTTACACGTATCACGGGGGACTGCCCGGCCTTAAGTTCGGAATTTAGAATTTAGAATTTAGAATTTAGAATGAAGTAATAAAAAATACTACATTCTACATTCTAATTTCTACCTTCTGAATTATGGATTTCAGGCCGGGAGGAAGGAGGGGATGACGTCAAATCCGCATGGCCCTTTGATGCCCTGGGCTACACTCGTGTTACAATGGCCGAGACAATGGGTTGCCAACCCGCAAGGGGGAGCTAATCCCATCAAACTCGGTCTCAGTTCGGATTGAGGGCTGAAACCTGCCCTCATGAAGCTGGAATCGCTAGTAATCGCAAATCAGCCACGTTGCGGTGAATACGTTCTCGAGTCCTGTACTCACAATAAAAGCGCGCAGCAGTTTAGTTTTCTAAGCGGTTAAAATCCGTTTCTCCTCACGTCGAGGAGCATAGCCAAAGAATAGTGCCGTACCGCGAGGTGCGACATGGAGGATTTCGCGGCAAAGGACAGCCTAAACACAAAAAGAACCAGAGCCGACCCATCGTTGGGCAGTGAGGATGGGGAAGGCAAAGAGGAGCGTTCGCTTAGGATGCCTGGAATAGAAATCTGAATGACCTGTGGAGATCTGATGCTGTTCACGGCTTTTGGCCGTGATAAAATAAAACTGACGCAGCGTCAGAAGTCAGCTGAGTCATAGTAGTCGCCTCAGGCGACGAAGGCACTCACTCAATGAAATTAAGCAAAGATTACATTATCGGTTTAGTGGATGGCGAAGGAAGCTTTACGGCTTTTGTTCGCAATCTTGACCGATCAACCGAAAGAATCCGAAGAACTCGGATCGAGCCAAGATTCTACATCAAACTCATCGAACGCGATAAAGCAGTTCTTGATGCACTGAAAAATTATTTTAGATGCGGCAGTGTCTATTTTCAAAAAGACCGCCGCGCAAACCATCAACATTGCTATCGTTTCGAAGTGTTTAACAGAAAAGAACTCGAAGAAATCATCATTCCGTTTTTCAAGAAAAACCAATTGCGTTTTCCTTCGAAACGGAGAGACTTCGAAATTTTCTGTAAACTGATGGAAAGAATAAATCATGGAGATCATTTAACCGAATCCGGTTTGAGAAAAATCTTTGAACTTAAGCAGAAAATGCATTGAGCTCGCCGCATACGGGAAATCCGTCCGTGCGGTGGGAACATCAACTCTGAGTTTACAGAGGATACTTGCCCGTCAAGCCAAGGGAGCCGGTAATAGATAAAGTTTCACGCAAGTGGAATCAGTCTAAGATCGGTGACATGGGCTAAGTCGTCCTGCTAACCTAGCAGAGTGTGCGACCTTCGATAGTAATATCGTTGAAAAATCTTACTGTATCGGTGAACCCCTCCTCTTTAGTTGAGTCAAAGGAACGAAGGGAATACCGAGGGAAGTCGAAGCGTTAGAAATGAACAAAATTACCAATTCGCGCGAAATCAGAACAATACGCGAAAATTTTCTTCTGAATCCATACCAGAAGGATATTCTTGCGGGAACACTGTTGGGTGATGGTGGCTTGTATGCCGACGGATGGTCTAAAAATTATCGTTTGCAAGTTATACAGGGGAATAAGCAGAAAGAATATTTGTTCTGGAAATTCGATGCGTTCCGTAATTGTTGTGTTTCTAGCCCCTCTTACCAAAAGTGGAATGATTCTTGGAGGATACGAACGATAAGCCATAGTCAATTTAACGGCTATGCGCGCGCGTTCTATTCTGAAGGGAGAAAAATAGTGCCCAAAGACATCGCGAACCTTTTGACGCCGTTATCGGTGGCGATATGGTTCATGGATGATGGAGTGCTTGGTTCTCGAGGTGATGGATATGTCTTAAACACGCAAAATTTCACAGACGCGGAAAACGCTCATCTGAAGTTTTGCCTCGAAGATAAATTCTCCCTTGATGTTTCCATCCACGCGGATAAGAGATGGTGGAGATTGTATATTCGTAAGGGATCAATGGCCCAATTTAAAAAAATAATTGAACCGTACATGATTCCGTCTATGAAATATAAGCTTCAGCTTTTGACCCCGTAGAGACTACACGTAGGCCCCAAAACCGTTTTTGGGTGAAGATATAGTCCGTGCCGTGTCGAAAGACATGGGAAAACATGAACAAGGCACGCGTAGCGGAAGCTGTGCGTGGATCAATTAAACTAAACTTTTGGAAATCTGCATACGTAGGTAGTAGGTAGAAAGTAGTAAGTAGTAGATTTTTCTACTACATACTACCTACTACATACCACCTACAGTTACAGAGCACTCCAAAAGACAATAGATCGATCTCTCTCGCGATAGCGGAGAGCATTGGGGCAACTAAAAAGCTCTTTGAATGTTTGCATCTCTAATCAATCTCGAATGTGATTCGCGAATACTCGCGAAGGAATTAGAGCATGATTTGAGATTAAAAAGGTATGCTATAATCAAAATATGGCGGAGGCGAATCGCAAAAAGGTTATGATCATCGAGGACGACCGGTTCTTGTCGTCTTTGATCAAGGCGCGCCTTGAGAAAGAAGATTTTATAGTCCTACAGGCCTTCGACGGCGAAGAGGCGATCCGGCTCTTGAAACAAGAGAAACCGTCGCTCATAATTCTTGATCTCATCATGCCTAAGGTGACCGGTTTTGAAGTGCTCGAAGCGATTTCCATGGACCCGGAGCAGAATCAAACGCCAATAGTCGTCTTGAGCAACTTGGCTCAGGATTCGGACGTCGCGAAAGCGAAAAGCCTGGGCGCCACCGAATATTTCGTGAAGGTCCGCGTTTCCATTGACGACGTGATACAAAAGGTGAAAACTATTTTGAAATAACTTTTAGGTTTTAGCTTCTAGCTTCTAGCTTTTAGAAAAGCAGCGTGCTATATTTACTAACACCTAAAACCTAACAGCTAAAAGCTATTTCCATGATTGATCTCGAAACGTTAAAAAAAATACGGCCTGGAGCACGCGTAAAAGTCTTTTCCGCCTGGGGCGGATCCGCCTCTGGCAGAGAGGGCAAGTCTGCGTTTGAGGGGCTCGTTATCGCCCGCAAGCACGGCTCGGAGGCCGGCGCGACATTCACCGTCCGAGCCATTATCGCCGGAGTGGGCGTCGAGAAAATTTACCCCGTGCACTCGCCTGCGATCAAAAAAGTAACGGTGGTCAGTTCGCCAAGAAAGGTTCATCGCTCAAAATTGTATTTCGTGAGGAAAGAGTCCGGCTCAAGGATTCGCGAGAAATTGGGTGTGTCGGTATAGAAACAGCAACGGGAAAAAGGTCGCAAATAAATATTTTTTTAAAATTATTCGATGGCAAAGATGTCTCGTGTCGTCGCCGACTGCAGAAAATTTCCGAGCAAGAAGCGCTGCACGCTCACGATCGCCGGTCATATGCGTGAAGTGCTGCCGATAGCTATTTACCACGCCGTTCACGATCATGGGCACAAGAAAAGCGTGGCCCTGACGAGGCAGGTTAAGTCAATGATCAAGTAGGCAAGGTAGTTATTGATTTCCGAATATAAGGAAGCACAACGCCGCTCCAGCTGGAGCGGCGTTGTGCTTGGATTTGAACGAAAAAAAAGCCGAGCTGAGCTCGGCAAGTCACATGGCATATCGAAAAAAAGCCGAGCTGAGCTCGGCAAGTCACATGGCATATCGAAAAAAAGCCGAGCTAAGCTCGGCTGCCCTGTAGTCATTCCTGCGTCGGGCTGGCGCAGGAAGTATGAGAGGGAGTCATCAGAGAAGAGTGAGGTATTCGATCCGCTTGCGGAAAACCTCGAAGCCGGCGTTCCTCGCGATCTTGTGTTTCGCCCAAAACGCTTCGCCAGTTTCTTCGATGGCAGCTTCGTGACCCTCCTGCGCTTTGAGGTTGCGTTCAGTGGTCGTTTTGTCTGCGAGCGAGAGCCTGCGCATCTCGTTCAGGAACGCGGTTTCTTGGTCGCAAGCCCCTTTCCAAATTTCGGCCTGTTTTTTAAGTTGGGCATTCACGTAGGGCTGGACGATCGTGCGCCGCTTCGCATCGCGAGGCATCTCGAGCTCGAACGCCTCGAAAAATTCTCGCGCCACCTTCTTTCTCCATTCGGAGAAGACGATGCAGGAAGTGAAGATAGCGGCGGCCAATCCGGTCCCGACCGCTTCGTAGGTCCAATTCGGGGTTCGGTTTGCGTAGGAAATAAAGGTCAGAAGCAAACCAACAACCATGAACAACAAGGCGAACCTTGAGACGTTCACTACATGCGCGTCCTTGATACTCACGATCACTCTCATTTCTTTTCCTTTCTTCTCCGTTCTGCGGAGAAGTTTGATTTTTCCCGCCGGTCTGCGGCGAGCGGCAAGTGTTCTGCACCTGCCAAGAGCAAACTGTAATATATACTATAATAGATATTTTGTCAAGCGTGGTGTCGCAACGATCAGTTTGAGTCGCAAGGCTTGAAATAACCGAATTTCTCGATATAATGAAAAGCATTGCGCGGGTGGTGAAATGGTATACACGCAGGATTGAGGTTCCTGTGCCGCAAGGCGTGGAGGTTCGACTCCTCTCCCGCGCACCGAGTCTAACTCGGCTCTCGTCAACCTCGACCTAAGCCAAATTTGACTTGGCAAAGCCGAGTCTGACTCGGCATCTCGTCTCTATATAAAATAAGAAAATAGAATAATTTCTGCGAAGTCAGACTTCGCAGAAAGATTCAACTCCCGGTTTTTGAGGAAAATAAAAAGGAAAAGGCATCCAGATGATCCTGAACGCCCTTGAATGCGTTGAACGCCGTGAAAAGGGGAGCTTATCTCAAAAGAACATTTTTTTTGTAATGCTTTCGTACTCCCCAAACCACGATTACGACTAGACATACACCACCTGAAACCGATGTGGCCTTTTGAGAAAACGTGAGCACGGACCTTGAGATCGACGTTATTCCAAATCCATGTAAGATCAGGAACACGCCAGCCGCAAAGAGGAGTGAGATCAGCAACCATTCTACAAGCGTCATGTCGAGAAGTCTTCTATCCGTCATTGCCCCCTCGCCTCGATAATGCCCGAATTTACAAACTAGACTGGCTGCATAATAATACTATTACATTAGTTTGTCAAATTTACACATAGTTCGATAGGCCGGAGGGAGAGCGACTTCGAAAAGGTATGCCGATACCCCAAGGCCGATGGACGAAGTGGTCAGGCGAAAGTGGCCGTATCCCGAAGGGCTGCGGATCTTTTCCCGCCCCGCTGCGTTACGCCTCGGTCGCAGTGTGTGAAGCACAGCTCGCCTACTCCGCCGAAGCTGCCGCTCCGGCTGCGAAGGCCGGGCCTCGACAAGCCTTGCGGGCCAGGAATATCTCTCGCAACGCGGCTCGAAGCATATGCGCGAGATGAGATCTGGGCAAAGAAACTATTTTCGAGATGGGTTCTAGTACTGGTAATAATCAACAACAAGCCCGTTTCGATCGAATAGTTTCACCTGGTCGTGATAGTAATCGAGGAACGCTCCGCCGGTCCACATACGCCACTCCGTGCTTAGAAAATCCGAATCGGAGCGGTGCGTATCAAAGCAAGTTCGATAATTAATGTTGTTCAGGAAGTTTATGCACGCCGTATCGTATTGAGGGATCGGTGGATTGGGGTCCGGCAGTGCGCAGGATCCCAGCGAGAGAATATAATTTTGACATTGTCCGCTGAAGCCCGATATGCCAGAATTGACCTGGGGGCAGTTCTGCGGCAGCGGCGGAGTATAATTGAATGCGCCCGCCAGATACCCCAGACACTTATTGAGGTGGAGATTTGGCCCCAAGGAGTTTGTCGCGGTATAGATGTTTATATAATCTCCCGGTCGCAAGCGGATGTCGCTCGGCGCCGTGAGTCCGCTCGGATCATAGATATCGATCGCTTGACCAACAATATAAGAACCCCTGTTCCCTTGGATCGTCCAGTTCGTCACGTTGACGCTACCCGTCGCGTTATACTGCTGGTACGCGTAGAGAGAAACTTGGCCTGAGTATCCAGGATAACCGGCATATACCGAGCTCAGGCGGACTTTATGGAAATAAGGAGACAGCTGATTCGCTGTAAAACCTGCCGGAATATCGTAAGGATTAATGGTGGTTTCTGGTTGAGGCGGCGGTGGTGTCGGCGAGATCGTTTGTGGCGGAGGAGTATATGCGCGAGGTCCGATTACGGTTTGCGGCGGGGTAGTGATCCCGCTTATGGAAGACGAGGAAAGCTTGAAGAGACCGCCGCCCAGCGAACCAAGTTTTCCAATAACGCCCAAACCTGATACGTAGATCAAGACACCCAATAGTACGACAACAAGAAGGACGACCGGGATATGCTTCATCATGTCGTTGTTTTGTAATCAACAATACCACATGTTGACAATAGTTCAAATGCGTACTATAATTAAAACATAAGGCATTTCGGTGCGATCGGGATGGCGTTCAGAAATTTTTTCACGCCGACCGAGCAGAACGACATGCTTCCGCTTGGCCTCGGGCGCGAAGCGTTCTTTTTATACCTCATTCGTCGTCGTGTATCAAACTCAATAAAGGAGTTGCGCTTCATTTTCAGCTGCCGCCAGAGACGGTGTAACGGTTGTTCTGTCTCAGCTTGAGTTTGTTGCGCGGAATTTCTATAGTGAGCTAATGAAGCGCTTTGTGATCGGCATTGACGAGGTGGGGCGGGGCGCGCTCGCGGGACCCGTCACCGTGGCGGCCGTTGCGCTGCCAAGAGATTTAAGACTAAAGAATTATGATTTAGGAAGATTGCGTGATTCTAAACGGCTTTCCGCGAAGCAGCGCGAGGCTTGGTTCGCATATTTCAAAAATCATCCGAAGATCGCGTATACATTGGCGCGTGTTTATCCAAGGGCGATTGAACGGCTGAACATCTCGCAAGCAGCGAATCGCGCAGCGTTCATAGCCTATGAAAAACTGGTGCATGGTTCATGGTTCATGGATAAGAGATGTAAAGTATTCTTGGACGGAGGTTTGTTTCTGGGTTCGCGAGAAAAACAACCCTCCCATGCGAAAACAGTTGTGAAAGGGGACGAGAAAATCAAAGTGGTCGCCGTCGCATCAATCATCGCGAAAGTCTCGCGAGATCGGACCATGACGAGGCTCAGCAGGCAATATCTTCCATACGGTTTTGAACTTCATAAAGGCTATGGTACGAAGAAACATATGGCCGCAATAAAAAAGCACGGGCCGAGCGACATGCATAGATTGACGTTCTTAAGCTGATGCGCTATGATAAAGCTGTTAGCTGCTAGGTTTTAGGTGTTAGGTGTTAGATTTTTTCTATAACCTATAACCTATAACCTAAAACCTGTAACCTAAAACCTCATTTTTATGGGAGGCGTACCGGTAAAACATCATTCAAAAGGGAAGGTGGGTCGCAGGCGGTCGCATTTGGCGCTCAAGAAGACCCGCCTTTTCGTATGTAAAAACTGCGGCGGACCCAAAGAGGCGCACCGGGCCTGCAGGCAGTGCGGGCAAAAATGAACAGCTGTTAGCTTTTAGCTGTTAGGTTCTAGTATGTTGAAAATTTTTGGGAAATAAACTAAAAGCCAAAAGCTAACAGCTAATAGCTCAAAGCTCTTTCTATGGCTACCCGGCACCTTGTAAGGACAGTCATTCTCCAGTCGCTCTACGAGTGGGACTTTTATCGCGGGAAACATGATATCGTCGCGATTTTAGACCGTAACCTCGCCGAATTCGCTCCTGGCATCGACGAACCGGAATTCGCCTGGAAGATCCTCACGGGCGTCACGGACCATTTGCGGGACATTGATAACGTCATCACGAAGGCCGCGCCGGAGTGGCCATTGGATAAGATCGCGATCATCGACCGCAATATTCTGCGCGTCGGGCTTTACGAACTTCTCTATGCCGACCCGAACGAAGTGCCGCCGAAGGTCGCGATCAACGAGGCGATTGAGATAGCGAAAAATTACGGAGGACTGAACGCCGCGCGGTTCATAAACGGCGTAATGGGAACGATCTATAGGGAATTGGGTGACCGCGGTTCGACCCATCCGACAAGCCGAGGACCGGCGCCGCCGATTACGAGAGGAACAAAGTCAGAGGAGAAAAAGGAGGTTAAAACAAAAACAGAGGAATAATTTTCATAATGCCATTGTCGAAACTCGATCAGCTTGAGGAAACGATAGGAGTAAAATTTAAAAACAAGGATCTGTTGACGGAAGCCTTAACGCACCGATCGTATTTGAATGAATATCCAAAGTGGCGCCTACCTCATAATGAACGCTTGGAGTACCTTGGCGACGCGGTCTTGGAGCTCATTATCACAGAGGAGCTCTTTAAAAAATTTCCGGAATCTCCGGAGGGTCAAATGACTGTGCTCCGCGCCGCACTCGTCAACTCAACACGCCTTTCTGGCGTCGCGGACGACATCGCCCTTGAGCGCTTTATCTTACTCTCGCGCGGCGAGAAACGCGACACTGGAAAGGCGCGCGAGGTGATACTCGCGAACGCCATGGAAGCCCTGATCGGCGCCATATATCTTGATCGGGGGATCGATACCACGCACGAATTCATTAAAAAATTCGTCTGGAAATACTTGGATGAAATATTGAAAACGAAGAGCTATAAAGATTCAAAGAGCGAGCTTCAGGAGATCATTCAGGAAAAGGAGAAGATTACGCCAACCTACAAAGTTCTTGAAGAATCGGGTCCCGCGCACAAGCGGACGTTCAAAATAGGCGTCTATTTTGGCGACAAGCTCATTGCCGACGGTTCCGGTGCTTCAAAACAGGAAGGCGAACTAAAGGCGGCAAAGAATGCGCTCAAGAAAGCTCGTTAGCGCGCGAAATCACGGCAATAGATTTCGCGTGTTTAGCTCTTTAGCTCGTAAGCCATCTACTGGGGTCTCATTCCGGCGAAAGCCGGAATTCATACTATCTATCGTAGGGTATAATAACATCGTGTCATCCCGGCGGAGGCCGGGATCCACGCTTCTCAATAACCGATGAAAGAAAAAATACAACCATATTTGGCAAAACAGTTTGTGGCTAGGATATTTTGGGTTGTTTACTTGATCATGCTGCTATTTGAGATAGCGTGGATGATCATCGTTTATTTTGTTCAATCTCCGTCCGGCTCTTTTCTCGAACAGCTTCCGCAATATTTTAGATTACTAGGAGGAAATTCACGTTTTACGTTGCCAGTTTTCATGCTGGCGTTGATAGCAGATAAAATTTTTCCAGACGAACAAGCGTTAGAGACGCGGCGCACAATGTTCGGACGTTTTTTGAGCGGTCTAATAATCTTTGCGATGCTGTGGGGCCTTGGGGCGCTTGTTGTCATTATGCTTGCCGTCGGACTTTCATGGCATTAAAATTTTGAAATGCCTCATTTTCTAAAGCGCCTAGAGTTGAATGGCTTCAAGTCATTCGCGGGGAAGACGGTTTTGGAATTCCCGGCGGGAATTACGGCTATCGTGGGACCGAACGGGACGGGTAAATCAAATGTGGTTGATGCCATCCGCTGGCTTTTGGGCGAACGCGACGCCAAGAACCTTCGTGGCGCAAAAGTCGAGGACCTGATTTTCGCTGGCACTGCAAAGCGCCCGCGCATGGGGCAGGCGCAGGCAAGCTTGCATTTCGACAACAAAAATAATTTCTTTCCCGTCGATTTTACGGAGGTTTCCGTCCTTCGCCAAATTTCTCGCGACGGCGCGAGCAAATATTTCTTGAATAAGTCTGAGATCCTTCTTCGCGATCTTATCGATTTCTTTGCCAAGGCGCGATTGGGGAGCAAAGGAATGATCGCCGTGACCCAAGGCAACAGCGACGTGTTCATAAGGTCAAGCGCCAGCGAGCGGCGGGAGATGATCGAGGAAATTTTGGGCCTCCGCGAATATCAGCTTAAAAAAGCCGACGCCGAGCGGCGGCTCAAGAACAGCGAGATCAATCTCGACAAAGTAAGGGCGCTCATCGAAGAAATTCTGCCGCATTTGAGATCCTTAAAGCGCCAGACCGCGCGCTGGGAGAAACGCAGCGAGTTCGAGGAGGAATTAAAGGCGCTCGAGAACCAATTTTTCGGCAGCCAGATCAAAGACATCAGGGAAAAATTAGCGGTCGTGGAGAAAAAAATCGAAGCGGGAAAAAGCGAGCGGGCAGCTCTAGAAAAAGACAGGAAGGCCGCCGAGGCCGGACAGATGCAGGTGGAAGCGAGCCAGCCGGAAGGACGAAAAGACATTCAAAAGATCAAAGAAGAAACACAGGCGCTTCTTCTGAAGCGGAGCGGGCTCGAGAAGGAGGTCGGTCGCATTGAGGCGCAGCTCGAAATGGGGGATCAGACAAGTTCACTACACGAGACAAAATCTTCGACAAAACTCATAGAACTTTTGAAAGAGGTGCGGCACATTCTTGAAGTAAGCCTTGAGGGCGATATCGTCGAGATGCGCCACGCAATCGAGGAAGTGATGGAGGCGATCGACGATGCGCTGGCACAGCCGACAGACTCTGAACAAAATCGTTCAACAAGTGCAGGACACGCAACGATAAATGCGGCGATACGGCCGCAATTTGAAAAAGTGAATCGTGACCTCCAGGCGCTCGAGAGCCAGCTCCTTGATCTCAAAGAAAAGGAAAAAGCTCTTGAAAAAAACCAGGAACAGTTCTACCACGCCTTTAAGGCCGCCGTGGCTGAGGTTGAGGCCGCGAAGGATAAGATCGAAAAGTGGGAAGCGCAGAACAGGGAAAGCGTGTACGAAAAAGAGCGGCTGGCATTTCGGCACGAAGAACTTGAGCGTCAGATCGCGCAGGCAGGGCGGGATCCGGGAGAGTTCTCCGCCAAAGGCGGATCCGCCTCGGGCGGAAGGGAATTCCTCGAAATAGCTCTTGGAGCGGAGGAATCATCGGTGATCGAGAAAAGGATATTCAGGTTGCGCGGAGATCTGGCTTCGATCGGCGAGATCGATGAGGCGCTCATGAAGGAAGCCAAAGAAACGGAAGCACGCTATGAATTCCTTTCCAAAGAATCGGATGATCTCACGAGTGCCGTGAGCGATCTCAGGGTTTTGATCCGGGATATGTCTCTCAAGATAAAGACCGAGTTCGATAGAGCGCTGATCAAGATCAACGATGAATTCGGAAAGTTCTTTAAACTGATGTTCGACGGAGGGCATGCAAAGTTGAAAGTTGAAAGTGAAAAGTTAAAAGTGGAAAAAGGCGAGGAAATAGAGGCGGAGGAAATTTCAGATAGAAATAAGGCCGTAGAAGACGAGGACGAGGAAGAGGAAATGATGGAGCGCGAGGGCGGCATAGAGATCGAAATCCGCCTGCCGCGGAAGAAGATCAATTCGCTTGAGATGCTCTCGGGAGGCGAGCGAAGCCTTGTGGGCATCGCCACGCTCTTTGCCTTGATCTCCGTGAGTCCGCCGCCGTTTCTCGTGCTTGATGAGATCGACGCGGCGCTCGATGAACGGAATGCCCGCCGCTTCGCCGAGACGCTCAAAGAGTTTTCCAAAAGGACGCAGTTTGTCGTCGTGACCCACAACCGCGCCACGATGGAGTCCGCCGATATTTTGTACGGCGTGACGCTCAACGAAGACGGCACTTCAAAGGTATTATCGCTCAAACTGGAAAGTTAAGCGTCTTTAGGTTAAATTTATAATCGTAGCAGGGGAACAGGGGCCCATAGTAAAACGGCATTACGCCGAGCTACGCTCGGGCCCTGAAGGGCAACCTATACCGTGCGCTAAAATTTTGTGCTATTTTTAAAAATCAAAGGGCCTGTAGTAAAGTGGCATTACGCGGCATTCGCATTGCCGAGTTGGGGGTTCGATTCCCCCCAGGTCCACAAAATTTTAGCGCACGAAGGCGCATTGCCGACCTGCCTGCCGGCAGGCAGGGGTCCGGGTTTCCGCCAAAGGCGGATCCGCCTCCGGCGGACAATTCCCGGTGGGTCCACAAAAATGTGATGAAATTTAGTGCGGTGGCGCATTCGCAAATGGTAAGGTTTTGGCCATAATTACACTGGTTTTAGGCCACATTTTAATTATGCCTAGAATCCTTGACAAACTGACGCAAATTTGTTATACTTATAATGTAAAAATTGATGTAGTTTTTCAATTTTTACTCAAGTTCTTTGTAAATTTACGAGTGAATCTCCTTGAGGTTTTGAAATGAGCAGCGCATTGGGTGGCTGAAACACCACTTGTTGCACTAACGGGTATCCAATGCGCTACTCATGAGAACAAAGCTCTCGCGCGGGACGCGCGAATCAAAACTTCAAACAGAAAAGGAGGCGCGCGATGTACGAAGTCGCCGTTCTTGGGACCGTCGTTCTAATGCTGGTCTCGGCGGTGGACTACGTTCGCCGCGCGTGGATTCGCGAGACCAACCCGGTACCCGCGACGTGGATTCTCATTGTAGTCACAATGAGTCTCTCGTTCTGGATGTACTGGGACAGCCCTCGAAAGTCGTGGACCGCCAACATCGGCGTTACCGCAGCCCTATTGAATACTTCAATCATTCTTGCGGGAGTGATTGCGGCAAACATTCGTTACGGGACGCTCTCGGTGGCCTTCGACAAGGTACAGAAGTGGTCTCTTGCGAGTGGAGCAGGAGTAGTGCTGTTTTGGTTCCTAACCGATCAGCCACTCCAATCCTACGTCTTGGTTCAGCTTATTGCGCTCATCGGATACTTCGCAACCATGAAGCGGTTGTGGAGCGCGGAACGAAGCACTGAACCGCTCTTCGTTTGGACCGCGGTACTCCTGGCAAGCCTATGTGCTCTTTACCCCGCATGGATCAGGAATGATCTGTTTGCATGGATCTTCCTTGTCCGCGTGATTCCCTCAACGGTCCTCATGATCTACCTGATCGCAAGGGTCAAGAGGAAGATGCAGGTAAACGCACTCGCCAACGTCTAGCTCGCAACGACCAGTTTCAAGGCCCCCGTGGTAGCAACATCACCACGCGGGGCCTTTCTCATTTTTACAAAGAACTTTTGATAGCAGAAAAATAATTTTTCTGCTATCATCTACTAGGGCTTGGTGTATTCGCATTGCCGAGTCGGGGGTCCGATTCCCCCTGGGTCCACATTTTAGAAAAGCTCAAGGAACTGGAAGCCGCCTCGCTTCGCTCGGCGACCAAATCGTAAGGTTTTCTGGGCGAAAAAAGCAGTTGGCGATTCTGCATTTTGGGAAAAGAAAATTTTATGCTTATGAAGCCTTTAATTATAGTCAGTGTTGTAGCCATTGTAATTATGGGATTTTTTGGTTATCGCTATTATCAATCAATTTCTAATTCTAAATCCGATTTCCACTTAAGTTGTCGGAATATTATAGACCCCCCTCAAATACAGGTAATATTTAGAAAGGATATTTTAGATACTCAGGTTAAAAATTTCATTTTATCCAATAACTTGTTATCTGCTTCAGAATATAAGAACCTAAGCGACGAAGCTGTTTCAACTCGAGATAATGTCATAAACGCAAATTTTAGTGTTAAAGCAAATCCTCCAACCTCTACCGATGTTCAAAGGTTATCTCAAATTATTATTGCCTTAATTGGTGATAAAAAGGTAAAGAGCATTACGCTAACAACCATTGGATTATCACAGGAGATAACTAGTAAGAATTTGAGCGAAGCTCTTAAATATTTAAACCCCAGCGATATAAATAAATTCATTGTGATAGCTGCTGACGATATTAACGAACTGATCCCATCTCTTTCTAAGAATTACCCAGATTTATTTCATTTATCGGATAAGCAGTTTTTGACAGATTTTCCTTATAACTTAGGCTCTGATAAAGCCATCTTTACGTACATAGGAAATAAAAATAATTTTCCTCTAGCAATCAGCGAGCTAAAAAACGAAAAAATATACAGCATAGTTCAGAATCCGTTGTCAGGAAAGGTTATCATTTTTTTCTTGGCCGACTCGGTAATGAAAGATTCACAGCTTAGAAGCATACTAACTCGTTATTCTCAGATAGACAGTGCCTCATTAGAAATCAAAACTAAAGGCGTGACAAACTATATTTCAATCATTTCTTCTGCAAAAGACGCAGAATCATTTGCGAGTAATCTAGGTAAAAATACTATAGTTCAAGGTGCTTCAGTAATTCGTTGTCTTGAACCCCCAACCATTGTTGATTAAACTTCAAAGAATTTGCCGCCAAAGAAAAACTTGAAATTGTCATCGGCGCGGCGGAGCCGCGATTTCGGAATTTCACGGGGGGCTTTCCTCGCCGCCGCAGGCGGCGAAAACCGTCCGAACTATTTCAAGAATAGACCACCAAATCAACGATAAACTATTTATATCCCCGTATGTCTATGGGAAGAGAGGGTCTACCCAATAAAGACGAGAAACTAATGCTTGAGGCGCTAAGGCGGGAACTTTCGCATCCAATACCAGAGGAATATCAAGAATTGGCAAAAGCAGCGGATATTGCTCCCACGGCGCCTTCCTATGGCTGGTCAGCGTTAGATATCTTAAAAAATGAAGCATTGGTAAAACAACTTGAGAAAGATGAGTCGAATGAGGAAATCCCGACAAGCATAGACGAGGGTAATTTAACTAAATTAGGCAAGTTCTTAAGGGAGCATCTTAACGGCGACACCCTTATTGATCTAGGTTCGGGGACTCAAGTTTTTATTCCAAATCTTGCAAAAGCTCTTGGAGCAAAACGATATATAGGGGTGGATATTGAGACTACCGAGCACGCTTCTAGACAAGGCGACTTTGAAAAAGCAGTTTTCAGGGATGATATGCTTCTATTTGTGTCAAAGCTACCAGATAATTATGGTTCCTTTTTTGTTGCTGGCGCAGAAGATTACAGCGGTGAGATGACACAGGAGATATACGGTCCAAACGTAGGAGATGCTGATACAGTATTGCACCCGAGCCCTTATATGGAGCAACTCTTGAAAGAGATTTTTAGAGCGACCAGGCGCGACGGACTATTAATTTTGGGGGCCAATAATACTTTTCCCGACCCAGAAAAGGTTGGTTTCAAGTCCGTAGAGTTAAAAGATTCAGACCAAGCAAATATGAGCACAGCTATCTATACCAAAGAGTAACCAGGTCTTTAACCACGTTACAATCTGGTTCCAACTCGTGCATAGGGATTCACCAAGATCGGATTTGGTATAATAAAGGGTAGCGTAAAGGTCGAAGTTCACCCCCACACTAACTGTTGCAAATTTTTGCAGGCACGCGATTTGAATAGGCAACCGCCCTGCTGCTCTGGCCATATCGCAAAAAAATCTGTGTCGCAGTTAGCGTGGGGGTAAATCCATAAATAACATAAACGATTATTATGGTTGTACAAAGTTGGACGGATGTAGTGGTAAGCTCACTTCAGAACTTGTGGCTGGGCTTTGCCAATTTTGTCCCGAATTTGATCGGAGCGCTCGTCGTCTTGATCGTGGGCTTAATTGTCGCGGCGGGACTGGGAACGCTCATCGAGAAGATCTTTGAAGCGATAAAGCTCGATGCGTTCCTCGCGCGGCTCGGCCTTGCGCCATATTTTGAACGGGCCGGACTTCGTTTGCGCGGCGCGCGGTTCTTGGGGCAGTTGGTGTATTGGTTCATCGTGATCGCGTTCCTGCTCGCCGCTTCGGACAGCTTGGGGCTCTACGCGCTCTCCGAATTTTTAAAGAGCGTTCTTGTCTATCTTCCGAACGTGATCGCGGCTGTGCTCATTATGCTTGCCTCGGTCGTACTCGGTAATTTCCTGAAGAAAGTCGTGACCGCGTCGGTACTGAGCGCTGAGCTTCACGCGGCTCATTTCTTGGGAACCTTAACGTGGTGGTCGGTTGTGGTCTTCGGTCTTTTGACTGCTCTCGTGCAACTGAATATTGCCTCGAGCATCATCAACACGCTCATCACGGGGTTCATCGCGATGCTCGCCTTGGCAGGAGGCTTGGCCTTCGGTTTAGGCGGAAAAGAATACGCGTCGTATCTTCTCGGAAAATTGAGGAGCCACACGGAAACGAGATAGGTTTCAGGTGTAAGGTTTTAGGTTTTAGGAAAGCTTTAGGCGCCCGAACCGGTGCCTTGAGCTTTTATTAATGCCTTGACCCCCTGATTTTTTTGGATTATTATGGAACCTATGTTGGCCATCAAACTGCAGCGGATAGGCAAGAAACACCAGCCGAGCTATCGGCTAGTTGTTGCCGAAAAACGTTCCAAGCTTGGCGGACCGCCGGTCGAGGACCTCGGTTTATATGATCTCCGCACAAAACAATTGGTCGTAGCGAGAGACCGCGTAGACCATTGGCTCAAAGTTGGCGCGTCGCCGACCGTAACCGTATGGAACCTTCTTGTATCGAATAAGCTTGCTTCGGGGAAGAAATTAGCCGTGAAAATGAAGAAGGCCAAAGCCGGGGAAGGCGAAGCGAAACCAGCGGAACCGGTTGCGGAAAAGGCCACGGCAGAACCGGCATAATTTCGCCGGAACAGGACGGGTTGACAGAATTTGGGATAGAGAGTATAATGACAGTTTAATATAAAGCCTCGCCAAATGATGCGCAAGGCAAAAAGATTGTCTTTAAAGATGGGCTCTCGAAAGGTCGAAAGATAAGGAAGAATTACCGCAAAACCAAATGGCTAAAGCAACAGCCGATCAGGAATTCCTGGAATACCTTGTGAAGTCACTTGTCGATCATCCGGACGATGTGAAGGTTGACCGCAAGGTGGACGAAATGGGAGTTTTACTCTCGCTTAGAGTGAATCCTCTCGACATGGGACAGGTAGTGGGAAGGCAGGGTGCTACGGCAAAGTCGATCCGCTCTTTGCTTCGGATCGTTGGCATCAAAAACAATGCCCGCGTAAATCTGAAAATCGAAGAGCCGGAAGGCAGCACGCGTCCTCCGCGGAGCGATCGAGGAGATCGTCCGCAGAGACGGGAAGAATACTAATTACTGTGCATGGTTCATAGTGCATGGTACTTAACTAATCCAAGAACCGGCCACCTAAGTAAGGCGACCGGTTTTTGATTATTGCAAAAAGATTTTTTATAATATAATCGACTTGATATGTCGTTCTGGACTCGATCCGGATCCATACATTTAAAATTATTCTAATCGTATGGATTCTGGCTCAGTGGCCAGAATGACAGAAAACTCTTATGTTATCCTACACGGACCTCACAAAAGGAATGTTGTTTATCATGAACGGCGAGCCATGGGAAGTTTTGGAGTCTCATTTTTTACGCATGCAACAGCGCAAAGCCGTCGTGCAGACGAAGATAAAAAATTTGATGACGGGAAAGATCGTGGACCGCAATTTCCAGCCGAGCGATTCGTTTGAGGAAGCGGAGATCATAAAGCGACCGGCTATTTTCATTTATAAGAAACCAGGCAGGTCGCCTTCGGGGCGAACCTCGCCGTCAGGCGGGCCTCCTTCGGGAGTCGATGAATATTGGTTCCACGAAGAGGGGAATCCTAAGAATCGTTTCATGCTCCCCGCCGATATTTTGGGTGACGCAGGGCAATTCTTGAAGCCGAACACAAAGGTAGCAACTGTCGTTTTCAAGGATAAAGTAATCAAAGCCCAGCTTCCCATTAAGATGGATTTTGAGGTGACCGAAGCGCCTCCATCGATAAAAGGGAACACAGCGCAAGGCGGCACGAAGGTTGTGATGCTTGAAGGCGGGGCGAAGATCTCGGCGCCGCTCTTCGTTAACGAAGGGGATGTCATTAGGATCAACACCGAAACGGGGGATTATGTGGAGCGCGTGGAGAAGGGCTAGTCCGCCAGCTTTTGCGGAAAAAAGCGAGTAGTAGGTTTGGATCGAATGATATGGCGAGTTCGAGGTGCGCGGCTTTTTGCCGGTCGAAAAACCGCGCCAATGAGTTATAATGGATGCAATGGCGCTCTTGATCAAGAACGTGAAAATTTTGGGCGGCGAAGGGAAATTCCCGGAACTCTCGGATGTGTTCGTGAACGGCGATATGATCTCGGCGATCGGAAGTTTTCCGAGCAAGAAAGCCGACCAGGTGATAGAAGGGGGCGGCGCGTACATCTCCCCGGGTTTCATTGATGTCAATACGGATTCGGACCACTATTTAAGTCTATTGGAGTATCCGGAACAGGCCGATTTTTTGGGACAGGGAGTCACGACGATCATTGGCGGAATGTGCGGTTCTTCTCTTGCCCCGCTTCTCTACGGTAGCTTGGAATCGGTCCAGAAATGGGGAGATACCAGCAGGGTGAACGTGAATTGGCACAGCGTGCGGGAATTTTTCGCGATGTTCGAAAAAAAGCCTCTTGGCGTGAATTTCGCGACGCTCATCGGGCATTCAACGATCCGCCGCGCACTTATCGGTCCCGATATCCGCGAACTTACGAAAAATGAAATCGAAGTATTCGGCGCGACCCTCCGCCGTGCGCTTGAGGAAGGCGGAGCGGGCTTCTCGACGGGCCTGAGCTACGTTCATAGTTTCCGCACGCCGTATTCGGAAATCCGTTCGTTCGCGAAGATCGTGGCTGACCGCGGCGGGGTGTACGCGACACATTTGAGGAAAAATGGACCAGGGCTTCCGGAGTCTGTGAGCGAAACGGTGAAACTTGCTCAAGAGGTCGGAGTAAAGACCATGATAAGCCACTTCATGCCGCAGATCGGCGCTGAGAAGGAGTACAAATCGGCACTCGAGAAGATCGAGTCGCTTCCCAAAGAGACCGACTTTAACTTCGACGTCTATCCGTACGACACGAGCGTCCTTGCGCTCTATACGTTCTTGCCGCTCTGGGTGCAATCGGGGGGAAGGGAGGTGATGTTTTCGAATATCCGCGACCTCTGGCTTCGCACCCGCATCGAAAAGGACATACCTCCGATCGATCCCGACAGGTTCGTGATCGCGCAGGCTCCTGGGAACGACACGTTGGTTGGGAAAACGCTTGCCGAACTGCGCGATATCTATGAAATTCCCGATTATCAATCGGCTCTTTTGAAGCTCATGATGACGACCGAACTCAAAGGCATTGTCTTCTATAAGAACATCAATGCCGATCTGATCGCCCGCGCGCTCAAAAGTCCGCGTTCCTTCATCGCATCAAATGCCGCGAGTTTTTCCGATACCGGCAAGGGTAATGTATTGAAGCCGGAACGCGCGAAATCCACGTTCACTAAATTCCTGTCGCTCGTAGAATCGGAAAGGATCATGACGTTAGAGGAGGCGATTAAAAAGATCACTCAGGAGCCCGCAAAAAAATTCAGGCTCAAGGGAAGGGGCGCCATTAAAGAGGGAAATATCGCCGACCTCACGCTTTTTTCGGTAAAAGAGGGAGTAGAGAACAAAAAAGAGGTCGAGATAAGGCAGACGATCGTAGGCGGCGCGGTCGCTTTCAAAGATCAGGCGTTCACCGGAAAATTCTCTGGGAAAATTCTGAAAGATGGCGGCTCATAAATTTTTTAAGTCGGGACACAGGCCTGATTATTTTCTTCTGGCGCTGCTTTTTCTTCTCGTTGTTTTCGGCCTGGCGATGCTCGCGAGCGCTTCTTCGGACCTCGGGAAAACGCAGTTCAACGACAGTTACTACTACATCAAGCATCAGATCTATTTCGGACTTTCGTTCGGGCTGGCCGGCTTTATACTCGCGTATTTTATTTCGTATCAGCGCCTCAAGAAATTCGCGTTCCCGCTTCTTTTGATAAGCATCGTCTGTCTGGCGCTCGTTTTCACGAAGCTGGGACTCCAAGCGCACAATACAAACCGCTGGCTTCGCTTCGGGCCTTTGAGCTTCCAACCGGCGGAGCTCATGAAATTCACGTTCATTATTTATCTCGCGGCATGGCTCTCGAACACCAAGCTTAAACGCTCGAGCAACGTGAGCGAGGGGCTTCTTCCCTTCGCGCTCATTTCCGGTTTCATCGCGGTGCTTCTTCTCCTCGAGCCAGCCACAAGCACGGTCATTATCCTTCTCGCTGCGGGACTTGCCGTATACGGGATGAGCGGCGCGAAAATGAAATATATTTTCGCCATTCTGGCTTTAGGCATCGTGGGATTCGGTCTCGTGATTTACGCGACGCCTTATCGCCGAGTGAGAATCTCGGCGTTCCTCCACCCCACGAGCGATTCACAGGGGCAGAACTACCAAGTGAACCAGGCGCGTATCGCGATCGGCTCCGGCGGGATCACAGGCGTTGGCTACGGGCAATCGGCTTCAAAAGCCAGCTATTTGCCGACGCCGATCGATGATTCGATCTTCGCCGTGATCGGCGAAGAGCTCGGCTTTATTGGTACCGCGGGGCTCGCGATCTTGTTCTGCATGCTCGTCCTCCGCCTTTTTTGGCTTGCGAAAAAGATCCGCGACCAATTCGGCCGGCTCTTGCTCATCGGATTCGGCACGGTCATCGCGCTTCAATCGTTCGTGAACATGGCATCCATTTCCGGGCTAATTCCCTTAACCGGCGTCCCGCTTCCGTTCGTAAGCTACGGCGGCACCGCGCTTGCCATATTTCTTGCGATGTCGGGCATCGCGGTCAACGTGTCGAAGTACACATGATAAATGAAATCCTAAGCACTAATTTCTAAATCCAAAACAAATCCTAATGTCTAAATTCTAAATGAGGAGAATTCGTGTTTTGGTGATTAGGATTTAGAATTTGTTTGGAGTTTAGATATTAGAATTTTGGATTTAATTGAAGTAAAATCATTTTATGACAATCGAGCCGACACGAGTCCTTTTCACCGGCGGCGGGAGCGGGGGGCACGTCTATCCGCTTCTCGCGGTCGCAGAAGAATTGAAGCGGCAGGCGCTAGAGGAGAAAATCGACCTGGAACTTCACTACCTCGGGCCGCGTGACGAATACGCTGAGATGTTATGGACCGCAGGGTTCTATGTGAGTCCGCTTATTGCCGGCAAAGTACGGCGCTATGCGTCGTTTCAAAATCTGCTTGACGCGCCAAAGTTCGTAATCGGCCTTATTGAAGCGTTCTTTAAAGTATTTTGGCTCATGCCCGACGTGATCTTTTCGAAAGGCGGCACGGGATCTCTCTCCGTCGTCCTCGCGGGAAAATTTTACATGATCCCGATCATTATTCATGAGTCGGACGCCTCGCCGGGACTCAATAATTTGCTAGCGGCGCGCTTCGCCTCCCGTATCGCCGTCAGTTTCGAGCACGCGCTGCGGTATTTCAATCCAAAGAAAACCGCGTGGATCGGCACGCCCATACGGCGTGAACTGCTCGACAAACCGACCCAAGAATCCGCGAAGGAGTCCCTGGGCTTCGACCCCAAAAGACCGCTTGTGCTCGTAGTGAGCGGCTCGCAAGGCTCGGTGCGAATCAACGAATTCATCCTCACGAATCTCGAAGGGTTGCTCGAGGAGGCTCAGGTATTGCACCAAACGGGCCAGGCGAATTTCCACGACGTAGAGCGCCTGGCGCGTCCCACGGTGACCGGTCTTTCTCCGCAAATAGCCGCTAAGACCCGCTACAAGCCAGTCGCGTACCTGGATAAAGATTCTCTGAAGCTGGCGCTTGCCGCATCTGACCTTGTGATCTCGCGGGCTGGCAGTATGATCTCCGAAATCGCGGCGTTCGGAAAGCCGGCGCTCCTCATTCCGCTCCGCGAAGCCGCGAATAATCATCAGCGGGCCAATGCCTATGAGTTCGCGAGAAACGGCGCGGCGGTCGTGATCGAAGAATCGAATCTATTGCCGGGAATATTTTTGGGCCAAGTAAAGACGATCCTCGGACATCCAGACGTGTTGCAGAAAATGAGCGTGGCATCCAAAAATTTCTTCAAATTCGGAGCGGCGGAAACGATCGCCCAAGAGATCCTGCGGCTCGCCCAGTAAGAGAATTTCGAACTGCTCGAGACTACAAAACCGCTCTTTTCCGTGGTAAAATGTGCATATGACCGCAGCTTCGAATAAACCCGTCCGCGTACGTTTCGCTCCGAGTCCCACGGGACCATTGCATATAGGCGGCGTCCGCACTGCGCTGTTCAATTGGCTTTTCGCGCGCAAAAACGGGGGTGCCTCCATACTGCGGATCGAGGACACGGACAAGGATCGTTCCGAAAAAAAATATGAAAGCGAAATTTTTGAAGGGTTGAGATGGCTGGGATTGGGGTGGGACGAAGGGCCAGAAACGGAAAATGGAAAATGGAAAATGGAAAATGTGATTAAGGAACCGGGAACTATGAACCATGAACCGAAAAACGGTCCCTACGGCCCGTATCGGCAGAGCGAACGGACGGAGATCTATAGAAAATACCTGGAGAAACTCCTTAACGAAAAGAAGGCATATTATTGTTATTGCACGAAAGACGAGCTTGAGGCAGAGCGGCAGGCGATGCTCGCGCAAGGCTTGCCGCCGAAATACGGCGGCCACTGCAGGAACCTTACGGGTCCGCCGGCCGGCAAGCCATTACAGGTGATCCGTTTCAGAACACCGGAAGTTAACGTCGAATTTAAGGATATTATCCGCGGCAAAGTCAGTTTTGACGCTGCGCTTTTCGGTGATATCGCGATCGCGAAAGACCTGGACGCCCCGCTGTACAATTTTGCGGTTGTGGTCGACGATGCGCTCATGGAGGTGAGCCATGTTATCCGGGGAGAAGAACATCTTTCAAATACGCCGAGACAAATTTTATTTCAGAGAGCTTTGGGGTTCAGCGCGCCGGAATACGCGCATCTGCCGCTCATCTTGAACCCCGACCGGAGCAAAATGTCCAAGCGGTTTTCCGATACCGCGCTTTCGGGATACAAGAATCGGGGATATTTGCCGGAAGCAATCGTAAATTTCCTCGCGTTCTTGGGCTGGCATCCGCAGGACGACAGGGAATTGCTTTCCCTTGACGAGCTTGCTAAGGCATTTGATTTGCGACGCGTGCAAAAGGCCGGCGCCGTCTTCAATCAGGAAAAGTTAGATTGGCTCCAGAAAGAATACCTGAAGCAAATGAGCGTTGACGAAATAGCGAATCGCCTTGCGCCATTACTCAGAGAAAATAAAATTGCGGCGCCTGTCGAATTTATAAGGAAAGTCATCGGCGTGGAGCGAACGCGCCTCACCACTCTGAACGATTTTTTGGGCGTCGCCGGCTTTTTCTTCAAGCTCGCCGAGTATGATGCGCAACTTCTCATTTGGCAAAGACAGGAATCTCGCGCGAAAACGAAAGAAATCCTCGAGGCGTGCGCGGACGTCATTGATAAAGAAAAAAGTTTCGATAGAGAATCATTGTCCCTGGCGCTTGGAGGCCTTGTGGACCGAGAGGGGAGAGGCGCGATCTTGTGGCCCTTGCGCGTCGCGCTTTCGGGCCTCGCCGCATCGCCCGATCCTCTTGAGATCATGGAGGTCTTGGGCAAAAAAGAATCTCTCATAAGGATGCAGATCGCAATTACAAAGCTCGACACACTCGGCTGACACCGCATGCACAAAACCGTTCTACATTTGAGACAAATTCTTACGACAGCGGCTATCTGTCTCTTTGTCGGGCATTTTGTTTTAGTGGTTTTGTCGGTTAGTGCCAACACGACTTCATCCGTGCCGGCCGCGCTCACGAGAGACGAACTCGCCGCGCAGATCCAAGATAAAGCAAAACTGCTTGATACGATCAACCAGCAACTCCAATCGACAAAGGAAAGTCTGAAGGGCACGAAACAACAGCGCCTGACGTTACAGCAGCAACTTTCCAGCATCGAAAACAACATCAGCCAATTGAATTTGGGCATCAAGGCTGACGAGATCAGCGCGCAGAAACTCAGCCTCGAAATTGATTCCTTGAACTATGACATTCGGGATATAGAATCGTCTATCAGCGATAAGCGGGCTGCCATCCAAAAGATCATCGTCTCGCTCCAGAAAAACGATACGACAAGCGCAAATCTCTTAATAGTGTTCTTAAAGAACAGCAGCTTGGCGGAGGGAGTCCTTGAAGCGCAAGGCCTGAACGATCTCCAAAGCCAGCTCTCGGTCGATATCGCCAGCCTCCGCGACCTTCATGATCAATACAATGCCGAGATCAAAAAGGCGAGTGACAAGCGGAACGGCATTATCTCCGCGCAGCAGGACCTCCGGAATAAAAAAATAATCGTGCAGGACCAAAAAGCGACACGCCAGACGCTTCTTGCGGAAACCAAGAGCAAGGAAAGCGTTTTTCAGCAGCAACTTGCTTCGCTTCAGAAACTGCAGCAGCAAATCGCGAATGACATTGAAACGCTCGATGCGGTACTCCGGACCAAGATCGATCCAGCGGAGCTCCCGCCGCTTGTCCCGGGCATTCTCGGGGTCCCGGTCATGGGCGACACGGCAAACAGCGTGACACAAGGATACGGTGCCACAACTTTCGCGAAAAACGGTTACCAGGGCCATTGGCACAACGGCGTGGATTTCTCGGCATCGATCGGCACGTCCGTTCTTGCCGCGGAAGTCGGGACGGTCGTTGCCGTGGGCAATCAAGATGCCTATTGCCCCCGCGGGGCATACGGAAAGTTCATAATCATACAACACAAGAACAATTTAACGACGCTCTACAGCCATCTTTCGCGGCAGATAGTCCAAAAAGGAGATGCGGTGAATAGGGGACAGATAATCGGCTATTCGGGGATGACCGGTTACGCAACCGGACCCCATCTGCATTTTACCGTTTACGCAAGCCCGACATTTTACATGGGCCCGAGCAAGGTGTGCGGGCAGATGCCTTACGGCGGCGATCTGAATCCTCTGGGATATCTTTTTTAGCCCAGCTTAAGATGCACGATTAAGAGATCAGGGAAAAGACTTATGAACGGCAAATTGTTTTCGAATACTATTTTTCTTTTATTACTTACGGCAAGTCTTTCTGCCAATGCGTTTACGACGTTGCCGGGTATACAAATTTCCACGACCTCGATCAATATAGGCGGTCTATTTTCAAGCTTTTCCGCTCCAATCGATGAATTTATAAATATTGGCAAACAAATCGGCGAGAACTTTTCAAAGGACATGCCTCGTGTGAACAAATTAAGTTCAAATGAGCTGTTTCAGGGCCTCAATAACTGGTTTTTAAAAACAACGGGCGGTACGGGGGGCATTACGCAGGTTTTTATGTTTTTCAAAGGCATCATCATAAGAATATATTTATTCATTTTATATGTTATCCAACGTGGAGTGGCGCTCTTGTGAGTAAGAGAGCAGAGAGAGCTCATAAGCTCGTGAGCCGTACGAGTGCATACTGTAATATAAAGTAAAGTCCAATGGATATCCGTCGCAAAAGAGCTATTGCGCGACAGATGATGTTTTTGGGTGCGCCTATCCTCTGTCAAAACATAGCCATCTCGCCATATAATTCAGTTATGGCTTATCGGGGCAAAAAGACCATCTATTTAAGCGGTATTGGCGGTATTGGTATGAGCGCCCTGGCCCGCTGGTATAAAGCTCAAAATTGGGCTGTTTCAGGCTCTGATATCGTGGAAAGTGGTATTACAGGGAAACTCCGTAAAGAGGGCTTAAAAGTGCATATAGGGCACAAAAAAAGCAATATAAACAAGGAACTGGGGCTTTTGGTCTATAATCGGGCCATTAAACCCGATAATCCCGAACTCCTTGCCGCGAAGGGTTTGGGAGTGCCGATTCTCCCCTACGCCAAAGCCCTCGGAGAGATCACAAAGAATTACACTACGATCGCCATTACCGGCTCGCATGGCAAGAGCACGACGACGGCGCTCATAGGGCTCATCCTGCTAAAGGCGGGATTCGATCCCTCGGTTTTCGTCGGAACGGAGCTTAAAGAATTCGGCGGGAGAAACATCAGGATCGGGAAGGGCAGACATCTCGTGCTTGAAGCGGATGACTTCGGTAAAGCTTTCTTGCACTACTCCCCCGCCATGGCGGTCGTGACGAACATCGACCGTGAGCATCTCGACACGTATAAGAACCTCAAGGGCGCGCAAAAAGCATTTCTACAATTTATTGCGCGAGTTACGCGTGAGGGTACGGTAATCCTGAACAGCGACGATAAGAACTTATTTTCTTTGAGATCGAAAATCGAGAATATCGGCCGAAAAAACGATTTACGGATCATTTGGTATTCGCTTCGGAATCCCCCCGCTTTAAAAGTCAAAAGGATCATCAAAATCTTCGGCGCGCATAATCTCTCGAACGCGATAGCGGCATATACTTTAGCGCGCGCATTGAAGATTCCGGAGACGAAAATTTTAAAAGCGATCGGCGCCTATCGCGGCGCCTGGCGCCGGATGGAATACCGCGGGAATGCGAAGTTCATGGTTTATGGTTCATGGTTCATGGTTCGCGTCTATGACGATTACGCTCACCACCCAACCGAAATAAAAGCCACGCTTCAAGGACTCCGGGAGAAATTTCCGAAAGCGGAGATCATCTGCGTATTCCAGCCTCACCAAGCGAAGCGCCTCAAGCTGCTCTTCAAGGAATTTATGGGGGCTTTCAATGGCGCTCATAAGACGCTTATTCTGCCGGTCTACGAGGTCGCTGGACGCGACAATTCGACAAGCCCCTCGGCCGTGAGCTCGGGGCCGAACGGCTCAGGGCACGTTTCTAACAAATATGATTCACAAGCGCTCGTGAGGGCCATTCAAAAACAGCAACCGAAAAAGCTCATTTTCTATCTCGAAAATCCCAAAAATCTCAAAGCCGCGCTTACAACACTCCTCTCCCCTGCTAAAAATCTGGATCCCCGCTTTCGCGGGGACGACCCTTCGGGTCGCCTAACCCATGTTATCGTCATGATGGGTGCGGGAGACATTGTGAACTACACCGACTCGCTCATTAAACCATGAACTATGAACCATAAACCATGAACTATGAACCATGAACTATGAACCATAAACCATGAACTATGAACCATGAACTATGAACTATAAACTTTATACTGTATAATCTCTTTTAATGTTCGGCGACTATAAAGATATCAACGAGTTTAAAGAGGCTTGCGGATACACGATTGACGACGTCTGGTATCCGCGCGTCACGAAAATTATCTCCATTAAAGCCAAGCCTGCGCTTTACCACTATTACGGCGAAGCAAAAAGTTATAAAGCCGCGCAAGAAGCGACCGAACTCTCCGCAAAAGAAGGAACAATGATACACGAGGCGGTCGAGGGCATCCTTCTCGGAAAAAATCCGGAGATTCCGCCCGAGGTTACGCCCGCTGTGCGATCGTTCGTGGAGTTTTTCGAGAGGAACAATATCCAAGTGACTCCGGATCTCGTTGAGCGCCGTATCGTGAACTACGACCATCGCTATGCCGGGACGGTCGACGCCATCGCTTTGATCGGCGGCAAACTCGGCGTCTTGGACATAAAAACCTCGCAAGCCATTTATCGCGATTATTCCCTGCAGACCTCGGCTTATATGGATGCCTTGAAGAATCAATTCGATCGCCTGCAGACACGCTGGATCTTGAAGATCGATCAAATTCAAATATGCGTTAAATGCGGCGCGCGGCGGCGCGTAAAAGGCGGCCGGGAAAAAATTAAAATTGATTGGAACAACCGTATCATGAAAACATGCATGCACGAATGGTCCGAACTCAGGGGCGATATTGAACTCCAGGAATTCCCCTACTGGCACGACGACTTTGCGGCGTTCCTCGGAGCGAAGAAGTTATGGGAATGGGAGAACGATTTTTGGCTGAAAAAAGTTGGATATTTGTAGTCTCGCCAGAGCCCGCAATATGCAATACAAACCGCGAAATGAAAGCCGCCAGAACCAAAGTTCTGGCGGAGCTTGCCAATTCTGCGTCCACTCATCAAGCGTTATGCTCAAGATTCAGGCTAATTCTTCCTTGGAGATGCAACATCTGCAGGTAGGCCCGCGCAGCTCTTGCGCAAATCGTGTCTTTTGCCCACTCTGATGAAAGATCGGAAAGGGGCTCGCATTTCCCGGGAAGATCGGCAAGTACGGCAAGTATCTGCTTCGGATCGTAGTTGTTCTCTTTGAGAAATTGCCCAATGAGACGGATTGTCGAGGTGCCTGGCAGAATATAGGCCAGTCCCCAAACACACAGAACCTTCACAATCAACTCGGTATGGTGTTGGAGGAAGGAGTAACCGAATCCCCTCTGGTATTGAGGAGGGGAACCGTACCGCCATTCTTCGTTGACGTTCAGTAGGTACTCCGAAACGAAACGAGGATATGGAGGCTTAAGGATGGATGCGCGTGGTTCTTTGAGGAAGTTGAGCACGCTCACGTGCGCCTTGAGGTAGGTAGGGTAGTTCCCGAGACTCCACCTTCCCAGGCGTCTCAGCCAATACTTCACGATGAGTTGCTGCGCGGTTTCCGCCACCGCTCCGGAGTTTTTGTAGTCGGCGACCCGCAGGTAAAACCCGATCCTACTTTCGATTTCCGCCTGCTTCTCTGCGTGATGGTCGGCTTCGCCGAGGTCGAAGGGGAAAACGCTCGTTCCCCCATAGAGCAATCCGACCGCTTCTTGTTCTGTGTCGATTGTGTTCCATCTGGTCAAAAACTCTTCCCGGGTTTCGATTCTTTCAAACGTGCGATCAAGTTCCCGTTCTTCCGGTTTTCGTAGCATACACCTCTCCTTTTCTGGCCCCTCTTTTCCGAGAGGCAGTGTCAGGCGCTGTAGTCAGTTAATATCAATACAGCTAGCAGTGTCAAGCAATCTTCAAAAATTAACCTAATTTATTTGAAAGCGACAATCCCCCGCTCCCCGCTGGTTCCTGTTAATACAAAAAGCCCCGGCTAATTTCGCCGAGGCTTGCGGTTTGCCGCTAGATAACAAATTCTCTTCCAAAGACGACGTCGAGGGAAAACGTCTTCTTTTGCATGCGGGATTCGATCCGCCGAGCGGCTTTCTCGAGTCTCTCGGGAATCGCGCATATTTTTTCCTGCGCCTGCGCTCCCTGAGGATTCATGTTCTTCCGCTCGGCCACCTTCCAGACCTTGATAACGCTTCGAACCAATTCCTTGTAATCCCACAGGGTATATATGCCTGCCCGTGCTTCGACCTCGAGATATTCCCGGAAGTTCGGGATCGAGATGCCCGGCATGTCGATGCGCGGAAGAATCTTGCCCGCCGCGACAAGCGCGCCGTTCGGATCGTGATCGAGGATCGCCTTGAACAAATTCAGATAGAACGCGTAATGCCGGGCTTCATCCTCGGCCACCTTCCGCAGAATTTCCATGAGCAGGGGCTCGTAATTTTCCGCGATGTTCCCCGTATTCCGATGGGAAATCTGTGTTGCTTTTTCCTGCAGCGTTGTATAGGTGAAAAGTTCATACGGTGAACTCGCCCAGGCCGGATGGAATCCATCGCGAAGATATACGAATTGCTGCCGTTCGAGCGATCCGAAGTTGAAGATCTGCGTTTCGCGGGCGTAATCGCGGAGGATATTCCCGTGGCGATCTTCTTCCGCGGTCCAAAGGTCAGTCCAGGCTCCCAAATTCGATTCGCGCGAAGAAGCTCCGGAAACAATGCGGTGAAAATGCGGCAGTCCTTCTTCCGTCAATATATTGAGCCCCAGGCTCACACGAACCGAGTCAGGAAGATTCCGTGCCCGCGCGCGAAGAGCGGGACGCCTTGCGTCAAGTTCCCCGCACCCCTCGCTCGCCGGCAGGAAGCACGCATCGGATGAATACCAAGGTTCGCCGCGGCGCGCTTCATGGCGTTCTTTAAGTTCCCGAGCGATCAAATCTATCTTTTGGCTACCCACAACCTCGAACTGTCGTTGACGTTCCTTGAGCTCCCCGTTCGTTGGCATGTACGCCTCCCTCGCTGTAATGACAATCGTCTGCTTCCACAATGCTTCCACAAGAATATCACAGCATCCGCACGTAAGGCAATGACTGCGGTGCCATCTCCGGAACAAAAATCATTAGGGGACGAGTCTCTCCGCAAGCTGTTTTGCCGCCGGTTCGCCTACAACCACGATTTCCGCGTCTGAAATCCCAAATCTGTCAATATGTGTCCCGATTTTGTAACAAAAAAGCGTCTCGATCCGTGTTATGCTAGAGTTGCGACATATGAAAGATTTTTTCGAAAAAACAGTTATCGCGGGATTATTGGGAATATCCGTATTCCCCTTTCTGACCTACGCTGCGACATTCAAATACGCGGCGTGGCTTCCGTTTTGGAAAAAACAGTCGGGAGCCATTGAAATTGCCTTGAACCTTGAAAAATTTCAGGAAATCAGCCCGTTTTCATATGAAGTGCGGGCCGATGGCACGCTAATTGACGACCTGAAGATAGACCAAGGATTCTGGCCCGGATGGCTCGGCGCCGCGCGCGATATGAAAATAAAGATCATTCCCACGATCGCGTGGCTCTACGGCGATCAAAGCTATAAACTGCTTTCAAATACCACGCTCCGAAGAAAACATGAAGATAATATCGCCGCGCTTATCGTCGGCAAACGCTTCGACGGCGTCGACATTGACTACGAAGACAAACCCTCGGCGGCAAAACAATATTTTTCGCTGCTCCTAAAGGGGCTCGCGCTCCGTCTTCATCCCAAAGGAAAAATCCTGAGCTGCACGATCGAGGCGCGCACGCCGGCGGATTCAATGTATCCATCCGACGCCTCAAGCACAGTTCATCAGTACGCGAATGATTACGTGGCCATCAATAAATATTGTGATGAAGTGCGCATCATGGCATATGATCAAGGTTCGATCGATCTTAACCTCAACGCGAAAAAAGGAAACGGCGCTTTCTATATGCCCGTGGCCGACCCGGACTGGGTGAAAAAAGTGCTTGACCTTGCAACCAAGACCATCGGCAGAAAAAAGATAATGCTCGGCATTCCCACCTACGGTTATCAATACGAAGTTTCTTGGGTGAACGGCGTCACGACATATAAACGCTTGCGAGCAATGTCTTTTGGCCAGGCGATGGACTTGGCTGACGCGTTGGGCACGGCTCCGCTGCGCAATAGCGCCGGCGAACTCAGCCTTACCTACGCCACAAGCACTGCAGTCAATGTTTCCGCGGGCCTCACCTATCAAGTAAATTCCACGAGCGCTCCCCCGCTTTTTACCACCTCATCGGTCTCAGCCATCCCGGTGACGCGCTACGTTTCGTTCAGTGATACCTCGGCGATCGCCGATAAAATAAAACTTGCGAAGCAATATAAGCTGCGCGGCGTCGTATTCTTTAAAATGGACGGCGAAACTGACCCCGGAATTTGGGAAGAAATGAAGTAATTAGCAATTAGCAATTAGCAATTGGGCGATTAGGTAATTTTTTAATATCAATTACTCAATTGCATAATTTCTTAATTGCCGGCGGATTTTTCGATGATAATAGGCGCGTGGTTGAATTCCCGGTTCGCGAGATACCCGAGGCCGAAGCTTAAAGCGGCAACGAGAAAAATAATCGAGGCGAAAATAATTTCTTTTTTGCGCCAAGTTATCCATTCTTTGATCTTAACCATAATAGTTTAATTTCTAATTGACCTAATTGACCTAATTTCTAAAAATATCCAAATCCCAACTAGCCAAGCTGATTATTAATGGAATTAAGAATCAAGTTCAATTCTTTCGCCTCGATCCATAATTTTTGAGCCTCAGTCTTTGATTCCGGGGAAGCGATTGCGACCATTCGTAGCCAATGTTTCGATTCTCGAGCCTCCTTTTTACAAATACCGATCTTATGTTTGAAATCTTTTCTTGACTCAGCATCATCAGCTTCGCAATAATTCGCGCCGACGCTTGTCGCCGCTTTCACGAGTTGGTTGATAATAGATAGCGTAACAACGTTTTTAGGAATATCGTAAGCAAATTTAATAACGTTTTCTCCAAACTTCGCAGTTCTTTCCTCTAGATCATATTTTCTCGTTTTTGGGCCATTGGTCATTTTTAGGCTAATTAGAAATTAGTCATTAGAAATTTAAGTAAGTTTCCCATTTCTCATATAGCGCTTTTGTGGCGCGGAGATCGCCAGCGTTATATTTAGCAATTTCCAAGAATTTTTTTTCTTTAAAAAGGCGCCCTACGTCGTCGCCGGTCACGCCTCCTGCCTTCGGGCTTTCGATGCCGAATGCCCTGCTCCACATGTGAAGCCCTCCCCTCCGCCGCATAGCGCCGTAGAACGTGAGCACATCCTGGAGGTCAATGTGCACAGCCTCGCTGTTGCGCTGCTGATAAGGGTATCTTCCTTGCATGAGGTCTTTCGTAGGACGGATGCCGTGGATCGCCGAGCGGATCATCAAGAATGGCATATCGAACCCGCGGCCATTGAACGTAATGAAATGTTGGTAATGCCGCGCGCCATCCCAGAATTTTTCGAGCATTTCTTTTTCTCCGAGCGGCTTGAACGTAATCCCATTTTCCTTGGATTCTAGTAATTTTTCGCTTGGGGCTTGGAAATAGACAACTCCTTCGTCTTTGTAGTGGTCCAAAACGCCGATGGCCACGATCTCGCCCGTGAGCGGCGAAAATCCGAGACCGTTCTTAAGCTCCTCAAGCGCGGTTTTATATTGATCCTCATCCTCGGATTCTTTTTTGATCCAGCGCGTCAGAACTTCTTGTGTCGACTTATCTAAGGCATTGAAATCCTCACCCACGGTTTCGATGTCTACGATCAATTTTTGGGCGTTTGACATAACTCTTATTATAAACTAATATCAGATAAAATAATCCTAAAACCTAAAAGCTAACACCTAAAACCTCTTTTTATGGCACATACAAAAGCAATAGGGTCAACAAAATTAGGAAGAGATTCGATCTCCAAACGTCTTGGAGTGAAGCTCCAGAACGGCGAGAAGGTTTCGGTCGGCGAGATAATTATCCGCCAGCGCGGCACGAAATATATCCCGGGAGATAACGTTCTCCGCGCGGGAGATGACACGCTCTACGCCGGTAAGACGGGCGTCGTGAAGTTCTACTCCAAAACAAGGACCCGCTTTGACGGCAATAAGCGCAAAGCCACCTTTGTGGCCGTTCAATGAGCTCTATAGCTCGTTAGCAATATTTGTCGATTGGCTAAAGAGCCGTAGAGCTTACGAGCTAAAGAGCTAAGATTGTGGTTTCACCACAATCTTTATTTCGCCTTCCAATCCGTTCCGGAAGCGGACCTTTATCTTCCGTTCACCTAATTCTTTGATTGGGCGGTCAAGTTCGATCTCCACGCGTTCTTTCGTGACGAGCCCCGTATCGCGGAGCGCCGAGAGGATCGTTTCTTTATTCACGGAGCCGAAGACCGATCCCGCGTCGTCAGTTTTTAGGAAAAATTCAAGCGTTCGCTCGTCGAATGCCATCTTCAATTCTGTGACGTGTTTTTTAAATTTTTCTTCATCCTCGTTCAGGTGCGCCTTGAGTGTTTCGATCTCCTTGAGAGCCGCTTCCGTCGCCGGCTTTGCAAGCTTGTTCGGAAAAAGAAAATTACGAGCGTATCCGTCGGATACATCTTTCACGTCAAAGCGCTTGCCTATGCCACGAGTATCTTGGAGAAGAATTATTTTCATAACATCTCGGACTAATCTCGAATTTGATTCGCGAATATTCGCGAATGGATTAGAGAAGGATTAGTGATTGATCTCCGATTGCAAAATCTGCACCGCTTTATCGAGTTGCGGGTCGCGCTTTTTGGCGATGTCGTCGTCTGTCACCTTGACCTCGATGTCGGGCTTTATGCCGCCGTTTTCAAGCACGTGGCCCGACGGCAACACCCAATGAGCGACGGTGATCTTGATCGAAGACCCGTCGTTCAGATCTTCGATCTGTTGCACCGTCCCTTTCCCGAAACTCGTTTCACCGACAAGCTTCACGTCTTTTCGGTTGTCGTGCAACGCTCCCGACAAAATCTCCGCGGCGGACGCTGAGCCTTTGTTGATCAAAACAATGACGGGGAAGTCCACGAGCGCCGCATTCCCGTCCGCTTTGTAATTATTGATTATCACCCCTCCCCTTCCCTCCTCGCTTACGACCTGCGTGCCTTTTGGCAAAAACCATCCCGCGAGATCAACGGCCACTTCGAGATATCCCCCAGGATCATTTCGGAGATCCAACACCAATCCCTTGCTGCCGTTAGCAAGCGCCTTAGTCATCGCCTGATAGAAAAGGAGGTCGGCATTCGCGTTGAAACTGTGGAGTTCGAGCCGCGTGATGTTGCCGCCAATCGTCGAAACGTCAATGGTGGGAATCATGATATTCGCGCGGATGATCTTAAAATCCTTCGGCTTTTGCCAGCTTTCCCGGAGGATCGTGAGCGTAACGGAACTCCCTTCCGGCCCGCGAATGCGACTTACTGCCTTATCGATCGAGATGCCGTCGGTGGAGCTCGCGTCTATTGCGATTATCGCGTCGCCTGCCACTAGTCCGGCCTTGCTCGCGGGAGTGTCGGCCAAAGGCGCAATAACGACAAGCTGATCGTTCTTTTTCCCGAGTTCCGCGCCGATGCCGCCAAAGTTCCCTTGTACATCTTGCTGAAACTGCTCGCTGTCCTGCGGAGAGAAAAACTCGGAATACGGATCTTTTAAGGATTGCACGAGGCCGTTGATCGCGCCGTACAATTTGTCTTCATTGGTCGTGCTTTGATTTTTCAAGTAATTGTCGTTGATGACCTGCCACGCCTGCCAGAACGTGCCGAAATCGATCGCTGCCGTGCTCGTCGTTGTTAAATTATTCACCCCTTCCACCAAGATTTTTTTCGGATGGTTTTCGCCGGACCGGAATCCTAAGGCGTAGCCCCCGATAAAAACAGCTATCGCGACGAGCCCGAGAACGCCGAAAATGATATTTTTCTTGAGCATTACACTATTTTAACAGGAATTTTAACGGTTTCCAAGCGCGGGCTCGTTTGAATACAAGCCCCCGATCCGTTACAATGAGCTTAATGGCGAACAATCAAGGATATCTGGAAGAGCTTAAAAAGCGCGCCAAACGGTCGAAAGTCTATAAAAAATACCAACTGACCGGCCTCACGATCGCCCAAGCCCTGAACGATGAAAAACATAAATCTCTTTACATCAAACTTGCGCAGAATGGCGACGAAGAGCAGCTTCTCCGATTAGCGAAGGACGTCGCAGACCGGAAAGGCATTCGCAACAAAGGGGCGTATTTCATGACTCTGTTCACTGCCGCGAAGAAAGATGTCAAACGCAATCGTTACCATCACAAATAAGAAAGACGAAAAAATTTTACGGCGCAAGACGGAGGAATTTGATTTTGAGAAATTTTCCCGCAAGGAAATCGGTGAACTTCTGCGCACGATGCGAAAGGCAATGCACGCTGCCCGCGGCATAGGACTTTCAGCAAACCAGCTGGGACTGCCGTTCCGGGTGTTCGTCGCGGAAGTGCCAGGTCGTGAGGGCGGTAAGAAGTTTTACGCGGTATTCAATCCGAAGATCGAAAAAGCCGTGGGAGAAAAAGTACCTTTCGAGGAAGGGTGTCTCAGCGTTCCCTTGACCTATGGCACGGTCGAACGGTCGGAGCGGATCACGCTCGCGGGGTTCGATAAGAACGGCAGATCCCTGAAGATCAAGGCCTGGGGGCTTTTGGCGCGCGTGTTTCAGCACGAAGCTGATCACCTGGATGGAAAATTGTTCATAGACAAGGCGAAAAGCGTGCACAGGGTAGAAGTAAGAAGTAAGGAGTAGGAAGCAAGGAGTATGGAATACGGTCGACAGTTAAAATCTTTCACGGACTTGGTTGTTTGGCAGGAAGGCCATAAGCTTGTAATGCTGATTTACAAAACAACAAGTACATTTCCTTCTGCCGAGGTATATGCTCTTACAAGTCAGATGCGACGATAATGGTCTTATAAAGGCAGTAAAAAAATAATCGTCCCCTACTTCTTACTTCATGCTTCCTGCTTCTAAATATGTTTTCTTCGGCACTCCGGAATTCGCGGCAATCATTTTAGAAGGGCTCATTCGCGCGAATATGGCGCCCGCCGCAGTGGTATGTAACCCCGATCGGCCGGTTGGGCGAAAAAAGATCATCACTCCCCCGCCGACAAAAGCATTGCTTATGAAGCATGAGGCGCGCAGCATAGAAATTCTTCAGCCGGAAAAATTAGACGGGAACTTCAAGAGACAAATTTCGAATATCAAGCCGGAGTTTGGAATCGTCGCCGCTTATGCGAAGATCATTCCGAAAGACGTTATTGAACTTTTTTCTCGAGGCATTATAGGCGTCCATCCCTCGCTCCTTCCGAAGTACCGCGGTTCGTCCCCAATTCAATCGGCGGTCCTCGACGGCGAAAAAGAAACTGGAGTCACGCTCTATATTCTGGACGAGAAGGTGGACCACGGACCAATCCTCGCGCAAAAACGGTTCATGGTTCATGGTTCATGGACTTATTTGGAACTGCAGAAAAAACTTGCGGAACTTGGAGGCGCCCTTCTAGTCGAAACATTGCCGAGATTCCTGAAAGGCGAAATGAAGCCGCAGGCGCAGAACGAAAACGAGGCGACATACACGAAAAAATTCACGGGCGAAGATGGGTTTGTGAGAGAAGCCGACTTACAATCTGCGCTCGCCGGAAAAGATTTACAAAAAACACTGGAAATTGAACGGAAAATACGTGCCTTGAATCCCGAACCGGGCGCTTGGACGATGTCACGGAGCATGGTTCATGGTTCATGGAGCATGGATACGAAACGAATTAAGCTTCTGGAATCAGAAATTAAAGACGGTAAATTAAAACTTAAAAAAATTCAGGAGGAAGGCGGGAAGCCGAAGCTCGTAAGCTCTTTTTAGAGCTCCCTTATTCCGTCACCGCTTCGTAATTTTTTCCGATCTCTTCCCAGTTCACTATATTCCACCAGGCATTGATATAATCGGGACGGCGATTTTGATATAAAAGATAATAGGCATGTTCCCAGAGGTCGAGACCCATGAGCGGCTCGAGGCCCTGTGAGAGAGGGCAGTCCTGATTCGGCGTCGAGATGATCTTCAGTTCTTTGTTTTTGTCGTTTTTATCGAAAACCAGCCACGCCCAGCCTGAGCCAAAAACGCCCGCCGCGATTTTCGTGAATTCTTCTTTGAATGTTTTAAATTCGCCGAACGCTTTAGCAAGCACCCGTCCCAAGACGGCTTTCGGCTCTCCCCCGCCGCCTGCGGACAATGGCATCATGATCTTCCAAAATAACGAGTGGTTGAAGTGGCCGCCGGCGTGGTTGCGGACCGCTGTGCGGATGTCCGGCGGAACGGCGTCAAGGTTTTTAAGGAGTTCCTCGAGTGATCTCTCGCCGAATTCCTGGTGCTTCTCGAGCGCGGTATTCAAATTATTCACGTATGCTTGATGATGCTTCGCGTAGTGGATTTCCATCGTGCGCGCGTCAATATAGGGCTCAAGCGCGTCAAGGCGATACGGGAGACGTGGCAGTTCGAATTTCATGTTCGCTGTATATGTATTGTGGGATAGTAATCACGTTTTGTCCATAGCAAGATTTTTCATAGCAAGGTTTTTATAGCGCACCTTCTGCTTTCTCGATTTCCCATATCTCTTTGCCGATGTAGCTCGTGACCATTTCGAGATCTTTCAATAATTTTTCTTCGCGCATTTTCTCCTCTTCACTTAGGCCCTTGGCGAGCTTCGCCCTATGCACAGTGGCCAATTCTTCTTCAATGTCGCGCCGGAGAACGGAGAACCCGCGCCGAACGGATTCTTCTGCTCTCTTGATTTCCTCGCGCAAGCGGCGGTTTTTCCGGCGGGCGTGATAGGCGTGATAGACAATGAAGGCAAGCAGTCCGAGAAACGCGACCAAGAAAATAATGGTCAATATGAGATATAGGTCCTGCGCGCTCAGCCGGTTCTTGCCGATCTGGAACGCGGTGGGCGCAACCGTGATCGCCGCTTGCGAGCTCGGCGGGCTCAAGGCCTCCCCGACCTTGAGCTGCGCCCAGGCGATGTAACGGCCGGAGTCGAGGAATTCAGGAAAGGAGTAAAACCATTTGCCGTCTTTGTCTGTCGGAACGGTTTTCTCGATCGTGGCGTTCGTGCCCGTCTCTTCAAGGTAGATCAAGACCGTGGCGTTCGGGACATTCGCCTCGCCGCCGATATAGAGAATTTCATCATTTGAAATTAATTGAGGGAAGAGAGTGATGATGGGCGGCTTCGGTCCGGAAATGTTCTCCAGACCGTTCGCGGCATGCGCGCTTTTCCCGCCCAAAAGAAGCGCTATTCCGGAGAAGAGAATCAATCCGGCGATGATCAGCGTTTTGACATTGCCGGAAGAAGACGATCGATATTCTTCCTGCTTACTTTTGAGTTCCTGAATCTGCGCCTCGACCAGCGGGTGCTTTAGGACGCCATGCCGCAGGTATTCCTCGACTTGCGCATGTAATCGCCATATCCGGCGCGAGACATAGAATAGAATCGCGAGGAGGATGATCCCGGATAGTCCGGCGTAAGGCCAACTCAGGACATATAAGCCTCCGATACGCACTCCTTGGCTTCCTAGTATCTCGAATATCGGATTTACTATCGTGAGGGAGGTTTGCGCTTGATAGTAATTTCCCGCGCTGTCATAGGCCCGAACGACGATTTGATAATGGCCAAGGTCAAAGCTTTTCACATAGGGAGATATGGTCTCAATAAAGAAAGGAGAGTTATTTTCCGAGGCGTCCGTTTTGTTCAGAGAGATTATCGCCAATTCGTAATGATTTATTCCCGATTCGTTGTCGGTAGTATAGAAAGAAATAAAGGGAATCTTCTGCGAGGTGTACGTTCCGGGAATCACGTTTATGGGGAATTCTGCTGGAGGAGACCGATCGATCTTTACTTCGTAGTCCGTGACGCCGCCCCAGACATTCTGCCGCAGCGCCTTGATGTGGAAATAGTGTATGCCGTCCGACAAATTACTATAGGATACTCGTGTGCTCACGCCTTCGGAAATGTCGTCAGGGATACCGGCGGGATCTTCATTCAGGACATAGCTATATCCTTGGATGTCAGGCGGCGCCGTCCACTCGAAGACAGCGGTGGCCGAGTGGTACCACTTTTCTTGATCGGGGTTAGTGCGGGACGTTACAATCGGTCCCGCAGGCGGAGGAAGCGTCAAGAAATAAGTACCGCCCGAGGTTTTGTCCAGAATATCGGTCCCTTTGCCGTCGTTCAACAGGACGCGTGACGCATCTAAAAATCTTATCTGCGCCGTGCCGATGTCTTTTACTCTGAACGTAACGGTGGAGATAAGTCCCGAGTCAGCGGCGATACCCGGATTTGGAACGACGCCTTGGAATCTCAGCGTGCCATCTTTGTTCGAATAGTTGGGTTGGGTTACCCAAGTTTGAATAAGCGACTTGCCGGCGCTCGGTGAGACGACCTGCAGCTTATTCGCGGGGAAGCTTAAATCGGCCTCAACGGCGTTCACTGCTTGCCCACCGGTATCAAGAAGGATAGATACCGTGAACGTGCTTCCGATTGTGAATGACCCTCCCGCGGGACTCACATAGAGAGAGGCGGCGGCTCGTACCTGCCGTGTATTTATGAAAAAAAGACCAAAGACAAGAGATAAACCAACGAAGAAGCGTAATATAAATTTTTCGTTTTTGGGCATGTAGTTCTCTTGTCAATTATACTCTTTTCCGCTTCCGTACCGCGCTCACCGCCGCGATAGTAATCGCGAGGAATAATAGCACAAAAGCGGAAAGCGGCGAATAGAGAAGGGCCGGCCAATCATATATTGTTGTTTTAATGCTCCTCCCTTCGTTGTCGATTATGACAAGCGACGCGGACCACACGTTTTTTGAAAGCACCACCGGGTTGATTGCCGGCTGAAGCGCGCCCCAAGAAAGAAGACTTCGCGATTGATACAGTATTTTTTGTATCCCTCTGCCTGCATCTTGCACCGAAAAGCTCAAGAATTTTTGATCGGGATTCAAGGGGTCGTTTACGAACGACAAAAATCGTATTTTCGCGGGAACGCTGTCGGGATGAGGAGCGCGGCTCGGCTCCGGAGCAGTAGAGGTCGATGGCTTGGCAAAAAAGTGGGCGGCTATGCTCTGAGGAAAGATTTTAGTGCCCTTCCCGTTCGCAAGATAAAAGAACGTGCTTCCGAAGCTCAATTCCAAAGGACCCGCTTGAAGAGCCTTGAATCGGACCGTAAACAATTCACCGTCAATCCCCTTGAAAGACGAAATGCTTCCGCCCTTGAAACGTATCACGCCGACAGTCGATATCTCCGGCTCGTTCTGCGAAACGTCAATTATAGAGCGGCTTCTGTCGAATCTCTTGGGCTCCAGTGTTTTTGGGTCATAGCTCATGCTTATCGAATACGCATTAAGCGGTTGATCGGAACTCACCAAGACGGGAATACTGAATTCATGCCCTGCGACAATCGGCGAGTCGGCAGAACCGAAATAGATGCTGGCTGAGGAGGCAGCATGCGCCGTATGTAGCCCACCAAACAACACTAATATTAAACCAATGGCCACTAAAAATTCATTCGCCTTTTTTAGTAGCTTAGCAAACGGTTTTCTGTCATTAGTGTAGATAACGCTCTTCACGAACAATGTTGACGAGGCAAAATTTATGAGATAGGCTAGTTCGTATTCACTATTTCTCAGATAATCATATATTCTTTTAATTTCTCCCTGGCTGACAAACTTTTCTGCCTTGATCTCGACAATAACCTTTTTCTCAACCACAAAGTCCGGTCGATACAATCCTAAGTACGCACCGCTTTTCGGTGAATAGATCTTTATTGCTTTCTCTCTCTCAAACGCAAGACCTATAAGCTTCAGCTCTTCGACGAGCGCTTGCTGGTACAATTTTTCTTTATGGCCAGGCCCAAGGCTTTTCCGCACCTCAATAGCCGCCCCGTGTATTTTATAAGACAACTCCTTATGGATAAGATTTTCGACAAGTTTCTTTGTCATTAGTGTCTATTGGTTCTTATATTAGTGTTACTTAGTGGATTATTCCGTCCAGTAATACATAAGTATCGAAATGTCGGGGAAATTGACGACACCGTCGTGGTTGAGGTCATAACAACCGAGATTAGGCCCCGTTTCGTCATAGTGATAGAGGAGTATCGAAAAGTCGACGATATCAACACGGCCATCGCCGTTATAATCGATGCATTGAAGTGCCGGCGGGAGGATCGGCGGCGGGATCGGCAACGAAGAAGTTGGAAACGGCGGCGTAAAATAGCCGGTTCCCCCGCCTACGCCAGTGGTTCCTGCTGCCCCAGATGGCGATGGGGATGGAGTGGGAGGAAGCGCTGCGGCTAGAGCCGGGTAGTTATTATAGACATCGAGAAGCGTGCTTGATGCGTATATCATCCTGAAAAACCAGTCCGCAGTTGTCGCTGCGCTGTTGTTTTTGATCACCCAATCCCACTCCCCGCTTTGACTCGGCAATATCGTGGTTGGAGACGCAGCCGATGGGTTGGATTCTCCATAACTTTCACCGATATCAGACGTGCTGAGCAAAGTGCTCACAATAATTTGTCCATCGGCGACGGAGGGATTATCAAAAAAGACCCAGGCGGTGGAGGTCGAGAGATCCGTCCACGGCCCCGACGTCGCGTTCGAGTACTGAAGCCGAAAAGTAGTTCCTGAATTGAGTTGTACCCCGCTATCGTTCACATTCATCCGTAATCGCAACACAGTTCCTGCCGGCTGCGTAGAGACAGCGATATTTTCAGCCGCGAGCGCGCTCGAGGGGTTAAGAGCGTCAATGTTTTCATACCAACGATATTTATTTTGGGTAAGCGTCACGACAGCGGAGGTCGTAGTGACGGAGGTAGATATATTTGCCGCCGTTGCGTAGAGAAAGGAAACGACGACGACAAAAACTACGCTACTAATGAATAGTTTCGATGCGCAGGTAACGGGCATCCATTTCATCAAGTTTCGTCACGTCTATTTATTTCTACGTCTGCGTCTCGCGACCCAGACCGCAAAAATAAAAAACGCGATGGCGAGCGTGGCAGCCATATAAATCCAGTTGCTTTTGAGATAACGAAGCGCTTGTGCTTCCGGGCCTGAGAGCGATCCCACGGGCACAACGCTAAAAACTGTCCGCTCGCTCGCGACCATTTTCTCGTTCTTATAAAAACTCACGCTTGCCCAGTACTGCCCCAATCCCAAATGAAAATCGGTGGGGAATTCAACTGTATATTCCTTGATCGTGAAAGGCGGCGTTTCCGGAAAGTCGCTGTTTTTCTGAATATACGCCAGGCGCACGCCTCCATACCGGTCGTACAGCTCGAATATGGCGCCGTCAAAGCTTTCGGGAATGTTGCCTTCGTTGTTGAACTTCACATCAACCCTCGGACTCCATCCTTCTTCGATATCAAGGGGCTTGACGATCGGAACCGTAAATTTTTCAAAAATATCGTTCCCGACGGTAAGGTTTATCGCCACGTTCGCTCCGAGCGCGATAGTTACCTGTTGGCCGGCCTCTGATGGAATGCTTACGAACGTAAGATTTCCGGAATATTTCCCCAGTCCGGCATTCCCCGGGACATCAACCTCGACCTCGACCGGAAACTGCCGTGTGCCGCTCGGAATCACGAATTCCAGCCCTTTGTCGATGTGTATCCACTGCCGTATCGCCTCCGGGACGTTAAGGTTCGCTTTGATTTTCAGGTCTTGATTAGGCTGGTCCTGCACAAGATACACGGTCTGCACGTATTTAGCGCCAGCTACGAGGTGCCCCGCGTTTAAAAACGGCGGCGATATCCCGAAAGCGGCCTGCGAAATTTGAGGAGCGATAACGATGAATAAAAAAAGCGGCGTGATCGCGATTTTTTTGAGTAAAGAGATGAGCATAAGGCTTTACCAGATTATATCATAATTCAAAGCCTGTTCAAAAGCCCCATAAATCTTGTATCTCTGTCGTTCTCGCGAAAGCGGGAATCCAGGTTTCTCCTAGGATTTTCTGGATCCCCGCTTGCGCGGGCATGACACGGGGAATTTTTGAACAGAGGCCCTAGATCCTGTGTCAAAAAAAATCGGCCTGCCAGCGGGAAGGCCAGTGTTTTCATATTCACGTTAAGAAATAAATTGCAGAGCTATTGCTGGAAAAGCGGAGAGAACACATTTGTGCCCGAATAGGTGCCAGTCACGGTTCCGGCGGGAACGCCCAATAACCAGAAAGTTGTCTGCGCCACATTAGTGGTGCTTGTAGGCTTCGTGAGAGTATATCCGGGCACCGTAACGGCCGAAGCGGTAAGCGCCGTACCGGCACCGAATGCGAACGATGCGGTTGAATATTGTTGGGAGCTTGTGGCAATTGAATTCGGAGCTGAAGTCAAAGTGGAGAGCGCGTAGAGTTGGAGCGAGGTTGAAGAATTTCCCGCATTCGTGCCTGTTGCATTTTGGATGGCGCTCGTTGAAGAAGCAGCTAAAGTTCCGTAATTAATTGATGAGGTAGTAACGTTGATGGCGGTCAAGACATTGATATTCACGGCAGTAGAAGTGGCGCTGCCAGTCGCATTCGCCTGATCAGCCGCCAAAGCATATGCCCCCCACTGATCCGAAGAGAAAGTTGCCGAAGCATTCCCCGTTGAGTCGGCGAAGTAATAGATTTGAACCGTATCCGTCGCAATGAACGTGACGCTGTTCGAACACGAACTCGTAGTATGGGTTACGAAAAGATAGCAGTTAAGATTTGAAGCTGTTGGGCTCGGAATAGCGCAGGTACCGCTCACGCCGTTTCTGAAGGCGGTTGAGGTTGATCTCACGACGTCGAGGCAGCCGTTGTTGTCGGTAACCGTGTAGTTGATATCAAATGAAGTCGTGGCGTTAGGTGTAAGCGTAAGAGCGTTGCCATGATTCAATAGAACGCTGGTTACGGTGGGAGCGGCATTGCCAACGATCACCTGGCTCGTGACGCTGCTTGATGCAGCGCCAAGCGCCGTGCTCAACCCAGCAAATAAAGCGACAATAAATATTGATGCCGTAAGCAACACCCCCAAGTAGCTCAATAAATTACTGTTTTTTACCAACATTTTCGTTACTTGTATTATATCATAATAACTTGTGCAGGGGGTGTGCATAACTCCGCTCCGATAAGCCTGCCCGCAACCCGCTCCGGCTCGAGAAATCTAACTCGCTCCCTACGAGAAAATGCCACCCGCCTCCTTGGGGTCGGGGGTACCCGGCATTTTCTCTACTCGCTCGCAGATTTCTACCTCGCCTCCGCTTATGGTTGCGTGGCAAACTTATCTTCGCTCAAGGGAAGAAAAATGCTCCGAGGCGCTACCGAGAGGAAAAACTTCCACTTAATACATGGGAAAAAACTTAATGAGCAACACAAACTTTTCGTCGTTCCCGCGGAAGCGGGAATCCAGGTCAATTATGGTTCTGGATCCCCGCCTTCGCGGGGATGACGATATATCAACCATGCTCCATGCTCCATGCTCTGTGCTCTGTGCTCTGTGCTCTATGCCTCATGCTCTATGGCGTAAACACCGCCGTGAATGTGTTCGTTCCACTGTATGTGCCTGTTGCTTTTCCCGCGGGTACGGTAATGCCCCAAAACATCGGACTTGATACATTAGTTGTGGATGTCGGGGCGGTTAAAAGGAAGCCTGGAACGGCCGTGGCGATGCTACTTAGAACCTGTTCGTTACCTCCGAAGGTAAAGCTCGAAGTTGCATAGTGCTGGGAGCTCGTGGCAATCGAGTTAGAACCAGAGGTCAACGCCGTGCCGGAAATGTTCAGGGTTGTGGAAGCGTTCCCGGCGTTCGTGGTTGTGGCTATCTGATTTACCGAACCGCTTGTCGAAGAAGCATTGAGGGTGCCGTAATTGATGGAGGAAGTAGTCACGTTAATCGCGAGAAGTGTGTTGAGCTCGACGCCGCTCGTGGTCGAGGAACTGTTCGTGGCACTAGCACTATCTGTTATCGTGATTGCAGAGAGCCAGTTCTGACTGGCGAAGCTCGACGATGCATCTGTCGCTTGAGCAAAATACCAGATGCCCGCAGAACAAGTTACAGTGGTCGTTGCCCCGGAAAAAGAACAGCTGGAGGAGGCAAGCTGATAACAATTTAGATTGTTCGCGGCACAGGTGACGCCGAGGCCGGAACGGTAGATAGTGGAAGTGGCGTAGAGAATTGGATTTGCGCCGGCAGTGGTGGAAGCGACCGCCGAGATGGTTGTCGTCGCGTTGGGAGTTAAAATGATAGCTGTATTGTTGTTTAGCGTCACATTAGACACGGTCAGAGTGCCGCCCGCAGCAGGCGTGTACGTGATGACAATGATTCCCTGTGTTCCGGCGGATCCTGAAGCTACTCCGCACGAGGCATCACAATCTCCTCCTCCACCACCACCACCGCCATAGTTACCTCCAGTACCGCCGGCACCGCCTTGACCTCCGGCGCCACCACCACCAAAACCGCCGCCACCTCCTCCACCGCCGACGCCATGAGTTGCATCCCAGACCGTACCATTACCGCCGGCGCCGCCGTTACCGCCGGGCGTAGCAGTTGCGCCACCAGTTCCTCCCGCTCCGCCAAGAGCTGCACCACCCGCGCCACCTGCGCCACCTGCGCCCTCAACCACTCCATTAGCTCCAGCGCTGCCCGCCGCAGTCGTACCTCCAGCACCGCCTCCTCCAGCACCGCCTCCGTTATTGGCACCGCTAGTCCCAGTACCGCCAGCGCCGCCGGCAAATTTAGTTGAACCGACGCTGGTTGAAGTCGCTCCGCCCGTGCCTCCCGTCGCTGTCACGGCACCACCGCCGCCCTTCGCTGCCGCAACAACTGCGGTGCCAGTCGCGGAAGCGCAGTTCGTGGTTGCATTGCAAAGAAAGGTATCTTTACCTACGGTTGAAGTCGCTCCTCCCACGCCAACAGCAATTGTAACCGTGCCGCCGGCAGTTAGAGTTACGTTGGCTGCTTTGGAATAAGCAGCTCCTCCGCCGCCGCCGCCAGAGGTGGTTCGAGCGCCGGGACTGTTCGCTCCACCACCACCACCGCCGACAACCTCAATTGTGTTCGAGGCGTTGTTCCAGTCGGATGGCACTATCCACGTTGTTGAAGCGGTGGTGGCGATGAAAATTACCGTGTTAGCGTCGGCGGCAATTTGCCACTGCCGCGCTTCAGCCCAACTGCCTATCTGTAGCGGGCCGAGCTTGTATAATTCCGGGCTTACGTTCGGCGCATTGAAATAGTACACAAAATCCTTTTCATCCCCTTTTTTCAAATTGACTTGCCAGCTTAAAGTTTGAGAATCTCCGTTAAACGATCTTGTTGAAAAGTCCTCGGTCGTAACGCTCCAAGAATCAGGAACCGTCTCCGTTACTTGCCCCGCAAAATCGGCATTGGCTTTTACTTTTAGAGTTACTTGGTATGTCGCCGGCGGATAAATTCTCGTGGGGGCTAGCCGCTCGACGTCAAAAAGAGGTGGGTTCTGCGCTTCAAATGAATCGGCTATCGTTTTTTTGCCGTTGTCCGTCGCCGCGGTTATGGAAACGTTGTATATTCCGGTTTCATTCGGAGAAAATGCGGCAGAGTAGTCTGGTTGATTGGTTACGGTTTGCGGGCCACAGGTCGGATTGCGCGAGATTGTATTGTTAGCGGTGCTCACGTGATAAGCGCGGCTGGAGGGCGAAGTGATGTTGGCGTTAATTGTCGCATCGCAGACCGTGTGTCCCTGGTCAGTTAAAACCGCGAAGCCAATATCGGCGGCGTCGCCCAGCGCGTAAATTGATTTGTTGAAATTGACGGCCAATACCCCCCAGCTGAAGACGTTCTCGGAATAATAGATGGCGCCGTTGCGCCAAACCCAAAGTTTTAACGAATAAGCGCCCGGCTTAAACCCTCTTCCGGGCTGCGGCAAAAGGATGCGAAGGGTGTTTCTTACAAAAACAAAAGTCGGCTGCAAATTGGTTACATGATTTTCCGGATCAAGAATTTCCGCTTGTACCGGATTGCCGGCTGTGGGAAGTCCCGTGTTGGTTGTTTGCGCGTCGGCGGTTGGTACAAACGCGGAATTACCCCGGAGCGAAATGTTTAAAAAAAAATCAAGCGCCGCCGTGAGCGCGCGGGAGGCACCGCGAAGAAAACTTGTTGGTCGTGAGGTGGAAGTGGCCGGCGGCGTCGGAGCCGAAGAGGTCGCGGTGGAGGTTGTGATGATAGTGGTTGAAGTCGACGCGGTTGATGTTGGTGTGGGTAGGGCGCTAAGGTCCAGGTCAAACGCCGGGGCTTCATCGGCTTTGAAATTGGTGCCGCCTCCGACCGGCAAGGGGGAGTTCTGCGCCGGAAGAACGATGACAGGCTGACTCAAGACTGCCCCGCCTCCGGCCGGAGACGTTTGCGCCGGCGGCGCCGATTGTAAACTGCCGCCCACCGCGCCGATCGTAACGGGCGGGATTTCGTATTGCGCTTCCACAAACATGCCATCTAAGAGCACACTCGGCAACCGGGCGAGAGAAGTCGGTATGCCGGCAACTTTCACTTGAAGCTTCTTCAAATCATCCCAATTCGCGATAGGCAGCGATATCGTGAAATTCTGCCAGTTTGCCTGGTTGATTTTGGCGAGCGCGATCCAGTTTGCGCCGTCCGTACTGTAACTTACTTCCAAAAAGTTCTCGTCCGGAAGAAGCGGAGCGGGCAGGGTTGAAGACGCGACGTTTGCCGCTTGCGTCGTTGAGGTGGACACGGCAGTTGCGGTCGTTGTTGCAAGTGGAGACAGATCGACGTTCAGAGGAGGACCTAAAATAATCTTAGCAGAAGGAATCGTCGAAGAATTTTTCGAATAGCCGGCTGCTTCCGTGGCAGTTGACGGCGCCGTTGACGAGGATCGAGTTAACGAAGCAGCCGTGCTGGTCGATGCGGCAGTTGCGGTAAGTGTTGTCGAGGGAGTCGTAGTCGTATCGCTCACCACGGTCGCGCTACTGTTTGCCGCATTGGTGCCGCTCGCCGTTGCCGTAGTCGTGCTCGTGAGCAACGTTGAGGTATCTTCGGCGAAGGCGATTGGAACCCATCTCAAAAATACCTCCGCTCGCGATATGAGCCAATTTCCGCAAGACCAAGGAGCGACGACGATAGTGTGCTTCACGCACTCCGAGAAGGAGAGGACGCCGGTATTGCGGAAATTGGCCATATCCCAAGAGGGTTGCGGAGATTTTCCCGCCCCGCTGCGTTGCGGCTTCGTCGGAGTAGCTGAAGCTACACCTTGCCTACTCCGCCGAAGCTGCTGCTTTGGCTGCGAAGGCCGGGCCTCGTCGCGCCTTGCGGATACGGAAAAATCGCTAAGAACGCGGGCTGGAGGTATTTTTGAGATGGGTTCTACCAACCGCCAGAAATCGGAGAGCGAAAAATTATATTTTGAAAAAAATGAGGTCGTTGATGACAAATTTGTTCCCGGCGAAGTTGACGATGCAGGAAATGATTTCGGAGCGGGCGCATCCGGCAAGGGCTGTGCCGTCGAAGAAGCAGTTATGGTGGAAGTTGACGATGCGGTTTCCGAAGAAGTGGTGTGTGTGGAACTGGAAGCCGAAGGCGCGACATTTCCACCGGATACGTTCCAAATGAACGTGATGCCCACGCGTTTGATTTCTCCGACTGGCTTTCCGCCAGTCGTTCGAGACCCTGAAGGGTCCTCAGACCCTGAACGGGAGGCGGATCCGCCTTCGGCGGAGAAGTCCGGCGAAATGAATCCGCCGCAAAAGATTTGCGAAGAAGAGGCGTTAAAGGAAGCAGAATTTCCGTCGGTGAAACTGCTTGTTGACGCGCCGAGCGTTTCCGGCGTTCCTTGGGCATTTGCCGTATTCTGCCATGTACCAAGACAACTTGAGGGATAAAAATCCGCGACCTCGGCCCGTGTGAAAAATTGCCGTATTCCCAAAAATGCGATGCCACTGACAAGGAGTACGGTGATTACTATAAAAACGGGGCGGCGTTTATAAAAAGTCGGCTTAAGATCGACGGTTTCACCGCGATTCCTGGCCCACGAGAGCCATCTTTTTGCGCCGCTTTCTTGCACTGCGCGAACATCCGAAAAACGCCCCTGATCAGATTTTTTATCCGAGGATCTCATTCCTTTTAGTTTATCACATCACTGACGAAATCCCGTTCCGACTGTGGAAGGGCATGAATATTTAACAAATATAGATCCTGGGGCATTATTTTCCAGTCAACGCCGATTTTTAACTCTTTAATATCCTAATTTCATACGTCCATCGACAAACCACACTTTTTTGATGAGCAGTTGCAGAAAGATTGAATAATGAACCATGATAATGTAAAATATAGAAGTATAAACTTGGTCCATATGAAAACCAGCTTAAAAAACAAGGCTATAGTTCTAAGGCTCAGGGGGCTTTCATACTCAGAAATCCTTAATAAGGTGCCAATCGCAAAATCCACCCTTTCGCTGTGGCTGCGAACGGTAAATCTATCGAAAAGGCAGAGGCAGAAAATTACTGCAAAAAGGATTGCTGCCGCCAAAAGGGGCGGTGAAATTCGTAGACAAAAACGTATTGCATTAACACGGCAAATCAATCAATCGGCGGCTAAGGAAGTAGGTAAAATAAACGATCGCGAATTGTGGCTCTTGGGCACCGCGCTTTATTGGGCGGAGGGTTCAAAAGAAAAAGAACGACGGCCTGGAACCGGAGTTCAATTTACAAATTCTGATCCGAGAATGGTAAATTTATTTTTAAAATGGCTTAAAAAGATATGTGGGCTTAATGACCGCGATATTTATTTCGACATTTTTATCCACGAGAACCACAGAGATCGCCTGGATAGCGTCATTAAATATTGGTCGAAGGCAACCAAATTTCCAAAAAAATATTTTCCGCACATTTACTTCAAGAAAAATCGGGTCAATACGAAAAGAACAAATGTTGGGGACAATTACTACGGAACAGTTAAAATTAGAGTGAGGAAGAGTACTAATCTGAATAGAAAGATTGCGGGGTGGATAGATGGCGTGGTAAGGTATTTTGGATAGATTGCGGGGTGGTGCAATGGTAACACGCCTGCCTTTGGAGCAGGAATTCCTGGTTCGAGTCCAGGCCCCGCAGCCGATTAGATTTTGCCGCGCGAAGCGCTCGCAAAATCAATCGTCCCGAGGCGCTCTGCGCCGAGGGACTACCTCGTGATAGGTTATCCCGCTCGAGGCGCATCAAAAAAAATTTAAATGACCAATGTAGAAATAATTAAAAAACTGCTGTTTGATTGGCAACAACTAACTGGGGCTATTATAGGAGCTTCGGCACCATTCGTTTTATGGTGGATCGTTGAAAAATACCAACAAAGAAAATTAAAAAGGGAGAATCTTGATTATTTGGAAAGGCTCATCGTCGATCAAATAAACATGATTATTGAGATAGAAAGAGTAATTCGTACTTTCATAGACAACCGCCTGGGGGAGCTTATAAAAAATATCAATGCTAATCCAGACAACGCCTATTCCGTTAATCGTTCTTTCTTTCCGTTATTTTCGGTAAGAGTAATGAGCGAAAATATTCACGGCATTAGCACGAGAAGTAATTACCTAGACAATAAACTTGCGCAGGCTTACGCAATGTCCAAAGATTTACCACATATCATTGACGATACTAGACAACAATTTACTAACACAATCGAGCTTAATGAAAAAATCGCTTTTATGAAAGTAAACCCTCCACAAGCTCAAAAGCAATCTTATCTAGAAAACATTAAAAACTTTCGGGTTAGTTTATCAGACGACATGATTGATAAAAACATTCCTATTTATTTAAAAACCTTGGTTCAAGCTCAGGTCGCCTTAAGTGAATTCCGAAAAATGGGATTTTTGTTGTGGCGAATAAAATTTGATCCAAAGTTCCGATTCTTCTGGAAACACGAAACTTTTAATAAAGCTAAAGAAGATAGTTACAACAAAATAGAAAGTTTTTTTGAACCAAGGGTGGATAAAATACTCAATGAAATATCAAAACGAATGAAAAATGGTTTAGAGAATAATGTACTCGAGACCCGTCAAGAAATAAAACGGAATTAACTTGAAATCGCCTTACGGGGCTTGACCCACCACGGTTCTAGCTCGAGGAGACCAGCCGAATAAAGATTATAATATTATTCAAACGGAAGAAAATATAGTTCATCGGGAATAGTTAAAATTTATATGGAAGAATTTAAAGACTCAACTATAGATAAGACGCAAAGAGCAGGAACCGGGCCTAAGGAAAAAATCAGCGTTTGGAATAAGTGGAGCCTTAGGCACACATCGGAATTACGCCTGGCAAAAGAGGCGAAACTTTTGGGACCAGAAGGAAAGGTATCGCGCAACGTCGTAGAGCACCTATTAGTGGTTAATGCTCTGGCAAATTTTATCGCTCGTGAAGCTAGTCGCGCTGGCTTATCTATAAATTCAGATGTCGTAGATAAAGCAAGCATACTTCATGATATTTCAAAGCGCTTAGATGAAGAAAAAGGGATTGGTTATCAACAAAAATCGAGTATCATGGCCGAGCTTTTAGAAAAAGCCGGTTATAACGATACAGTGATTGAAACAGCGCAATACACCGGAAGAGTCGATGGCATGTTTATGGAGGAGCCTATCTCGCAGCAAGAAGATATTGTCAAGAAGTCTCTTGAGGCTCTTATTGTTGCTTATAGTGATGCTCGAGTAAGGAATACGGATATCGTTTCTTTAGAACAGGCCCGTGATTTAAATAAGCAGAAAGTACCGAAAGACGCGACCATTTACGATAGATGGTATGCATTCTATAAACAAGTTGAGGAAAGAATTTTTTCTGATTTAAGGATTAAGCCAGGGGACGTAACCAACGAAGTTGTTTTCGATTACATATCTGAATGAAATTTTCATGAATCAAATATAGAACTGACTATTTATACTAACCCCCGACCGAGATGAGTTGGTTAATCCATAGAAACCGCCCTAAAAAACCTTTATACTAATTGAAAGGTTCTGGTACTAGACCGGAGAACACAGCCAACTCGTGATAGGTTATCCCGCTCGAGAAGCCTATTCACGAGAGCACTCCGTACCACCCACGTCATACCGGCTGCCTGCCCGCCGACTTGTCCGCCGAAACCTCGGTGAAGGCGGAAGCTTTAGCGAAGGCGGGAGCGCCGCCTGCCTGCCGACAGGCAGGGCAAATTCTTCAATTTTAATCGGACAAAAACTACACCACCCCCGGATCCTCGGGTTCGCCTTCGGGGGCTTGTCAGGGGTTAATCATAGCCTCAACCGAGCCGTCGTCTTTGCGCTCGAGCTTTACATTGACTGGGTACTCTTCCCCCGGCTTCGGCCGGATGAAAACCAGTTCGGGATCGTCGGATATGCCTTTAGGCGTCGTCAGATTGAGTGTGGCCTTAACGCCCTGCCCGGCATAGATCGTATCGCTAAGATGAAGCGTATCACCTGCCGAAAGAGCGCGAAGCTCGCTGCTCTTTTCATCCTTGATGGAGAGAGTGCCCGACGAGATGGAAACGACCCGCCCGACTACATTCTGACTATGCTGATTGCTCGTCACATTGGCAGGGGTTTTTACATTGATGGGGGTCTTGCCTGATCTCTCCATGAGCACCACGCCTAAAATCAGGGCTCCTCCCACCACCACAGCTGGGACCACATATGGTGCCTTCAAAAAAAATTGAATGTTTTTCATAATGATGTATAGCTTCTTTCGCTCTTAACCTTTTATTCCCATCACGCCGCCGTTGGTTTGAATCTCCAGTGGTTCACTGAGCTTCTGGCACTTAGCCCACGCAGCACCCTTGTCGAGTAAGATTTTCGCGCGGTTCGAAGCGTCTTCTTTTCCGGACGCGGAATTCTCGCCAGTGACGATAACAAACGAGTCTTTTTTGATGCCAATCATGCCGCCGATAGCGAACTCAAACGAGGTTTCGGTGATTTCGTCAGTGCGCAATTTGTCACCGATATGTAAATTCATATCATCACGTGCCGTACTCCACTTGCCGTCGCGAAAGATCTCAAGTTTGGTTGAAGGGGCGCGTCTTTCGGTAAAATGGCTTGGATTATCGGGCCTGACAGTCCTAATGCTAACAATCTTGGCAACTGATATAAGATCGTCCGGTGATGGAGTATACGGGCTCGGCTTCTTGGGCAAAGGCGGTTCTTTCGGCAATGTGACGGTAAAGGGCAGGTAATCGTGCCCCCCTTCATTGATCGTTAGATACGGTCCGGTATCGCTATTGGGCGGTTCATAGTACTTGAGTGCGCGGGGACACGTCTTGACTCCTGTCCAGTCCTTCAGGTCAGCACTTACACGAAACCGAACGGTGCGTTGAACGTATGTTTTTGTAACACCCGCATCGGGTACATTGGGGAATCTCACTACCGGCACACCGGATATTCTGTCGTCCACTGTTCCTAATTCGCCACCTTCGTAGGAAATAAACTTGCCTGGCACATTGAAATATAGGTTTGGGCCTACTCCACCGCACCAACCTTGCTGAAAAGTCAGGGTAATCGTGTCGCCGGGTACGACGGAGGCAGGCGATAGTTTGGGTTGAAAGTTGCAATTACTAATAATCGGTTCCGGACTTGGGCCCGAACAAGTAGGGGGCGTGCCGGCGAGGACACTTACGGGTTGAGACGCGAAAAGCCCTATGGCGCCAAAAATGCCGGCCATTAGGACAAAAATTTTCATGTGTATGTTTAAGTGTGTGCACATTTTTTTAACATCGTTTTGTCTTGCAAGAAAATTTCTTAACCAGATGCTAACACAATCGTATTCTTACTGTCTACATTACCTCCGGATCTCCGGGTTCGCCTTCGGGCTTTACATAGTCGGCCGGCACTTTGTCACGCGAGTCAATTTTTGATTTAGCTTTTGGTTCATCTTCGCCTTCGCCCTTAGCTGCCTTCATACAAGCTTCATGGGCCGCTTCTGCTTTGAAGAAGAGCCCGGCAGCAGTTAGATTTTGTTAGTGCCGAAGGCGCGTTACAAAATCAACTGTCCCGCCAACGGCGGGGCTACGAGTCAGCGCAATATTGTGGGATCTAGAGAGGGGGTCTTTTTAATTAATTAACCGAGTTTCTATTATGTTTGTCCCCCAACAAGCGAACTGCATCCATCTACCGGAACAAGAACATCACCATGTGCAAAATGCGCTGGCAAGCTGTTTACGCTCACGGTGATCTCAACAACCGGATTGGTATCAGAACTGGTAAAGTGGCAAATGGCCACCTTGTCGTTCGCTGCGGCGAACATAGGTGAAAGTAAAAGCGATCCGGTTCCCAAAGAAAGGGCGGCAAGCGAAATTAATTTCTTCATAATCCAAACTATGCTTTATATTTAGTTTAGCGCTTCGACCTTTTCATTAGATTATAACTCTTTTCAGTGCCTATTTAAACTGCTGCTCGAACATCGTCCAACCCATTAGAGGCCCCGAGCGAATCGGGGCCTCACTTTTAGACCCTCTTTTTGTTGTCAAAGTTTTTGTCAATAAAGTATTTGACAGTTTGTAGGAGTGCGTTAGGCTTCACGGTATAGTCGAAAAAAATAAAACTTAAACTCTCATGAAGATTTTCGAAAAATTAGGTTTTTCGGACAACGAAGAAAGGGTCTACGTGCACCTCTTGAAAAACGGGGGAGCTTCCATTCGCCAGATCGCCGGCGATACTGGCATCAACCGAGGCACAGTATACGAGGCACTCAAGGCCCTATCCGATCACGGCCTCGTGAGCCATTCGCAGAAGAAACAGCGCCAACAGTTCATCGCAGAAGATCCATCCATCTTAAAAACACTTTTCAAGGAGGAGCGACAGAAGTTGGTCAGCATGCGCAAGGAGTTGACGAAGTCGCTCCCCGATCTCCAAGTGCTTTACGAAATCAAACACGAGCAGCCGGTCATCAAAATTCACGAAGGGCACGCCGGTACAAAGTTGATTCTAGAAGACGTACTCAAAACGATGACCAGCGAAGCAGATAAATGCTACCGCGTTTATTCCGCCGCGAATATTCGTGAGTATCTGTATTACAACTTCGCGAGCTTCTCAGAACGACGGATCAAAACGGGCATTAAAGCAAAGGTGATCGCTATTGGCGCGGGTGGCGAGATTAGAGGGCTTGATGAGCGTCGTTGGATCACCGCGAAACGGGGCGCTCCCGCCTACATCATCGTCTACGGCAAGAAAATCGCGATCATTTCTCTAAGCCAAGGCAGGCCACATAGCGTCGTGATCGAGGACGCGGGCCTCGCTGAAACGCAAAAACTGGTTTTTGACTCACTTTGGGAAAAACTGGCTGCAGAAACGAGATAGCGACCACGCCGAGATTCGAACCAACTATGACAAAAGATAAACAAGCTCTTTCCGGGCGAGATTCCCGCCGCGGCAGCCGCCAATACTTTTACTTGTGGTGAACGCAGTTGAACCATCCCAAGACCGAGCGGCTTTGATTTTTTCCATATTCTCCAAAACGCCGCTAGAGCGATCGAACGTGGTACCCGCTTTGGAAATCGAATCGCGGATAAATCAAGGCGGCGATTAATTTTCTCGCCTCTTCAAGCGCAAGAACACTACCGGCAACTGCGACAACATATACCCAGTCAGTCAAATTCAGTGGCACAGTATGTAAGAGTTTCTGCATTGTTGGATGATATACCGCAAGTAATTGAAGACCAATGATGATCATGGTCGATCCGATAAGAAATGGGTTCTTTAATGGATTGATTCGGAAAACGGACCGTTCCTCGCTCTTGCAGTTCCATGCGTTGAACCACTGGAATACTGCAAGGGTGGTGAGCGAAACGGTAAGCGCCTTTTCGATACCGCTCTCGAGATACTGAGAAAAGATAAACAAGCTTCCGGCGGCAATGATAATTCCCATAAAAAACATCCGCCCGATCGACAACGGATCAAGAATATAAGGGGCGGGCTTGCGAAATTGCGCATTCAGTAATCCTTTCTCCTTCGGCTCCATGGCAAGAGAAACATCGAGGAAGCCGTCGGTCACAAAATTGAGCCAGATGATTTGCACGGGAAGTACGGGGAGTGGAAGGCCGAGGAATATCGCACCGCCAATTGTGAGCACTTCCCCGACGCTTGTCGAGAAAAGATACAGGATTACCTTTTTGATCGTTTTATAGATACTCCGCCCTTCCTCGACGGCGGAAATGATGTTGCCGAAATCGTCGTCAAGCAGCACAAGGTCAGCTGCTTCCTTGGCCACCTCGGTGCCGATTTTCCCCATGGCCACACCGAGATCTGCGGCTACTAAAGATGGCGCATCATTTACTCCGTCGCCAGTCATGGCAACCACCTCGCCCCGCTTCTTGAATATTTCGATGATCTTCAATTTTTGCTCGGGAGTGACCCGCGCGAAAACATTGCACGTCGCAAATCGTCTCATGAGTTCCTCGTCGGAAAAATGTTCAACCTCCTCTCCAGTGATGACTGCGCCTTTCGAATCAAGAATGTCAGCCTCTTTGGCAATGGCGGCTGCCGTGACCTTATGGTCCCCCGTGATCATAACGACCCTGATTCCCGCCGCATGAGCACGGTCAATGGCAGGTTTCGCTTCTTCCCGCAGCTCGTCCCGCATAGCGAAAAATCCCACGAAGGTAACTTCGGGGAGATGATTATCGGGCAGTATCTTTTCCGAGTCTGGATTAATACCGAAAGCCAAGACACGATAACCATTCTTCGAAAGTACCAAAAAGGTGGCAATAAGGCCTTCACGCTCTTTTGCCGAGAGCTCTTCCGATCTGCCGTGCCATACGCGCTTCGAAAGTTCGATGATGCGCTCGGGGGCGCCTACGATCGTAAGAAAATGTTTTCCACCGAGCGTATGAATCTCGACATGGTATTTGGTAAGATATTCAAACGGCAACTCGAACGTCTGCTCCGCTTCCGGTTCGAACTGCGGAAAGCCGATTTTCTTTGCAAATACGCTGAGCGCCGCCTCAGTGGGATCTCCAGCAACTTTCCATATTTTTTCTTTTTCTAGATACATCACCTCCGCATCGGACGAAAAGTGGGCAATGCGTCCGGCAAGAACGAGATCGGGATGGTTTAGGGGGTCAATCTCTCTGCCATCGAGCGACATGGCTCCTGTTGGCTCGTAGCCCGTGCCGGAAACCTCATAGATACTGCCATTAACGAATACCTTTTTAAGCACCATTTCGTTCTTGGTGAGCGTCCCAGTTTTATCAACCGCAATGATTTTCGCCTGACCAAGCCCTTCGACCGCCTGAAGCTTTTTAACGAGCACGTGCTGTTTGGACATGCGCCACACGCCGGAAGCAAGAACCAAAGTTATGACAATCGGCAAACCTTCGGGAATGATCGAGACCGATAGCGAAACGACGGTAGCAAACATCTCACGGAACCCTTCACCACGAAGAAGGCCGGAAATGAAAATTATTACGGCGATCGCGCCAACCGTCGCAATAATGGCCCTCGAAAGATATGCGATGTTTTTCTTGAGCGGCAGGTCGGCATCGATGACGGCAATGGATTGGGAGATGGCTCCTATGCGCGTTTTTGATCCCGTTGCCACGACGACCGCCCGGCCGGTACCGCCTACGACATGCGTTCCTTTATAGACCATGCACTTCTCGCCATCCGCATCCGATAACTTGCTGACCGGAAGTGATTCCCCAGTTAGCACGGCTTCATCGACGCGCAACGACCGGTCGGCAATAAGGCGCGAATCGGCCGGAACTTTTTCGCCCTCGCGGAGTACAATCACGTCTCCCGGGATAAGCTCTTTATCCGCCACAATAACCTCTCGGTCGTCCCGCAGAACCGCAGCGGTTCCTTGGACGCACACGCGAAGCGCACGGAGGGTGTTTTGCGCTTTTCCCTCCTGGATCGTGCCGACCACCGCATTGAAAAAAAGCACAAAGAATATGATGAGTCCGTCGGCAACCTCCCCCATTGCGAGCACGATGATCGCCGCGATCAAAAGCACATAAATGAGCGGGCTCAAAAACTGTGAAAGAAAAATGGCGGCGATGCCGGGTGGTTTCGCTTCCGGCAGCGTGTTTGGTCCGAACTCAATAATCCGCTTTTGCGCCTCCTTTTGCGTAAGTCCGGATTTTTGGGATTTTGTCTCTAAGAATATCTCGGCTAATGATAGTTGCGGCATTTATCTCATTGTAACCTGATTTATGGAATTTTCTTAGACGTATCCTTCGCCACTTTGGTTTTAGAGAGGAATGATTTTCTATTCACTTTGGATAGATCTCACTGAGATTCGAACCAGGATATCGAGAAAGAGCAATCAAACTCTTTCCGAGCGAGATTCCCGCCGCGGCAGCAGTAAGATTCACTGGCCAACGCGACACCAGAAACATAGATTTTTCAGGGATTTAATGATAAATTGATTGCGTCATGATTGTGACTGCCTTGGTCTTTATCTCTGTCGTGGCGCTGAATATTATTCCGATTTTCGCCCCGCCAACTTGGCTGGTTTTGTCTGCCATAGCCGTTTATTACAAGATAAACAATATTTTTCTGCTGGCACTTACGGGGGCCTTAGCCGCAACTACTGGTAGGCTAATTCTTGCCAAATTATCTAACAAAATAATAAGGGGAAAATTTCTCGGTGAAAGTTCGAAAAAGAATGTCGACGACCTAAAAAAACATCTGGAGAAAAGACGAAGTTTAACTTTCAGCATTTTTCTCTTTTATGCTTTCAGTCCCCTGCCCTCCAATCAGCTTTTTATTGCCTATGGCCTGACTAACTTACCATTAAAATCCATCGCCCTGCCTTTCTTTTTGGGCAGGCTTACCAGCTATTCAATTTTATCCCTTACTGCATCCGAAGTGGCTAGAAAACTTGCCTTTCAATCCATACTGGCCGGCTCCTTTTTTGGATTCTATTTCATCGTCTCCCAGATCGTGACCATCTTTATGATCTATCTTTTCTCCAGAATAGATTGGCACGCTCTTTTTACAGAGAAAAAGTTGAGGTTGATTAAGCAGTAAAATCCCGCACCTAGACCAAATTATCCAGCAGAATGCTTTCTGAACAGATCAAAAGAACATTCTCGATCGCGGGTTGGTATAGGCGGTTCGAGCGGCCCCTTTCATCCATCTCGCTATCTTATAGAGTGAGCGTCACGAAACGAGTCGGGAATATAACTTGAAAATTCCAACGACTTGAGCTAGGATGGGCACAGGTTTCAGTCTGCCACCCCTAAAGCTCCTTTCAAAGAGGAGCGGGAAGGACCTATGTTGAAAAAATCACGTTTACTGTCGCTCTTGGTTTTTGGTCTCGTGAGCCTCTCTCTCGTTCTCTTTCTCTTCGCTTCTGAAACAGGCAAAGCGAAAATACCCGATTTCCCAAAGAAGAAGAGGGGTCAGCGCGTGTACGATTCCGCCTCCCGGCACCTGCTAGATGGGATCACGGCGAGCATTGAGCGAGATCTGAAATTTCTTGAGGAAAAAAACCTTGTCCAGGCGGTCGTTCTCATCATCGATCCCACGGCGACGGGCGGCATCAGCCCCGAGGAATACTGCCAGAGAGTTACTGAAAGGTGGCGGATAGGAGAGAAAGTCCCCAATAAAAAAGGCGCCGTCCTCCTTGTCTTCCCTGACAAAGGATGGCTGTTCTGTACGACGGACAGTCTTTCCTGGGTGTTTGGAGATTCGCAAATGGGCGAGCTTATCCTAAAGGTCAACGAACGACTGCAGTCCGGCGACGTGAACGGTGGAGTGATGGAATGGGTGCAGAGAATAATTTCCATCCTCAAGTCCGAGAGGGTGCCACTGGACAGGATCCGCGCTTGCCTAAGCCCCGGGAGTAACCCCATACTCCCGGTTTTTTTGTTGGCCTAAAAAATCGTGATATCATTTCTCCATGCCTCAGCTTGAAACCAGCCAAGAAATGACTTGTCCGTTTTGCCACTCCTCAACTCCGACGGATGCTTATTTTTGCCCCAATTGCGGCAAGCCGCTCAAAGAAAAACCGCCCGAGACGACGATAGTCCGCGAGATCATCGCCTACTCCGTAAGTTTGCTCTTGCCGCCCTTCGGATTTTGGTACGTGTGGAAATATTGGAGACAACCGGATGAGAAATCGAAACGAATCGCCGTCGCTGCGGCGGTGCTCACGATTGTTTCCATTTTTGTCACAATCTGGGCCACTCGATACTTTATTAATTCCCTGAACCAATCGTTGGGTGGGTTAGGAGTTTATTAGGCCATTCTGGATCCCCGCTTTCGCGAGGATGACTTTCACAAACGCCAATTATCGAGTGGGTCGTGGATCCCCGCTTTCGCGAGGATGACTTTCACAAACGCCAATTATCGAGTGGGTCGTGGATCCCCGCTTTCGCGAGGATGACTTTCACAAACGCCAATTATCGAGTGGCGTTTGTGAAAGTCATTTTCACTATTTCTGCTTTTGTTCCTATACGAAGCGGCGGTCCCCACGTGCCCACGCCGCTTGACGTGTATACCTGCGTATTGCCTTTTGCCTTGAGGCCGTAGCCGTATCCCTTGAATATCCACGAGGTGAGAAGCATGAGAGGAAATACTTGCCCATAGTGCGTGTGGCCCGAAAGTTGGAGCGAGACGCCCGCCTCTTTCGCGACTTTGATGAAATTCGGAACGTGGCGCAAAAGAATGCTCGGCTTCCGCGGATCTATTTTTATTCCCGCCATCACCTCCCGATATGGTTTCTTGAGTTCCGTGTCGCGGTAGTCCACGCCTACTAACTGCAGGCCATCAATCATAACCATCTGATTCATGAGCACGTGAACACCGGCGCCTTTGAGCGCCCGGATATATTCCTCGACGTTTCGGAATTCATCGTGATTCCCGGTCACATAATAGACTCCGAGGGGCGGTCTGAGGCGCGAGAACGGCTCTGTTACTTTTGCGACGTCCGTCGCCACGCCGTCATATACATCACCCCCGATAAGAACGATGTCGGGATGTAAATTCCGTATTATCGCGACGACGTGTTGCGCGAACTTCGCGCCGCGTATCTGTCCCAAATGTGTATCGCTTACAAAGACAGCGGATCTCTTTTTCCAGGCCCCGGGGAGGTGCGGTAACGCGATCGTGAGCGTGGTCACGCGAACTTTCTTCGCGTTTTCGATTCCATAAACTGAAACGATAAACGCCAGGGCGAAAAGCGTGATCACGAGAACCCGTGCGTCGAACGGCGGAATAAAATCGAACCCTACCCATGCAAAAAAACTCGCGATGAAAAAATAAAAGAAAAAACCCATCCAAACCATGGCAAAGCGATAAAGGGCGCTCACGAAGACGTTCACGTATCTCCAGACGAGCAGCGAGGAAACCATAAGGCTGAACGAGAGGAACAAAAAAACGGCCCGTAATATCAGGATGGCGGTTGGGCTTTCGATATTCAAAAGCACAATGATCGTCTGGTAAACGAACCAGTGGAGATAGAGCAGTATGGCCTGGAGAATCAATAAAAACAGCGTAAATTGAGGAATTCTGCGGTACATGATGTTGGCTCGTTGGCTCTTCAGCTCGTTAAGAGAACTGCCGTCCAGCTTAATGAACGATTGAGTAAATCTTAACATATCATTCCTGAATCTTCTATACTGATAAGAATGGCGTTACGCATTTCATTTTCGGCAAAATTCTTGATTTTTCTTGCTGTCGCAGGCGTTGTTTTCCTTATATTGCCCGTCAAGGGTTTTGCTCACGAAAACTACGTGCTCACGAAAGACCAGATTGACGTCGGCATGCGGGACTGGAGCATCAATGTGTGGAGTGCGCTCAAAAATCCGGAAAATTTGAAAATCGGACTTTGGGTCGCGCTCGGATCGCTCCTGGTCTTCATTCTCTATTTCATTTTCTCCTATTCGAAGATCGGTCTTGCCTTCGACAAGAAAATGCAGGGGTTCGAACCCGCTGGGCACGTGGTGCTCCGGGTCGTGCTCGGCATTTCATTCATCGCCTCGGCGTACTTCAACTCGTTTCTCGGACCGGAGATTCCTCTTTCCTCAATCCCGCTCGGATCTACATTGCGCTATGCCCTTTTCATACTCGGCGTACTTCTCGCGCTGGGCATCTTCACTGAAATCGTAGGGGCACTGGGTCTCGTTATTTTACTCATGGCCGCATTCGTCTATAAAGACTACATGCTCACCTACTTCAATTATTTCGGCGAATTTATCGCGTTCATTTTTTTCGGCTCACGAATATTCTCGGTGGACAAATTCATTTCCGGAGCAAAACTGCTCGCTCTAAAATATCGGGATTGGGAGATAGCTCTCGTCCGCGTGGCCTACGGCATTTCCGTGATGTACCCCGCGATCGTGATCAAGATCCTCCACCCCGTGATCATAGTGGAAATCGTCAAACAGTATCGCTTGACGGACATTCGTTGGCTTTTCCCTCAAGATCCCCTTTTGATTTCTTTGGGCGCCGGCCTCACGCAGATTGCGGTGGGGATTTTTATCATACTCGGTTTTGAAACTCGATTAAACTCATTCGTCACGTTCATACTTTACGTAATGTCGATCCTCTACTTTAAAGAAGCCGTCTGGCCTCACTATATTCTCCTCGCCTTGGCGCTCTACTTGGTGTTGAACAACGGCGGGAAATTCACCCTCGACGAGTGGCTTAAGAAAAAACTGGGAAAGGCAGCGTGACACGGCTTTTTCTAATTGACGCAACTTAAAATCCTGTTACAATTAATGTAGACTCCCGGACGTTTCCATGCTCCGCATCGCGCGGGGTTAAAGAGAGTTTTAGAAAGAAATCATGTTGCAAATATCGCTACGCGCGGAACAAATTTTCCAGATAGCGGGTTTTCCGGTCACGAACGCCGTCCTGCTTTCACTTTTGGCGCTCCTTATGCTTGCGGGGCTCGCAATCACGCTGCACCGGCGGCTCGCCCTTGTCCCCCAAGGCATGCAAAACGTCGCGGAGATCGCGATCGAGGGCACGCTCGGACTCATGGATTCAGCATTGGGAAACCGGAAGGCTTCCGAGCGCTACCTCCCCCTCGTTTTCACTGTATTTCTCTTTATTCTCTGCTCCAATTGGCTGGGGCTCCTCCCGGGCGTGGGGTCGGTCATACTCACTCGCAGCGGCGAATCACTGCCGCTTTTGCGGTCACCCGCGAGCGATCTCAACTTCACTTTGGCGCTCGCACTCATCGTCGTGACCTTTGTGAACGTCTTGGGTGTGGCGGCCGTGGGCCTCCGATCGCGCCTCACGGTCTTCTTTAATCTCAAAGGACCCATCGAATTCTTCATCGGCATACTTGAACTTATCTCAGAATTTGCTAAAATTATTTCGTTCTCTTTCCGTCTTTTCGGGAACGTGTTCGCGGGAGAGGTGCTTCTGGCCATCATGGCATACCTTGTCCCCTACCTCGTACCCCTGCCATTTATGTTCCTCGAGATATTCGTCGGGTTCATCCAGGCGTTTATTTTCGGGATGCTGACTCTCGTATTCATAGCAATGGCCACGACAGAACACAGCGCGGAACACTGATAAAACAAAGACGAAGACAAAAACTGGATACAAGCTATGACACGGATAAAAGAATATAAAGGTCGTAAAAGAGTTGGTTATTTGTTATGGGGTTTGTTTAAGAACTTGTCTTAAGAACTTGTCTTAAGAGCCTGTTATAGAAATTAGTTATAAACTAAAACATATGGATATCGGTTCAATTCGTTTACTCGCCACCTTCGGCGCTATCGGCATGGGCACCGTTTTGCCGGCACTCGCGATCGGCATGATCGGCGCAAAGGCAGTGGAGGCCATCGGAAGAAACCCGGAGGCGGCTTCAAAAGTGCAGGCTATGGCGATTCTCGCAATCGCGTTCGCCGAGGCGATCGCGATCTACGCCTTGGTCATCGCGCTGATCATTAAGTTTGTTCCGTAGGCCTACTAATGTACTAAAAATTACTAATGTACTAATTTAGTATATTTGTATAAATTAGTACATTGTAGGATCTTTAGTATGCAGCAGCTTTTTTCTCAACTGGGAATAGATTGGCACCTGCTCGCGAGCCAAGCGGTCAATTTTTTTCTGCTGCTCATCGTACTCCGGGTGTTCGTCTATAAGCCGCTCCTCACGCTGCTGCACGACAGGAAACAGAAAATCGAGGACGGCCTCGTAAAAGCCGAGGAGGCCGACACCCGCCTGCGCGAAGTGGACATGATAGGAAAAGGAAAAATAAAGGCCGCGGAAGAGGAGGTGTTCGCGCTTATGAAGAAAAAGGAAGGCGAGATAAAAGCACTTGAATCAAAAATGCTTGCTGAAGCAAAGCGGAAGGAGGCTGAAGCGCTCACAAACACTGAAGTTCTTCTTCGCGCCAAGGAAGAAGAATCCCGCCAAATCGCGGAAAAAGAAGCGGCAGCGCTCGTGAAACGCGCGATCGCAAGAACGGTCGAACTGGCTCCCGAAAAAATCGATGACGCCCTGATCGCAAAGGCGGTAAAAGAAGCAATCGGTAATTAGCAATTGGCAATTGCGAATTACCATTTACTAATTACTATTTATTCATGAAATATCCCACGCACATTTACGCTAAGGCGCTTGCCGAGGTGGTCACCGATCCTAAGAAAAAAAACGAGGGTGAAATTATAAGAAATTTCCTGGCGCTCATCGGGAAAAACGGGGATGAAGCGCATCTCCCTAAAATCATCGAAGAAGCGTCTCGTTTAGCGCGCGAGAAAAGCGGCACCCGAAAAGTGACAATCGCGTCGGCGCGGCCGCTCAAGGAATCCCAAAAGGAATATCTGCGGCATTTTAAGGAGAAAAACGATTTGATCGAGGAAAGAATCGTACCGGATCTAATCGCCGGGATAAAAGTTACCGTTAACGACGAACTGCAATTCGATGGAACGCTCAAGGCAAAGTTGGATAGAATGTTTAATTTCTAATTGATCTAATTTCTAAAAAATGACCAACCGCAATAGAATGTCCAATTTTGAGCAATTGGGACTTGGGAAATTTTTTAGGTCAATTAGAGCAATTAGGTCAATTAGAAATTAGAATCCATGTCTTACGAAATCATAGAAAAATCGACAAAATCCCATATAATATAAATAATCTTTTTGATTTTGTCGTCCCGGCGAAAGCCGGGATCCCAAAGAAATGAGCTACGAAATAATTGAGAAGCTTAAACGTGAAATCGAGGGCTACAAAGAAAAACCCGAATGGGCCGAGGTTGGGCGCGTCCTTGAGGTCGGCGACGGCATCGTAAAGATTCTGGGATTGCGGAACGCCGTGAGCCAGGAAATTTTAATTATCGAAACTGCGAAAGGCGTGCGAACCGCGCTTGCTTTGAACCTTGAAGAAGAATCCATTGGCGCTTTAGTGCTCGATGATTATTTGGCGATCGGGGTTGGAAACGTGGTGAAACGCACCGGCGAAGTGCTCTCTATTGAGGTTGGCGAAGAGCTTATCGGCCGCGTGATTGATCCTTTAGGCAAAGCGCAAGACGGTCTGGGCGATGTTTTTTCCGCCAGAGGCGGATCCGCCTCTGGCGGAAAAAATGGGCCGCAGCGGAATCCTCTTGAAGCTCGCGCGCCTTCGGTTCTTGAGCGCGAATCCGTGAATACTCCCCTTCACACGGGAATCAAAGCGATCGACTCAATGATCCCGATCGGCCGCGGCCAGAGGGAGCTTATCATCGGCGACCGGCAAACGGGAAAGACGGCTGTCGCTTTAGACACAATCTTAAACCAACTCAACGACAAAAGACACAAAAAACCTATTTGTATTTACGTTGCCATCGGGCAAAAAGAATCCAAGATCGTAAAGATCGCGGAGATTTTAAAAAAATTTGATGCGCTTCGATATAGCATCATCATGTCCGCGTCGGCTTCGTCTCCGGCTGCTTTGTGGTACCTTGCGCCATACGCCGGCGCTGCCATTGGCGAATATTTTCGCGACAAGGGAGAGGATGCCCTCGTTATTTACGATGATCTCTCGAAGCACGCGTGGGCGTACCGGCAAATCTCGCTTTTACTCCGGCGCCCGCCGGGCCGCGAGGCATATCCGGGCGACATTTTCTATCTTCATTCCCGGCTCCTGGAACGCGCGGCGAAACTTTCCAAAGAAAAAGGCGGCGGATCCCTCACCGCGCTTCCGATCGTAGAGACCCAGCTCGGCGACGTGACAGCGTATATTCCCACCAATATCATTTCGATCACTGACGGGCAGATCTATCTCGAATCCGACCTTTTCTATCAAGGCTTGCGCCCGGCGCTCAACGTGGGTATTTCTGTTTCTCGCGTAGGATCCGCGGCGCAAACAAAAGCAATGAAAAAAGTGGCCGGCCGCCTGCGCCTTGAGCACGCCCAGTTCCGCGAGCTTCAGGCGTTCGTCCAGTTCGCAACGGACGTTGATGAAGCGACGAAGAAAAAGATCCTCCGGGGGCAAAAAATCAACGAGGTTTTGAAACAGGACGATTTGGCTCCGATACCATTTGAAAAACAGGTGTGTGTGTTCTACGCGGTCTTGAACAACTATTTTGAATCCGTGACGATCGAAGACGTTAAGAAAACGGAAGCTGGTTTGCTTGAATATCTGGAGAAATTCCATGACGAGGACATTCTGAAGCATATTCGTGAGACAGGAGAGCTCACTGAAGCGGTCGAGCAAAAATTAAAAGCGGCAGTGGCAAGATTTTTAGGCAAATAATCGCTAATCAATCGCGAATATAGATCTCGAATGATCGCGAATTATATTCGAGAGTATTCGAGAAAATAATTCGAGAGAGATTAGAGGAAATATTTTATGGAATCAGGACAAAACCTCAAGCGGCGCATGAAAAGCGTCCAGAATATCGGGACCATTACGAAAGCGATGGAACTCGTTGCGGCGACAAAGATGCGGCGCAGCCAGGAACTCGCGCTCACCTCGCGGCCGTATTCGTACACCGCGATAGAGCTTTTGGGAATTCTCTCGAATCTGAAGGACATACGGCTCCCCGAGATACTTCAAGGACGCCCGGTCGAGAAAACGACTTTCCTCCTGGTCACCTCGGACAAGGGCCTTGCAGGCTCTTTCAATAGCGCCGTCATACGAAAATTCGAGAGTTTCGTAACTTCGGAGCACATCGACGTTTATGATCCGAAATATTCCTTTGTCGCGGTCGGCCAAAAGGCAAAAGCGTATCTTGAACGGAGAAAATTGCCGTTGCTCAAGACATTCATCCGCGTCGGCGACTTTACGAAGATCGAAGAAGTTAATCCTATATCGGATTTCTTGATCTCCGGATACCTGAATCATGATTTCGACCGCGTTACGGCGTTTTTCACCCTCTTCGTAACGGCGCTCGCGCAGGACGTCGTCACGCGCGATTTCCTTCCTATAGGCTACGAAGCCATAAAGCAATCGATGGAGGAGACCATTCCCCGAGCCGGAAAATATTCGCAATATGCAAAGTCCGAGTCCTTCTTTGAAGAGAAGAACAAGGAATATCTGATAGAACCGTCGGCAAAAGAAGTGCTTGAGATGCTCGCGCCTCAACTTTTAAAAATACGGATATACCACGCGGTCCTTGAGGCGAACGCCTCAGAGCACTCGGCGCGCCGCTTGGCGATGAAAAATGCCTCGGACAACGCCTCCGAACTTTCCGAGGAACTCACGATGGTCTATAATAAATCGCGCCAAGCGGCGATCACGAGAGAACTTACAGAAATAACCGCTGGCGCAGAGGCGCTGCGTTGAGACCTACTAATGTACTAATTAATACCAATATACTGATTAGTACATTAGTAAAAATCGGTAAATTAGTAGGAGTATAAAACATGAAAACAGGCAGAGTTACGCAAATCATCGGGTCGGTCGTGGACGTGGATTTCGGCGAATCGACGGTACTCCCCGCCATCTATAACGCCTTGAAGATCAAGCTGGGCGACCACGAAATCGTCGCCGAAGTCGTGAAGCACCTTGAGCCGGGCAAGGTCCGAGCGATTTCACTCTCCCCCACCGATGGCTTGAATCGCGGCGCGGAAGTGCACGATGAGGGGAAAATGATCGAGGTGCCTGTAGGCGAAGAAACGCTTGGGAATATTTTCGACGTTGTGGGGCGACCACTCACGCAGCCAAAGAAACCGTTCAAGAGATATTCCCCCATCCATCGCGAAGCGCCGAAATTCACGGAACAATCCACAAAGACGGAGGTCTTCGAAACGGGCATTAAAGTCATCGATCTTATTTGTCCCTTCATTAAAGGAGGCAAAGTCGGACTTTTCGGCGGCGCCGGAGTCGGAAAAACAGTGTTGCTTCAGGAACTCATCAGGAACGTCGCCGAGGTCGGCGGCGGAGTCTCTGTGTTTGCGGGCGTCGGCGAACGAACGCGCGAAGGAAATGACCTATATCACGAAATGAAGCAGTCGGGCGTTATTGATAAAACTGCGCTCGTCTTCGGCCAAATGAACGAGGTTCCGGGCGCACGCGCGCGGGTGGCTCTGTCCGCTCTCACGATGGCGGAATATTTCCGTGACGAAGAAGGAAAGAATATTCTTCTCTTCATCGACAACATCTTCCGCTACTCGCAAGCAGGTTCGGAAGTTTCAACGCTCTTGGGCCGCATGCCTTCCGCGGTGGGATATCAGCCCACGTTGGCTTCGGAAATGGCAGAACTCCAGGAACGCATCACGTCCACCAAAAAGGGCTCCATTACTTCCGTACAGGCGATCTATGTTCCTGCCGACGACATCACCGATCCCGCGCCCGCGACGACCTTCAGCCACTTGGATTCGACGATCGTGCTTTCCCGCGCTTTGACCGAGATCGGCATCTATCCCGCCGTTGACCCATTGGCCTCGAACTCGAGCGCCTTGGATCCGAAGGTCGTCGGCCGCGATCACTACGACGTCGCTCGTGAAGTACAAAAAACATTACAACGGTACAAAGAACTACAAGACATCATCGCCATTCTTGGCATTGAAGAACTTTCGGAAACCGACCGCAAGACAGTCGACCGCGCGCGCAAAATCCAGCGCTTTCTCTCGCAGCCATTCTTTGTCGCGGAGGCGTTTACCGGCCGCGCCGGAAAATACGTTTCACTCGGCGACACCATCAAAAGTTTCAAGGAGATTCTCGAGGGAAAACACGACGATAAGCCGGAGGAAAACTTTTACTTAAAGGGCGGGATTGAAGACATAGCCATTAGCCAATAGCCACACTCGCTTCGCCCCTGCGTAGGCAGGGGCCCACGTGGATCCCCGCTTTCGCGGGGACGAAGAAAATCAAATTTCTAAAACCCAACACCTAAAAGCTGAAACCTATTTTCATGAAACTCGGCGTCTATTCATTGCAAAAAGTTTTATTCCAAGGCGAGGCGAGCTCGGTCAACTGCAAAACAGCGAGCGGCGAGATTACGATTTTAGACCACCACCGGCCGCTCATCTCAATTTTAAAAAAAGGCGTCATAAAAATACTTGACCGAAACAAAAAAGAGGCGTATATTCCCGTAGGTTCCGGATTTTTGGAAGTAAGAAGCGGTAATGAAGCAAAATTCCTAATCGAGGAGGAAGCGCCCCCGCATGACAAGTATCGCAACGACGTTGATGGTTGAAATGCCTAAACCGAAAAAAACCAGGGTATTGGATTTTCCGATCGACCCAGCCCATGTGAAAGCCGTCGATGCCGCTATCCTGATTTGCATCGAACCTCGGTACTGGAACAAGGTCGGAAACAATCCATGCTCAACCCTGCAAGCTTTTGTGGATATGAAGAGATGGAAATTCGTCCCTCTCTCCATCGCCGGTGGCGTGAAAACGCTGGTTTCCGATGATCCCGCAGATGCATTGCAGCGCGAAGCCCAGTTTGCAAGAATTGCCCAAGAAATCGAACTGCATCGTCCCCGTATCCTTTCGCTCACCGTTCACCGTGATTGCGGAGCATACGGGTATTCAAAAGCATTCGGCAATGATCCCGATAGGGAGGAAGCTCGTCTCGATGCCGACCTCTGGAGGGCGAAAAATGTCGTTGAAGACAAGTTCGGATCACAAGTTCGGGTAGAACTCTACGCGTTCGACGAGAATGGGGTTGTAGCGGTCGAATTCTGAAACCCGTTTCCGCCTGCATAAATGGCCGGGAGAAATCCTGGCCTTTTTTATATTTTACCAAGGCATTTGTTATAATAAAGGCACAAATGAAATTAAGCCTTTCCCGAATTTTTACGCGGGAGGAGCCCATTGCAGGGCTTGAAATAAGCGAGTCATATCTCCGGCTCACGCTCCTCGAGGAAAACGAAAAAACATCCGAAATAAAGGCGGCTTTTTTTGTGGAAGAGCCTCTCGCGGACGGTGTCATCAAGGATGGCGCCGTGGCAGACCCCGCGAAGCTCGTCGCGGCGCTCCAAAATATGATCAAGAAGACTCCTGTCAAGGTCCGCTACGCGATCGTTTCCATTCCGGGAAACAAGGTATATTCCAGGATTTTTTCATTTCCCAAGACCATCCAGGGACAGAAACTCGAGGAATCAATGAAGCTCACTGTCGGTTTCCAATTACCGGTCAAGCCCGAGGATGTCTATCTTGACTGGGAAAAGCTGGAATCGAAGAGCGAACAAAGCGAGATCTTTCTAGCCGCCATCCCCAAGCCCGTCGCGAACGCCTACATTGACGCGTTGACTTCAGCGGGGCTGAACCCTGTCGCGATCGAATTCCATCCCTTGAGCTTCGCCCGGGTCATTGCCGCGCCGGAGAACGGCGCCGTGCTCGTCACGGCTCCCGACACGACAAGCGCAGCTATCTATGCCATCAAAGATAAAATGCTCCGTTTTGCCCGCGTCCTGCCTTACGATTTTTCCGCCAGAGAAAAACTGGGTGACGAAGCGAGAAAAGTGAAAGATTTTTATGAGGCGGAATACGGCCAGATTGCGAAGGAGATCTCTCTTCGGGAAGCGGAAGCAAGCGACGCGAGGATCTTTCCCGAGACGCAAAAGGAAAATGGGAAATGGCTTGTGAGCGTGGGCGCCTCCGCGCGAGGGGCGCTGCCCCGAGGCCATGATGATCTCGTGAGCCTCATGCCCGTAGGCACGGAGGAAGCCTACGAATACCATAAAGCGATCATTTTCTCCGAGTTCATTTCTAACCTCGCTATCGGCATCTCCGTATTTTTTGCGGCCGCTTTTGGCATCGTCTGGATCCTCATGGTTTCAATCCGGCAGCGGACATTTCAGCAACTTGAAAACTCGAGCTCTCTGCCCATCCCCTCCGATGCCGCCGCTCTCGAAGAAAAAGCGAAGAACGTTAACGACCTCGTCGGCGCCTCGAAAGAAGCGCTCGCGAACGCTTATGCGTGGAGCGCGGCGCTCGAAGAGATAAAGGGGCTCGCGGGCGCGGGCATCACCGTTCGAAACGTATCCATGCCTGACTTCGCTGGCGCGATAACCGTGAGCGGCACCGCGAGCAACCGCGACAATCTCGATGCGTTCAAAAAATCATTCGGGGATTCGTCGTTCGTGGCCGGCGTCAAATTCACCCCGACCAACCTGAACCAAACAGCGAACGTTCCTTTTTCCGTCTCGTTCAGCCTCAAAGATCCAACGATGTTCGCCGAAATTACACGACAATAATCCGGAGCAAATCCCATGTTCACAAAAAAAGCATCATTCCGCGTAATTTTGGGAAATCTGGCTTGGGCCATTTTGGCCGCGGGCGTCGCAATCGCTCTCGTTTACGCGGCGAGCGCGCAGATCTCCGCCACGACGAAATCGCTCACAGAAAAAAAGAGGGCGGCGTTCATCCTTCAAAAGCAGAGCGAAAGACTCGCGGCGTTGCGGAATGACCTCGCCACGATAGGCGGAAACGACGCCAAGCTCGCCTCTGCGTTCCCGCCGGACGACAATATTTCCGCCTTCCTCGCAGCGCTTCAGAGCCTTGCGTCCCAAAACAGCGTGCAGCAATCCGTGCAGGCGGGAACGCCTTCCGTGACGTCGATCACCCGGGACAGCATCACCTTGTCGAGGATCGACTACGTGACCACGCTGAACGGAACAGTCGTCACTCTCGTCAACTATCTCAAAGGATTCGAGGCATTGCCGTATTTTTCCGCAGTTAGGTCCCTCACGATCAACGCCCCTTCGGGATGGGAGGGCAATTCCACGATCACGATCAGCGCCTCACTGTACGCAAAACAATCAAATCTGTGATTCAGGATTCAAGAGATAAGACTTGAGAATTATGAAAAACTTTTTCAATAAGCTAAAAAACGTAAAGGCGCGGCAAGCGGTCTATCCCCTTATTATTGTCGTCTTCACGGCCATAGTCGTCGTGCTTTTCGCCTACTCCGCTCGATTTCTCTCGGCCGAGCTGAACCAAGCGCTTTCGGTCGACGAAAAATCGATCGACGCTACTTTGACGAGAATCGACCTCGCGGGTTATGCTGTCGTCGGGAAAAAATTAGGTATCGTCATCCAAGAAGCGGCGAATGCTCCCCCGCCTCCAGCGCCCGCCGAAACTTCTGTGCCGGGAGCCGCAAGCTCAACCTCGCCAAACGCCACCTCGACGCAGTCCATTAAAATTCAAATCCTGAACAGCACGAAGGATGCAGGAGCTGCAACGCGCCTCTCGGCGCTGCTCAAAAAAAATGGATTCTCCGATATCGCGACTGGCATTCAATCGAAGGAAGAAAAGACAACGCTCATTAAAATTAAACTGGGCGAGGAGAACACTGCTGTGATCGGCCAGTTGAGCGCGGTTATGGCTGTGACCAAATACAAAGCGGTAACAAGCACCATCGACGAGGCGAACCCCTACGGCGTCGTGATCGTAATCGGCCTGCAATAAATAGCGAGTAGAAAGTAGCGGGTAGCGAGTAGAGATATGGAAAGGGCGCTGTTTGACTCTTTCGCTACTCCCTACTCGCTACTGGCTATCCGCTTCTTATTGAGTTATCTCCGTCCACGTCGTCGTCGCGATCTGGCCGTACGTTGAGGTATCGAATATCACGAGAACCTGCATTACCCGCGTGTTGCTTCCCACGATTCCCGTTGAAGTCACGACTTTTGGCGTGGAAGTCGTGCCGGCTCCCGCGCTCACGGCGACCTGCGCGCAGGCGGCCTGTAGGCTGCAGCCATTCGTAACGAAATCGACCGAATAGCAGTATGTGGATGTCGTTGAAGTGCAGCTGTACGTTTTGTTTCGCGTGATCCGCTGAAGCGCATCCCGCGCGCCCGCTTCGGCGTATTGCAACGCCTGCGCGGAGTTATTCTGCCCCGCCGAAATCAAACTTTCGGTGAAACTCAAGGCCGTGATACCGATCGCAACCGCCACGATAAGGATCATAAGCGCGAGAACGGTGGGCAACGTCGCGATGCCGCGCCGCACCTCATGAACTTGTAATAAACTGTCATTCCGGCGAAGGCCGGAATCCGCGCTCCCAGATATTATTTTTTCGAAAGCATGGATCCTCGCCGGAGCCTGCCCCGTACAGTGATACGGGGCGAGGATGACAAATGCAATAATTTTATTAATCATAGGTTATTTGTCAATTCCTGAGCGCCGTCGTCGTGATCTTCTCCTCCGAATATTGGCTGTCGGGCGCGGTGCTGTTGTAGCTCATGGCGATATCCGTCTGCACGCTTACCACGGTTTTGTTGAGCACCGTGTTCGTATTTTCGAGGCGAGTGAACGTGGCACTGTTAACATTAACGGTATTCGCGGTAATCGCCTCGGAAGACGAACTGCATCCCACTACGTTGTAGAGAACGGTGGAGGTGAGGGCGCTGCCAGCTCCTCCAATCGCATACACATAGCCATTGTTTACAACGCTCGTGTGCACGTCAATTGCGCCCGGGAGCTGGGTCGTCGTGGTCCAGACGCCCAGAGAGCCCGTGGCGTTCACGAGGGCAAAACTGACTGTGGTGGTGGCACTTAAGCCGTCCTTGGTTCCCCCGATCGCATACATGTAACCGTTGTTTGCGACGCTCGCGTGTGAATAGAGAGCGTCGGGGAGTTGGGTCGTCTTAGTCCAGGCGCCCAGAGAGCCCGTGGCGTTCACCTGGGCAAAGCTGACGGTCGCGGTGGTGTTCGCGCCGGTATATCCTCCAATCGCATACACATATCCGTTGTTTACGACGCTCATGTGTGAATTAACTGCGCCCGGCAGCTGGTTCGTCGTGGTCCAGGCGCCCAGAGAGCCCGTGGCGTTTACCTGGGCGAAGCGGACGGTCGCGGTGGTATTGAGGCCGTCGGTTCCGCCCATCACATACACATAGCCGTTGTTTACGACACTCGTATGTGAAAAGAGAGCGCCCAGGAGTGGGGTTGTCGTGGTCCAGGCGCCCAGTGATCCCGTGGCGTTTATAAGAGCGAAACGAACGGTGGTGGTGCCGTTTACGCTGTCCTGGGTTCCCCCGATCGCATACATGTAACCGTTGTTTGCGACGCTCGTGTGCGAATAGAGAGCGCTCGGGAGCTGGGTTGTCGTGGTCCAGGCGCCCAGTGATCCCGTGGCGTTTATAAGAGCGAAACGAACGGTCGCGGTGGCGTTGACGTTATCAGGAGATCCGCCAATCGCGTACACATAGCCGTTATTCACGACGCTCGAGTGAAGCTCAATTGTGCTTGGGGTCTGGGTTGTTGTAGTCCAGGCGTCCAGGGCGCCGCTTGAGACCTGCCGCCGCAAGGCGCCGCCCGTCGTGCAGTATGTGATCGTCCCAGACGCGTTGGTAAAGGCAAGCACTCCCGAACCGGCTCCCGCCAGCACTGGAGCCGACACCGCGGTCGCCCCGCGCAAGTCGGACTCGATTTTCTCCACCGCAAAACGAAGGTTGGAATTCACTTCGCTTTGCACTTGATTTCTCGCATTGCCGCCCTCGATCGCAATGAAAACACTCGTGATGCCGACCATAACGATGGCGAGAAGGGCCATATAGATGAGAAGCTCGAGGAGACTGAAGGCAGCTCGTAAGCGGTTAAGCTCGTAAGCTCGTAAGCCAATCCGACTCTTTGGCTCGCTAATTTTCATTTATATATATTTTAACATTTTTTAGCCTCTACCGAGTATTATTGTGAATATGAAAAACTTTAAAGATCTATTCGTGTGGCAGAAATCCATTGAGCTGGTCGTACTAGTATATAAAATTACCAAAGATTTTCCCGCTGAAGAAAAATATGGTTTATCGAATCAAATGAGGAGGGCTGGTGTTTCAATCCCATCGAACATTGCCGAAGGACATATACGGTCTACAGAAAAGGACTTTGGGCAATTTCTAGCGATTGCGCGCGGCTCATGCGCTGAGTTAGAAACGCAAAACATTATTGGGCGACGATTAGGGTATATAAATGAAAGTGATTATGCTATATTCTCTGGGAAAATCGACGAGGTTGCCAGAATGTTGGGCTCTCTTCGTTCAAAAGTAATATCAAAATGAATATCTTACGAGCTTAACCGCTTACGAGCTTACGAGCTCACTACGGGCTCCAATTCACGACGACGCTTGTCACGGTCGGACTTGTTATGCCCGCAGTCGAACAATCGCTGTTCGAACAGATCTGCACAAGGTATTTGAAATAACGCTGATTATTGTGGTTTTGCGGCGCGCAGGTTAGTTCGACAGGCGTGTCCGGCGCGCCGGGATCGTAATAATCCGAACCCGTGCACGTCGGGCCGCCAATGAAGGTCCATGGACCCGAAGTGCTGTTTGAGGTCGCAAGCTGGAAACGGACCTTCCCCGTGCCGGAGGTGCCCTCCCACATTATTGAATTATATGCCGCGCCATTTACGGCTCCCGTGTCGGATATCGCGGAGGCCACCTGGCCGGTCACGGGAAGCGTCACCGTGCTCGTCGTGAGAAAGCTGCTTGTTGCGCTGATGCTTTCGTTGTTCACCTGGTCCTTCGAGCGCGCGCGGAAATAATAAGTTGTGGAAGTAGAAAGCTGCACCAAGTTGACGCTCTGGGCGCCGGGCGCATTAAGCGCAGAGATCGCCGTGCAGTCAAGGGGGGCGTAAGAGACTGTGGAGGTTGTAGCGGCGGCAGAATCAGCCCCCCCGATCGCGTAGGCATAACCATTACTCACGACGGATGAGTGGTAATACCTCGCGGCGGGCAGGACGGTTGCCGTTTGCCAGGAGCCGAGGGAGCCCGTGGCGTTTACGAGGGCATAGAGGACGGAGGAGGTGGCGATGTCTAAAGAATCCCTTCCCCCGATCGCGTAGACGTAACCATTACTCACGACGGATGAGTGACCATACCTCGCGGCGGGCAGGACGGTTGCCGTTTGCCAGGAGCCGAGGGAGCCCGTGGCGTTTACGAGGGCATAGAGGACGGAGGAGGTGGCGACAAAATTAGCATCCCCTCCCCCGATCGCGTAGACGTAACCATTACTCACGACGGATGAGTGATCATACCTCGCGGCGGGCAGGGAGGAGGTTGCCGTTTGCCAGGAGCCGAGTGAGCCCGTGGCGTTTATGAGAGCATAGAGGACGGAGGAGGTGGGGCCACCCGACGATCCCCCGATCGCGTAGACATAACCATTACTCACGACGGATGAGTGACCTAACCTCACGGCGGGCAGGACGGTTGCCGTTTGCCAGGAGCCGAGGGAGCCCGTGGCGTTTACGAGGGCATAGAGGACGGAGGAGGTGGCGGCGACAGAATCAGCCCCCCCGATCGCGTAGACATAGCCATTACTCACGACGGATGAGTGGTAATACCTCACGGCGGGCAGGGAGGAGGTTGCCGTTTGCCAGGAGCCGAGTGAGCCAGTGGCGTTTATGAGAGCATAGAGGACGGAGGAGGTGGTGAGGCCGCCCGACGTTCCCCCGATGGCGTAGACATAACCATTACTCACGACGGATGAGTGCTGATACCCCGCGGCGGGCATGGCGACGGTTGACGTCTCATATTGGCAGACGCTATTAAAATTTCCGTTCATAAAGTACTGCACCTGGGCGGTGGCGCTTTCGCCGGATGTATTCCAGGTGATTGTCGCCGTGCTCGAGCCGACCGGGCTTGCAGCGAGCGACGTGATCGCCGGGGGATTTACGTCAAGATTGAAATCCGCCACGCTCTCCGTGTTTGTTGCAACGGACGGGAAGGAAACCCATGACGAGTATTCGTTGGTCCCGGTGTTTCTCACGCGTGCCTGCCAGTGGTAGTTCGTACCGGAGTCGCCCGCGCTCGTAAGAGTTAAAGTGGTCGAGGCGCCCGTGACAGACGTTGTCGAGTTGTACGTCACGCTTTGTGTAGCTATGGCACACGCCCCAGAGCCGCAAGCGAAAGCATTGGCCGTCGAAGTCGCCTCCACTTGCAGTGCCATATTGATCGACTGCGAGGCGGAGACGTCGGCTTTTAAAACTACCGTCGTCGTCGCCGTTGAGGAACCGACGTTGATCTGCGTTACGCCGTCGCCCGTGAATTGATTCAAATTCGCCGGACTGAGAGGGCCGCCGCCGGCAGTCGTAATCGTTGGGTACTGCGAGTAGGCGTCAAGCACCGTCCCGGAGGATTGCACCATGCGGAAATAATATGTTACGCCGCTTGAGGCATTGTTGTTCTGCGCCACCCAATCCCATTCGCCGTAGCCCCCGGCCGGAATGCCGTTGGGTATGCTCGCCGATGGATTATATTCCTCATATGTTTCTTTGATTGTTGATGAAGCGAGCAGCAGCGAGGGAAGAGTTGAGCCCGTGACGATGTCGGTCGTACTCGTGCCTGCCGCGGCTTTAAGGAGGGTGAAAGTTCGTTCATGCGCCGTTCGTAAATCCGCGGTGCTTGACCGCCATCGGACTTCGACTGCTTGAGACGCGCCAGGGCTGACGAGTCCGTTCGTAGCGACAGGGATGTTGGTTAAGTCGATGGATGCCTCGTGTACCGGCTGTCTTTCCGTATGGGCAATCTTAACCCCGTTCACATAGAACGAATGAAACGTAACGGGACTCACGGCGATGGTGCCATAAAAGAAAGACGACGAGAACAGCGCCAGATAATCCCCGGCGCCGGGGGTTAGGGTCATACTGGGTAGGAGCGCGTCTGTTGTAGCTGTTGACGTCGTATCCGCCGTGTCAGTGGCCTCGAAAATGTTCGCGGCATCAACCTTATAAAGAGTCAACGTACGCTGATGCGCGGTGATGATCCCGGCGGCTCCGCTGTTCCTCCATCTCACCTCAACCGCCTGCCCCGCGGTGGGCGCTACCTTGGCGAGGATCGCGTGAACAAACGGAGTGGAGGGAATGGAAGTTTCTTCGGTCAGGCTGCGTTCGGTGTGGGCAACCTGCACCCCGCCGACGAAGAGTGAGGTGTCAATGATTGATTCCGCCACCGCGCTCTCCACCGATGCTGAGAATAGGGCAAGATAGGTTCCGGCCGCAGGCGAGAGGGTCATACTATTAAGAAGCGTATAGGTGGACGAATTGAGCGTGGTATCCACCGTCGAGGTGGCTTGGCTCACATCGGCGGACGCGACCGGGAACAGATTGAGGGTCCGAGCGTCCGCCGTAACCGTATTCGCCACATCCGTGCGCCATTTAATTTCAACCGCCTGACCAGCCCCGACCGTAATGTGGGCATATGTCATCAGGGGTTGTTCAGTGCCGAAAATGGACGCTTCTTGCAACACCCGCCGCTCGGTATGGGCCTGCTGGACGCCGTTCACATAAATCGATGCAAAAATATTAGACTGAACGACACCGTCGTTTTTGACCGACGTGCTGAAGACAGCCAAATAATCCCCGGCACCCGGCGTCAGCGTCATGCCGGTCATCAGTACGTCGGTCGTGCTAGTCGTCGTGGTAGTGGCCGTTGCCGATGCCTCCAGAATTGCGCCTCCGCCGCCGCTCGTGGTTGTAGCGTTGTCATACCCCCGCCAGATCGTTGCCGAACTTGTCGCCCCCACGTCCGCCCAGCCGCCGGAAGTGGAAGTGGAGAATTGCAATTTGAATGCGGTGGCGCTTAAAGTTGTGCCGGTGGCTTGCACATCAATGCGCAAGCGCACGACCGTGCCTGTCGCCACATTCGTTGCCGCGGTATTCAGGGCCACAAGCGAGCCGCCGGGAGTTGTGCTCGCAATGTTTGTGTACCACTGATAGTTTGCCTGGGTGAGTGTGGTGGTGGCAACAACGTTAAAATCTTTTTTGTTTGACGTGAGCAAATTGGAAGTTACGGTCGTGGACGCCGAGCCGCCGGACGCAGCCGCCGGAACTTTCACGCAAATCTCCGTATGCG
>Ga0209515_10000083_pt1 | contig 169167 bp, 146 predicted proteins | sample Subgroupgradi54m_FD_187454 | JGI IMG/M metagenome (GOLD analysis project Ga0209515, IMG submission 187454) | Subsurface groundwater microbial communities from S. Glens Falls, New York, USA - GMW60B uncontaminated upgradient, 5.4 m (SPAdes)... ...
CGGGAATGTAATCGCTCCCCGTGAGCCTTCCTTGATATATGAATGGTTTATTTCTATTGGAAGAAGCAGCCTGCGTAGACATAAACACCCCCACCATTCCCACAATAAGGGACAACGCCAAGAGATCCGCAACAAGCATGCGTACAAAACGCATGCCATTGGATGGGTGTCTTTGTTCTTCTTGGGTGGTGGGGTCAGACATAGAGCCCTATAAAACTTTCTAAAATGTTCCCGTTGTAATAAATGTTATGGTATTGCCATACGTTCCTGTCGGTGTTGCGCTTGAAATTGCTGTTTTGAGTGTCACTATTGTCGCAACAGCACTTGCCGTAGAGGATCGTGTCGCGTATGTTTTCGGAGAAGAAGTAATACTGGTATCCGTTGAGTTATATTGTCCATCAGTGCCGGATGTACTGAATCCATACTCACTACTCCCAGCACTTACTGTTCCATCGCTTACATCACCGATAGTCCCCCCTGCTCCATTAGTGATGTTTGCATTTTCAATAATTGTTGATGTATATCCACTTTCCGCATTCGTAGTTACTGTTGTAGTAATTGCAGCTGTGGTTACGGCGCTTGTTGTCAACGTTCCAAGACTTAATGATGTTGTTGAGAGTGTTACAGATATAAAAGGAATATCTTTTAATACCTGAAAACCTCCTTCAGAAACAAAGTTTGTGCTTGTTGTAGATCCTTGGGTTGTTTCACATAATGAGTTGTTGAGGATAAAATTTGTTGAGCTGCTTCGTGTTCCTCCGCAATTTATTGAGTCCGATGTAATGATAAAATTTGTTGATGTTGCCGCACCCAGTACAATGTATGGATGTAACGCTAACAATCCTGCTAAAAACAGGATTGTAGAGTTTCGAAGAGAATTATTTTTCTTTATGAATATATAGCCAGTCATACCTATTGAGCGATCTTTATGACAGTCCCGGCACTTCCCGCAGTTGCAACACTGTTACAATCCGCAGGAGTTGTACCTCCACACGCACCAGCACTACCGCCAGTTGCTGTTTCTGTTCCCGCAGTGAGAGTATTATAGACAAGAACAACGACACCGCCACCCCCGCCACCCCCTCCCGCCGCGTTTTGTCCTGATACGCCCGCACCGCCATTACCGCCATGCGCTCGAATGGTTGCACTGGTGTTTGTAATAGTCGCAGAAGCAATAACAACAGTACCGCCACCGCAGCCACCACCTCCACCGGAATTGCCGGCATTTGTTCCACCTCCACCACCTCCACCACCTCCACCTCCGCCAACACGAACAACACTTGATGAAGGGTTTACAGACCACATGTTCATTGCAGAGAGTGGATTTCTAAAACTTCCAAGATTGACTGCCGGTGCCGTTACTGAACCTCCTGACGCTCCACTATTACCTGGTCCACCATTACCACCATTACCACCATTACCACCAAAACCTGAGCTGATACTTCCCCCGGTGTTACCTGAAGCATTTGTTATAGCTCCATTACCTCCTGACGCCCCTTGATCAAGAACAGCTGCAGAGAGAGCGGTACATCCTGAGCCAGCTGTAGTTCCTGCAGCCCCATCATTATGTATAGTTCCACTGTTCGTTACTGATGTTTTGCAAAAGATTCTATATCCAACCGTCTTAATAGTAATTCCACTATTTACCGTCATCGTCGTACAATAAATATCTCGTGTCATCGTATACACGTTTGAAGAAGGAGCCATACCCAATACCGTTGCAGATCCATCAAACGTTAGCGCCCCATCACTCCCATCACCGAAAAAACTCACAGAACCACTCGCTGTCGCCCAGCTCAATGTACTTGATCCATTCGTGGAAAGTACCTGCCCGCTTGTTCCATCAGCACTGGGAAGCGTCCAAATAATATTCGACGTTATAGAATCGGGTGATTTAAAACCAACGTAGTTTGTTCCGTTTGCCGCAAGCTCTAAAAACTGAAGTTCAAAGGTATTCCCCGCACTTGTCCCATGAGGACTGAGAGAGAGAAATGTCCCCCCTATCGTCGCACGTGTTGCCGCCGCGTTTGCACCAGATCCACTTGATCCCGCCTTTGCAGTCTGGAAAATAACATTTGATGACCCGCTACCTACTGAAGCACCCCCAAGAATCGTGACATTACCACCATTGAGGTTCGTGCCAGCTCCCGAAGCGCCCCCTCGAATCGTGAGACCGCTTCCCGTTGAAGAGGCGGCATTTGCTTCCAGACCAATTGTTCGTGCCACCAAACCACCAAATGAAAGATCATAGGTTGGTGTCAATGTGCCAAACCCTACATTCCCCGTGTAGATATCTGTCGTAAGCGCATACGTTGTCCCACTCGCGACTGCCGCGGGGCGTTCAATGGAAAGTCCAACAGAAGTGACATTAACAGAAGTCCCCGACTGTTGCGGCATGTACATGCGTATGCCATGCCAGTTGTCGGTACCGGTATTTGCTCCGCTATGAGCAAGTCTCGTAGCTCCATTCTGATACCCATCGATAAACAATCCGGTCGTATCCGTGTTAAATCCCGTTGAGTTTGATACGAAAGGTGTATTCGTAAGATTGTTATAAAACCAGGTGTCCGCACTTGTGCCGACAGTGAGATTACTGAGATTATTGAATTCACCAATATATGTTCCAGTAGTCGTTGCCGCGCTTGGGTACGATATCTCAAAAAAACGTCCAATAGTTGTCGAAGTTAATCCCCGAAGCCATAATCCTATTGGTGCCGTGATTGTTGCGTTGGTCCCGGCGATGGGCATACCATCGACAGAAAGTGTTGCGGCAGTTGCGATCGTAGAAGAAGCACTTGTAAATGCGTATGTCGGTGCCTGAACACGCATGGCACGCTGTGTTGTAAGCGCACCGGTTGTAAACTGTACGGTTCTGTTTAGATTAATATTAATATCCGTTACTTCGGTGCTTGCCGTAAGGGAAGTATGCGCTCCTCCTGTAATGGTAAGCGCCGTTGGTGATCCCGTTGTAGAAATAGATTGTGTCACATCCAGAAAAGATGACGGCGTACTCGTCCCCATACCGACACTTCCATTATTTAAAATTGTGAGAGCCGTTGTCCCCCCGGAGTTCCCTACTTTAATCTGGAAGCTTGCATTTGTGGCAGTATTACTGCTTGCTGCGCTATTTCCTTGGAGAACAAGCGTGTTATTTGCCGCAGTACCTCCTATAATCGTCTGTCCCCCGCTTTGTCCTGCCAAGATTGCAAAAGATAGTGAGTCGATTCCATCTAATTCATCCGCATTGTATGCATAGGGAACCCCACTGATACGGGTGCGAGGTGAAAGAGTTTCATAGCTTGTTGTAGAAGAGTTGTAGACATCGATAGAAAGATAAAAGTCTGCCGTATTAAAATCTAACGGCATAAAAGGCATGTTTGTCACCGTAGTATCCCCAAGAGCAATGGAGAATATACCTCGGGTAACCGTTACTGCCACAGCGCCGAAGCTGGAAGCAGGAGAACAATTCGTTAACCCGGTGGAAACACTTCCCGTTGCCCACTGACAAGTGCCCCCTGTTGAGGCATTAAACACAGAAAGCCTCATATTGTATGATCCATCCGCGACGGGAATGTAATCGCTCCCCGTGAGCCTTCCTTGATATATGAATGGTTTATTTCTATTGGAAGAAGCAGCCTGCGTAGACATAAACACCCCCACCATTCCTACAATAAGGGACAACGCCAAGAGATCCGCAACAAGCATGCGTACAAAACGCATGCCATTGGATGGGTGTCTTTGTTCTTCTTGGGTGGTGGGGTGAAGAAAGTCCATAAAAAATAAAAAAACGTTATTTCAAAAAGAAAAACGTTTCTGGAGTAGCCAAATAGTTTTAGAAAATCCTAGGAAACCTAAAGATTTTATTTTTTGTTTTTGCATATCATTAGGGGAATACCCTAAAAAACGCCCGGAAGCTTTTTATATTTTTTTATGTTTGTATTTTTTTTCTACGAAAGAACAGATTTTTTTGCTTACATCATTAGTATACCATACTTTGCGTTCCTTCTCAAGAATCAAGATTAGAGCATTGTAATGATGAGGTATTTAATTTTTTTGTTATAAATTAAAGGAAAATACCGTTTGCAGTGAATGAGAAATGTGCTAGAATAACCGCATTCTCGCAGGCGTGGCGGAATTGGCATACGCGCATGGCTTAGGACCATGTCCCGCAAGGGTTGTGGGTTCGACCCCCACCGCCTGCAATTTGTTTATAAATATAATATAAATCGACTCTTGACACAATTTTATATTTCGATATAATGAGGCATATCGTGTTTCAAAGTTTTGAAAAGTGTTTCACTATAAAGATTTATTTATCCACAGAGAGAAGAGAGAGGGGTAGTACCATCTTCTTAAAAGGGGGATAAGTATTAACAATAGAGTATTTTTCAAAAAATAAGGGTATATATGAGTATAAAAGAGGGTTTTTATCAGCATAAAAACCTTCTTTCATTCTCCATATTCGTGAGAATGGCTGTACGTTGACAATTTATAGAATGAAACGTTAGTAAAAAGGGTAAAGAAAGGGTAAAGAAAGAGAGTTCAACCAATTACACCAGACCAGACCAAATTTTTTAGTATAAAGAAATTTCGGTTATGGTCGAGATAAAATAAGTGCACATGGTGGATGCCTTGGCATCAAAAGACGAAGAAGGACGTAGCAGCCTGCGAAAAGCCTCGGGAAGGTGGCAAGCAACCCGTGATCCGAGGATCTCCGAATGGGGAAACCCACTGCATTGAAGATGCAGTATCCCTTTGTTTAACGACAAAGGTGATGATAACCCGGTGAAGTGAAACATCTCAGTAACCGGAGGAAAAGAGAACAAAAGTTTATTCCCTTAGTAGTGGCGAGCGAAGAGGGAAGAGCCTAAACTTTAAAGATTTGAAGTCCGAAAAGGGTATTGTATAGCAATATAGGATATCTGAAACGGATGGAAGACGATCAGGTTATAGATCTTTGAAGGGTCGAGGGATGGTAAGGTATGACAGCTGATTCTGTCATGCGGAAATGAACGGATTCTTAATAGAACGGCCTGGGACGGCCGGCCATAGAGGGTGATAGCCCCGTACAATAAAGGAATCTTGTCTTCCGTATCTTAGTATTCCCAAGTACCACGCGCCTCGTGAAAGCGAGTGGGAATCCGCCAGGACTATCTGGTAAGGCTAAATACTTTTGATGACCGATAGTGAACCAGTACCGTGAGGGAAAGGTGAAAAGCAGGCCGGAAGGCCGATGAAATAGTATCTGAAACCATGTGCTTACAAAGAGTCGGAGCCCAGCACCTTCTGAGTGCTACAGTAACCCACTATAAATTATATATGTGGTATATCTATATCCTTAAAGGATCTTCAAATCCTCAGTATTACATAGGATTTACACAAGATCTAAAACTACGCTTAGAAGAACATAATAAAGGATCGAATTCGTCAACAAAACGAGGTCGACCATGGAAAATTCTCTACTATGAGGCATATTGCGAAGAAATTTTAGCTCGTCAGAGAGAAGAAGTATTAAAAAAATATGGAAAAGCGTGGCAAGCATTGAAAAAAAGGATTAGTAGTATTTAGAAGGTGCTGGGTGACGGCGTTCCTATTGAAGAATGAGCCAACGAGTTTGTTGTATGTTGCAAGTTTAAGGCCTATATAGGCCGAAGGCGGAGGGAAACCGAGTCTTAACGGGCGATCTTAGGAATAAGTAGTAAGTAGTAAGTGTTATAGCTTACTGCCTACGACTTATACCTAAAAAAGCAGCATGCACAAAACACGAAACCGGGTGAGCTAGCCATGGCCAGGGTGAAGGTCGCCGAAAAGCGACCGGAGGCCCGCACTCACATGTCGTGCAACGCATGGAGATGAGTTGTGGTTAGAGGTGAAATTCCAATCGAACTCGGTGATAGCTTGTTTTCCCTGAAATAGTTATTGGACTAGCCTTCATGTGGCTTCCAGGGGTAGAGCACTGAATGGAGACGGGTGGCGCAAGTCTACCGTTTCCAACCAAACTCCGAATACTGGAAAAGTTATACATGGGGAGTCAGACTATGGGCGCTAAGGTCCATCAGTCAAGAGGGGAACAGCCCAGACCATCATCTAAGGTCCCTAAATCTCTGTTAAGTGTCAAAGGTGGTGTCATGACTCCGACAACCAGGAGGTTGGCTTAGAGGCAGCCATCCTTTAAAGAAAGCGTAATAGCTCACTGGTCAAGTTGTCTCGCGCCGAAAATTTACCGGGGCTCAAACAGAGTACCGAAGATATGGGCCTTGCTATTCTAATAGTGAGGCGGTAAGGGAATGTTCTGTATGCAACGAAGCTGTTTCGTGAGGAACAGTGGAGCGTACAGAAGTACGAATGTTGGCATAAGTAGCAAAAATTGAGATGAAAACTCTCAACACCGTAAGTCCAAGGTTTCCTGGGCAACGCAAATCGTCCCAGGGTTAGTCGATCCTAAGGTGAGTCTGTGCCTTTGGTGCAGGGTAGCCGATGGATATCAGGTTAATATTCCTGAACTACTATGAGATCTTGATGAGGGACGTTTTTCCAAGCTTCAAGCGCGTTTTTGGTTATACGCGTCCAACCTGCCGCAGGGCAGGGAGTGTAAGTCGGGAGCAATCCTGGCAATTTGAGGGGCGGGAGAACCTAGAAAATCTCTAAGAGTTAATTTCATAGTACTCGTACCGCAAACCGACACAGGTGGACGGGTTGAGTATACTAAGGTGTACGGGAGAACCCTTGTTTAGGAACTCGGCAAAAAAACTAGGCGTAACTTCGGGATATGCCTCCCCTCGCCATTGGCGAGGGCGCAGCAAACGTTTCTCTTGTGACTGTTTACCAAAAACATAGGTCTCTGCTAAAGCGCAAGCTGAAGTATAGGGGCTGATGCCTGGCCAGTGTCAGAACGTTAAAGGGAGAAGTTAACTGGATTTATCTGGAAGGCTTTGAACTGAAGCGCTGATGAACGCCGGCGATAACTATAATCGTCCTAAGGTAGCGAAATTCCTTGTCGGGTGAGTTCCGACCTGCACGAACGGCATAACAACAAGAGAACTGTCTTAACAAGGGACCCGGCGAAATTGCAAGAAGAGTGAAGATGCTCTTTACCCACAGCTGGACGAAAAGACCCCGTGAAGCTTTACTACAACTTGATATTGGATTATGACTACTCATGTTCAGAGTAGGTGGGAGGTTCGATGCAAATCGGACCATCGATGAGACACCACCCTTGATTATTTGTAATTCTTGATCTACTTCAGTTATCCTGAAGAGAGACAGTATCTGGTGGGTAGTTTGACTGGGGCGGTCGCCTCCTAAAAGGTAACGGAGGCGTTTACAAAGGTTGGCTTAATCCCGATGGAAACGGGATTGGACGTGCAAAGGCATAAGCCAGCTTTACTGCAAGACCTACAAGTCGAGCAGTTGCGAAAGCAGAACTTAGTGATCCGACGATTCATCATAGGATGGTCGGAGCTCAACGGATAAAAGCTACTCCGGGGATAACAGGCTAGTCTGGTCCAAGAGTCCATATCGACGACCAGGTTCGGCACCTCGATGTCGGCTCATCGCATCCTGGGGGTGAAGAAGCTCCCAAGGGTTTGGCTGTTCGCCAATTAAAGCGGTACGCGAGCTGGGTTCAGAACGTCGTGAGACAGTTCGGTCTCCTATCCACCATGGGCGCTCGAAGTTTGAGGAAGCTCTCTCCTAGTACGAGAGGACCGGAGAGGACGAACCTCTGGTGCACCAGTTGTTCTACCAAGAGCATCGCTGGGTAGCCACGTTCGGCACGGATAAATGCTGAAAGCATATAAGCATGAAGCCGTTTCCAAGATGAGACTTCGTTATAAACTCCCGGGAGATGACCGGGTTGATAGGCGGTAGGTATAAGAATCGTAAGATTTTCAGCCGAGCCGTACTAACATGTTGAAATATCTCGACCATAATCAGGATTTTATTGAGATATTCTTTGCAGGGAAGTAATTCCCTATCAGAGAGATGGCTTCTTTTGAGAGAAATTTCAAAGGAAGCCCTTCTCTGGTGCTTCTGCCGGAGTGGAAATACCTGTTCCCATCCCGAACACAGTCGTCAAGCACTCCTGGGCCGATGATACTCCAAAGGGGGAAAGTAGGTCAGTGCCAGTTTATCAGAGAACCACATCGAAAGATGTGGTTTTTTGTTGTAACCATGATATGCTTGGTGGATATGAATGAGATAAAAATAACTCCCAACATTGAAGCGAGCTGGAAAGAGGTGCTGAAAGATGAGTTCGAAAAGCCGTATTTTAAGGAGTTGAAAAAATTTATTATTGATGAAATAAAAAGTGGACAGAATATATTTCCTCCAGGACCACTCATATTTTCGGCGTTTAATACAACGCCTTTTGAAAAAGTGAAGGTCGTTATCCTTGGACAAGATCCATATCACGGAGCGGGTCAGGCGCATGGTCTTTCTTTTTCTGTTCCTGATGGTGTCCGTCCCCCGCCCTCATTGGTGAATATTTTTAAAGAACTAAAAACCGATCTGGGTATTCCGATTTCTGCCACAGGAAATTTAGATTCGTGGGCAAAGCAAGGGGTACTTCTATTAAACGCAACACTTACGGTGAGAGCTGGGCAAGCTGGTTCGCATCAGAATAAAGGATGGGAAGAATTTACTCACGCAGTCATCTCTACTCTTTCAAAAAAAAGAAAAGGAGTTATTTTTCTTCTCTGGGGTAAATATGCGCAGTCAAAAGAATTACTGATTGATATGTCACGACATAGTATTTTCAAAGCGGCACACCCTTCCCCTTTCTCTGCGTATAATGGATTTTTTGGATGCAAACATTTTTCAAAAACAAATAAGGTATTGCAACAACAAGAAAAAAAAGAAATTGATTGGTCTTGTGAAAAATAATTTTTAAGTTATCAACAGGTCAGGTAGTGAATTTATTTTTTTGTTTAATAGTTGATAGAAATTTTTTTTCAAAAATTTTTTCAAAAAATTGTTTATGCTATTTGAAATATATACAATTAACGTGTGAAATTATATTTTGAATATAATGAAGAACGGTCTATCATCCAGACATATACGTACGTAGAGAATAAACAGAATAGTGCAAACATACAAAAATAATTATTACAGGGAAAGAGATAAAATCGTTATAAATATAAGGGAAAACAAAAAATCTCGCCGGATATCCGTGTACGAGATTTTTTGCTTTTCTGTTTCGCGAAAGAAAAATTTATTTCTTTTTCTTTCCAGCCTTTTTCGCTGGCTTTTTCGCGGCTTTCTTCTTTGCCATACGTGTAGTCTCCCCTCAACTTTTCTTCAGAAGAAGAAAAGTGAGCTTACGAATTAACTATTTACAGTATAGCACAAAAAAGAATATACTGCACGAAGAAATATCAATTATCTTTTTTGCGCGGTCATTTCAATATCTGAAAGTTTTCTTGCAAGGTCATCAAGCTGTTTGAGAGTGTTTGTATGGAGCGTGTCTTGTTGTTTTTCTTCATCTTCTTCTATTTTTGCAAACGCAGAGAGAAGTTCTTTTTCTGGTTGTCCATGTTTTTTCATGTAAGAAAGTGTCTCTGTAAGTTCCTGATCCAATAACGCGATAAGTCTATCTACCTGTGCCTGTGTCATCTCCGGCAAAAGTGACTTCCATGATACTTTCACATCATCTGGCATTGCGGACGCCTCAAGAAGAATATATACACGTTTGATTTTTTCTCCAAGGGCTTTTTTTATTTCTTCGTAAGACGAAGGATTTTTTTGAGTATGCATAAATAGAATATACCGCGGTTGATTAGGTAATGTTATCTTTCTTTTGGATGTTTGCTTTCTTGTATGTGCGGTGGCTCTGGAACGTATGTTGTCTTATTACCAACGTGCGGTTGTGTTTCAGTTTCTTGGTCTGGTTGTTCGCGTATTGGCGCTGGTTCTGTGCGGCGTGCTGCTGGAGGTTGCTCTACTTGAAGAGGACGCTCTTCTGTATGGATGTTGCTCTGTTGTTCATGAGTAGTATGTGGTGGTGCTTCATGAGGTTTTGGACGAGCTGTTTCTATTGGAGACACAGTATTTTCTGGCGAATAACTCTCTCCATCGAGTATCCCTGTACCATGAAATGCCTTATTTAAGATTGGTTCTATTCCGTGAAAGATCTTGTGCAATCCAGAAATAGAACTACCCGTTGCTCGGTCAGCGTTTAGGAGCCAGTTATCTGCGATCGTTTGCACAAATCCTTTTTCCTTAGAATTATGTAATAGATTATCTATCTGTAGTGTACTCCCCGTTTTCTGTATTTCTGCTCCTGCTATGCCGAACATACCCATAAAAATCATAATATTCCTCAATGCCTTTCCCGCACTTTGGGTTTGAGTGATCCACTCCGTCTTTGATATTTTTCTACGATTTGAAAGATCCCTCACTGTGAACAAAATATTTTTCACCCCTTCCCACATCTCTCCTCCAGCATGCACCGTAAGATCTTTGCATATATCTTGCCATACACTCCGTATCTCCTTTTCTTTTCCTTCACGAATAAGCCGTTCATGGTGCGTGAGTCTCCGCTGTACCCGTTGATATACGGAAAGTCCCGCGTATGAGAGAGCTCGTGCCGTCTGAAGGCCGAGTAAAATGGATCCCAAATTGGTTGTTTGTTTTAAAAATTCAGTGAGCGCTCGTTTGTCTGCCTTTCGTATAATATGTGCGTTGAATATTTTGATAATGCGCCGTTCAGTCTTGAGCTGGATTCCATCTCCTTTATTGCGCGCAGTATTGAGGATATCTTGGAGTTGAGTGTGAAATATATCAGCACCATTTTTATCAATAATACCTCTTTCGATAAGATCATTAATAGTATCTTGGAGGGCGGCTTCTTTATTTTTTAGCTCTTTTTCTCGTTTTTCTCGTGCTGCCATTTCTTTTGCCGTCTCTACATATGTAGTATGTGGTTTGTTATCAATGTTTTGTTGAGCCCCCTCAATGTCTGAAAGAATTGTTAACAATATCTCTCGTTCATCGCGAAGCCCTTGTAATCTCCAGCTGTCTTCATCATCTTCTAATAGTGCGGAGCGCCACAGAGGTACCAATGTTTTGAACCATCGAAGACCCGTGAGTGTCGAGAGTGTTCTAATAATTATTTTTCCAAGAGTTTGTCGACGCTCTTCTCGTGAAAGCATTTTTTCTATCGGGCGATCCTCTTTTTCTTTCAAATCTCCATCGTTCTTTGGTGGAGGCGCAGAGGCAGGAAGTATCTCGTCTAATCCCGCCCATTTTCTATATTTGTTTATATTTTCAGCTGTATATTCTTTCCCGGTAAAATTTTTGAATGTCTCTCTTGCGGAATTTCTTTGTGCCTCACTGCTCGTCTCATCTTGCGCCGAATCAATAATACTAATGATCGCGTCTAATTCATCTTGATCAGGTCTGATTTCAGAATCTTCCGGACTTTTTTCTCCTTTTTTTCTTCTATTTCCAGGATACGCGTCCGTAGAAGCCTCTTCCCACCATTGTTTATACATATCTGCGGTTTCTTCCGTGTATTGTTTACCACCAGTAGCTTTTTTGAATGCACGCTTTGCGGCGTCTTTTTCATGTTCAATGTTAGTAGGATCTTCTATTTTAGAGATGATGCCTAAAATTGTTTTTAATTTTTTCTTACTTGGTGGCATTTCCGGATTCCTTGATTCCGAAGACCCTCGCTCATTTTTTGCCATATGGGTATAGGATTATATGTGGATACAACTTAATTATATCAAAAAAATGAGCATGCTGTAAAGTGGAGAAAAGTTAAAAATAAAAAACACCACCACGCGGTGTTGTTCTTTATTTTGGACCTGAGGAGAATCGAACTCCTATTTCCCGGATGCAAACCGGGTGCTCTACCACTAAGCTACAGGCCCCCCCTTAATTCTGGTGGGCGGCACAGGATTCGAACCTGTGACCTTCACAATGTCAATGTGACGCTCTAACCAACTGAGCTAGCCGCCCCCTAATATGTACTATAGTGTAAATAAAAAGAATCCCTTTGGCAAGGGCGGGATTTCCCTATATACTACTTATTGTAAAGGCATACTCGTAAAATCAAAGATTTTCACATATATGGCAGACTTTAATGATCACCGCATAGTACACATGCAAAAACTTTTTACAAAAGATCCACTCTTTGGATTTTTACGCGTATTACAAAAAACATATCCCAAGGCAGATGTGTATGTAGTGGGCGGTGCGGTGCGTGACGCGCTACGGAAGAAAAAAACAAAGGACTACGATTTTGTTGTTCGCGGTATTCCCATGAAAAAACTGGAAGAATTTTTGACACATCATGGAGTAGTAAATTATGTAGGGCGTAGATTTGGCGTATTAAAATTTGTTCCTCATGTTGCAAAAAAAAATATATCCTCTCTTCGTGGCTTTGAGCCGTTTGATGTTGCTTTACCTCGGCGGGAGTTTAGCATAAAACATTCAGGACACTATAGAGATTTTTCTGTGAAGAGTGACCATCATCTATCTGTAGAAGATGATTTATCGCGTAGAGATTTTACTATGAATGCTATTGCATTTAATATTCGCACATCAACATTTATAGATCCATTCCATGGTATACAGGATAGTGATAAAAAAATTATTCGCACGGTAGGAGCGCCTAAAATTCGCTTTGAAGAAGATTATTCTCGGATGTTACGCGCCTTACGATTTGCATGTCAGTTTGGTTATACGATAGAAAAAGAAACAGCACGTGCGATAAAACGTGAGATGGTAAATATAAATAAAGAAGTTTCCGTTGTACGTGGAAGAGGAAAAAATCAAACACGTGAAAAGGTACGGGCTGTTCCGTATGAGGTGATTGCAAAAGAAATGATGAAAACATTTGCGGGTGATCCGGTACTTGCATTTGATACGTATGACGAGTATGGTGTATTTGACGCGATCTTTCCGGAGATGATACAAATGAAAGGTTGTGTTCAGCCACCAGAATGGCACAGTGAGGGTGATGTATGGATACACTCTCGGTTTGCGCTTGCGCATCTTTTTGGAAAACGCTTTCAAAAAGAATTTGGAGGTAAAAAACCTGATAATCTCTTAGTATTTGCGACTTTTTTGCATGATATTGGAAAGCCGTATACACTGAAAACACCAGAAAAAGATGGGGTAGATCGCGTACGGTTTGATGGACATGACAGGGTGGGAGCGGAGATTGCAAGTAAGATGATCACACGCTTGCGTCTTTCAAGTGTCATGCGTTCTGGAATCTCTCCGGAAAAAATCTCGTGGCTTATTAAGAATCATTTACTGCTTTTGAATAGTGACTTGAAAACCATAAAAAATAACACGTTGGAAAAATATTTTTTTAAAGATAGAGCGCTCGGGCAAGCGCTCCAGAAACTTATGTTTGTAGACGCGCTCGCCTCTGTGCGTGCGGATGGAAAAACAACATTGAGTTTATATCATGCACTGAAGCGTAAGCTCGCAAAACTTATTAAGACGGTAGAGGGAAGGGTCTCATTACCCAAACCAATACTCAATGGTAATGAGGTTATGACTATTCTTGGTATTCAGTCTGGGCCACTTATTGGCAGAATTATTGAAAGACTTCGCGAGGAACAGCTTTCAGGAAAAATAAAAAAGAAAAAACAGGCGCTTGTATTTTTGAAAAAAAATAAGAACGAGTTGTTGAAGTTAAAATAATTCTATATATATGAAATATACTATTCCAGAAGAACAAGTAGGCATGCGTCTTGATAAAATTTTACTCTTGTTAATGCCAGAGCAATCACGGGCAACTATTCAAAAACGTATTGAAAAAGGAGGGGTACTTGTGAATGGCACGGCTGTTAAAAAACATTTTTTTGTGCATACAGGGGATGTGATTGATATCGCGAATGAAAAAGAGATTGAAAAAAAATATGAGCAGTGTACGCTGGTGCCAAGCATTATTTCCGAGACAGATGAGTATGTTATTTTGAACAAACCATCTGGTATGGTAGCGCATCCTACGGTACGGCACACATCAGGAACCGTTGTTGATTTTCTTTTGAAGAAATACCCAAAGATTCGCGGTGTGGGTGATGATCCCCTGCGTCCCGGCATTGTGCATCGGTTGGATAAGGATGCGTCAGGGATCATGGTAGCGGCAAAGACACAAAGCGCATTTGATACGCTCAAGCGACAATTCTTTTTGCGAGAGGTAAAGAAGCAGTACCTTATCTTAGTATACGGAAGTGTTACTCCAAATGAGGGGGTTATTACCGCACCTATCTCACGATCAACGCAAAAACGAACGCGTTTTGCCGCAGGAACAAAGACGGGAAGGACCGCGGAAACCCAGTATTGGGTGGAACGACACTTGCGAGCGTACTATACGTTAGTCCGCGTGGAGCCAAAGACTGGCAGAACCCATCAAATACGGGTACATTTTCTCTCAAAAGGGTATCCGGTGGTAGGAGATGTGCTCTATCGGTCGCGGAATATCAAAAAGCCGCTACCTGTGAGGCTTATGTTGCATGCCGAGTTTTTGGGATTTAAGGACGTTTTAGGGGTTTGGCAGGAGTATATGTGTCCGCCGGGTGAGGATTTCTTAAAGGTTGTAAAACAAGCAGAAGGGTAGATTTGTCGTGATTAAAAGTATTTTTAAACCGTATATTTATACGGTTTTTTTGTTATATAATTAAATTATGACAGGCAACCCCTTGACAAGATATTAAATATGTGATATACTATTTATAGTTCTATTTTAAATGAAATACTCACGTGCAGGGAAGTGTATAGAGGGAATACGGCAAACTTGTCATATTCTCTCTAGACATGTCCTTGTACCAACAAGGATGATCTTTTTAAATGCAGTTCGTTTTCATCTCCTCCTGATGAAGGCGGACAGCAGTATGAGCGCTTTACACTGTCATTCTCGGGCTTGACCCGAGAATCCAGATCTATTCGGCTCTTATACTTCTGTTCGTCTTTACAATAAGTACAACAAACTCTCTGACAAGTGTCAGAGGCGACTGTTGCAGGTTCACCAGAGGAGGTCCAAAACCATGGGACGCAATTCCAAGAAGATGACCACGGTCGTCATGTCCGATCTCGAAAAGTCCTTCTCCGCTCCCTCAGCCTCGACTTCGGTCGAGGTGGTTGCCACGGTCACCATCGCTCCCCCCCCTCCGTCCCCGATCAAGCTCACGGCCGAGGAGATAAAGGCGAACAATGAAAGGTGGGAAAACGGTCAAGGCAAAAAGCAGTGGGAGAAAGTCGGGAAGGATCTGACCGCCGCGATCGCCGACCTCGTCAAGGAGGGTAAGCCGCTGCTCAAGGAGGAGCAGCGGAAGGCGGATCTTAAGACCTTTGCGGACGCTTCCTACGCTTTGGCGCAGGAGGCCTTCAACAAGGTCATCGATGCGAAGAAGGCCAAGGAAGGCGCGGTTGCCCAGATCCAGCTCGAGAACGCCCAACGGGAGGCCGCCGTTCGTGCCAAGAAGCTCCACCAAGCCGCCAATCGCGAAGAACGCGCACAAGCGAATCGCGACAGGGCCAATGGTGGAACGTCCGGCAAGAGCGGCAACGGGAATGGCAAAAATGGTGGCAAGGGCAAGTAGGCCCGCGCCAACCAACAAGCCATTTTCGGGTCGAGGTCAGATGTGACGCTCTCTGTGTAGGTGTCTCTCCAGTATACACAGCACGTTTGTAGGTTTACGTTGGTCAAGACAGCAGTATGTCATGACAAAAACCTACGCAGGATCAAGAAAGGAGAAAAAAATGATTCTGCACACAGCGGAAGTAACAGATGAGGGAAAAATCCACTGATCTTACTTCCGCCCTCATCCTCATTCGGTACTATAAGAGTAGTGAATGAAGATGAGGAGACCCAAGAAAAACCCTAAAATCATAGGGTTTTTCGCTTTTTAACCCCTATCTATTAAGGGAATTGACAGAAGTTCTAAAATCATATAGTATAGTACTATGATTATTGAACCACTTTATATGCAGGAAAACCTTTTTAAGGATGTCGTCCCTGGTATGACCATTAAGGTACATCAAAAAATTAAGGAATTAAACCCTAAGGGCGAAGAAAAAGAGCGCATTCAGGTGTTTGAGGGAATAGTGATCTCCAGAAAAGGCGGAGAGCGTACCGGCGCGACCGTGATGGTGAGAAAAATCTCAAATGGTATTGGCGTTGAAAAGATTTTCCCTGTAAATCTTCCCGCTGTTGTGAAGGTAGAAAAGGTAAAACAGGCGGCTGTAAGGCGCGCAAAACTGTATTATCTTCGTACGCAAAAGAAACGCCTTAAAGAAAAAGCGCTCTAAAAAGAGCGTTTTTTCTTTGTATCTTTTAGGGAACGTGTTATACTATTGGTAGACACTTTACATTTGAGATATGAAGCCGCAAGGAAAAGTTATTATACAATGGAACAGTAACTTTGCGTATGCTCTTGGATTGCTTGCGACAGATGGCTGTATTTCAGGTGATGGTAGACATATTCTTCTTACGTCAAAAGATAGAGAACAGATTGAAAATTTTAGAGAGTGTGTTGGTATAACGAATAGTATCGGAATGGTTTCTAGAGGCAGCGAATGTGAAAAGAAATATTTTCGGATTCAATTTGGAGATGTACTTTTTCATCGCTTTCTTATAGAGTCTGGAATACCGCCAGCAAAGTCAAAAATACTTTCAGATGTAAAAGTGCCAGATGAATACTTTTTTGATTTTCTTCGAGGTCATCATGACGGTGACGGGTCGTTCTATGCATATTGGGATCCGCGCTGGAGATCAAGCTATATGTTTTATCTTACGTTTCTTTCTGCGAGTAGAATACACATTGAATGGCTAAGAAAAAAAATATGCCAGCTTGTTGGAGTGAGCGGGCATATCAATGTTTCTCGGGAGACATTTCAACTTAAATATGCCAAGAAAGAGTCTTTACAAGTTTTGAAAAAGATGTATTATAAAGAGGATGTTATCTGTCTTTCAAGAAAACGTAAAAAGATTGAGAATTGTTTGAATATTGCAGGACAGATATTATAATTGTGCCCAGGTGGCGAAATGGCAGCACGCGCCAGCTTGAGGGGCTGGTGGTCGCAAGACCGTGGAGGTTCGACTCCTCTCCTGGGCACCAGTACTAACTTTACAAAACATATTTTTTTGATATACTATTTATTGAGAGTGTACGCTCTCTTTTTTGTTTGTTAAAAGAAGTATATGATACGTGAGGTGATAGTGAAAGATACGCAAAAAAAGACGCAAATTTATGACATCACTCCTGATGTGCAGAAAATTATTACCACACATGGTATCAAAGACGGTATTGTCATTGTAAAAACAAATCATACTACCACCGCGGTATTTCTCAATGAAAAAGAGGCGGGACTTCTCACTGATCTTGAGGTATGGCTGGAGAAGATGATTTCTCGGGATGCGTACTATCGGCACGATGATTTTTTTCATAGAGGGTCTGATGAGAGTGAGCGTGTAAATGCGGTATCTCATCTTGGAGCTATCATTTTGGGAGCAGAGGTAACACTTGCAATTGTAGACGGAAAGGTTTCTTTAGGTACATGGCAGGCGATAATGTTTGCGGAGCTGGATGGCGCGCGTGAGGAGAGAGGTATTGAGGTTATTATTTTGTGAATACATAAAAAACTATGGACATACTTTCAATAATAATCATTGTCGCCGGACTTATACTCTTTGAGGTCATCAGTAGCATTGACAATGGCATTATCAATGCGGAGGTACTCTCCACCATGAAAAGCGCGCGGATACGGCGATGGTTTTTGGTGTGGGGACTTTTTTTTGCAATCTTTCTCGTCCGCGGTGTACTACCATGGCTTATTGTATGGGTAGCTACTCCTACGCTTGGACCAATCGGGGCGTTTACGGCAACGTTCAGTAATGATCCTCACGTATTAGAGGCGGTGGAGGCGTCTGCGCCTATTCTTTTGACTGGTGGTGGTATCTTTTTAATTTTTCTCTTTTTTCACTGGCTTTTTATTGAGCCGAAACACTATGGTCTCACCGCGGAACGATTTTTTGAAAAAAATGGCGTATGGTTTTTTGCGGTTATCTCAATTATTCTTGCCGCGACCGTCTGGTTTGCGCTCAAAATAAATCCATTTATGGCATTTAGCGCGGTGATTGGTTCTACCGCATTTTTTGTCATACACGGATTAAAAGAAAATGCCGAACGTGCTGAAAAACAACTTATGTCCGGACATATGTCCGATATCAGTAAGGTCTTCTATCTGGAAATTATTGATGCGACATTTTCCATAGACGGTGTACTGGGAGCGTTTGCCTTTACCCTTTCTGTACCGCTCATCTTAATAGGAAATGGGATTGGTGCATTTGTAGTCCGGGAACTTACGGTACGAAATATTGATCGTATTAAAAAATATGTATTTCTGAAAAATGGCGCGATGTATTCTGTGTTTGTTTTGGGATGCATCATGATTTCTGATGCGTTTGGTGTGCATATCCCAAGCTGGGTCTCACCGCTTGTAACACTTTCTATCGTTCTCTATTTCTTTTGGAAGTCACATAGTCATATCAAGCGAATCATAAAAGACGTTGAATCGCTTGCACAATAAAAATTTTGATACTATTCGCAAAGGCCTTGACGAGATTATCCAAAACAGGTAATCTTCTTTGCAGTGCGTTCCTTATATCACAAGAAGGAGAAAAAAGAAACATGGCAGTGACTGCTATAGCACGAGTGGAATATCCATCTCATCTCAAGCCAATTACACCCCCCCTCGAACTCAAGAAACTCCTCAAACTCAAAGAGCTCATGATGGAGTTCACGCAAGACTGGATGAAACAGCGGGGCTGTATGCGTCTTTTCCTCAACGAGATCACCGGGCCAACCGGTAGCTGTGAACAGCGCAGGAACGTCTTTAGTGTCCTCGAGTCTCTCGAGGAAAAGAACCGGACATCCAATCTACGGCAGACGGCTCAACTGGATATGGAGGTACTTCTCGTTCAGGCGGATCTGGATCGTGTTTGGACATCTGGTCGTTCTTTCCGCAAGGAAAATGATGGCGACGGTCGGCATAAGAGCGAGTTTGAACTCGTTGAGTGGGAAATTCGTCGGCGTGGCCTTCCCAAACTCATAGAGTACAACATAGACTACTACGAGAAGCTCATGGCGCTACTGTTACAAGACCAGGTTCTCCTGGACACTGAACGGCGCCGTAGACTAGACCATTGGCTTGAGACTTTCAAGACACGGGTTGCGGCAGGCAAGGGTGCAATAGACTACACAGAAGCGATCGACTTCCTGCAAGAGCGTGGATACCCCATTAACTGGGGTCAAGATCTCAAACAGGAGCACGAACGTGCCCTCACTGCTTTCTACGGCATGGTGCTCGTTCAGCGATTCCCTGAGCCTATCAAGTTCTTCAACATGCGCCGGAGTCGCGAACCAGAACACAAAGGATGTGTGGACGCGGTGGACGTCCTGGCTCCCTATGCTGGGGAATGCGACGGCGGTAGCGCGCGTGAAGAGGATATGGCAATCATGGATGAGCGTCTGCAAACCTCCGATATGGTCAATCAGATACAGGAAGAGTATCGGACACGCGGATGGGATCCAGATCTCGTTCTTGAAGACTTCGAGACCGAGTATCTTTGTCACTTCCGTGACCTCGAACCTATCATTCGTGCAGGAAGCGGCCGTGGTATGGCTCGCGTTCTGCAGTTCGTACTCGCCTCTGACGTCATCATCCCCTACTAGAAATAAGGGTTATTCCGCTGTAAAAAGGACAGCGGGCAGGAATGCAAAAACACAAAACCGAGACACAAAGTTCTCGGTTCTTTTATTTTCATTCTAATAAAAAAAAGGACTCTCAAATTCCTAATCCGCCGCCTCAAATACCTCCTCCACGGACGTTACCCCCTCAAGAGCGCGTAAAAGTCCATCCTGCACCATTTTGAGCATACCATTTTTTATGCCGATTTCTTCTATCGCGTATTGAGAAACTTTTTCAGATAAGATGAGCGCCTCAATCTCTTTGTTTAAGTTTAAAATTTCATAAATACCAATGCGTCCTTTGAACCCAATGCCATTACATATGTCGCATCCACCGGGTCCCCAAAATGTGAGCTTATTCATATCTACCGTGATGCCGCTTGCTGGAGAAATAGAAGAGAGATAGGCTGTCACTTTTTTGAGAAGCTCTTCTTCGAGCACTACTTCTTTTTTACACTGCGGACATAGTCTGCGCAAAAGTCGCTGACCCATAATGACATTGAGTGCCGGCGCAAGTAAAAATCCCTTTGCGCCCATCGCAAGAAAACGTGGAATGGCTCCTGCCGCACTGTTTGTATGAATAGTAGAGATGACTAAATGACCGGTAAGTGCCGCATTGATAGCAATTTCTGCCGTCTCAATATCGCGAATTTCACCTACCATCACGATGTCTGGATCCTGACGTAAAATAGAACGCAGTCCATCCGCAAAGGTGTAATTCTTTGACGAGTCAATCTGACTCTGGCTGATACCTGCAAGCTTGTATTCTACAGGATCTTCTAATGTGATGATTTTAAGCTCTGGAGAGTTGAGATAATTTAAAATAGCATACAGGGTAGTGGTTTTTCCCGACCCGGTAGGGCCGGTGGTGATGATCATGCCGTTTGGCTTGTCTATCTCGCTCTTAAGTCGTTTATAGTTGTATGAAGAAAGTCCAAGCGTATCAAAATCTAAACTTGATCCAGATGAACGAAGAAGACGCATGACCACACTTTCTCCGTATGTTGTTGGTAGCGTAGATACGCGAACATCAACATTACCTTCGCTTAATAAAATTGTAAACCGTCCATCTTGCGGCCGATCTGCAATATTTATTTTAAGTCCTGATAAAAGTTTAATGCGAGAGATAGTTTTTCCCCATGATTCATGAGGCAACGAGGCGACCTCATGGAGAATACCGTCAATACGAAATCGCACCTTCACCTCTTTTTCTTCCACCTCAATGTGAATATCCGAAGAACGCGATTTGAGTGAAACGGCAATAATGATAGTAATAACTTCAGATAAAGAGGCGTCTTTGATCTGTTCTTTAATCTTTCTAATATCTACGTTCTCTGTTCCGTATTTTTCTATGTCTTCTTTTGTGATCTGAACCCCCTTGATCTCTTCAAGAATTTTTGGAAGCTGCGCGTAGAGTTTCAATGCCGTTGCAAAACTCGCCTCAGACATGAGATGGCGAATTATTTTTGCATCTTGTTTTTCTTCAAACTCTAAAAGGTACGCGTCAAGCCCCTCAAGGGTAGGGTCTGTAAGTGCAATATGCCGCTCGCCTGCTTTTTCAAGAAAACAGACGATATGAAATTGCCTCGCATATTTTTCAGGAATAAGCTCTAAAATACTTGGAGGAATCGCCTTATGAAAAAAACTTACATAAGGAAGTCCCAGGCTGTGCGCCTTCATTTGTGCTTGGTCTTCCTTTTGTTTGAGCTCAATGTCTTTCAGTTTTTGAGAAAATTTTTCTAGAGCTCCCTTCGAGCTTAATTGGGAGATATGAGAACTATCTTGCATGGAGGTAGCATAAGAGAATTAGGCGTTAAAGATCGCCTCGAACGCATCGTGTTCGATGGTCTCTTTCTCTAAGAGTAATTGTACAATAGTTTCTAATTTTTCTCTATGGGTTATAATAATATGTTCGGTTTTTTTGTATGCGTCATTGAAGAAGTTCGAGATTTCTTCATCAATACGTTCGGCGGTTTTTTCACTATAGTCGCGTTGTTCTGTAATTTCTCTGCCTAAGAAAATAAGCTCCTCTCGTTCGCCAAATGTCCGCTGGCCAAGATGTTCACTCATGCCGTAGACCGTAACAATTTTTTTTGCGAGCCGTGTCGCTTTTTTCAGGTCATTGCTCGCGCCAGTTGTAACGTCATTGAAGATAATTTTTTCTGCAACAAATCCTCCCAAAAGTACGGAAAGCTCGCTAAGGAACTCCGTCTTTGTTCTAAATTGCCTATCTTCTGTAGGGAGATTTAGCGTATATCCTGCCGCCTGTCCACGCGCAATAATAGAGATTTTTTGTACCGGTGGCGCGTCTGGCAAAATGTGAGACACAAGCGCATGACCCGCCTCATGGTACGCGGTGATCTTCTTTTCTTTATCCGAGACGATATGACTTTTTCGCTCTGGTCCAAGGATAACCTTCTCTATACTTTTAAAAATATCATCAAGCTCAATGTGAGCCGCGCCGCGCCGTGCTATAAGAATAGCCGCCTCATTGAGGACGTTCGCAAGATCCGCGCCAGAAAATCCCGGAGTTCGTTCCGCAACTCTTCGGAGCTCCACGCCAGGAGCGAGCGGTTTGTTTCTGGCGTGTACCTCAAGAATTGCCACTCTGTCCTCAATAGTTGGGAGATCTATAATAATCCTTCTATCAAATCGTCCCGGTCTCAAAAGTGCTGGGTCCAAGACGTCTGGCCGGTTTGTTGCGGCAAGAACGATGACGTTTGTTGATGGATCGAATCCATCCAATTCAACGAGAATTTGATTGAGTGTTTGCTCGCGTTCATCATGTGATCCGCCAAGTCCCGTTCCTCTTTGTCGTCCAACCGCGTCAATTTCATCAATGAACACAATACAGGGGGCACTTTTCATGGCGCGCGCAAAGAGATCACGTACGCGACTTGCACCAACACCCACAAACATCTCAATGAATTCAGAACCTGAAACATGAAAAAAGGGAACATCCGCCTCTCCAGCAACCGCTTTTGCGAATAATGTTTTTCCCGTTCCCGGCGCGCCTACCAACAACACTCCTTTAGGAATCTTTGCACCTACTTGCGTGAATTTTTTTGGGTCACGAAGAAATTCAATAACTTCTTGCAGTTCTTCTTTCGCCTCACACGCGCCAGCAACATCTTTGAACGTAATACGATTCTCTTCTTTTTTTCCATCAAATTGTCGCGCCTTACTCATACCAAAACCCATCGCGCGGGAGTTTGCTCCCTGAATTTGCTTGATCATGAGATAGATAAAGAATCCCAAAATGAGAAACGGAAGGATGATAGTAAAAAATGCGCTCAAGAGAAATCCGGAGGTATTTTCCTTTATGTCTATCTGGAATTTTTTCATCTTTTCAGGATCTGCGTTGAAATTTTTCAGAAGTGTGCCAAGAGAGTCGTTCGCCTCTTTGGTGACAGTCTGTTTTTTTCCATCCTGTAAAGTCACTCTGATGGTATTTTCTGTAACCTCAACATTTTTTACTTTTTCGTCGTTTACCTCTTCAAGAAATGTTGCAATTCCTATTTTTTCTTCTTTTTGAATCGTCGATCGAGAGTAGAGGCTGAAAAATCCTCCTATCAAGAGAATTGCACATAGGAAAATAATTCCATTTTTTAAGAGAGGCTTCATAATGGTATGGATAGTCGTAAAATTATGACGCTAATGGCTCGGAAGGTTTTTCTGGTTGCTCATCTTTTTTTTCTTCTTGTGGTACTTCTTTTTCTCCTGGTAATTCTTCTTTTACTACCTCTTGTTTATGAGAAAGTGCCTTCAAACTTAAACCAAGCCGATGTTCTTGTGGCTCAATAGATACAATAATAAAATCAAGCTCATCGCCCGGTTGCGCAATTTGGTGCGGATCTGAAATTTGTTTTTGCGAAAGTTCAGAGATATGCGCAAGTCCGTGAATTTCAGGATCAAGCTCAACAAATAATCCAAATGGGTTCACTTTTAGTACCTTTCCTTTTACCTTTTGTCCCATTTTGTATCGTTCTCCAACGTGTTTCCATGGATCATCGATAAGTTTTTTCATGGAGAGAAATATTTTTGATCCATCAATTTTAATAATTGAGGCGTTTATTTTTTGTCCGGGTAAGATGAAGTCTTTTGGATCGTCAATGCGTTGCCATGCGAGCTCTGAAATATGCACCAAACCTTCAAGACCCTTGCCAAATTTTACAAAAACTCCAAAGTCAGTGATGACCGTTACGATACCCTCAATAGTATCTCCCGGTTTGTAACTGGATATGACATCTTTCTGTCTATCTTCCCACGCAGCTTTTTCAGAAACAATAAGTTTTTGCTCCTCCTCATTGACGTCAATGACCTTTACATCAAATGTTTGTCCAATATAGCTTTTGAGTTTTTCAAGGATCTTATTTTTATCACCCCCCTGAATACGTGGATAGTGATCCGGACAGAGCTGGGAGACGGGCATGAATCCATTAACATTACCGAATGTTATCATAAGACCACCCTTGTTCGCCTCAATGATTTTTGCCTGAACGATCTCACGATCATGTTGGAGAGTAGAAAGCCGATCCCATGCTTTTTTATGTCCTGCGGAACGAAATGAGAGCTCCAGCGCGCCGTACTCATTATCCATCTCAAGAACTGTTGCAGATACCTCATCCCCAACTGATAGATGTGAGTAGTCCCCAGACTCATCTATGAGCTCATATCCGCGCGCAATGCCCGTTGCAACGCCGTCAAGGTCAACATATACCTCATTTTTCCCTACGCTCATGACGTGACCGGTGATGACGTCTCCTATTTTTGGAAGGTGCGCACCGTGTTCTTCCATGAGTTGCTTATATGCTATTTTTGCCTCTGTATCTTCCTGTTGAATGTCTGTTTGCATACTATTATGACTTAAATTATGAATAAATATTATTTTATAAATGCAACAATAAGAAGTGCGACGATATTAAGAATTTTGATCATTGGATTGATTGCGGGTCCCGCGGTATCTTTATAAGGATCACCAACCGTATCACCGGTAACTGCCGCCTGATGTGCAAGAGATCCTTTGCCTCCAAAATTTCCCTCCTCAATAAATTTTTTGGCATTATCCCACGCGCCACCGCCAGATGTCATAGAAATTGCGATAAATAAACCGGTAATAATTGATCCAATAAGAAGTCCACCAAGCGCCTCAAGCCCCAAGAGCTTCCATATGATAATTGGAGCGAGAATAGGGATAAGTGCGGGAACGATCATCTGACGTAAGGCAGCCTGTGTAACAATGTCTACTGTTTTTGCATAGTCTGGCTTTGCGGTGCCCTCCATGATGCCTTTAATTTCACGAAATTGTCTACGTACCTCATCTACTACCTTCCCTGCGGTTTTACCAACCGCCTCCATACAGAGCGCCCCAAAATAATAGGGTAAAAGTCCGCCAATAAAAAGACCAATGAGTACCCGATAATCGTTAATAAGGAATACGACAGCTCCTCCCAATGAGTTTGTAAAATCCGCGAACAGTACGAGCGCCGCAAGCGCCGCGGACCCGATAGCATATCCCTTTGTGATAGCCTTTGTGGTATTTCCAACGGCATCAAGTGGATCGGTGACATCACGAACGTCTTTTGAAAGTCCCGCCATTTCCGCAATACCACCCGCATTATCCGTGATTGGCCCATAGGAGTCAATAGTCACGATAATTCCTGCCATGGAGAGCATAGCAACTGCGGCGAGCGCAATACCATAGAGTCCTGCAAGCTGGAATGCGACAAAGATACCCGCGCAAATGACAATGACTGGAAGCACGGTTGATTTCATAGAAAGCCCAAGTCCCGCGATGATATTTGTAGCATGGCCAGTCTGTGATGCACGAGCGATAGTTTGTACTGGCGAGAATTTTGTAGAGGTATAGTATTCGGTGATAATCACAAAAAAAGCGGTAACCGCCAAGCCGACAAGCGTGGAGAGATAGAGAGAAAGAAAAGGAATACTTCCATTATCTTTCATAAGATATTCGGTAACCGGATAGAAAAATAGCGCAGAAAGTAACGCACTTACCCCTAATCCCTTGTAAAGTGCCGCCATGATATTCTTCTTTTTTCCCAAACGAATAAAAAATCCGCCAATAATACCTGAGAAGATAGAGACACCACCCATAACAAGAGGATAGAGTGCGGCCTGTGGGAAGTCCGGAAAGATAAACGTCCCCAAAAGCATCGCCGCAATCATGGTAACTACATACGTCTCAAAAAGATCTGCGGCCATACCTGCGCAGTCGCCAACATTGTCCCCTACATTATCCGCAATAACAGCGGGATTTCTCGGGTCATCTTCTGGAATACCCGCCTCTAACTTTCCTACAAGATCTGCGCCTACATCGGCAGCTTTTGTATAAATCCCACCGCCTAAACGAGCAAATATAGAGATAAGACTTCCACCAAACCCAAGTCCAATAAGTGCATGGATATCATGAGTGATGGCGTAAAATCCCGTTACGCCAAGAAGCGCAAGACCGGCAACCAAAAGACCGGTTACCATACCACCCTTTACCGCGACGTTGAGGGCTTTTTTCATACCGCTTTTAGCCGCTTCTGCCGTGCGTACATTGGCACGTACCGAAATATGCATACCAATATAACCAGCTGCTCCGGAAAGTACCGCGCCAACAAGAAATGCAAGCGCAGTTTGCAGATTCAGAAAATATCCAATGGCGCCTGCGACAATAATTGCAACAATGCCGATGGTTCTGTATTGTCTGTTCAGATATGCTTCTGCGCCATCTTGAATCGCGCGCGCGATGGATCTCATTTTTTCATCTCCTGTAGGTTGTTTTATGATAAATCTGATAAGAAAAACTCCATAGAGGATAGAAATGATACTTGCTCCAAGTGCAAAGATGAGTTCTCGTTCCATAGTGGTTATATAATTTTGTTATGGATTATGTGATTTTTTTTATTCTTCTTTTTGTGGCTCTTCTTCATGGGTATGTTCTTTCTCCTCTTTTTTTTCTTCTTCTTTCTGTGACATTTTTTTCTCTGCTCCCTCTTTTGATATGACCTCAATGTTCCATCCGGTGAGCTGTGATGCGAGACGTACATTTTGTCCCATTTTACCAATTGCAAGGGAGAGTTGATCTTCACCTACCGCCACAACGGCAACCCTCGTCTCTGTATGAAGAGTAATAGATCCCGTCTCTGCTGGTTTGAGAGCATGCGCTATGAAGAGAGCGGGATCTTCATCGTATTGAATAATATCTACTTTTTCTCCTCCAAGCTCCGCAATAATTGTCTGTATTCTATTTCCTCGCTGACCAATACAAGATCCAATAGGATCAATATTCTCACTATGGGAGAGAACCGCAACTTTTGAGCGTTGCCCCGCCTCTCTGCTAATCGCTTTTATTTCTATCGCGCCACTCGCAACTTCTGGAATTTCCGCCTCAAATATTTTTTTTACAAAGAACGGATGTATGCGAGATACAATAATTTCGGGTCCCTTTGAGCTCATCTCTACCGCTACTATGTATACCTTTATTTTTTCTCCGGGATTGTATCGTTCACGCTGGAGCTGTTCTCCAAAAGGAAGAATGGCAGTTACCTTTCCAAAATCTATTAATACACGCTGTTCTTCTCTGCGCTGGATAATTCCAATCATAAGTGTTCCTTCTTTTTCTTTGAACCCTTGATACAAGGTGCCTCGCTCCGCCTCACGAATTTTTTGAATGATCACTTGTTTTGCGGTTTGTGCCGCCATACGACCGAATTCTGCAGGAATAGGTAACTCTGTTCGCACCTCTTCGTCTATCTCGATTTCAGGATAAATTTGGCGTGCTTCTGAAAGCGTTATCTCTGTTTTTTGATTGAATTTATGCTTTTCTTGATCTTCAATCACTACCTCGTCTGTATGTTCAGCAGGCTCTTCTTCTGGTGGAAGGTCTTCTACTACCATTTTTACATCAAAAAAGCGAGAATTCCCTGTTTTTATATCAAATTCACACTTAATGTTTTGATTTTTTTCCGCAAAATCTTTTCTGTATGCCGCCGCAAGCGCCGCCTCAAGCGCCTCTATGACTTGACTTTGAGGGATGTTTTTTTCATCGCAAATTTGTTTAATTGCCGATGCAATAGGGTTGTTCATATATAAAAAAAGGTAAATAAAAAGGATAGTTTTATACACTATCCAATACTCAAAGTATACGATAAAACCATTTTTTCGTCAAGAGGGCGGTCTTTGAGGCGTTTGTTGAACTGGAGTGGAAGGTGACACTGTCTGTTGAGCCGTTTTTTGAACTATCGGTTGGTCATTTCCCTTTTTTTCCTCAAGAGGGATATTTGTACGCACAATTTCATTCCCCTTCTTTATTCTTATAGTTCCGCCAAAATAGAGGTGCTTGTATTTTTTGACATGGATATCCTTATTAGCCGGAAAGGTATATTGTTCCTTTGATACGGAGAGAATAAACTCTCCTGCTGGTGCGAGAAAGTTGAATCTACCATAATAGTCCGTAAGTCTGCTACGAAGAAGCTTTTGTTGCTTTGCATCAAAAATTGCGATTGCCGCCAATGGTACCGGTTTCTGATTGAGAATATTGAATACGATACCCCACGGTTTTTCTTCATGAGCCATAAGCATGACCTGCGACATCACAAATATGCCGTTTACAAGGAGAAGAATCGCGTTGAATGTACTTGGTACATAGGTAGTCAAGGCGACACTGATAATCATACTTACAACTAACGATATAAGCGCATATTTACCAATAAGTTCGCTCGCGAGCGCGTGAAGAGTCTTTTTTTGAAATGCTGCTGGTGGTTTTTGATCAAGTGGGATACTTATCTGAAGAGTTTCTTCTGAAGTTTTTATAGTAATGGATTCTTGATGATAGATATGTTCATACTCCCCATCTGTTGTCTCTGTAATAATTTTTGATGGAAATAGGAACTCTTGTTTTGTAGCCGTTAAGGTATATTCACCGGGAATAGGCACAAAACTGAATCGTCCATTTTTGTCTGTCACTTGAGTCTCAATAAGTTTTTTTGTTTTTCCATCAATAAGGCGAACAATAGCAAGGTCAATGGGAGTTTTGGTAATTGCATCGTATACTATACCCCATGGTTTTCGTCTTTTTCGTAATCCAAGGAGTGAGAGAATCCATGAGAATAAGTAGTTTGTATAATAGAACCACTGAATAGTGTTTACGGCAATTGCAGGATTTGCTATCGCAATGATAGGTACGGATACGGCAACGGACGCTTGAAGTGCTGGCTCCGATGTCTCAACTGCTTTTTTCGTTTCAGTGTTGATGATAGTTGCCGCCTTTTGAACTTCTTTAATTGATGGAGCCACGGTGGCAAGAACTTGCGCTTGAATTCCGGATGTGACAGTCATGGTCAGTGGGACGGTCTGAACAACATCATCCCCGTAAATTATTTTAAGAACAATAGTGTATGCTCCCTTTTTTTGTGGAGTTTTAAAATGCGTAGCGTAGCATGCCTTTGATTTGTCATACAAAAGTGTGTTTCGTTCGCCGGTACTGGAGAGTATTATTTTTTTTACCGCTCTTTGTTGGAAAATTTTTGCGGGGATGCACATGTCTATTTCGGTATCTGTTGTGGTATAAAATTCATTTTCCGCAAAGGAAATTTCTTTTTTTGTATTTGTTTCTGTAAGACCGAGATCTTGATTTTCTAAGAGTACTTTCTGCTGTTCAAACTGTCCCGGAGTGGCAGTGTATGTGACCTCTTCTCTAAGATGGCGAGGAAGCGGAATAGGTTCTGCAAATAATCCAAATAGCGAGAGATGATCCACTTTTGCGGTGACTGAATTTTCTTCTTGTTTTTTTTGCACTTCTTTCTCTAATATCCACTGGCTTGTTTCCATATCCCACGCATAGAGATTTATAGTATCTACGTAGATTGAACTCGCCTCTTTTTGAGTATACAAAAACGTAAGTGTTGGTTCCTTTTGAAATTCAGTGATTGGAATAGTTCTTTGATACACAGGATAGAGCGGTAAGGATTTTTCTTGCGCAGATACTGGCATACTATCTATGCGTCCAAGAAATTGAAGGATCCGGGATGCGAGTGAGGATGATCCTTGCTTTGGAACACTTTGAAGGAAAGATTGTTCAGCCTTGTCTGCAGATGGAGCTACTTGTTTTTTCCTTTCTATTTGGTAATTTGCCACAACTCTGTTTACCGCACATCCCATAAGCTTTGTTCTTGGCGGAGAAACGGCAAGAATATCCGTTCCTACAGTCTCACTCGCTATGTTACACGGAAGTTTGGAAAGCTCTATAGATACACTTCCCTGTTCTCCTGCTGACTGGAGAGACATGCCGCCACCAGTTCCGCTACCTCCTCCGGATACTTGCGAGGCGGCAGTAGTATCACCTGATTGCCCAGATGCCTCTCCACTTGGTGATAGTGGTCTATTCCATGATGATTGTGCGAGTAAAGAGGTATCAATAGATCCGGCATCAAGCTTTATTTCTGCAGTAGTACTTCTCACCGTGCTCTCTGTATTTTTTTCGATAGTTATTTTTGTTGACAGTTCTACCTTGTCTATGGTTTTTTCTGTTTTCCTTAAGTCTTTTACGGTTAATTCCTCATTTTGGTCTACAATTTTAATACTGTTTTCAGACGTTCTTTTATTTCCGGCAGTATCAATGACGGTAACACGTAGCGTATAGGTGCCGGGTACCGTTGCGCTTATTTCTGTTTTTTGAGAAGTCTGATTAGAAATAATAAGATCTCCATTGCTTGGTCCCTTGGTGGCCTCCCATTGGAATGAGGCTATGGATGATATGTCATCAAAAGGCAGTTTTGCCGTAAGAACTCCTACAATTCCAGCATAAAGTTCATTGGAACGCAATTTTCTCGAAGTTTCTTTCCCTTTAGAACTATCTGCAGGTCGCATATCTGTTGAGACTACTGGTGGGGTAGTATCAATAAGAATTTCAGGGAGTACAATACTTTTGCTCTCATTTCCTGCCGTGTCTTTAAATAGAACAAAAAGTGTTTTCTTGCCGTCAGAGGAATAGTCTATGGTTGTTGGCGAGATAATATCTTGCCAATCTGTCCATGAGGTATTATTTTGTGAAAGTTTTACTTTTGCACACGCTGAACTGGTATCTCCACAGGTAAGTATAAGTGGGATATCTTTTGTTTTGTTACTTAAAGGTTCGCCTCCATTGAGAACTGCAGAGCCTATTGGTGAAACAGTATCTATATGAATAGGAGCTGATTTCTGTGTTTCTTCATTCCCTGCATCGTCAGCAGTATAATAAGTGAGTATGTTTTTCCCATCTGATGAAATAGTAAGCGGAGTTTTGTATACAGTAAATTTTCCAGCTGTGCCAATACGGTAATAGATCGTGGGAGCGGGGGTTGCGGTATCAGTGGCAGAAAGCGAGACGACAACATCACCTGTATACCAATTATTTTGACCAACAGTTCCCCTAAGAGTGAGCGCGGAAATTGGTGGGGTCAGGTCTATACGAAAGAGAGATGATCTTTGCGTTTCTTTATTTCCCGTCTTGTCAACAGCATAGTATTGGACCGTCTTTTCTCCGGCGCTTGAGAAGGTGAGTGAAGAATCGTAGAGTATAAAATTATCAGTTTCACCAATGGTACGATAATATATAGCGGGAGTAAGTCCACTGTCATCTTTTGCCGAAAGTGTCACTGTGACTGGAGTTTTATACCAAGTATCTTTACCGGGAGTTCCCCCAAGAGTGAGTGTAGAGATTGGGGGGGTAGTATCCGTTTTTTCAACAGGTTTTTCCTCTATTTTTTCTTTGGTTGTTGGCGGTGTTGTGGTAGAGGTTTGAGCCGGTACTGCTTCTTGTGCTGAAGCTGGCGGTGAAGCTGGTGTTGGCGGTGAAGCTGGAGCTGGCGGTAAAGAGACCGCTCCACCGCTACTTGCTGGCGCTGGCGCTGGTGCTGCAATTTCTCCGCCAGAAGAGAGTGTCCCAGAGGCAACAAGTGGAATACTGATTGTACCTACCTCACCTCCAGTAACTATGGAGATAATTTTTCCACCAGAGGATACGGTAGTGGCATTTGTAAGTTGATTTGCACCATTTGTTTGTGAGGTCGCGTGAGTCCCAATCTTTATAGTGATTACTTGATCTGCGGGGATGGAGGCACTTCCGCTTGAGGGATAAGAAAAAGTAATTCTTTTGTTTGTGGTATCTACCGCCACCCCCCAAATAGTATTTCCGGCAGTCGCGCCAAGCGTCAGTTGGGTTTGCGTGGCGTCTGCGGTGGATCCATAGGAAAGGTCAATATCTGAAAATGTGACACTTCCCGCGCTTGAGATAAGATTTTGACTATTAAGAACAATGGTGCCAGATGAAATGGCTGTTCGCGACTGAAAATAGATGGTATGATTCGCCACTACCCCTATAGTTTGTGGCTGGACGCGATATTGGATATTGTATAAATTTGCTGCAAAAACAGACATGCTGAATAAAGCAAGTGAAAAAAGAATCGCAAAAATAAAGAAATAGTGTGGGCGGATACGCATACGTGTATATTGGATGGTTCTTCTTGTATAGTACCACTATTTTTTGGACACAGAAAGTATCGGTGAAATCATCCGTATTGTTCTTAAGCGCCGGTCAATAGCAAACCATACACCGAGTAAAAAGAGAATAAGCGATCCAGTAACTCCTGCCGTTGCGAGTGGTGATGATTGTATGTCTTCAATCACCCATCGCAGTATTGGTTTTATGAAAGCCTGAAGGGGTGTAGTGACCACAAGGTTTGGTGAGATTATCTCAGAATAGTCATCTTTATAGAGAACTTTTAGCTTCATTGGGTATGTTCCTTCATCTATTGGCGAGATAAGAGATCCGCTAAAACACTTGAACGTTTTGCTGTAAGAGAGTTTTTTTTGTTTGTTCATGAAATCAAGAAATACCGATGAAACTGGTTTTAAGAATAGTTTTTCTTGTATGCAAAACGTCAACTCACGCCCACCAGAGATATAGAAGTCATCATTTACAAATCGGACAGGTTCCGCATCTGTTTTTTGTGAGAATAGAAGATCTGTTTGGCTAATTCCAGAATTTCTCGGGATAAATTTTGTAAAAGATTTTATAGTTATTTGATCTCGCTTTTGGATCTCTTTTCTTGAGGTAATTGTAGCAAACGCCGCAAAAATTGTCTGTGGAATGACATACGCGCTTAGTGTAGCTTGCTCAACATTAATAACCGTATCTTCAAGGGCGATCCATTTCTTTTTTTCTCCATCCCAGTAGTTAATTTTTAAACTCGTAGGATCAACACCCGCAAGAAGAAGAAGGTTGTACTTGATAGTGATGCGAATTGGTTTTTCTACCTTTGTGCTGATATTAATTTTATAAAATACCTTATCTGGAACGTCTTTACCTGAAGGAATACGAATTTCGCTGTCAATGTTTGGTACTTGTGTAAAAATGATTGGCTCTATAGTCACTTTTCCGTCTTCGGCTACGGTATTTTTTTCAATTTCTGCAAAAAATCCGGTTGTTTGGCCGGTTGCGTCAGTATTTATGACACTTGCGGATGCAACTTTATTTGCTTGAAGTAAGACACTTGCGGGTGCGCCAAGGGAGACGATAATACTTGCGGGTGGTGGCGCGGGTTGTACGGGTACAGAGGGTTCAGATGGTTTTGACACGATGGGTATGGGTGCTGATGGTACTGATGGCACTGGCTCCTCTTTTATTACGGAGACTGGCTGTGCGGGTTGTACGGGTACAGAGGGTTCAGATGGTTTTGACACGATGGGTATGGGCGCTGCTACTGGCACTGGCTCCTCTTTTATTACGGAGACTGGCTGTGCGGGTTGTACGGGTACAGAGGGTTCAGATGGTTTTGGCGTTGATATCGGTTGTGGGAGTAGTGATACCGCCCCAGCTTGTTGTACTATTGGTATTTCTACTACCGGAGCTCCCGCGCCAACAGAGTCATTTTCAAGAAGCGCGATGGCTATTTGCTTTCTGTCAAAGTCTCCTGCTGAGATTTCTATACTATGACTCCCGGATGTTGATCCGTTGATGAGCTGATTTGCGTTGCTTCGTACGCTTGTTCCTATTTTTATGATCACTCGCTGTCCCGTGGTAATAGGCGTGCCATTTGATGTAGGAAAGGTGAGAGTAAGCACCTTTGTTTGACTATTTATACTTACTCCCCATACATTTGGACCCGGTATTGTGTACAACGCCTGTGAGAGCTCTTGTCCTTGAGCGCCGTATTTGAGGCTTGTATCTTCATAGGATATATTATTTGTGTTGGATACCGCGTTACCAAAATTAATAAGTATAGTATCTCCCTTTCCTGGAAGCCCAACGCCATTTATTATCGTGAATTGTATCTCATGGTCTGCGGGTGTGTTTGTACGAAGCCGTGTCATGATATCCGTAACCTGTGTGAGAGATGAGGCAAAAACACCTTGCGCATATCCGCAAAGTCCAAAAGCAATTACGAAGATAAAAAAGATATTTTTTTTCATAGCAACCTTGATACCATTAAAACGTCCCTGCCGCGACAAAATAAACTGTGTCGGCATACGTCCCCGCCTCTGTGCTCGCGGATATTGCAAGTTTTGTCAGGATATTTGCGTACGCGGTATTTGCCGTGGTATTCCAAATAGAAGCTATTCCTGTTGTTAGAGATCCTACGCTTGTATCCGAGAAGGATGTTGTACAGGTGCCGTTAAAAGGCGATGTGGCGGTGGCATTTGAGCTTCCACCATTGCTCACCATGCACATGCCATAGTTTTCAGTACCTGCATGAAGTGTGAGAGATGAGTTTGAGGTATATGCAGTGTCAGGTATACGGTAGGAAGAGACGGTGAGGCTCGCATTTACAGATGAAACGTACACAGTCGCTTTTGTGGATTGGCCAGCATTAGTAAAAGTATAGGCGCAGATGTATGCTGTTGCTATGTTAATATTTCCCAATGAGAGCGGATTTGGAAAACTAATTGTCCCCGCAGAAGACTGGCTCGTACTGGGGCATGCGGCGAGTGTTGTAGAGGTGGTGAGCGCAAAGGTAAATGTTGGACCTATAGATGAGGTCGCGGTCAGTTGATCATTGCTTATAATAGAGAGGCGAAACTCACTGCTGTGTTTTTTTGAGGTTCCCTCATCGTCATGAAAGATTGCAACGCTAACAGAATTTGTTGCAGATGTTGGATTTGTGAGTTCTCCGTTTGCGGCGTCATTCAAAATAATCAAACGCATTGCGCCAATGTTTGTCCCACCCGTGTCAGAGGCGGTGTAGGTTGCGGTGCAGGGCTGGATGCGAAAGATCATATTTGTTGTATCTATAGCAATCCCCACTTGGTTGTTTGTTACGCATGTAAGAGAGTCCGTAGAGGTAGAGGCACCAGCTACTACCTGCGCAATAGTTACCTGTGTTAAGGTAGAGGCGGAACTTCCCGTCTGATCTTGCCAAAACGTAAGATCTCCTGTGGTCCATGTACCGCTAGAGGAAAAGGTAGTCGGAAATTGAAACGCAAGCACATCTTTACCTCCGCTTGCATCAAAATCAAAACCACTTGCAAGGCGAAGATCTATGGTATGCTGTGAGGCGGTATTTTGTTTTTGGCGAGTCAATGTATCGTTTGTATTAGTGATCTCTCCTGCGTATGCATGTCTTGTGTAAGGAAAAAACACAGACAAAAATATCGTACATCCGATAAGAATTTTTGATGTAACATGTGAAAACTTTTGCATAGTATATTTTGTCATTCCCGTGAAAAAGAGAATCCAGTACCCTTAGAGTATATCATAAAAACTCCCGAAAATACATTCGGGAGTTTTTGCTTTTTCCAATACTTTTTGCTGTGATTTACTTCTTCACCGTCCCCGCTGACTCAAGCATCTTCTTAATAAGAAGGACGAGAATCACGATGATAACAAGAGCAATAATAAGCCAGAGGATGAGAAGACCTGTTGGGAGTACCCAGAAGACAAAACTTTTTGACGCGCTTCCCACGCTTCCCATGGAGACATCAAAGAGCGCGGTGTACTTTCCAAATGCAAATCCCGAATCCCATACAATTTTGTACTCTCGGTTGCTTCTTGGAAGGACGTTACCAACCCCTAAAAGATTGTTAAACGGAAGTACTGTTACGATACTGCCAAACATATTCTTCACCTTCACATCACCCTGTGGCTTGAAGTGGCGATTTCCGCCGTTATTGAATCGCGCTACAAAGGTAATAGGAAGTTTGTCAAACTTCGTAACACCATTTTCTGTTCCAAAGTAGGTGACTTCTCCCTTTTCTATCGTCTCACCACGGACATCAAGTGCTACATTGACACCAGTCTGGCCAACAACACCTACTCCATTTTCTGGGTTTTTTTGATCAACTACTCCCCAGCCAATCATAGCATAATGACCACCAGGGGGAGCATTTTGTGGAACACTAATAAACACTGGTACTGTCTTTGTCTCACCTGGTTGGAGCGTTATTATTCCGCCACTTTGGAAGACGATCCACTTTGCAAGGGTAGCTTCTGAAGTTGCAGGAAAATAATTTGCGCTTCCACCTTCACCAAAACCAGCCTCTGCCTGAAAAAGTGTTGGCCCTACGGTAATAGAGGAGGCACCTTCATTTGTAAGTTTAATTCCCTTTGTAATAGATTCACCTGGACTAAGAGTAAGTTCATCTAGTGTAGTTGGCTGTACCTTAAGAGCGTACAAAGGTCCCGCCCAAAGCAATGCTCCAAGGAACATTGCGATTCCTATAATGTAGTATCTTTTCATATAGACAGCATGGGATTACGCGAATTAGTTATATTTAATAAGAGATAAACTGAATTAAAATGCAGAAGAAGCTACAAGATAATAAGTCTCAGTGTAGGTACCCGCGGTAGTTGCCGTAGTAAGGACAACTCTTGGAAGGATGTGGGTAGCAATTGTAACAGCGCTAGTAGGTGATGTTGTCCACAGCGCATTTAATCCTGTGCTGGCTAATGTCGGGATAGTTCCAAGTTTTTCAGTCGAAGCCATACTTGTATAGTTGCATGTTCCACTGTATGGAGAGGAGGCGGTAACTGTACCACCTGTAAGTGTATCCGATGCACCTGTACCAGCAGTCAAGACACAGACACCATCATCTTTGGATGTCCCTACTGTGAGAGTTTTTTGTGTGGCAGTGGTATATGCAGCTCCTCCACTGTTAAGCCATGTGCTTGCTCCGCTATTGAGACTCAATCCACCATGTGCTGAATATATGTAGACCGTGGTAGAGGCATTTACGGTTGAGGTAACAGATGTACATATACTAGTGAGCGCATTGTTTACTTGAGAAACAGAAAGTGGATTTGCAAAAGAAAATGTTGTTGAGCTGTTTACTGTGGCAGCACTACAGGCACCTGCAGCTGAAGAAGTCATAGGATCTGATCCAATTGTAAATGTAAGCACTGGAGCGGTAGGGGCGACGCCAGAAGCACCAGTGACATCACTGGCTATAATAGAGGTAGCTATTTGAGTTGAATGAGTTGTAGTATAAACCTCATCTTGTAAATCAACTTGAACAAGCGAAGCTCCTGCAGCAGGGGTAGTAAGAGTGCCTGATCCACCGCCCTTAATTGTTATTTTGATCGTTGCGGCGTTTGCCGGAGCTACTCCTCCCGTTCCGCCACAGCGGCGGAAATAGAATTTCAGGTCGGTCGCATTTATAAAAACCGAACCATTGTTAGAGCCAGTTCCACCAGTTACACATGTAACCGGATTAGTAGTGTAGCCTGCTCCTACCACAGTGCTAGAGGCGACATCAAGAGTTGCAATGGTGACCTGTTGAGTGCCATCATAGATAAGAAAATCAGACGAGGTCCAATTGGGAGTGGTAAATACCCATAAAGAAGAAGAGGTCGGATATGCGATGACGATAGTATCAGATGCGGTAGTCGCATCCCAATTTACTCCAGCGGGAAGAACGATTGTAAATGTGCTACTTGTAGCAGTTGCCGCCTGTACTCTGCTTAAATCCAGTCTAACACTTGTAAATGCCGTCGCATACGCAGATGGCGTGACGGTACCAAGTACCGTGAGGAATACTGTTGCGAATATCGTAACCTTTGTTACGATTCTGAAAAATAGTTGTTTCATAAAATTATGAAATCTTAATTAATTTTTTTATTAGTTCGCTTTTTTTCTGTGCGTATTCGGTTCGACCCTTTATAAACACGCAAAGAAAGCATAGTCAAAAAACTTTTGATGTGGACTTCTCCACACCCTCATAGATAAGTATAGCATATTCTTGAAAGAGTTTTTAGGGGTGGTTATCCACATTGTAAAAAAGATTGTCAACAGTCAAGAGATAACGAGATGTTTTCAGTATGTAGGATATCATTTTTTTCATCTTCTTCCTGAATATATACGGAAACAATATCAAACCTGATGTAGGTGTCATGGATATTTCGTGTATGAAGAAAATGTCGTGCCGCGCGGGAAATTTTCTTCACCTTCCAATAATTCACCGCCTCTTCGGGGTATCCGTACCGTATGCCTGTGCGTGTTTTGACCTCTACAAAAATAATCTCATCGCCTTTTTTGACGATGAGATCAATTTCTCCAATCTTATGGACAGTAAAATTCTTTTCAAGAATAGTGTACCCCTTATTTTCTAAATACTCTGCCGCAAGCTCTTCACCGCGTGTTCCCAGAATTTGCGCGGGTGTTTTTTGAGACATATTATCTTTTCTTCGGCAAATATTTTTCTATCTGCTCTCGTTCTTTCAGAAGTGCCAGAGCGGGTAACATCTCCGTTTCGTAGTAATGCCAGATAAGATATGCCCAGATGCCAAGAGATACACACCAAATGACAAAGAGATACCTACCAGACAAAAAAGAAATATTTTCATACGCAAAAAAGAGCCAGACGAGTCCGAGTGATCCCATGGTCAGACAGAGGCTCTCTATTTTTGAGAGTAATTTTTTCTCTGGTTTTGTGAGTGTCGCCTTACGTTTTTTTCCAAATATCTTTAATCCGATTTTTCCCACGATACCCGCTCCAAAGAGAATGAGGAAAAAGATAGTTATCTGTACAGTGATAGGTCCGGGGTTTGGGGTGAGCCAAAACGAGAGTTCAAAAAGCTGTCGTATGTTCATACGGTAAGGGGCTTATAAATCTTTTCTAAAAGTAAGACCAAAGTGATAGGGACCCGCCTCAAACTCGTCATACCATGTAAGTCCCAGAGAAACGCCAATATCTTGTATCTTTTTTGGATCAATGCGCAGATTTTGCGGGGGGCCAAAGGGGGAGGCGATATGTTTCCAGTCTATGATGACAAGCCGTCCGCCAGTACGCAAGAATCGTGTACTTTCTTTAAGGATAGCCTCATGGTTGGTATTTTGAAAGAGTACGTTCACTATGAGGGCGAGATCACAGGATCCGTCTGAAATCGGCGCCGCGCCGTATCTTTCAAGATCAGACCATATATAGTGAACGTTTGTGATCTTTTGTTGTGCCATCTTGCCTTTGATTACCTCAAGAACTCCCTTTTGTACATCCAGCGCGTATATCGTACCTGTTTTTCCTACAAGTTCTGCGAGTGAGCTTACAAAATGTCCACCTCCGCCACATCCGAGGTCTGCAATAGTGTACGACTCCTTAATATCAAGCTTTTTGATGATTTCTGAAACATCAAGAAGGGTAGTGCCTCCCTTTACGTTTTGTATGGGCATATATAATTACGTCTTATTTGCCTCAATCTTATGTACTAATCCCTTAAATCCCTCAAATATCTCAAATGGTACTGCAAAGATGGTCGCCTTGTCACATTTTTCAATGGTGGTGAGTGCGCGTAAAGAGAGTCCTCCTGGGATTGAGGTGAGGTTTATAGCCGCCTTTCGAAGGTTTTCTGATGCAACCAGCTCTCCCTCCGCCTGTATAATGACCGCTCTGCGCTCTCGTTCCGCCTCCGCCTGACGCGCCATAATACGTTTCATATCTGCGGGAAGCTCAATATCTTGTATCTTTATGGAGATGATCTTGATACCCCATCCGCTGATCTCTTGTTCCACAAGGCGCTCTATACTGTTTGCAACCTCTTCACGCTCCGTAAGAAGGGTATCCAGCTCAATCCTTCCTACACCGTCTCGTAAGGCGGCTTGCGCATATTGAGATATGGCGTATGTATAGTTTTGAACACCAAGAATAGCATTTTCCGGTTTTTCTACTAAGAAATACACGACACCATTCACATATGCGGGAACGTTGTCTTTTGTGATCACCTCTTGTTTCGGAATATCTATAGTGGTGATACGAAGATCGGCGCGCATTAATTTTTGAAAAACAGGAAGGAGCCAAATAAGTCCCGGTTTTTTTGTTCCGGTATATTTCCCAAGTGTGAGAATAACACCTCGCTCAAACTGATTGATGACATGAAATCCCTTTGCAACGATACCAATGACGATAATAACTCCTATCAAGATTTCCATATTTTTTTCTTACATTTTTTAAATTAATCTTTAAAAAAATTGTGTTTGAAACAATAGTCCGTTTATTTCTGTATGACACTCGCGATTGGTGGGCCAAGATGGATTTGAACCATCGACCCCCACTTTATAAGAGTGGTGCTCTTACCCCTGAGCTATTGGCCCTTGTATCCTTATATATATAATAAATTGGAATCTATTTTTTGTCAAAGATAATCGGTATATTGTCTCAAAAAAAAGGTGTATATACGGTTTTTATTTTAAATGATATGATGAAATTATAGTATATTTTTTTATTTTGTGAAGATTATATGAAGAAGGAAATATTGGAAAAAAATTATCATCCAAAGGATTTTGAAGATAAGATTTATGAGTTGTGGGAACATTCAGGATATTTTAATCCTGATACGGTAAAAAAATATGAACACTCGTTTTCCATCTCAATGCCACCGCCAAATGTGACGGGTAGTTTGCATATTGGGCATGCGCTTGGACTTACATTGCAAGACCTTATGACGAGGTATCATCGTATGAAAGGAGATAAGACCCTGTGGTTGCCGGGTACGGATCACGCTACCATTGCCACACAAAATAAGGTAGAGCGTCTTTTAGCAAAAGAAGGGCTTACTCGTCAACAGATGGGAAAAGAGGCATTTCTTCAGAGGGTATACGAGTATATAGAACATTCTAAGGGAACTATTAGAAAACAGATTCGGAAGGTTGGCGCGAGCTGTGATTGGTCACGAGAACGCTATACGTTGGATGAAGGGTCATCACGCGCCGTATCTGAAATATTTGTGAGGATGTATCACGACGGGCTTATTTATAGAGGGAATAGAATCGTCAATTGGTGTCCGCGGTGTACCTCAACATTATCCGATGATGAGGTACAACATAGAGAAGATGAGGGAAGTCTTTACTATATTCGCTATAAGATTCAAGGCACGGATACGTTTTTATCTATCGCAACAACTCGTCCGGAGACACTGTTTGGCGATACCGCGATAGCGGTGAATCCTCATGACGAACGGTACAAAGATATTGTTGGAAAAGTGGCGATAGTGCCTATTGTAGGGCGAGAATTGCCTATTATTGCGGACGAATATGTAGATCCCTTGTTCGGGACGGGTTCTTTGAAGATAACACCCGCACACGATCCGAATGATTTTATGCTTGGTCATAAATATCATCTCAAGTCACCACGGATTATTGATGATGAGGGAAAAATAACGCTTTCCGCATTGGAAGAAGATGGTATTGATAGTAAAAATATTCAAAAATACGCAGGTCTTGACAGGTTTGATGCGCGAAAAGCCTTGGTTCGGGATCTTACAAGTCAAGGATTCATGGAAAAAATTGAAGAATATCGTCATGCGGTGGGGCATTGTTATCGGTGTGATTCGGTCATAGAACCGCTTATTTCTCTCCAATGGTTCGTGAAAGTTGACGAAAAAATTCCCGAAATGAAACAATCACTCAAGAATCTTTCGCATGACGCTGTGAGCTCTGGGGCGATAAAAATAGTACCGAAGCGATTTGAAAAGGTGTATTTCAATTGGATAGAAAATCTTCATGATTGGTGCATTTCTCGTCAACTTTGGTTTGGACATCAGATTCCCGTGTATTATTGTCAGGTAAAAGATGGTGGCTGTGGAGAGACTATCGTCTCTATCATCGCGCCAGCGGTTTGTCCAAAGTGTAAACATGCAAAACTTCTTCATGATGAAGATACACTTGATACATGGTTTTCATCAGGAATATGGACATTTTCAACACTTGGTTGGCCAGATAATGCGGAAATAAAACAAGGAAAGATAGCAAAAAAAGGTGATTTGGCGGAATTTCATCCAACAACGGTTTTGGTAACAGCATATGACATTTTACCTCTTTGGGTCTCTCGCATGATTATGATGACCTGCTATGCGCTTCATGAGGTGCCATTTAAGACGGTCTATCTTAGTGGGCTCATTTTAGACATTGAGGGAAAGAAAATGAGTAAATCAAAAGAAGAGATGAGCATAAATCCTCTGGATGTTAGCGAAAAATATGGCGCGGACGCGCTTCGGTTGAGCTTACTTGTGGGTATCACTCCGGGAAATAATGCGCGCTTGAGTAATGAAAAAATAGAGAGTCAGCGAAATTTTTTGAATAAGATATGGAATATCAGCAGATTTATTCTTGAGACATCTTCGCAAAAGAAAGAAGAAGCAGTGGTAGATAAGCCATTAACGCTTGCCGATACGTGGATTTTGAGTAGACTTTATACTACTGTCAAGCAAGTAACCACGCATATTGAGAAATTTCAGTTTTCACAAGCGGCAGAAGAGCTTCGTCAGTTCACCTATGACGACCTTGCAGATTGGTATCTTGAAATTGCAAAAGTTGAAAAAGGAAAGCAGGCGATTCTTTCTGATATATTGGGAGTAGTTCTCGCCTTATGGCATCCGTTCATTCCTTTTGCAACAGAGACTATCTACCAATACTATCGTAGGCTTTCTCATGGAACGGAGAAAAAAACCGAGACAGGCGCGCCATCCCTGCTTATGATTCAGAGATGGCCTTCCGCAGATGTGTCTAAGATCAATAGCGAGGCAGAACAAGAGTTTGTGGTAGTACGGGAGATCATTCAGGCGATCAGAAACGCACGAGCTGAAAATAATATCGCTCCCGCGCAAAAAATTCAAGCAATTATTTTTGCACCAGTACAAGCCGATCTTATACAGAAAAACGAGGGAGTTATCAAGTATCTCGCGCGTCTTGATTTTCTTACCATCATGGAAAGTGGAGAAAAGCCACATAACGCGCTGTATATAAAGGTAGGTGGCATTGAGGTCTATCTTCCGCTTGGACTCATGAAACGAGAAGAAGAACAGGGTAAGATCCAAAAACAGGTTGAAACACTTAAAACATTGATGGCAAACATTGATCAACGCCTCAAAAATGAAGAATTTGTCTCCCGCGCGCCAAAAAACGTGGTAGAAAAAGAAAAAGAAAAACGAAAAGACTACGCCTCTGAAATAATGAAACTTGAGGAGCAGCTCAAGAAATTAAAGTAATAAAAATAGTATATTTAAAAAAAGAGGGGAATGTATCCCTCTTTCTGCATTTTTTTAAAGATTAATCTAATTTCATGAGTTTACCGTTTTGTTTCGCCTTATTAAACATAAAGAAGAAAAACCAGAGAGTAAGTATGATGTATATGATATTTATAAGAAATCCGATCATAAGAGGCTCGAATGCGAGTGTTCCTGTATGTATGACCTCTCGCATTCCTTCAAACATATATGAGGGAGGGAGGAGATAGGCAATCCAGCGAATAGTTTCTGGCAATACGGATACCGGATAAAATACCGCACTAAAGGGCTGTATAAGAAATACGATACCAAAGGCGAGATTCTGTGCAGATGTTCCCCATTGTAAGATAAGTCCAATAGTGAATAATCCAAGTGCCCAACCAAAAAGTAAGAGATTGAGGGCAAACGGGATAATATAAAATCCAAACGAGAAAAAATTGAGATGGTAGCATATAAATGCTAAGAGTGACATGACGATGCCAATAAGCATGATGCGAATAATACTAAGAAAGAGTGTTGAGGCGAGAAATTCAGCAACTGTAAGAGGTGATACGAAGATATTCAATAAGTTACGTTCCCAAATCTCCTCTAAAAATGTAATAAATGTGGAGTGCTGGGCCTGATTGAGAAAATTCCAAAAAATAAGCGCTCCCAAGAATACTGTGACGATATTAATGCCAGTGATATTGAGCTGTTGCAAATAGAGACCTAAGAATCCCCACAGAAAAAGTTCAAGCACCGGCCAGAAAAAAATATCCATGAGGCGGGGAACGCTTCGCTGATAGAGATAGAGATGCCTCAAGAGAAGTGCGTTTATTCGGTATAATTTCATACAAACATTATATTAAAAGGGTAGGGGAAATTCAAAAAGAAATACGCGCGGTGAGTAGAAAAATTCCCCCTACCCTCACTCTCCGCGGGCAATAGCAAGAAATACATCATTCATATCTTTTTTCCCATATTTTTCTATAAGTTGCTCGGGTGTTCCGTCATCTGTGATAGTGCCTTTGTTCATAAAAATAACACGATCACACATTTCTTCTACCTCTGCCATGTTGTGAGAGGTATAGAGAATGGTGGTACCATGCTCTTTTTTTATTTCCAAAAGAAGTTTTCTCATTTTATCTGCAATATCCGGATCTAATGATGAGGTTGGTTCGTCAAGAAGTAAAACATCGGGATTGTTAAGAAGCGCTTTGGCTAAATGTACGCGCGTAAGTTGGCCGGTAGAAAGGCTTGAGGTCATTTTTGGCAAGAATTCCGTAATTCCAAAGAATTCCGCAAGTTCTGATACTCGTTTTGCGGGATTTTTTAACCCATAAAGCCTTGCGAAAGTGAGGAGACTCTCTCGTACCTTGAGATTGTAGGGAAGCATAATATATGCGGAGGAGAAGTTTATTCTATTGAGAATTTCCTCCCTGTGTGTTTTTATTTTTTTCCCAAAAATCCGTATCTCTCCGCTTGTTGGCGTGATAAGGTCAAGGATCATCTGGATCGTTGTGGTTTTGCCGGCGCCGTTTGGACCAAGAAGACCGGTAATTTTTCCTTTTTCAAGTGAAAAAGAAATGCAACGTACAGCGGTAACCGGCCCGAATATCTTTGTAAGTTTTTTTATCTCAATAATGGGAGGATGTTTCATAGAGGTATATCTATTGTACACTATTTTATTTTTCAAAACAAAACATTGCTTTTTTGCGTGCCTCGTCATACAATAAATGTAAGACATATATGAAAAAACAAATAGTACTAAAAAAAGTACAAACAGATGTGTATACTTTTCTCATGGAAGAGGTTGTGCGTCAAGTCCAAAAAGCAGTGAAGGCGCAGTATGGACAGGATATTATTATTCAGAAAGAATTGATAGAAATTCCACCTCTTTCAGAAATGGGAGATTGTGCCTTGCCGTGTTTTTTTCTTGCGAAACAGTTGAAGCAATCGCCTATAGAGATAGCGCAAAAGCTGGAATCCGCGTGTGAAACAAGTGAGTGTATTGAGCAGGTGCGCGCATTGGGTTCGTATCTGAATATTTTTTTCAACCCCTCAACCATTGCAAAAATTCTTTTTTCCTCTGAACCTACCTCTTTTGTACAAAAAAGAGAAAAAAATGAGATTATCGTCATAGAGTATGTCTCGCCAAACACAAATAAACCTCTTCATCTTGGGCATACGCGCAACGCGGTGCTTGGAGAAAGTTTGTCAAATATTTTTGAAGCTGCAGGATGTAGGGTGATACGCACATCGCTTGTGAATGATAGAGGTATTCATATCTGTAAATCAATGGTGGCGTATGAAAAAAAACAAAGCATGATGCATACATCACAAAAAAAATGGGAGACGCCCAAGAGTACCGGAATAAAAGAAGATCATTTTGTAGGCGAGCAGTATATATTGTTTAGTCAGATGGCAGAAGAAGATGAAGATATGCAGAAAAGCGCGCAAGAGTGCCTTTTAAAATGGGAAAAAGGTGATCCTTCTACGCGAATACTTTGGAAAAAAATGAATACATGGGCATTGCAGGGGCTCAATCAAACATATAAACGACTCGGAGTTCATTTTGATAAAACATATTTTGAAAGTGATTTCTATACAAAAGGAAGAGATATCGTTATTGAGGGCATACAAAAGGGCCTATTCAAAAAGGATGAGACGGGTGCGGTGTTCGCGGATCTTAGCTCGTATGATCTTCCTAATAAAATTCTTTTGCGTAAAGATGGAACATCACTGTATATTACACAAGATATATATCTTGCGGTACAAAAAACAAAAGATTTTCACGCCTCGCGCTGTGCATACGTCATAGGATCCGAGCAAGATCTGTATATGAAACAGCTTTTTGCCGTTTTGGATATACTTGGCTATTCGTGGGCGAAAAATCTCCATCATGTAAGTTACGGAATGGTGTGCCTGCCTGAAGGAAAAATGAAATCTCGCGAGGGGACAAAGGTGGATGCAGATGTGCTTCTTGATACGCTTGAAGCTCTCGCGCTGAAAGAGGTGAAACATAGGGATGAAAAACTTTCAGACAAAGAGGCAAAAAATAGAGCTTCTCGCATCGCGCTTGCGGCGTTGAAGTTTTATCTCGTGGAGGTTGGCGCAAAATCCGACATGATGTTTCTTCCTGAAGAATCTATCTCATTTAACGGACGGACCGGACCGTATATCCAATATACCTATGCGCGTGTAAGGAGTATTCTTCGGAAACATGGTACAAAAACAAAGAATAAATCCGTTCATTCCTCGTATATGTGGACAGAAGAAAAGCAACTACTGTTTCTTTTATCTCAATTTTCTAAAACAATTCAGTCCAGCGTACTTGCGTATGATCCATCTGGTGTGGTAAAATATCTGTATAGTCTTGCAAAGGCGGTGAATGAGTATTATCATGCTGTTACGGTATTGCATGCCGCTCCCCAAGCACGAGCCGCTCGTATTGTACTTTTGGAGCGTGTTGCAGGTATACTAAAGAAGGGATTAACGCTTCTTGGCATTGAGACGTTGGAAAAAATGTAATAAGATCTTTATGGAGTTTGTCATCACGGTCAGCATCTATCTTTTGTTCTTTGCGGTATGGGCGTTTTTGAGTATAATGACGCTTTTTATGATGTTTCGTTATCATGGGCTTTCTCTTATGGTATGGGGAATTTCACTTCTTTATGCGGTAGTATCCGGAGGTATCATCCTTATTACCGTGAGTATTGTAAGTCATCTTGAGATTGATTGGACGAGTCTTCTTTATTTTTATCGTGGAACGTTATAGATATTGTATGATGTTTTCTGGAGAAAAAGTGATTCTTAAACTTCGCAAACATCCACTTGTCTTTTTTGTGGATAGTTTTTTTTGTTTCGTACTTCTTCTATTGCCGCTTGTTATTTTTGGTGTTATCTTTTTCCTTGGAATAAAAATTGAGATTCCACGGGAAAGTGTGATGAGCCTTGTTCTTGTATTGTTGGCAAGCCTTTATTATCTATACACGTTGCTTTTCCTTTTGTTTAGCTTCTTTATGTATTTTTTGGATAGGTGGGTTGTAACAGAAAAACATATTATTGATATTGAACAAAAGTCTCTTTTTTATAGAACATTTTCCAAGCAAGAGATCAGCCGTATTCAAGATGTTACCTCGGAAGTACGCGGTTTTTTTCAGACTATGTTTAATTTTGGCAATGTGACTATCCAGACTGCTGGAGAACAAGAACGATTTGTATTTCAGCAAGTTCCCGATCCCAATGGCATTGTAGAAACTATTATGAAAGTAGTAGATCAAGAAAAACAAAAACCTCTGTAGTTTATGCAGAGGTTTTTGTCTGGATTGAGAGAATTCTTTTTATTTGCCTATGCCTTCGATTCAAGAAATGATAGTCGTCTCGCAACACAAAAATCAAAACTCGCTTCGCTCAAACAGTTGATTTTTGTTGCTTGACTCCTTCATTTCTGCTGAATCTCCAGCAAAGAAAATAAAAAGAATCCTCTCAATCCTTTTTATGTCCATCCTTTTGCCGTGAGTGCATTTTGCGCCGCGTCTACCTGTGCCTCTTGTTTACTCGTACCTTCTCCAGTTGCGATACGTTCTTTGCCTAAAAAAATACCAACAATAAATTTTTTTGCATGATCCGGTCCGCTTTCTTTTATCACCTCATAATGTGGGGTGATTTTTATTTTTTCTTGTGAAAGTTCCTGAAATCTGCTTTTTGGATCAACATCAAGACGTTTTTCAATAATATTCGTAAGATGTGGAACGATATATTTTTTTATAAATTTTTCCGCGTAGATGTACCCTCTATCAAGGTAAATGGCACCAATAATTGCCTCAAGCGCGTTGGTAAGAATATATTGTCGCGCCTTTCCTCCTGAATCCTTTGACTCCCCTCGGCTTAAGTAGAGAAGCGGGTCAATATCCAATGGTTGCGCAATATCTGAAAGCATCTTACTGTTTACGAGGCTCGCCCGCCAGTTTGTCATGTCTCCCTCTGTCGCCTCTGGAAAGGTAGTATAAAGATAATCCGTGACCACCAGCTCCAATACCGCATCACCAAGAAATTCAAGCCGTTCATTATGCCCAATCTCAAAACTTGGATTTTCATTCAGGTATGAGCGATGCACCATTGCTTGACGCAGAAGGTCAGAATTTTTGAAGGTGATACCTATTTTTTTTTGGAATGCTGAAAAGTTTTTTTCTTCTTCGCTCATAATATATTTTGTTTCACGTCTTCCTGTTCCTTTTCTTTTTTTCTCGCCTCCTTCTCTACTCGTTCCTTTTCTCGTTTTTCTTTTTTTTCTTCCTGAATCTTTTGGAGCCTATCTTCTTTTTCTTTTATTTCTGGGAGAATTTTTTTATAAATAGAGCCGAGTACGCCGTTTACAAACTTTGAGGAAGAGATACCACCATATGTCTTGGCAAGCTCGATCGCCTCATTGATAGCGACACGCGCGGGAATATCCGGATCATAGACTATCTCGTAGATGCCAATACGCAAAATATTCCTGTCTACAACCGTGATTTGTGCTAAAGGCCATTCTGGTGCGAATTTTTCAATGTATGCGTCAATAGTAGCCTGATGAGCGGTGATGCCGTCTACAAGATGTTTGGAAAAGCCGTCATCAGAAAAATCTGGAGCAAATTCGGCAAAATTATAATCAAGCATGTCGGAGATATCGTCCGAATTTTTCCCTTTAAAGTCCCACTCATAGAGAGTCTGGACAGCAAGTGTTCGTGAAAGGAAACGATTTGACATACGTTGTTTTTAAGAGCACCGTTGATATGAAAAAGTCCGTGAACGATTGTTTATTTTTCCTGTTTTTCTTCAGTCACAGGAACAACTTTCTTGAGTTTTGGATTCTTTACAATAACTACAAGACGTTCTTTGTAACTTCCGCAATAGAGACAGGCGCGATGGGGAAGAATCATCTTTTTACATTTTGCACAAGGAGTAAGAACCTTCTTTTTAAGGGCAAAATGAGACGCTCTACGCCGTTTTGAAGATCTGGACAACTTTTTTCCTGATAATGCCATACAAAATAGCTCAATAGTGATATATATATACTACCATAATTCCGTTATTTTGGCAAGAGGGAGCTTTACACCACGGTAATAGATGCGATCTTATCTCCTGCTTCTTTGAAACGCATCAGACGGACTCCTTGCGTGTCTCGTCCGAGTATTGGTACGCTCTTAATACCGATGCGGATAACTTGTCCTTTTTCTGACATGATAAGGAGGTCCCCGCTGGTGTCTGCTATGGGTACTTTAGGGTTAAGAACACCCGCCATGACAATTTTTCCAGTTTTTGTAGTAATTTTTGCCGTCTTAATACCAGATCCCCCGCGTCCCTGTATCTTGTAGTCTTTTAGGCTTGAGAGCTTTCCAAATCCGTTTTCTGTGACTATAAGGACGTGCATGTCTTTGGAGAGTGGTGCTACAACATCTATACCCACGAGAACGTCGTTTTTCTTTATGCGCGCGCCATGCACACCCGCTGCGGTTCTGCCCATAGCTCGCACCTGTTCTTCTTTAAATCTGATTGATTGACCATTTGCGGAGACGAGCATAATTTCATCTTTGCCTGTGGTTGGTTTTACCCACTCTAATACATCATCCTCTTTCAGTTTAATAGCGATAAGACCGGATTTTCTCACATTTGCAAAGTCAGAAAGCTCTGTCTTTTTTATGAGTCCGTATCGTGTGACCATAGTGAGGTATTTTTGTTCCGCAAGTTCTGCCAAAGAAAGGATTGCGGATACCTTCTCACCGTTTCCAAGCTGGAGAAAGTTGACGATCGCCTGTCCCTTTGAGGTGCGTGAGGCGATAGGCACATCGTATGCTTTAAGCTGGAAGACTCTTCCTCGTGTGGTGAAAAATAATAGATCATTATGCGTCATACAGCTGAAGAGTTTTTCAACCGTATCTTCTTCTTTTGTGGTAAGACCAATGACGCCCTTGCCTCCTCGTCCCTGTAGTTTAAACGTATCTGGCGGAAGTCGCTTGATATAACCATCTCCGGTAATCATGACAACCGTTGATTCATTGGGAATCAGGTCTTCCTGACTGATTTCACCTACCGCCCCTTTGATAATCTGTGTTCGTCGTTCGTCTGTGTAGGCCTCTCGTATCTCCTCAATTTCTTTTTTAATAACCCCTTTCAGTTTTTTTGGAGATGCCAAAATTGCCTCCAGCTCGGCGATGAGTGCCTGTTTTTCTTTAAGTTCTTGCTCTATCTTCATGCGCTCAAGATTTGCGAGCTGTGAAAGTTTCATCTCAAGGATCGCAAGTGCCTGACGTTCGCTCAACTTAAATTTTTTGATAAGATTTTCTTTTGCCTCTTCTTTATCGGCAGATTGTTTGATAGTTTTTATGACCGCGTCAATATTATCAATAGCGATTTTGAGACCAAGCAAGATATGGATACGATCTTTCGCCTTATCAAGATCATATTGTGTGCGTCGTGTAACAACCTCTTTTCTGAATTTTAAAAATTCCTCAAGAACCGTTTTAAGACTTAACGTACGTGGCTGAATACCATCTATAAGGGCGACAACGTTGAAATGAAAGGTATCCTGAAGTTGAGTAAATTTGAAAAGTTGATTGAGGACTTTTTTTGGGTAAGCGTCTTTTTTCAGCTCAATGACCATACGTACCCCCTCTTTGTTGGATTCATCACGCAGATCTCTGATACCTTCAATTTTTTTCTCACGAACAAGGTCGGCTATTTTTTCAAGGACGGTCGCCTTGTTTACCTGATAGGGAACCTCCGTTACGATGATTTGGTAGTATCCGGATTTTTGTTCACTAATCTCTGTGCGCGCCCGTATCACCACGCCTCCGCGACCGGTGATATACGCCTGTTTGATGGCTTTTACATCATAAATAATGCCTCCGGTAGGGAAGTCCGGACCTTTGATAAAACCCATAAGATCCTCAATAGAGCAATCCGGACACTCAAGAACGTGCATGAGCGCGTCGCATACCTCTCCAAGATTGTGTGGCGGGATAGTAGTAGCCATACCCACGGCAATACCTACCGTGCCGTTCAGAAGGAGATTTGGAACACGTGAGGGAAGTACCGTGGGCTCTTTGTGTGTGCCATCATAGTTTGGAATAAAATTGACGGTATTTTTGTCTATATCAACAAGCATTTCTTCCGTAATACGCCGAAGTTTTGCCTCAGTATATCTCATTGCAGCTGCGGAATCCCCGTCCATTGAATTATGAACAAAAATTCCACAGGCAAGTGCAAAATTATGACTCTTGTCTATTGTAAGATCATAGACATCTTCTTTTTCGTGAAGCCATTCAACCTTTGTAACTTTATGGTTGTAGTGGAGTTCTTTTTGAAGAAGGGTTATGTTATTTTCATAATATTTCAGAAGAGCAGTGTCCCATACTGGTGATTTTCCGTATGGATATACGATATTTCTATCTCGTTCATACATTTCCTTGTTCAGAGAATTTTGTTTTTTTATTATTTCTCGGCACACGTGTAAAAATTTTATTTTCCCCGTATTATTTGTTAGCCGTCGTTTATTTGATGCACTGATTTTTTCATTAAAAATTTCTCGATACATGGGATTTTGCCATAGCTTTTTCATTGTACGAGAAGCTCTATTGGCGATTTCTTTGAGTACCTCTGGATGTTTTTTAAGGTATTTTTTATTTACCTCACTTAAGAACACCTTCATTTTTTTTCGATACACAGGGTCTTGCCAGTTTTTTTTGTTTCGTTCAGACATCCGAGAGGCATATTTTTCTCGGTTTTTTTCTTGAGACCAAAATTTCTTTCTACCTTCTGCAATTTTTTCACGATATGCAACATTTGTATGTTGTTGTGATGCATGTTGGGCATGAATGTCAAAATGTTCCCCCCATCCGACCCTTTGAATATTGTCTGGATTGTTGTTGAGTTTATTAAAATCACTATGATGTCGAACGCGTCCAGCAGATTTCTTATACGTTTTTTTTGTTAAATTATAATTATCGGCTAAGTGATGTGCAGGTACCCATGTGCCTGTTTTTTGTTGATAGAGTAATACATATCCTGCTCTATGAAGACGATCTTCTTGCGTTGAAAATTTTTGATACAGAGGCATCAATGACTCCTGCTCTTGAAGTTCAGATGCTTTTTTGTAGTTTCCATCTCGTGTCATAAATAGATGATCGGGAGTGCATCTGACGGATGTTCCATTATCAAGTGAAACACGAATAAGTTTCGCGCGCTGTTTTGTCTTACGTGGATGTTTAATTTCTGCAATAGCAACGAGCCCTGCCTGATTGATAGTATAGGTATAGTTCTTTTTTCCTGCCGCATGCTCTTTTACAAGTTCTCCAAAAGAAAGGGTACGTCCATCGGTCAATTGCACGTGAGTGTCTTTTGTAAAACAACCAAAATTTCCTTGTCCGTGTACCAGTTGGTATCGCATGGAAAAATCTTGTGCCATGCGTACCATAGTGTCGTATACAGAGGCGTCTCCATGCGGATGATATTTTCCCAATACCTCACCAACAACTGTCGCGGATTTTCTGGATTTTGCATTTGCCCGCAAACCAATATCACCCATCGCATAGAGAATCCTGCGTTGAACCGGCTTGAGTCCATCACGTACATCTGGTAACGCGCGAGAAATGATAACAGACATCGCGTAGTCCAGATATGAGTCCTGCATTTCATCTGAAATACTTCTCGGTATAACATGTCCAACAAGATCAAGCGGTATTTTGCTCTGTATTTTTTCTTTCATAGGAATTTTATGAGAGTATTAAGGAGTGAGTGGAATGGTTGATGTTGGAGATATTGCTTCTTTTAAAATATCAGTTATTTTTGCATGGAGTGAATCTTGTTTTTGTTTTTCCTCTTCAATGGCCTGAAGTTTTTCCTGTATTTTTTTGCCGGTATCTGAAAAAAGTTCATCTGATTGCTCTTGAAACTTTCCTGAAAATTGTGATGTGGAGACGTTCGCCTCTTGAGTAATTTTTTTTAAGCTTATCACAAATGTTGGTAACCATAGAAGTAAGACGAGAATAAAACCAATAGATACAATACCTAAAAATGCGATATCTTTTTGGCTTTTTCGCATATACTATATTCTACGCGGGGTTTAGGATGATAATTTTTGTCTCTTCTGTTGGTAAATCTTTCTTTGTTATTTTGAGCTTGTCTGTTCTCTCCACCTCTTTTAACCCATATTCTTTGAGAAACGCGTCAATAGGAGTTTGATCAAGTTTGAGCCCCTCAAGCTTATATTGCATAGGGATCACAATACGTGGTTCAATTTGATTGATGACCTCTACCGCGGTTTTTGGGTCTAAACATTCCTTGTCGCCCACCGGAAGCAAGAGAACATCAATACGTCCAAGCTGGTCAAGCTCGTGTTCCGTGAGCTCTCTGTCTAAACCGCTTAGATGACCAATAAAGATATCGTCTATATTGAATGAATACAGCGTTGCTACCGTGGCCTTTGTTTTTTTTATGAGAGGAATACCATAGACATAGATTCCTTTTGCCTCATATTCTCCGGGGCCGGTAATAATAAATGGAATATGATCCTCTTCTTTCTTTATGGCATCTAAAAAATTGTGACACTCTTGGTCTGTACTTATAGTAACTACATCTGCCTGTAGCTTGGGTAACCGCCAGCCAATTGATGGATCAAAAGGGTCGGTAACAAGTGCGGTATCTCTGTTACTTGCGGCAAAACGAAAACATGCGTGTCCATACCATTGAATGTGCATAGAAAGAAGTTCACTAAATAATGAACGTAGTATACCATGTTTTACGGATACTTCAAGTCCTTTTCAGAGAAAAAAGGATATATATGAGCTGGACAAGTATGACCGTCAGTGGTATTTTTTATAAAAGAATTAACAGTTTTTATGACTATTGCAATAGTAGGAACGGGATATGTTGGCTTGACCGCGGGAGTTTGTTTCGCCCATTTTGGTAATACGGTAACGTGTTTTGATATCAATGAAAAAAAAATTGAGCGACTCACACGTGGAGAGTGTGTTATATATGAATCCGGTCTTGAGGAGTTATTGAAAAAAGGGCTATCCAATGGAAATCTTTTATTTACCACGGATCCGGCGAAGGCGATTTTGCAGGCTGATATTATTTTTTTTGCAGTGGATACTCCGGAAGGAGAATACGGAAAGGCAGATCTCTCCAGACTGCTCGCCGCCGTAAAAAACTGTGCGCAGTATGCAAAACCCGCGGCGGTTTTTGTGAATAAATCCACGGCTCCAGTGGGAACCGTAAAAAAAATACAAGAGGCGATACGGGAGGTTGTCGGCGAGAAGGTATTTTCGGTCGCCTCGAATCCCGAGTTTTTGAGCGAGGGGAATGCGGTACAGGATTTTTTGCACCCTGATCGTATTGTGATTGGTGTTTCAGATGCGCATGCAGAGCAGATACTCCGCACCGTATACGCCCCTATTATTGGTGATGACCATCCGCTTGTGGTTACGACGATTTATAGCGCAGAACTTATAAAATACGCTGCGAACTCATTTTTAGCGCTGAAGATTTCTTTTATGAATGAAATCGCGGATTTTTGTGAGGTATCCGGCGCCGACGTGAAAGAAGTGGCACGCGGCATAGGATATGATAAACGCATTGGGAAGTATTTTTTACGCGCTGGTATTGGGTATGGTGGCAGTTGTTTTGGAAAAGATGTAAGCGCGCTCGCTGTAAGCGGAGAAGAGCGTGGATATGAGTTTAAAATTATTAAGGCGTTAAGTCAGGTGAATACCTTGAGGTATCAGATCATTTTAAAAAAATTACATAGGCATTTCCCGGATATGAGAGGAAGACGTATCGCAGTATGTGGACTCGCCTATAAGCCGATGACCGATGATGTACGGGATGCGCCCTCGCATCGCATCATTTTTGAGCTTCTTAGCCGTGAGGCGCGCGTGTCTGCGTACGACCCCGTGGCGAATGATTCATTTCGTGCGTTATTTTCTCACGCGGCACAAGTTTATTTTGCCTCATCAGCATATGCCGCTCTTGGAGATGCGGATGCGCTGCTTATTTTGACGGAGTGGGATGAGTTTCGGAATTTTGATCTTTTAAAAGTAAAGCAACTCATGAAAGGGAATGTTATTATAGATGGACGAAATATTTTTGAGAGAAAAGATGTTGAGAAAGAGGGATTTGTGTATGAAGGGATCGGCCGATAAATAAAAAAGCGACTATTATATGTCGCTTTGTGAGCTATGCTTTTTGTGCGTTTTTCATGGCTTCCATGAGACGCGGCCACTCGTTTTTTGGCTTCCAAACTACATTGCCCATAGCTATGTCTTGGGCGACCTCCTGATCGTCTTGTTTATATTGTCGGATTGGAAGGCGTACAAGACTAACGACCGGAATTTCTTTTTCATGCGATGCGTAGATGGCATCCACCGCTAAAGAACGGTTGAGAAGACAGATGATCCCTACTACAACGGCATCAGATTTCTCTATGAGGGTGATGAGTTCTTCCGTAGTGGAGAAATTGTTACAAACGTCTTCCACAATAACTACGTTTTCTCCCGGTTTAATCTCGTGTCGGGCAAATATGAGTGAGGATTGCTCACGAGCACCTACTATGGATTCTACCGGTGTGGGTGCCACTACTTTTTTTTCCGCTTTTATGACGCGACGGTCATAGACCATTCCAAGTATTTGAGAAAAACTATAGCCACCGATTGGCGTGCCGCAAAAGACGCTGGTAGTGTCTATAAGCGGCTCTATGACAGCTCGAAGGCTATATGCAAAATTGCAGAGAATTTTGGGATATTCTTCTGCTTTGGCAAAGTTCACATACACATCACCCACCCAGTGGTTTTGTGTGCCATTTTTTGCGTCGTATGTTCCAGCGTAGCCAACCAATGGACCAAGTCGTTCACCATTTGCTCCCTTGGGGCAGGTGTAGAATCCTTCATGCAGATAGAGCATCTGTAATGGATCCACAGTGTTCGCGTACATCTCATTTTCTACAAGAAAGGAACGTTCCATTCTTCCTCCTTTATAAGGGAAAGGTCATATCCCTTAGTGGTAGGCTACAAAATATGGTATGAAAAGTCAAGGATATGGAGAGAGAACATGAAATTTGAAAATGCCGTATGAAGAAGGTATAGTATATGTATGACAAATAACATGTTAAAAACATTCACCTCATGGCGCACATATTTTTGTGAATCGTGTGGTATGAGCTCTCGCAATCATGTCCGCGTGTGGATCAATGAGTTTGCAGATATTTTTTTGCACAGAATGTCTACTCGTATGTTCCCGAAATCGCTTGATCGTTTCGTAAACAGGATATTAGAGTGGTTATTTATTTTTTTTGGTATTTTTAAATTAGAATCTGTATTTACTAAGTTTGATATACCTATTCGCACCTATTGTTTAGTAGAAGAGGGGAGAAAACGTGGTATATCATTTAGAGCTTTTCGTGGGCCATTTGGTTTTATTAATTATTTTCGCATGAACGTCAATGGAAAAGAATATACGTTTGAAGGTTTACCCGTGGCAGATTTTGCAAATAGATATGATGTGAGCGAGATAGACGATAAGGCGAAGGTAAAAAAGAATTTTATTAAAGGGAATTTTCCCGTGCTTCAGAGCACATCATTTTGGTTCTTTCAAAAGAACGCCGCTCTTTTGTACGGAGAAAAAATTGGGTTTCCCTTAGTTGTGAAGCCTCGTAATGGTTCATACAGTAGGCACACAACAACGCATATTCAAAATAAAGAACAATTACAATCTGCTATTGAGATGGCGCTTATATACTCGCCTACATTTATTGTAGAACATTTTTTGGAAGACAGTTTTGTGTTCAGAGCAACGATTGTAGATTTTGATTATGTTGCCTGTGTACAGCGTACAACTGCGAATGTGGTTGGTGATGGCGCACATACTGTGCAAGAGCTTATAGACATAAAAAATGCAGACCCGGATAGAGGGAATCCCGATGAAGAGTCGTATACGTTATTCAGAATCGTTGATGACGCGGTGACGGATCAATTATTAAAAGAACAAAACGTTACGAAACATACCGTCCCTCTACAGGGTAAGAGAATATTTCTCCAGCGAGATCCATTTATTCGCCTTGGCGCGGATTCAGATGAGGTGACGGATGATGTCCATCCTGATAACATGGCGTTGTTTAAAGATATAGCTCGTTATTTTGATATTCGTGTCGTTGGGTTGGATTTTTTGTGTTCGGATATAAAGAAATCATGGAAAGATCAGCCCTGCGCCGTGATAGAACTCAATAGTTTGCCGTGTATTGAGGTACATCATTTTCCATCTAGTGGGAAGCCACAAAATGTCGCCGGAAAGATTATTGATCTGGTCTTTAAGTACTATGTGAAATAAAAAAACACCATCATACGACGCTGTCTTTTTTTGGACCCGAGGGGAATCGAACCCCTTACTTTTCCATGCCATGGAAATGTGTTACCGGTATACCACGGGCCCGTGGTGGGCAGTACAGGATTCGAACCTGTGACCTTTCGGATGTAAACCGAACGCTCTAACCAGCTGAGCTAACTGCCCAAGATATGGGATGAACTCTCCTATCATACATCACCTCAATTTTTTTTCAATGGGCGTACGTAAACTAAAAAAACTGGATCCCCGATCGAGTCGGGGATGACAAAAACAGAGCTTTGAGAACGGGCTCTATTCCATGACCTGATATTTTTGTAAAATACTATCAAGTTTTCCCGGAACAATTTTTATATAATCTTCTGGCCCCAATTCCGCCTCTTTCATGAGTTGCTCTATGGTCATCACCTTCACGAGTTGTTTCTCCCCTGTTAAAGTTTCTTCCGGACTTTTTAATTTTTGAGACCAATCGCCAATCTCTTTAAGTACCGGTCTGGCTGGAGCTCCGGGGTGGATAGTCCATACGGAGTTTTCCTCTCCCGCGTCTCGTCCTACAATGACCGTGGCAAAATCTGTTCGGGGCATATCGTATACCGTTCCGTTGATATACGTACATGAAACTGGTGTGTATGTTTTCTTATCACTTGGATCGCTTGTTCCTTTTTCTCTTTGAACAAGTATACGAGCATCAGACGGAATATCTTTCAATTGAATGACTCCAAGACGACCTTCAATACCATCCGCCTTATAGTAGAGCGCCTCCGGAAGTCCAGCAGGATCTTGGGAAGTTTTTGTACTTGGGAGAAACGCAGAGTCAGGCGTTCCTGCGGTTTTGAGTGCCTCTCTATCGTCAGTGCGTTCCATGACGCGCTGTGCAAGATTTGGCACTCTCTGCAACACATCAAAAATATTTTCAATCTTCGCGTCTGTAAATTTTGATCCTCCCTCACCCGGCGCGCAGTGCATGTCGTTTGTCTGATTGTAGTAGCTCATCATTTCTTTTGGGATGAGCGCTTGGACATCATGTGGAAGTTTCTTTTTTGTTTCTTCTAAAGAGGCGATGCCAAATTCGGAAGAGGGTTCAGACATACGGTATTTTTTTATGTGTTAAAGATAACTGTTGATAGAAATATTTTACCACACTATTTTTTTATTGAAAGGGGTACATAAGAAAAAAAACAAAAACTCCGTATGGAGTTTTTGAGAAGTGTGAATAAAAGAATCTATTTAATAGTTACAGAGCCGTAGCGAGTGGGGAGGGCAGTTATTACTTAAATATATACTGTACAAAAATCCATAAACTCCTTTTCTCGTATCTCTTGTTTTGAGATAGTAACCTTTGTTTTTGTTCCTAAACGATAGTAACCATCTTCTTTAAAATCAATAAAACGTTCTTCAAAATCAACAAATGATTTTTCCAATGCGACAGATGTTGTCAGTGGGTCGTGAAGAGCTGGCCATATTCCTCTTCTTGAGTAATAGTCATGGAGATGCTCAAAAAGCATTTTGTGATTCACATTGTTACTTTGCTCTATCTTTTTGTAAAGATCGGTCTGTGGGTGAACGCGAATAGCATCATTGATTGTTGTGTGAGATCCAACAACTTTCATTCTTTGAAGCTCCCATTCGTACAATCTTTTAGTGTCAGAGAGATTCGTCTCCATATTAGTTCCGCCACTTATATAATCCTTTGCGCCAGTGGTAGATAACCCCATATGAATGATATCAAACGTATCTTTGTATATTGGAAATGTATCAAGAAAAGAGACAAGATTTGATACTCCCTCGATACAAAGATACGCTACGTTTTTGTATGTATCTAAAACATTTTTAATCTCTTTGATATAATCATTTTGTATAGATGGTTCGCATCCTTCAATGTATTTTTGTGCAAAAAAATCAATATGCCCCGCCTCATTTCCTGCAACAACCGTAACATCTCGTCTTCCATGATTATAAATAATTTTATGCGCAAAACGAGCTCGTTCGAATGGAAAATTATTTCCGGAGATAACAAGCGGTAGATGTATCTTTTCTGAATTCAGGAGTATAAGAAGAGAGAAAAAGTCATCCGGATTCGTTCCAATATCATGATCAAGAATGATTGTTTTCATTGTTATTTTTCATTCTGGTACCTGGGGCGGGGATCGAACCCGCATGCCTTTCGGCGCGACATTTTAAGTGTCGTGTGTATACCATTTCACCACCCAGGCATATGACAACAATATCAAAATAGATTGAATAATGCAATGTCTGTGTATATAAAAAATCAGCTGACGCTGATAGTGATAAGAATGTGGTATATGGCGACCTACTGATGACTAAACATTACCTTGAAATAATTTTTTGCGTATTTAATATTTGTTCGGATAAGTCCCTCACGTTTGAATCTGCGGGTGGAGCTGACAACGGTGAGTGATGGATCAAATTTTATACAGCCCAGTTCACCAAGTCTGCGCGCGATACTCGCATCATCTCCAAAAAATGTATACGAGGTGTCAAAACCATTTGTTTTTAAGAAATTTTCTCTGAATGAGGCGAAGTTTCCGCCGATAATGACCCCTCCACGTTTGAAAATTTTGCCCATGACCTCGCTCATAGCTGGCATCACGATCCACTGGTACATTTTTTCCATGATAGCCATAGTTGATTCGTCTTTTTCCCAGTTAAAAATATACGCGCCGGCAATGGCGACGTATGTATCTTTACGCTCATGAAGTTTTGAGTAAATCTTTTGGAGCCAATCTTTTGGAGCAATGCAATCTGCATCAAGAAATGCCACAATCTCGCCTTCGCTTTGCTCAAGTCCGGTTTGGCGCGCGCAGTTTGTTCCCTTACGTGCCTCAAAGATTACCTTATCAGCGCCATACGCATGTGCGACCTCGCTTGTTCTGTCTGTACTCGCGTTATCAACCACAATGATTTCGAACTCATTACGAGGAAATTCCTGTGCTGAAAGTGCGGTAAGCGCATCCCCAATGTATTGCTCTTCATTGTATGCGGGAATGACTACCGAGATCTTCTTTTTTGTAGTATCCATATAGTATTTTGAAACATATCCATGTTTCTAAAGGTAAGTATACCATGAATAAAGGACGGAATCAATGAAACGGTGATATAAGACGAATTGTATGTTATTTCAATAAGTATGTGGACTGATTAAACATTATTATCCTTATATTTATAACGAATATTGTAGATATTATAAAATATTGTCATGTTACCACTTGACAATATATGTAGCATGTGGTATACTGGTAGTAGTTCATTATAAAGAAACACTTTTGACAAGAGACATGTAGAGGAGGAGTTCTTGCGTTTTGCGCGAGAAAAAGGCACTAAGAGTATGCTCTACGGTATAGGTTACGACCTGTACATACCAGAGCGCCACTCTTTCTTACATGCGTCGGATTGGCCTATATTTATAATCATATGCCAGAAATCCGACTACGATACTTCTCTACAGATTTCTTGTCAAAAAGGTTATATTTACACCACACACGCGATTCGTCATCACTGACGAGAAGGAGGTACGTCATGGAGGCCTTGATTGTTTGTATCATCCCCTCCCTCGGAGCGTACGCGCTAAGAGTGTGGAAAGGTGCATGGCAAGCCCTTGTTCTCTGGCTGGTCCTATTGTTCTGCGCTTTCGCAGTATTAATGGGCGCCGGGTGGAGTTTCACAAATGTTAGCATAGCACTTCTCGTCGCTTCATTTATTGGGGCGTTTGCCGATGAGATCTTTGGCGGCATCAGAGAGGCTCTTGAGAAAGACTTTCGTGCCGTGGTGATCACTGCTGCAATCTGTGTCGTCCTCTTTCTCCTTGGACGTATGTGGATGCTTGGAAACGAAAACGATCATAGAACAATGGTTCAGGGAACCATCGTTCTCATCGTTTTTGGCGGTTTCACAGCGTCTTTGTTCGGCGGCAAGGGTGATAAGGGTGGCAAAAAAAAGTAGAGGTCGGTAGCGATCTCACCAAAACATATGGCGTTTGGATGTGCCATGCGAAATTCGCAAAACATCCATTTTTTTTTATTCCAATTCTACCACGTCACCAAGTTTTGGGACGGTTGTTTTTATGCCAAACTCATCATGGATAATGTGTGCGATCGCCTCTGACGCCTTTGGCTCACCCATTGCTAGGAAGATGTTTTTTACTGGTTTTTTTATGCGTGAGGCAAATGTGCGTAGTTGTGACTGGTCTGCGTGAGACGAATACCCCGAGATATTTAGAATGTCCGCTCGTACGGTGACATTCTGTCCAAGAATACTCACCTCACGTGCACCATCCGTAAGTCGTCGCCCCAAACTGCTCACCCGAGCGTATCCCACAAATACAACGGTATTTTTTTCATGTGGCAGATACCGAAGAAAATGATGTGCGATGCGACTTCCATATCCATGAGGATTTCCCGCCATAATAATTTTTGGAAATGGTACGTCATTGATTTTTTTTGAGTCTTCGTGTGTTTCAGAAAATGTGAGCCCCGGAAACTGGAAAAAACCATCCCCCGATTTAATGATATTTTGTGCGTCTTTATTGAAGTAATGTTCATATTTTTTGTAGACCGCGGTCGCGTGGATAGCAAGCGGACTGTCAAGAAAAACAGGAATTCGCGGGATACGATTATTTTCCACAAGATCATCAAGCTCCGAAAGAAGTTCTTGCGTGCGCTCCAACGCAAACACAGGAATAATAAGTGCTCCCTTTTTTGTGATTACATGTTCTATCGCCTCCTGAAGAAGTACCTTTCGCTCCGTATGTGTTCCATGGAGACGATCTCCATACACAGACTCCATGACAACATAGTCCGCATTCAGAAGATGATATATTTCATCCAGAAGTGGTGAGGGAGAATTTCCAAGATCTCCAGTAAACACAATTCGCGTTCCCTGATATTCAATCTCAATCATAGCCGAACCCAAGATATGACCCGCATCGCGAAGCGTGACTGTAATATCGTTGTGTTTTCCAATGAGGAAGGGTTCGTTGTAGGGATGAGTCTTGAAAAGTGAGAGAACATTTTTGACATCAGTCTCACTATAAAGATCCGGAGTATTATGCTGTTCACACTCATGCTTCATAATTTTAAGCGCGTCAGCCAGCATAACCGCCGCAAGGTCATGTGTGGGAGGTGTTGAGATAATAGTGTTTTTGAATCCATCTTTACAGAGCTTTGGAAGTCGTCCTATATGATCCGCGTGCGCGTGCGTGATAAGCGTCACGTCAACAGATGATGGATCGTAGGAAAACGGCAGATGATTGTGTTCTTCAGCAAATTTATCACCCTGAAACATACCGCAGTCAATGAGAAGCTTTGTCTCATCAAGCTCCAAAAGATAGTTCGCGCCAGTTACCGTCCCCGCACCGCCAAAAAAAGAAAGTTTTTTCATACAGAGTGATAAAAATAGTTAAGAGCGTCTCACTGTATTTAATCAGACGAGTGGTGTTTGTCAATAAAAAATAGCTCAAACGATCGGGTGGTTTTTTTATTTCATGATATGCTATACAAAGAAATGCGCTATATATATTTTTTATGAAGAGACTTTATTGGACGGCGGTGTGTGTATACATCGTTTTATTTTTTATTTTTGCATATTCTTACTGCGCATTTGCGCTGGATAGTGACATTAGCATTACAGAGATAGCCGCATTTGAAAAATTAGATCATGAGTGGATAGAAATTAAAAATACAGGAGCTACAGCAGTTGATTTGACTGGCTGGAAATTTTTTGAAAATGGGACAAACCATACTCTTTCCGCCTATCGTGGAGATCCTATTATTGAAGCTGGGGAATATGCGGTGATTGCAGATGTCGCATCTAACACCGCCAGTGATTATCCTTCTTTTTTTGGAACACTCATAGATAGTTCATGGGAAACGCTAAATGAGAGCGGTGAGCCTATCGCATTAAAAAATAAAAATGGAGAAATCATTGAACAATGTACCTATCTTTCCACGCAAAAACATTCTTTAGAACGAAAAGATTCTCTCGCGCGAGATTATTCTTCTGCAAATTGGACAGAACATATAAGCGGAAATACTATTGGTGCAAAAAATAGTAATGATAGTACAGTGCAACAGACGAATCAACAGAACACAATTGCTACTCCAAATGCAACCTCATCGCCATCATCAACACCTCCGACAAATCAAGAAAGTTCTTCGGTAAGTAGTACACAAAAACAGATACAATTCCTACAACAAGAAAGTGTAATAGAGATACCGTGGAAGCCGTTGCGAGGGGATATAGTCATTAACGAGTTTGTTTCAGATCCTGCAGATGAAGAAAAAGAGTGGATTGAATTATATAATGTGACTAATAAGGCTATTTTTTTTGATGGATGGACCATTGAAGATGGATCAAAAACAGTAACACATCTTTTAGGAACACTGGGTTCTTTTGGTGCTGGACGTTTTTTTATTGTGGAAAGTCCAAATGGAAATTTGAATAACGCGGGAGATAGGATCATTCTTTTTAATCAAAATCATGAGATCATTGATGAGGTGTCATACGGAAATTATAATGACGGGAATGTGCAAAATAATGCACCGCGGTCATATGATCCGGACGCGGTAGCACGCACCGGAGATGGATATAACACTTACAATAATGGTACTGATTTTAAAATAACAACAACACGAACAAAAGCAAGATCAAATGTCATTACCACAGAGGTGGCTGATGTGGTAGATGAAAAGAAAACCATTCTCGTAAAAGATATTCAGATTACCGAGGTATTACCAAACCCCGCGATTAGTGAGGGACAAGAAGAATTTATTGAGCTTTTTAATGCGGGAAAATCAGACGTTGATCTCACAGGATGGTTCCTCGTTTCCGAAAACGGACAAAAATATATCATCTCGCAAAAAGATTTTTCATCAACGATACTGAAGTCAGGTGCGTATAGTGTGATAGAAAGAAAAAAGAGTAATATAGCTTTGAAAAATAACGGTGGAGATAGTGTAAAACTTTATCAGGCGGGTTTGGAGAAGGCGAGTGTGACCTTTACCTATCAGGAGAAAGCTCTTGTAGGATTAAGCGCAGTAAAAAATTCTGACGGACTGACGATATGGACAAAAACACCAACGCCGGGAGCAAAAAATATTTTTGTGTGGGAAAATCAAGTACCGGATGTTGCTGTGATATTTTCATCACGAGGTATTATTGGAGAGGATCTTATTTTTGACGCGAGTGATACATTTGATCCTGAGCGTGATCCGCTTGTGTTTCAGTGGGATTTTGGGGATGGCGGAAAAGCGGAAGGTGATTATGTCCGGCATATATTTTTGAAGGCGGGTGAATATACCGTCGCGATTCATGTGCGTGATCCGCTACATGACGTAACGCAGACAAAACATATTCAGATCAGACAAAAGGATCAGATAGTCCAACAGGTACCGATGCAAAACATAAACGAAAAAATATCTCTCAACAAAAAGAACATTATTTCACGAGACATTATATTGGATCAGGTATATCCAAACCCAGCCGGGCGCGACAATAAAGAATTTATTTCATTAAAAAATATTTCGACTACTCCCATAGATATGTCCGGCTGGAGTCTTAAGACGGAGAAAAGCGCGGTGGTATTTACATTTCCAGCAGATAGTTTTATTCAGCCACAAAAAAGTTTTTCTCTACTGCAGGAACAATCTAAGTTGCGACTACAAAACGTCTCTGATGCCGTGTATGTGTTTGACGGTGAAGGGAGTGTCGTTGACTTAGTGGATTATGAGGATGCGCCGGAAGATAGAATTCTCACAAAGGCGAAAGACGGTGTATGGAGATGGATGAAATCGGGCACCGCTCAAGATAGTGCGCATGCATCAATCGCCGTCGAAAGAATTGTAAACAAAGGGAGTAAAAAGATACAGAGCAAAACACGATCATATACGAACGGGACTCAAGAAAACAATAAAGAGACGCCTATTGATCAAATTCGTACATTAACAGTTGGAGAGGGCGTGCGATTTCATGCCGTTGTCTCTGTGGAGCCGGGCGTGTTTGGAAAAACACTCTTCTATGTTGCCGGATCCGGGATTCAGATTTATAATTCCAGAAAAGACTTTCCAAATGTCTCTGTTGGTGACGTCATTGATGTTTCTGGTATACTTCAGGAGAGTGGCGGCGAGACGCGGATACGAATATCCGGGAAAGATGCGATTCGCGTGATATCTCATAGTACTCCTCCAACACCGGAGACAGTGGAAACAAACGAGGTTGGCGAGGAGACAGAGGGACATCTTGTAACGATTAAGGGGGAGATTAGCGAAATTCGTTGGCCGAATATTTTTATAGATGATGGAAGCAGTGAGGTAAAGGTGTACGTGAAGAAATCCACAAATATTCCCAAAAAGAAACTATACGTAAATGATACGCTCACTGTAACTGGTATCGTAAGCCAAACACCCACGGGGTATCGTATACTCCCGCGATATGAGAGTGATATTGTTTTGGTGAAGAATCAGGAAAAAGAAAAGGCGCAACAAGATGAAACTATTCCGGATAGGAGTAAAGAGACAAAGACGGTATTCCAGTATCTTGTAGCAATAGGGGTGACGGCTCTGCTCGTTTCGTTGGGATTGTTTATTCAATATCGTATGAAGGAGTGAGGGGGTTACGGGATTGGAGTTCTTTAAGTTTACGACGCTCCAATTCAAAGAAATACTGAGCGTCTCATAACGCAAAAATCAAAACTCGCTTCGCTCAAACAGTTGATTTTTTCTACTCACCGCGCGTATTTCTTGTTGAATTTTCGCTCATGTAAACTTAAAGAACTCCAATCCCGTCAGTATGTATATTATAAAAGTGATCGTTATAGGAAAACTCAAAGAAGCGTACTGGCGCGACGCGGAAAAAGAATATGTAAAGCGTCTTGGCGCGTATGTGAAATTTTCCGTCCATGAAATACAGGAAGAGCCGTTTCGCTCTTCTGCTGAACGTACACAGATTCTCGCGAAGGAGGGGAGTAAGATATTAAAACTTATTCCAGATGGCGCGTATTGTATTGCGCTGGATATTAAAGGAAAAAGTTTTTCATCTGAATCTTTTGCAGGGCTGATACAAGATACAGGTGAGCGTGGCGGAATAATAGTATTCTGTATCGGCGGGCCGCTAGGACTATCTGAAGAAGTTTTGAATCGTGCGAATATGCGATGCAGTTTTTCTGCGTTGACATTCCCGCATCAACTTGTTAGGATAGTATTGCTTGAACAGATCTATCGGGCGATGACTATTGTTCATGGGAAGCAGTATCATTATTAGATTATTGACCGCGCGGGTATCGTATAGCGGCTATTATGGGTCCTTGCCAAGGATCAGATGGGGGTCCGACTCCCCCTACCCGCTCCAGAATTTTTAACCAAAAGCAGAGGTGAAAGCCTCTGCTTTTGGTTTGAAAAGAATTTCCACTTTGCAAAGAGACGTGGGGGGGGGTATACTAAAAGAAATAATCCATATGTTCATTGAGGTCCAAATAGATACATTGATAAAACTGAAGGTTTTTGAACAGTTTTACGATGGATTCTCTCTACCTACAAATATAGGAGGTGCGATAAGTTATACTTACAACAATCTGTGCAGATCACTTTCTATAGTACATGGCTTGACTCTCATTGAGTAAGTACAGTTCTTTTGTCGCCGCTATGGCTCTTTGGCCTCTATCGGTTTTTTGGCTACATTAAAAAAGGGATCGAAGAACTCACGAGCAGTTCAGTCGATCCCTAAACGATAAGGGGGGTCTATTCGGAGCGGGATTTTTCACGGCGTAAGAGGCGAAAGTCTTTTTGCCATAGACCACTGCTACGCATCCATCTTCTGCCCATAGCGAGGTAGATAGTCTCACCGCAAAAGGCATGACTCAACGGGAAAGCGAAAGGGAAATAGTCTCGAATGTGAAATGGGATTTTCATCCAGCTCTCTTCGATAAAAATTGCCGTCTCGTTATCCATGTTAGCTCCAGTCTTGATCCCATAATTGAGCATAACCTCTTCACTAACCTCTGATTCATCCCCACAAAAATCAATGAGCGTGATAGTTTCGTCATCTATCATAAACTCAGTGTCAGTGGGTGCAGTGAGTGCTCTGGGCGTAAAGAACATATTTCTTTCTCCTCATCTCTTCAAGAAGTCAGGAAAAGCTTTAATTTAGATAAAATAAGCTTCTTCCGTATCTCACGACACCATAATAACACAAACGTATAATAATGTCAAGACATCGTGAACTTAATTGCACTTTAGCTTGACAAGATATTGTATCTATGCTATATTGTCTGTATTAGTTATTACTAATTTAGTCACGATATCGTAAATATGACTGGATTTCATGATATTTTAGAGAAATTAGGGTTTTACAAAGAGGAGGTAGCTGTCTATGAGATACTTCTTCAAAAAGGCTCTTTGACTGCGAGCCAGATACAAGAATTTTTACCGTCAGTCAAAAAAGGACTGTTGTATAAGACGCTTAATCGTCTTATCGTGAAAAAAGTCATCCAAGAAGATGATAGGAGGGAGGGAGTTGCTCTTTTTGCACCACTACCGCCCGATGTGATTATAGATATGATGACTGAACATGAAAAGTCTGTTCGTGAAGCTCGAGTACTTCTTGATCATCTCGCGCCATCTCTTCGCTCACAATATATCCAAGCAACACATCGCCCGCTTGTTCGGCTCTATAACGGGAAAGAAGAGTTGCGTGAAGTATACGAAGATGTTCTTATTTCAAACGTACATGAGATATTTATTGTTCGTCCGCTACATCGTTCCATCTCTACGCATAGTTACTTTGGAAAATGGTTTGATGAGTATCAAAAACGTCGTATCCGAAAAGGTGTTTTGGTGAGAGCGCTTACGCCGGACAGTGCTAAAGCAAATCATGATACGGGTAAAGACAGTAAAAATCTTTATGAGAGAACATGGATGAATCCAAATGACTATACATCAAATAGCGAAATTCGCGTATATGAAAATAAAATTGTATTTATTTCATATGGTAAAGAGCTTTTCGCGATGATTGTTGAGCATGAAGAGTTTGCACATGCTCTTAAAGACATATACGAACTTGCCCGATGCGGAGCTTTATCAAAAAATATAAAGCACGATCATATATAAAAATGCAGAAGAGCAGTGAAGAAATTTCATACGTACGATAATTTTGGACTAGTGAAATCTCTCGGCCGCTTTTACTCGCAGTGGTGTGAGAAAAAAACGCGGTTCTTTGACAACTGAAAGAAAGAAAAGTCATGAGAGAAAAAATATTAGAGCGTCTTGCCCGTGGAGAGATCATTGAGAACTATCGCGAACTGGGGAACTCAATGACTCCTATTATCAAGCATCGGGAGCCGGTTACTCTTGCGCCGGTTGAAACATCTAAACTTGAAAAAGGAGATATAGTCTTTGCAAAGGTTCATGGCAATTTTTTTACTCATTTTGTAGGTGGAGTAGAGGGAGAGAGGATCAAAATTCAGAATAATCATGGTCATGTGAATGGTTGGATAACAGGAGCTTCGGTGTATGCTATTGTTATCGCAGTCAACGGTGTTCCTCGCAGAGGGGCTCTGGAGAAGACACTAAAATTTTCCGCCAGAGGAGTTGTAAAGTAGCTTTACAGAAGGAGATAAAAAAATGGAAACCAACACACAAGCCTCGGTCCCGCCGGTCGTGGATGAAGAGGCGGTTCGATTTGTGGTCGAAGAAGTCGAATATGAAGTCTTCACGGTCAATGAAGAAAACATGTTCATGGCAAAAAGATGGGATAACGACGAGCTGAAGAAGCTTGGGATAAAAGATCTCAAACACTATAGATTGACGAGAGAGCAACAAAGTATCGAGCTAGATCAGACGATGCGAAGGTCTGATGTAGATCGCATAATGACACATCGGGAACAAGTTCCCTTGGCAATTCGTGTAAAGGTGTGCCTCTCTTTTTCAATGATGCACGAAAGGTTCGGTGAAGGCCATCGCCGTGACTGGTATGGAGAAGAAGTTCTGAAAAATTTGTACTGGATCGCCGGAGCACAATGGGGCACCACCGGGTATCGCGTGAGGCGTATCACTTCTTCCACGAAGAGGAGCAAAAGAAAAAAATAAAGAAATATGACGCCTTCCGTATTCTTGACAAAAACTTTCAAATGCAGTAATTTCCCGATGTACACAAGGTGTAAGAGGAGAGAAACATGGAAAAGACAAGGGTCTATCCCAAAGAGCCAGAGCTAAACGGTATTTTCAAAAAACCAATCTGGTGGCATCACCACGGTGACAAGATGAGTCTCGTGAATATTTCGGAAGATAAGCGCTCACTTATCCTTGAAGGTAGTGCGGCGCGTCTGGAGGTGGTGTACAGCGATTTTGGTGATGACTGCAAGGGGTTTTTGGTAAAATGGGAGATCCGTCTTTCTCGAGAAGAAAAAGTGAATGGTACGATTTTCTTCACTCCGGAAACACTTCGTGCTGCCTTTGGTCTCACTGATGAACACTCAATGATGCAAAGCTGTCTGTGGCTCATCAGGGAGCATGGTTGTGACGTAGGGTATCAGGCTCGTTTCATTCGCTGGAAAGAGTACTTGAATATTCCTCATCCGGGAACTGGTCACGATGGAGATCCAAACATCTCAATAGAGATCTATCCCAAGGTGCAGGAGGCGGTCACTCAACTCCTCGATGAATGTTTTCCCGAAACTAAGGACTGATCAAGTCCAATTCTCAAGTTCGCCATGTCACAAGACCTCTGGCGATTTTTTATTTCTTATGGAATGAATTTTATTTTCATGATACAGTACATAAAGAAATTTTTATTCTAAAGTATCGCTATGGAAATTATTGAGGTAAACAGGGACAGCCACCGTTTCAACTATTTTCTGACTGTGTGCTATACTCATGTCATATGCCACGTATCGCAAGAATAGACATTGGTAATTACGCGTATCATGTCATCAATAGGGCGAATGCCCGTGTTCAGATATTTGATACCAATGATGACTATGTGCAATTCGAAAGCATCCTTCAGGATGCCGTGGAGAAGTTCTCTATGAGGCTGTTGGCATATTGTATCATGCCAAATCACTGGCACCTTGTACTCTACCCCAAACATGACGGTGACATGGGTCAGTTTATGGGCTGGCTCACCAATACCCACACACGAAGGTGGCACACAGAAAAGAACGCCGTAGGACAAGGACACCTCTATCAAGGTCGTTATAAATCTTTTCTTTGCCAGGAAGATAGCCATTTTCTTACCCTTGTACGATATGTGGAACGAAATGCCAAAAAAGCTAACCTTGTTAAAAAAGCAGAAAATTGGCGATGGTCCAGTGTATGGAGAAGGGAATACGGCAATCCTAAACAAAAGAACCTACTTTCATCATGGCCAATGGAAAGCCCTCAAAGGTATCTTGATTGGTTGAATCAGCCACAGACGCAAGAAGAAGAGGACACACTTGAACGATCTATCGCAAAAGATGTTCCATTTGGGAATGAGAATTGGGTAGAACGAATAGTGAAGAAATTTGGGCTTGAACAGACCCTACGAAGTGGAGGGCGTCCAAAGAAGTAAAAACGGTGGCTGTCCCCATTCTCCATTCTCATAATCTGATGTGATATATGCCAAAAGAACAAACAATAAAAAATATTCAAAGAATAAGTTTTGAGTACGCGCAGGAGGTCTCCGTGTTGCTCAAGGAATTTCGTCTTCGTCTGGAAGCAATACAAAAACGTATTGCGAATGATCAGATTGAAAAAATTCGGAAAAATTTAAAATTGTGACGATATGGATAGAGAAGAACCGTCGAAGGGCAACGAAATACATGTAAGCGAACCCACCGTAGAGACCTCTTCAGGGGAAGTCGCTGAATTTTTGACCACAGAATGTGGCAAGATTGATGCCATCGCACAAGACGTTTTGAACCAGGCAGAGCAACTTGCCACGCACACCCATGAACTGGTTGTCGCATCGGAAGATATTACCAGAGACGCCATGCAGGAAGTTGATGAAGCTTTATTGAAATTTCGAGAGGGTTTAAGGACGCTTTCGACTGAATATGTAACGCGTATGATTCAGGCAGGATTTGATGTAACCAGCGATGATTCTATTCGAAAAATCATTGAGACCGCCGCTACCAGTCATGAAGGATCGCGGCAGGCAGCAATGCTTGCAGGGTACGAAGTATCAGAGGACACGAAGATAGGAAAGGGTGGATCAAAAGAGGCATATCTTCTTCCCGATGGAAGAGTACTTAAAATTCAGGATATCCAGTACTTTATTGGTGAGATCGCCGTTGGTGCTGATGAAGTAAGTTTTGCCAGGCGTATCTATGATCGGTTGGGAGGTGACAGCGCTCGTCGTTTGGTCGCAGATACGGAGTATGCCGGTCCCGGTATTCCTGCATACATTCAGGAGCGAGTATTTCAAACAAGCAAAGCAATGCAAGCCGCACAAAAAGCAGGTGATACGGAACTTGCGACTCTTCTTAAAGATGCACATCGCGCAAACCCTCTTTGTAGACACCTTTTATTTGAAGCAAAGGACAGAAATACGGGGCTGGCGCTACGAGATGGCAAGCTCTATGTCGTTGCGTTTGACACCGCCGCGGGTGACGGCGAAGAAGACGATCTCAGCTATTTGAAATCTCAAATGCAGGAACGGGGTGATATGCGAGATCCCTGGGATGTTATACGCGAGGATGCAGAGCATATTATCGCGTTTGATCCAGAGCGTGTTTCTCATATTCCGGAAATCAAAGCATGGCTTGATACGATGTAGTAAGTCACGAAGCTTGCAATTCTCTGTATTTTTATACCGTAAAGTAAGCTTTATGAAAGGACACACTCCTCAAGACTTTGAAGCGCTGACGAATTTGGATGGATTGCTTTAAAAATCGCCGTGGCGCAATGCGCCGAAAAAGCGCCAATACTATAATAACTATCTCACGAAAATGGTGTTAAAACGGTGGCTGTCCCCGTTTTCGTTCCGTTTTCGTTTTCCCGTGGAATGAATTTTATTTTCATGATACAGTACATAAAGAAATTTTTATTCTAAAGTATCGCTATGGAAATTATTGGCATTCTTATTCCTATTTTTCTTGTCATGGGTCTTGGCGCGGCAAGCGTTTTTTTGAAAATATTTTCCGTGTCAGATAGTTATATTTTTTCACGATACGATTATTATATCGGGTTTCCCATCCTTATTTTTTATAGCCTTCTTCATACCGGATTTGAAAAAATAGGAAACGGATCATTTCTTGTCGCGAATATTTTAAATCTTGCAGTCACCGTTCTTCTTATTATTCTCATTTCCACTTTTTTTAAAGTAAAGCGGAAGTTTATTGGCGTACTTGTTCTTACTGGCGTTTTTGGGAATGTCGCATACATGGGAATTCCGCTCAGCGAAGCTCTTTTCGGAAAAGAAGGAGTTGGGCATGCGTCTGTTATTGTTGGCCTCGTCTCTATCTTCTGTCTATCCGTGGGAATATTCTTTTTCGAGTTTTTTTTAAGCGCTCAAGTAAAGGTGCAGACACTTTTTAAAAATCTCATAAAGAATCCAATCATTATTGCGGTCTGTATAGGTGCGGTGGCGAGTGCGTTACATATGCAGTTTCCAGCTCCGCTCGAGAATTTTTTGAGCCTCGTCTCAAAGTCTGCAAGTCCTATAGCGCTCTTTGCTATTGGCATGTTTCTCGCACAGAAGTTTGTGATAGTGGAGAAGGGATATATTTTTACGTTATGTTTTTTGAATCTTATCGCGCTTCCGCTTGTGACGCTTGGCATAGGACAACTTTTTGGACTTTCTGGAGTGTCATTGAAGGTATCGTTTCTTGAGGCGGCTATGCCTCTTGCGGTCACAAACTTTGTGATTGCTCAAAAATATAAAGTGTATGAAGATGTCATCGCGAGTGCTATTGTAATTTCCACCATTTGTTCTATTCTGACTATTGGAGTTGCAGTTTTCTTTTTAGGATTTATAAAATAATGGTATCTATGTATGCAAACACATAATAACTCAAAAGTAGTCATTGTTGGTGCCGGTTTTGTGGGTTCATCTGCCGCATACGCAACTATGATTCAGGGAATTTGTTCTGAACTCGTCCTTATTGATGTTAATAAAGAAAAAGCGCTTGGCGAGGCGATGGATCTTTCTCATGGGCTTTCTTTTGTGGATCCTATGCATGTGCACGCGGGTGACTATGATGACTGTAAAGATGCGGACGTGATTGTTATTACCGCCGGACTTGCTCAAAAGCCAGGGCAGACGCGTCTTGAGTTGGCCGTGGCAAATTCAAAAATTATTGGTGGTATCGTAGATGAGATTGTAAAACGTACAAAAGAAGCGGTGATTCTTTTGGTTTCAAACCCAGTTGATGTGATGACCTATGTAGCTATAAAAAGGGCAGGATATCCTCCGGGCCAAGTATTTGGTTCCGGAACCGCGCTTGATTCATCTCGATTTAGATTTCTTTTATCAGAAATGTTTAGCGTGAGTCCGCGAAGCGTACATGCCTTTATTCTTGGTGAACATGGAGATTCTGAACTTATGTGTCTTTCTCATGCGAATATCGCTGGTGAGCCGCTCACGAATATACAAGGATATAATGCAAAAAAAGTAGAAGAAATTTATAGTAAAACAAAAAATGCCGCATACGAAATTATTCAAAAAAAGGGAGCAACGTATTACGCGATTGGACTTGGTATTTCTGATATTGTACGTGCAATATTGTACAATGAACATCTTGTGATGCCACTTTCTGTACTTTTGCACGGAGAATACGAGTTGCATGATGTCTGTATCTCTGTGCCGGCTGTTGTAGGAAGTGGTGGTATTCAAAAAATACTTTCACTCCAGCTTGCACCAGATGAATTAGAAAAATTACAAAGCTCTGCGGCTGGACTGAAGACCGTAATCGCATCGCTTGGGAAGTAAAAAATGTATCTTATCGAAGAGTCTCTTTTATTGGGACTCTTTTTGTTTACGGAAAAATTTTCTTCATATATACTTTATAGAGAGATTCATAAAAGAAATCTATGCCTGCAAAAAAATCATACGCAAAAATAATAAAAAAAAACGGCGCGCGACTTTTGGTAGATTGTCTGAATGAAGAAAAAGTGAAATATATTTTTGGTATTCCCGGCGCGGTCATCATGCCAATTCTTGATGTCCTTGCGGATGGGGGTGGGCCAGAATTTATTTTGTGCAGACATGAGCAAAACGCGGCATTCATGGCACAGTGCTGGGGGCGACTTACAGAAACCCCCGGCGTTGTATTAGTGACAGATGGTCCGGGTGCGACGAATATCGTAACCGGTGTGGCAACGGCGACTGCAGACAGGGATCCATTGGTTGCTATTACAGGACAAGTTCCCCGAGTTAATCGCATTAAACGAAGCCATCAGAATATTGATACAAAACAGCTTTTTGCGCCAGTAACAAAATGGAGTGTTGCTGTTTCAGATGCAAATAGTATTCCAGAAGCGGTATCAAATGCATTTCGTACCGCACTCTTTCCTCATGAGGGCGCAACGCATCTTTCACTTCCGGTAGATGTATTGCAACAAGAGACAAATAGTTTTCCCATAGCTTATTCTGACAGGATTCAAATGAGCATTTCACATCCAGATACGCTTCAATATGCGGCGAAAATAGTAAGTAATTCAAAATATCCCGTCATATTACTTGGATTAGGTGCGACAAAAAAGAATACAACATTAGCAGTCCGTACATTTATTGAAAAATTTCAGGTACCAGTTGTGGGAACGTTTGAGGCGGCAGGGGCGGTATCAAGAAAACTTGTCTATACATTTATTGGGAGGGTTGGCTTAAAAACAGAAGAGCCCGGCGATATCGCTCTTAAGCAGGCGGATGTCATTATTGCGATCGGATTTGATCCTATAGAATACGATCCCTCATATTGGGAACGGAAAAAAGGAGTCCGTATTATTCATATTGATGAGATTCCAGCAAGCCTTGATCAAGGATACCAGCCAGCGATTGAGATAGTGGGCGATGTTGCGCGGAACCTTGATGCGCTTTGCGAGTTGATTCAAAAACGAACACTAGCAAAAATAGATCTCATCCAAAACGCGCAAGCATCTTTATTGAGTGAGCAAAAAAAAGCGGCATCACTTTCCGGATCGCCTGTTCATCCCGCACGATTTATTCACGATCTTCGCAAAGTACTTGGTGATGATGCGACGGTTATTTCAGACGTGGGAGCTCATCAGATGTGGCTTGCACGACATTTCTTTTCCTATGAGCCTCGCACTCTTCTGTTTAGCATGGGATTTCAGACTATGGGCGTTGCGCTCCCATGGGCGATGGCTACCACACTTGCGCGACCACATACTCCGGTAGTCTCCATATCTGGTGATGGTTCATTTCTTATGAGTGCGATGGAGCTTGAAACTGCGGTGCGTCATAAGATGCATTTTGTACACTTTGTCTGGCGTGACGGCTCGTATAACCTTGTTGAGATCCAACAGATGGCGACATACGGTCGCGCGTTTGCTACGCGATTTGGAAATCCGGATATCGTAGCATTTGCAAAAAGTTTTGGCGCAGGGGCACTTCGTATTTCAAAACCAGATGATATTATACCAACTATACGAAAGGCATTGCGCATGGACGGGCCGGTGATCGTGGATGTACCAGTAGACTACAGGCAAAATATTGCATTTTTTGATCCCTCTACTTTATTTGTATAAGTAGTTGAACAATCAGGAAAACGTTGATATGCTGGAAACAAGAAGATAGTAAAGATTTTTATGAATGAATCAGTTTCAGTATGGGCGGTTATTCCGGCATGGAATGAAGAGCGTGTGATAAAACAGGTCATACGCGAGGTATTGCCTTTTGTGTCTGCGGTTGTCGTGGTTGATGATTTTTCCCGCGACAATACGAGCGTGCAGGCGACAGATGCTGGTGCGATGGTTATTGGACATCCGCTAAACCTTGGCCAAGGTGCGGCGCTTCAGACAGGAATGGAGTATGCACTTAAAAACGGTGCAGATGTTATTGTTCATTTTGATGCAGACGGCCAGCATGTTGCAGAAGATATTCCTTCTCTCATAAAACCTATTTACGAAGGGAAAGCGGATATTGTTCTTGGATCACGTTTTTTGAAAAAAAATGATATTCCTTTTGCGCGAAAGATGTTTTTACAAGGAGCAATTTTGTTTACGTGGATTTTTTCTGGCATTCGTCTTACCGACACGCATAATGGGTTACGTGCATTCTCTCGTAAAGCTGCACGGATAGTTGTTATAAGAGAAAACAGAATGGCACACGCGTCGGAGATTATTCATTGTATTGCGCAGTCAAAGCTTCGGTATGTTGAAATTCCGGTGACCATTCGGTATACTGAATATTCAATGGCACGCGGGGATTCATCGATCAAACGTACGCTACAGGTAGTGGGCCGGCTTGTTTGGAAAAAGTTGTTTGCAGATTGATAATAAGACGTTATCTCAAGCTTAATCTCCCGATCCATGAATTCTGGATCCTCGGGTCAAGCCCGAGGATGACATATAGTACTAATAGATCATATTAATATATGGGAATACAAATAGTCGCGACACTTATCAGTCTCTTTGTTCTTGCACGAGCATTTCAAAAATTTCGCACGAAGGCGATAAAGCTTCCGATCTTTTGTATGTGGTCGCTCTTTTGGGTTGTAGTGATTGCGCTCGTATGGCAACCAAGTCTTACGGATAGAATCGCGGGACTTCTGCGTGTTGGTCGCGGTGCCGATGTTATCTCATATCTCTCATTGATCCTTATCTTTTATCTCATCTTTAAAATTTTTATAAAACTAGAGCGAATTGATCAAGATGTTACTTCGTTAGTACGAAGCATGGCGATCATTGAGAAAGAACATAGGGACCACTTAAAATAATTTATTTCATAGTGCGCTTGTCATATGAAAAAAGATACTTCCCACGTGTACGACATCATTTGTATAGGAGATGCAGGAATGGATACCTATGCGGGTATTCATGACGCCTCACTTTTGTGTAATATCAATAAGACAGAGTGTTGGTTTTGTCTGAATTTTGCTGAAAAAATTCCCATTTCAGAGCTTCGTTTTACGCTTGGCGGGAATGGGTGCAATGTTGCTGTTGGGTCTGCACGACTTGGGTTGAGGTCTGCATTCTATACTATCATTGGCACTGACAGTACGGGAAAAAGAATTTTGGAAAAGCTTGAAGAAGAGGGAGTCTCGTTGGAGTATATAAAGAGTAAAAAGAACTCTAAAAGTAATTATGCGATCGCGCTTGTATATAAAACAGAGCGGACTATTTTGTCATATCATGTGCCGCGCGTATACACTCTGCCAAAATTTTCTAGAACACAATGGATATACCTTACCTCAATGGGAGAGGGGTTTGAAAAGCCCTATACACAATTACTTTCTCAACTCAAAAAAAATAAGACACATCTTGCTTTTAATCCCGGCTCGCGTCAGTTACGCGCTGGAAGAAAATTTTTGGATCCACTCTTTAAAAAAACAACCGTACTTTTTCTCAATAAAGAAGAAGGGTGTGTAATTCTTGAAAAAGAAACAGGATACCCAACTGAAAAAATTGTAAAAGAGCTTCACGCGCTTGGTCCAGATATGGTAGTAATCACAGACGGTTCACGCGGTGCGTATGGGTTTGATGGAAAAAAGATGCATACACAGAAAGTTTTTACTGCAAAAGTAAAAGAAAAGACTGGCGCGGGAGACTCGTTCGCCACTGGCGTAGTAGGGGCGTTGTATCATGGAAAAAATTTAGGAGAGGCGCTTTTGTGGGGAGCCGCAAACTCCGCATCGGTTATTGAGTATGTAGGACCGCAAAAAGGACTTCTTACAAAGCAAAAAATTTTAGCGCGTATTAAAAAAAATACATAGTTTAATCCTAATTTTTATCTCCTATGCTTGTCACCATGAAGTCACTTTTGGTACGCGCGCAAAAAGGCGGATATGCCGTTGGTGCATTTAATATTGATAATCTTGAGGGACTCCAAGCGGTCATGCAGGCGGCAGAAGAGACAAGGTCATCGGTGATTATTGCTACCAGTGAAAGTACTATAAAATACGCGGGATTTGAAACTATAAAGGCGCTCGTTCATATTGCCGCAGAAGAACATCCTAAAATTTCATTAGCGCTTCACTTGGATCACGGAAAAGATTTGACGCTTATAAAGCGATGTATTGAGCAGGGATGGACGTCTGTGATGTTTGACGGCTCATTACTTTCATACGAAGAAAACGTTCTTAAGACACAGCAAGTCGTAGCTTGGGCGCAAGAAAAGGGCGTTACTGTGGAGGCGGAGCTTGGCGCACTGAAGACAGAGGAGGATGCGCGCGGTGCGATGCGCGAGGCGTTGTTTACGGATCCAAAACAGGCGGTAGATTTTGTAAAGAAAACAAAAATAGATGCATTAGCAATATCTATTGGCACCTCACATGGGCCGTTTAAGTTTGAGGGTAAGACGGTTTTGGATTATAAACGACTTCAAGAGATTAAAAAATTAACTCGTATGCCGTTGGTGCTACATGGCGCGAGTGGTATTCCCGCAAAGATTATCTCTATTATTCATGAGAAGTGCGAAAATTTAGAAGATTGTAAACGGCTTTCATCTGCGCACGGCGTTTCAAATGCCGCTATCAGAAAGGCGATTACATACGGAATAAATAAAGTGAATATTGGGACGGACTTACGACTTGCGTTTACCGCAGGTATGCGAAAAGCGCTTATTGATCATAGAGAGGAATACGATGAACGAGAGTTTTTGAAAGAGGCGCGCGCGCTTGTAGCACAGGTTGTACGTGAAAAAATGAACCTTTTTAAAAACAAGACATAGGAGTCCACAATGACAGAAAAAAGAGTTCATTTTCTCTGAACTCTTTTTGTATTCAGACCACCCCTTGACAGGTTTTTGAAACGGTGGTATAATTGCGTATACAAGTTAAGTTCGCTCGTTTTATTGTAAATAGAATAAAAATACGACCCAGTAATCTGCAGACACGACAAGCATGGGGATGTATTAGTCGGCTTTCGGGCTTTTGCTTGATTAACCGGTTAATGCGTTTTCTTGTCTGCAGATTTTTGGATCGTTCTCCTTAAAGACTCCTATTCTGGAGTCTTTTTTTGTGTACTTGATGGAGATGGAAGCGGAGACGTTTGATATTCAATGACAGGTGTACTCGTGAGTGATGATACCGAGGAGGAGGTACTTGTTGTAGTTTCTGAAGTGCCCGTTTCATCTGTTTGTTTTCCCACAAGACATACCGCGGGCCACACTACATAGTGGCTTTTGAATGTGTCTTTTTTCGTCTCTCCATTTAAATAGACAATTCTTCTTTCAAAAATTGCATCAGCGCCAGCGTGTGCGTGTTCTGTACATTTTTTTTCACCCGGCTTCAGTGTATCTGTCTCAACAATTTTTATTGGACCCGCAGGTTTTCTATTTGATACTATTGGGGCATCTATCTCTGTGTTTCGTCCATCTTTTATTCCCCAAAGTGTCATTTTTATTTTTGTTCCTTTGACTGCTGTCTGAATAAGAATTGGACTCCCCGTATCATTGGCAAAACGAAAATCTGGCTTTGGATAATAGACCGTCGCATCAAATCCAACGGGTGGCTCATAATATGACACGCGATAGGAATGGTTCCTTCGTTCAAGAATAGGAAGACCGGCGGTGGCAACAGTACGAAATAATGTAGTAGATACCTGACAGAGTCCACCGCCAAATTCTGGCATTGTTTTTGATCCCTTGATGACAAGTTCTGGAAGAAATCCGCTCTTCTCGTCAATTTTTCCCAAAAATGAAATGAGTGAAAACTCTTTTCCGGGTTCAATGAGAACACCATGAATGCGATGTGCGCCAAGTGTAATATTGAATATTCTATTTTTTGGACTTCCCTTAAAATCTGTTTCTGCCGTTGCGAGGATATCTCGTACGAGTGGTTGGTTTTCATCAATGACCAATGGCGGGTGAGTCTCCTTTATGACGAGCGGAATTATTTGTTTGTTTTCCTTGAGTATTCCAGATAGTATCGCCAGAACGCTTTGATCACTGTCAAGTTCTTCTCCATTTTGTTGTTGTTCAAATTCTCCCACCTTACCATCTTTCATCTCAAATCGTGCCGTTTTTGCCTCAATGTGAACCTTAGGGGCGATAACCTCCTCTATGTATGATACGACGAGAGCTTTGTTTAAAGAAAGAATAGGATTTCCTGACTCATTTTTTTCAATAGTAAGCCAACTTACCAAAAGCTCTGGAGATATGTGCCATGTTTTTGTATCAAGAGAAAGAGTAAATGGCGCGTTTTCAATAAGCTGTTGAGCGCGATATTTAAAATCTATAAGATTCTCAGCAGAAAGTGATGCTTGATGTATATGTGAGGTAAGAATAATACGGGGACGTTCCATGATACGCAAAAAATGCAAGGTGTCACTGATTGCTTTTTTGCTATCAAGCTCACTGCCAGACTGTTCTGGCTCAATAGAGATTGTTCTTTTTTTCTGATCAAAAGAAAATGACGCATCACGAGTGGGAGACTCAAATGAAATAAGTTCTTTTTTGAGAGATTCAACAAAAAGTTCTTGATTGAGATGTATTTCTGGAGCAACACGGTATCCAATAAAAAGAAAAGAAATACGATCACTATATTTTTTCAAAAATGTACCACTTCTTCCCTGTGCGTATGCCTGTTCTGCGGTTTTTTTTGTATCAATTGTAAAAATTTCATTGGACGCCTCAAGAGGAATGTCGCTCTGAAAAGAAATATGTTCTAAAGGAACAGTAGCTGTTTTAGGAGTACGGGAGATATCTTGATAGTGCGCCTCAACGCCTTGTCGCTTGATAGTTTCACTTGCAGATTCAATTTTTTGGATAAGTTCTTCTTTAGTGAGTCCGCTCGCGTCAATAGAGCCAACCGTAATGCCATGGAATATGTTGTCTGAATATGCGGTGAGTTCTGTGTATGTAATACTTGCAGCTACAAAAAGAATAATACAAAGAAAAAGAGCTACGCATGTCATAAAAAAAAGACGATGCGGTGAATGTGATACGGTGGAGGTATTGGCGTTGGTATTCATGTAGTGAGTATACGGGTGAACCTATTCTTTTAATGCTGGATGAATAGTAGCGTCCCCTTGAAGTTTGTGCAGCTCTATAATGAGGACACCATTTTTCAATGTTGCCTTAATGTTTGATCCGTCTACTGGTACTGGCACGACAAGTGTACGTGAAAATGGTCCCCAATAACATTCACGTGTATAGAAACAATCGTCATGCACCTCCTCTTGGATTTTTTCACGCTTTCCACGGATAGTGAGAAGGTCATTGTGAAGCGCAATTTCAAGATCTTGGGGATCAACATTTGAAACAAGCGACCGTACTATAATCGCATCTTGACGCTCATACATATCTATAAGAAGCTGTCCCTCCTCAAGAATACCCCATGAGTTTTCAGCCGGAGACTTATCTGTGTTGGAGGTTTGTTCTGGAGATACGGTTTTTTTTTCGCCTAATAGATTTTTTTTGGAAAAGAGTTTTGAAAATGAAAACATACTATATAAAAAATGTAATATTCTTTATATAGTATATATTTTTTTGTAGTGCCCGTCAAAGTGTTTTTGTTTTTTAAAAAAATAGCACTTGCAATACAACCTCTGAATGATTGCCGGATGGATCGCTATGACCCGTTTTATCGTGTTCTCCCGCAAGTTGTAGTGCAGTTTTTACATCTGTCCAGAGAACATTCTGATGTGATTGGATATAGAGAACTGCCGCGCCTGAAGTATATGCTGCCGCTACGCTTGTTCCACTTGTTAAATAGTACGTTCCGTTTTTTCCAGTTGAAAGAATAAGCACACCGGGTGCTCCTAGTGTAATGTTTGTGCCAAAATTACTAAATGTGGCAAATGTATCGTCTTCTCCAATCGTTGTTTCTTCTCCCTTTCCGTTTGGTATTCCATCACTATCATTAAGAGCGGAAACGGTGATAAGAGTATCGGTATATGCGGCAGGAACAATAGTATCGCTATCTACCCCCTCATTGCCAGCGGCGACAACATATGTGATACCGTTTTGTGTTGATTGACAAAGTGCTTGGTGAAGTGGGTCATTATTTGTCATGCCGCAGTTATTATCGCTTGTTCCTGCACCACCAAAACCCATGTTTGCAATTTTTATATTGTATTTTTGGGCATTATTTGTTATCCACTCAATACCGCAGAGTACTGATGACCATGTTCCTATTCCTTGTGCGTTGAGTACTTTTATAGAGATAAGATTTGCTTCTGGCGCAACCCCAACCACACCAAAGGAATTATCTAATGCACCAATAATACCCGCAACATGGGTGCCATGACCGTTGTCGTCGTTACCATTTTTTGTATTACTCACGCACGTTGTGTTTGCCATGATGTGTGATATGAGATCCGGATGTGTGAGATCAATGCCAGTATCAAGCACCGCGATACTCGTTCCTGTTCCTCTAATAGTCGCTGATTGGCCGAGTATGCGAGATATGCCTGTTGGAATGATTTGAACTTTTTTGGGATCTGGGGGCGTTATTGGAAGGGAAACAGAAATCGTTGATGTTGTTGAGGTGGACATCATCATTGGTATTGTTGAAGATGTGGATGTTGTTGATGGGGTCGTGAGTATTGGCAGTTGCGATAGTGGCTTCTTGATAGTGATTTTCTTTACTGCCTGTTTTTTGGGAGGTGACTTTTTTACAACAGGTTTTTTTGTTACCGATTTTTTTACTGCGAGCGTTGAGACTGTATGATCTTGTGTAATAAATCCAACGCGTGAGTCTTTTTTGAGAAGATCTATTTTTTTTGCATCAAGTTTTGCGGAAAATCCTTTAAGTATTTTTTTGTATTGAAATTTTGGAGAGATTCCGTATTTTTTTATGATGTCTGGAAGTGGATCGGTACTTGTAGTTTTTTTCAAAACAACAATATACTGATCTGATACTAATACATCTTTGATGCGCGCCTTTGGGGGTAGAGTCACTTGGATCGGCTTTGGTTTAATAATCTTTATTTGTGTTGAAGTTGGTGACGATGATGTATTAAGTACGGATTTCAGCGGTTGTTTTATGAAAAAACTTTTTGATGACGTTGTGGATGGTACTGGTAGAGTTGATGCAGTCGAAGATGTCGTGGTTGCTTGAGAAGAAGTTCCTAAGAACGCATATACGGACGGAGTAAGAATAAAAAAAGATGTCATTACGTACAATAAAAAAATAGAGAGAGAACGGGTGTGTTGTTTCATAAAAAAATATGTATATGTTTATTTTTATTCATGGATACGTTGTAGCTACCTTAAATAATATCATGATATGGTTATAAATTAAAATAAAAAATACTTTATTAATCATTTTTCTCGGTGACTCGTTAATCTGTATATTCTTGCGCATAGTATTAATGGGTATTAGGTGCTTTTCTTTTTTTCTGTTATGCTACTATTGTATAGTATTAATCATAAGATTAAAGATATATGGGAGAGGGAGGTCAATGCTGTTCATCAGCTGGTACTAAACCATGTTGTTGCCCACATCATAAAATGATACCAATACTCATTGTGTTGCTCGGCGTACTTTTCTTATGTAAGGCGCTTGGCGTAGCCACAGAAGGATTTGTACAGATGACGTGGCCAATCTTGGTAATAGTTGGCGGACTACATAAGATGTTTGGCGGTATGTGCAAGTGCTGTAAATAGAACTAACGAAAAACAAAAAAGACCTTCATGATGAGGGTCTTTTTTATAATGAACGGGCATCTGTTTTATATATATCCCAGTTTTTATTTCCAGAGACAATAATAAAATCCATAGGTTCATCATGGGATTTGCGAAAAAGTTTTTCTGTGTGGAATCTGTGTTCTGGTGTTATGCCAATGCGTATCCAATGTTTTGGCACTTGAGATAAAAAACGATCATACCATCCACCTCCTCTGCCATGACGAGTGCCGGTAGTATCGAATGCTCGTCCCGGAATAAGGATGCAGGCAAAAATAGTTTGGTCGTATTTTTTTAAAAGTGCATGTATGCGATCAATAGGTGTTGGTGATATATCTTTTTGGATATATTCAATGTTTGATATGTTTGGAATATAGGGACAGAGTAGTGGATCAGGTTCGTCATTACATGGGATATAAGAAATTTTCAGTGTGCATCTGGCAATATTTTTTTCGAATTCACTGATGGTATCGGTCTTGACTTCTTTTGTATTCATAGGTAGAGTGGTGAGGTCGTTCATTGATGTACGAAAGGAAGCATATCATATGAAACAGTGTTTCGTTAGCCCCATTCTTGCAAAGGTTTGTAATGAAATGGGTATTGTCATCAATATTGAGCCGCGCTACGGATACGTTGGCCAAATTGTGTTGCCTGATGGCAGAAAGCGATATTTTCGCGGAACGAACTTTGATCTCAATCCGCTTGGCGCATCAGAAGTTGCGCGAGATAAGTCATACGCTGCGTACTTTATGCAGTTACTTGGCTATCCCATCATTGAGGGAAGACAATTTCTCCTTGATTGGTGGAGAGAGCGAATTTCTGATACAGAAAATGTCAGCGCCTCATTTGACTATGCTCGTTCACTTGGATATCCGGTGATTGTAAAGCCGAATTCCAAAAGTCAGGGCAGTGGCGTGATAAAGGCATACTCTGACGGAGAGCTCATCATGGCTATCCGATCCTATCAAGAGAAGGATCGAGTTTTTCTTGTTCAACGATTTATTCCGTGGAGGGATTATCGTATCGTTGTCCTGGATAACGAGGTAATCTCTGCGTATGAACGCATGCCACTTTTTGTTGTAGGTGACGGAGCATCATCAGTGCGAGAATTGCTTACCAAAAAGCAAGAGCAATTTGTTGCACAAAATCGTGATACGAATATCAAGATAGATGATCCGAGAATCGAACAACGATTGGAGCGAGATAGAAAAAATCTTGAGTCAATCGTTCTTGTAGGAGAGACGTGGCAACTTCTTGATCATGCGAATCTCTCATCCGGAGGAGATGCACGTGATGTTACGGATCAGATCCATTCCATGTACACCGAGCTTGCGGTGAAGCTTACGCGAGACATGGGTCTGCGATACTGTGGCGTTGACTTGTTCGTCAACGGAGATCTTCATAATCCATCAGACGAATACGTCATTATAGAGATAAATGCCGCACCGGGTATTGATAACTATGCCTCCATCGGGCCAGAACAACAGAGGCGTGTGGAAGACATGTATCGTAAGGTGGTGATGGCGCTCATTCAATGATAATGCGGCACCTTTCTCTCTCAGCGTTCCCCCTCATCTTTAATACAGTGAGGGTTTTTATTTTTAAAATAAAGGTATGTGCGACAGTTTTTTATTTAGGTCACCCCTTCTTGACAATTTAAAGGAAGAATGGTACTTTCTTTGCGTACGAAAGGAGACAAAGGGGCATGATTTTTAATCCACGGCCAGGCTCTACATCACTCCAGTCCGCATCGCTTTTCTGTAAAGCGCATCCGGAATGGGTAGTTGGTCTCACGAGTGGATCATTTGATCTTTTACATGACTTTCATCTTCGCTATCTTATGCAGTGTCGTCGCCAGTGCGACGTATTGGTGGTTGGCGTGGATAGTAATAGACACGTGCAAGAGCGCAAGGGGTCAAGTAGGCCCATCATGAGCGAATTCCAACGCGTGATGTTGGTAAATGCTCTGAAATATGTTCGCTTCGCATACGTGCAAGACTCTATCGCAGAGCTTACGCACGTTGCGGAAGTCTTGCCTGTACATATCATTTTCCGAAATCAAGAATTTCAAGGAAGGGAAGACGAGGTTGCGGTTGGCAGTTCTGGATCAAAGGTAATCATCGTACCAGATATTGCCGAGTTGGACTCAACTACACAACTCATTCAGAGAATTCAGGACGAGAGAGGTTAAGGAGGAAAGATATGTCCGTAGTTTCAAAAGAAGTAGCTGTAAATTGCAAGGGGCGAGACATGTATGGAAACGAGGTGTTGGCTGAGGCGATACCGGTTACCATCGTACTTCGTCATCAGGCCATTTCAGGTGCAAATATAGTGGCAGAAGCCAAAAACTGTCCCCATAATACTGGAGGATATGGTCAGCGATGTATGGCATCAGATCCAGAAGAAGACAGGTTTGGTCGTAGTGTCAAGTGTCCTTTTAGCTTCAAATATCCCTATATCCTTCGATACAAGCCAAACTGGAAACCACCAGAGGCTATCGCTGAGGCATTTTTGATAGCGAAAGACGCATAGGGATAAACTATGTATGTCCCATGGAGGTAAATCACCTCTTGGGACTTTTTTTAAAACAAAAATATCTTGATGAATGGAATTTTTGAGCGGTTGGAGTTTGCACGCATGAAGACTATTGACAGAGCGAGATATGGGAGTAGTATGGATGATGTGTCCCTGACGAAAAGGAGGAGTACGTGAATTCATTGGACGATAGCAGTGATCCAAATAGAGTGAGGATCACTCAAAACATGGATAAAGCCCGGCGAGAAAGTATCGTGACTGATGCCATGATACATGGCGGTGAGCGGGCATTGTCGGTACTTACAGACTCTACGACATCTGATAGATTGCGGGATAGACTCATTAAGATACATGGATCAGTGCTTCATGAGATCCATGATATGGGATTTTTCATTGACGCACTCTTACAGCAGTTGAGTGATGCCAGTAAGATTGATCAGGAGACGGTGTATTCATTTGAGAGGAATAAGCGAGGAGACTCTGTATTTGATGCGATTGATGAGTCTCTTGCAAAAACTCGGGAGCTTGCCGTCTCTCTCTTGGATGCACTGAAGCAGTCAACATATTTGCGTTTGAAACTCAAGGATGTTGAAGAAAATTTGGAGAAGTTAGCATCGAATGAGTGAAGATTGAAAGGAGGAGGCCATGAATGAAAAGCAACCCTATATCTGTGGGGCTCTTACGGAGTTACCGCTTGATATTCGGGACGTGGTGAAAGTGTTCTACAGTCGTCTGGGGGAGGTGTGCCACGAGGCGACGGGTGTTCGTGGATTTGTGCCACATGAGCACTTTGATCCGGTGGCAAATGCACAAGCGACTCCACAGGAGGTCAACGCGACGGAGCGTAAGGCAGGTATGTGAGTATACTACCGTACTCGTTGTTGTCGCCATTGAACCCACTTGGGGTGGCGGCATTGAGGTAGAGATGGCATATCGTAGCGATGTGCCGGTCATCATCCTCAAGCCGGCGCATAAGAAAATTTCACGACTTCTGCTGGGTAATCCCGCGGTCCATAGCGTGCTTGAATTCCAAGATTTTGAGCATGCGATACGGCTCTTGCACCAAGTATTGAGCCACATGGTCACTGTAAGTGTTTGAATGTTCCTTTACGGCACATTCAATATGTATTGACCGCCAACATCTAAGATAAATGGCGGTTTTTTTAATAAAAATAAACCCATCTTTTAATGAGTTTATTTTTTAGCCCCACGGGGAATCGAACCCCGATTTAGTGGATGAAAACCACTTGTCCTAACCGTTAGACGATAGGGCCAACTATGCAGAGTATCCTATCAACAAAAAATTTTTCAGTCAATATTCTTGGTGATACAGTATTATTCGTATTTATTAAAAATAAGATTCATTTTTATTTTAAAAAGTTCTCCAAGCGTTTTATATGCATCTTTTATCGGGCGAAATCTACTTATACGGCGCGTGTCATCATGCCAGCTCACGGGAACTTCTTGTATACTAAACCCCATGTATCTTCCAATAGTAAGTACCTCCATATCAAAACCCCAGTGATCTATTTTTTGTTTGAGAAAAATTGACTTTGCGGCAGAATACGAAAAAAGTTTGAATCCACATTGTGTATCATGGATACCTTGCAAAAGAAGAAGTTGGATAAGTGAATTTCCAATTCTTCCAAGAATGATACGTTTTTTTGGCTGGTGGATATGAATAGTGCTTTCTTTAAGGTATCGAGAGCCGATAGCTATGTCATATCCTTGCTCAACATAGGGTATGAGTGTATCGTATGCATCAACGGGAGTTGAACAGTCTGCATCCATAAAAAGAATATGTTTTCCATTTGCAGCCAATACTCCTGTTCGTACCGCGTATCCTTTTCCTTTGTTTTCTTGGTATGAAATAACCTGAACGGTGTTGTCTGCCACACTCATCATTTTTGATAGTGAGGCAGTTTTATCGGTACTTCCATCATCAACAACAATAATTTCATATCGCATATTTTTTTTTGTGAAAAAAGAACGTACAGATGTAATGCAATATTCTATAACACTTTCCTCATTATATGCGGGGATAATAACGGAAACTTCACTATCAAAATTTTGCGATGGAAAAGACGGGCGCGAAATGCGTACAATATGAAACGTCCAATATCTGTTTACTGAAAAATTCCAAATAAATACAAAACCAGCGGCTATGATTTTTGCAAAAATATACCAGATGCCGGTTTTATAGACCAGCACATAGAGAATAGAGGTATTAAGTCCGAGCCCAACACAGGAGGTGAGGAAAAATTTTATATATTGGCGAAGTGTATTCCCTCTGCCTACTTTGAATGTAAAAAATTTATGAAGGAAAAAACTAACGAACAGCGCAAAAATGAATGAGATGGTTGCCGCAAGTAGAATACGAATTTTTCCGTACTCTACAAAAATATACAGTAATCCAAGATCAATGACCGCACTAATAGATCCTACACACGCGTATTTTAGTATTGGCAAAAAATGAAAGAGAAGTTTTTTCATACGCATATAGTGTAGCTATCTTTTGCACATTTGTACATATTTTGATACACTCATCATAGTATTTTATCGTATTCTTATGCGTATTTTAGGGATTGAGACATCATGCGATGAGACGGCAGTAGCGCTACTAAATGTGCAAAACGGTTATTTTTTTATTGAAAAAAACAGTGTTTTTTCACAGATAGATATTCATCGCGCGTATGGAGGTGTAGTGCCGGAGGTAGCGGCGCGAAATCATATACTGACAATGATTCCTGTTTTAGAAGAGGTCGTTGGAAACTGTATGCCGGACGTGATAGCCGTTACTGCGGGTCCGGGCTTGATCACCTCGCTTCTTGTGGGGGTGGAGACGGCTCGTGTGCTCTCCTATCTTTGGAAAAAACCGCTTGTTGCGGTGAACCATATTGAGGGACATATCTGCGCGAACTGGATAGAAAAGCAACGATCATCGGGATTACTCACTTCGTTCGGAATGACACACACTGCATTTCCAGCGGTAGTACTGATAGTTTCAGGTGGGCATACGGAATTGGTTCTTATGAAAAATCATGGAGAGTATGAGTTACTTGGTGCGACTCGTGATGATGCCGCGGGTGAGGCGTTTGATAAGGTTGCAAAAATACTTGGGCTGGAATATCCCGGTGGACCGGCTATTGCGGAAGCTGCAAAAAAATGCACGCACGGAGGGCGGCATACGAATAGTATCCAGTTGCCACGACCAATGATGACCACTAATAATTTTGAGTTTAGTTTTAGTGGATTAAAAACCGCGGCTTTGTATTTGTTTCGTGATCTGAAAAAAAATAAAAAATATGTTCCATGCATTGCGGCAGAATTTCAACAAGCGGTGTGTGATGTACTTATTACAAAGACAGTGCGAGCAGCAAAAAAATATCATGCTCGGACGGTACTTCTGGGTGGTGGCGTTGCGGCAAATACGTCTCTGCGAATGCAATTAGAAACAGCACTGGCGAAAAATATTCCGTCTGTTGTATTTGCATGTCCGCGTCCTGCTTTTTGTACAGATAATGCGGCTATGATTGCAATTTCGGGATATTTTCACGCAAAGAAAAAAGATTTTACAAATTGGAAAAAAATAGATGTGCGCGCACAGTGGGAGGTATATGAATAAGCGAATAATAACTATTCAAAGAGAAAAAAAGAAAGAGTGTTATGAGATAGCTGATGTAAAAGAGCTATCCGTATTCGCTGGTAGATGTGCAAAGCAATTGAAAGGCGGAGATGTTCTTGCGCTATCGGGTGAGTTGGGTTCTGGAAAGACCGCGTTTGTGAAAGCGCTCGCAAAAGTATTTGGCATAAAAAAAACCGTGACAAGCCCTACGTTTGTACTTATGAACGTGTATACATTTCCAAAAAAGTATCACAACGCACTACAGCTTTGTCATATTGATGCGTATCGTTTAAAGTCCGCAAAAGATCTGGAAATACTTGGGACTGAAGAATACGTTGGAGATCCTACAACTATTACCGCCATTGAATGGCCAGAGCGAGTGCGAGGATCTTTTTTAAAAACTGCCATACGTATGGATTTTAAAATATCAAAAATTTAGAGATTCTTATAAAATATTTTATGAACGAAGAGCAAACCCCACTTTTCGAAGAATTAAAAACAGAAGACGGTATATTTGACGTGCAATTACGGCCACAGGCGCTGGCAGAATATATTGGGCAGAAAAAAATCAAAGAAAGCCTCTCTATTTTTATTGAGGCGGCAAAACAGCGTGGCGAGGCGCTTGAACATGTTCTCTTATCTGGACCTCCGGGACTTGGGAAAACTACGCTCGCGCATATTATTGCAAAAGAAATGGGGAGTAGCATCCGTGTAACATCTGGCCCCGCACTGGAGCGTGTAGGGGATCTTGCGGCAATACTCACAAATCTTTCTGACGGTGACGTATTATTTATTGATGAGATTCATCGGCTTAATAAAGTATTGGCAGAGGCGCTCTATCCCGCGATGGAAGATTTTGTATTGGATATTATTTTGGGAAAAGGACCGTCTGCGCGTACTATTCAGTTAGACCTACCCAAGTTTACGCTTATTGGCGCGACTACACGTATGAGCTTATTATCTGCGCCATTACGCGATAGATTTGGTAATCTTTTTCATCTTGATTTTTATGAACACGATGAGATCGTTCAGATACTTTTACGATCCGCAAAAATTTTAAATATTCAAATTGATACGGATGCGGCGATACAGACCGCGCATCGCGCTCGTTTTACACCGCGTATCGCGAACAGACTTTTGAAGCGCGTACGTGATTATGCACAGGTACGAGGGAGCGGTATTGCAACACATGCACTTGCCATTGAGGCACTTCGCTCGCTTGGCATTGATGAGGTTGGCCTTGATTCGTTGGACAGAAAAATTTTAAAAAATATTATTGAAAAATTTGCCGGCGGTCCGGTAGGATTGAATACTATCGCCGCCTCGCTTTCAGAAGAGATGGAAACTATTGAGAGCGTCTATGAGCCATTTCTTATGCAAGTTGGTTTTTTAAACAGGACTTCGCGCGGGCGGATCGCCACCGAGCGTGCGTATAAGCATCTTGGTATACCCTTGCCTATTAGACAAAATACATTTTTATAATCCCAAGAGTGTTTTCATTTTTTTCTGAAGATGTTCATCAACATCTCCATCTCCTATCCGCACGCGTGGTATCTCATACATATTGGATAGTCCGTGAGAAACGCCAAAGTGAGTAGTAAGTGCGCCCGCATATCCCGCGTCTTGTACCAGTTGCATAGTTACATTTGTATATTTGCCATATGGATAGCAGAAGAAGGTTATTTTTTTTCCAAGTTTTTTTTCAAGCAATTTTTTGCTCTCTGCGATTTGTTTTTTTTGTTCATCTACAGATTCTTTTGAAAGTTCCGCATGAGTGAGTGTGTGTGAACCAAATTCAATGAGACCGGATGTATCCATTTCATGAATCTGATCCCACGTTAAATAATCCGGAGCACCAAGATCGCTTGCAATAAGAAAAATTATTGCATGAAAATTATATTTTTTAAATAAAGGATATGCGTTTTGATAAAAATCCCGATAGCCATCGTCAAAGGTAAAGACGACGCTTTTTTTCTGTGGAATTTGTTCTGATGAAATAGAGTGGAAGAGCTGATCAAGTGTAAGAGAGGCGTATTTTTCATCATTAAAATAGCTTAGCTGTTTTTCTAAGCTTTCTGGTGTTACACTTAGTCCGCGAGCCATAGGTGTCATTTTTTCTGTAAATTCCCGTATATGGTGATACATAAAGATAGGAACTTTTACCGTGATTCCGCTTGGTAGTTTTTGCAAAGGTTCTTCACGTAGTATTTGGAGGTGCGGATCAGTGACAGTTGGAAGAGGTGTGGTTGTTTGAGACTCGTAAGATTTTTCAGTAAGAGTTTTTTGGAGTGTGATATCTTTTTGGTTTGATAGGTTTTCATTTTTTTTGGCAAATAAAAATCCGCCAGCCATGACGCAGAGCAAGAGGCTCAATGTTCCTATGAGAATGTTTTTTTTCATGTAGTAATGGTGATAAGTTGCTCAAGAGAGCGACTCATGATACAATACAATAAAGTCATATTAACACTATCATATATGTATAACATTACGCCAGTACTTCAGTCACTTGGATTTTTAGAGAGCGAGATAAAAACATATCTTGCGGCACTTGAACATGGGCCTGGCACGGTAGTAGATCTTACGAAAAAAACCCACTTTTCACGACAGGCGACGTATGTGGTGATTGACTCGCTTACCAAACGAGGATTGATGTCCAGCCTGCTTCGTGGTAAGAAGAAATATTTTGTTGCGGAAGATCCGGAAAAGCTTTTGGCGTACGCAGAACGACGAGAGGTGGATATCAAAGAAAAAGTGGGAGATCTCAAGCGTGCATTGCCGGAGTTGAAGCTGAAGGCATCCGGTGATCGGCCGGTTGTACGACTCTATGAAGGAAAGGAGGGTGTATTGACGGTGTTAAATGAAATAATGGAAATAAAAACAATGGAAAAAAATGCCGTATTCTATGAGATGGAAGATGTGGATACTTTTTTTGATGCGATAGAGCACAAAGATATTTTACCCGTACTGCAAAAATTAAAAAGGTTTAATGTTAAGGTGAAAGGACTGTATCAAGGAACGCCACGAGGAAAAACACTTGAGTCAATACGGTATTTTCTGCCATCTGATATTCCAAAATTCAAAACATCAATTACAATGTATGGAAATAAAATAGTTTTTCATACATTTGAAGGCAAACTCAATACGATTATTATTGAGAGTAAACCACTTGCTAATACTTTACAAATTCTTTTTGAATTGGGGCTCAAAGCGGCTGAAGCGGAACATTTCCAGAAAGATTAAAAATTTTCAAAAAAAATACCCGCTTATCTTTGAGATTGTACGATTATGCTGTTGATCGTAGTTTCCCAAAGGCGGGATATGGTGAGTTTTGCTTCCCCCTTGACATGAGGTTGGACTCCTATGTGAATGAAGCGTGTCTTATGAGAGGAGAATTTGATGTCCTCCTCTATTTTTAGGGGTTGCAAATTTTTGTCCATCCGTGCGAACACTGGCTCACCCCATACCTCGTCTGCGTAGACTTCTTGAGAAGTCTCAGATGACGTGGCATCGTTCGCGGTGGAAAGGACTTTTGCGCCGTTAGACGATCGCGACGCGTATCGTCTTCTTGAGATGGGTTAACCGCATCCGCCGCCTGACATATGCGACCTCCTTTCTTTTTGTTGGCAAACCACGCAACGCGTGGTAGAGAGGGACGCTCATTCATAAAGAACATTACGTCTACCCCGTACTCTACCACAGAATATAAAAACTGTCAAGTGGATAGAGGAAAAGATCATCTATTTTAATTTTTGAGTGTTTTCTCTTTGAGTAGCTAAATGGATATTTTAAAAGAGTAAACCTTGTATATTTCATTTGCATAGTATTAATTTATTTATAATTATAACGTTTCTAATATTTATTTATAATTATGTCATGCTACCACTTGACAAGATATTTCATCTGTGCTATTATTATCTGGTGATGATTGAACGGAATGCTTGCCGTTCAAAAAACCACTCGATATTTTAAAAAATACCAAAAAACACCCACGATAGCCGAGGTGTTTTTTATTGCAAAAATGCGTTCGTTGAAAATTGAAATTATGCGTGATCGTGTTTAAACTTGAGTGTTTTTGCTCCTTTTTCTGCGAGACGAAAAAGATCTTTTATGGCTTTTGAGAAGTGCTCACTTTCTATCACGATACCAAAAATCTCCTTACCGTATGAGATAATCGCGACTTTGTTACGATAACAAGCGATTTCTATGGGAGATGTATAGTCTTTTGGGCGGAGCCATGTGCGGATGACCTTGCGCTGTGTGTCAATTTTTGGATCATGATTTGCATCGGTATCATCTCCAGTCAAGGCGTAGGTAGTGATACCGAGCTTTGCTCGTCGTTCGAGATAGTGTTTGAACCAGCGACCGAACGCATGTTCATATACGTTTGCTCGTAACGGACGAATAAAGTGGTGAGTGGGCGTACCGGGTAGGAGCTTATCTTCATAAATTTTACGCAAGCCCTCGGTGCCTTCAAAAAACTGAATAATGGGCCGTTCGGTGGAAATAACGTATTTTGCCTTCATTTCCGGCAAGCTACGCACGAAATTTTCTCGTGATTTTCGCAGTTCAGACTCCTCATCTTCTATGATTCTAAGGAGCGTATCAGGTGGTTGAGCTATGAAAATAGCACGTTTTTTGGATATTTCTTCAGTAACAAGCCCTCTATGTATAAGCCGGTCGAGTACTTTATAGAGAAGTCCACGCTTAATGTTTACGCGCGGGAGCTGTGCCCCTACGGATTGTGGACCATACAGAAGAAGCGTCTCATATACCAACGCTTCATCTTCTGAAAGTCCGGCGCAAGTTAAGACCTCGTTAAACATAAAAAACAGGGTAAGTAGTTAACTATAGGGAAGTATAGCATAAAACAACCAGTGACACAAGTTTGTGACAGATATTAATAGTAGATGATATGGTACTGTAACATAGTACATTACATATTTATATCACAAAAAGTATTGTAAATACAACAAAATATAAAATAAATGAATAATGTCTATCACAGACTCTTGACAAGATATTAAAGATATGTTATACTGATTGCGTACAGTTAAATAGAGTAGTTTTTTGAAAAGAACGTGTATATCTCCTGTTTTTTGCCACTATCTTCAGTGAATAGGTGAGTGTCTTCCTATTTTCCGAGGGATACAGGCAAAAAAGAGGAGAGATAGCTACCATGCTTGGTTAGCTCACTATATCCTCGTGATCATTGAAATTTAGTTTGGTAGATGGCGTGCAACCATCTTCCACCTGATCTAAGTCCCGTTGGGAAATCAGGGAAATGATAGTCCGTGCATGGACTATCTTGGATACGGGGTATTTGAATCATCTCTTTTGACTCACATGTATTGTATCATCAGAGCGAGGCTATCTCTTTTTGAACTATGTGGAGCATTAGAGGGGAAACATTTATCCTTATATTCAAATTGCACACTTTTGGGACGGCCCGCAACCGCCCCATCCTCTATAGATCTCTGGTACATGCTCTTTGAAGGAAGAGCCGTCAGAGTGAAAGAAAGGAAAAGATGTCATGCCACTTATGGCGCGATATTGCTGGACTGGCTTCCGGGGTCAGAACAGCTTGCGGAATATGAGGTGGGTTAGATCGGCGAATGCCATCTACCATGCAACTGTCCAAGGACAGTCCTCACACTGATGTGGCTGGAGGGCCATCAGTAAACGCAAAAAGCCTCGGGTGAGATGGGGTCCTCTTGTGTCCGCCCCATTTTGAATCCGAGTGCCAATACCCAAGGAAAAACAAAAAAATGCGCTCGCAATAATTGTGAGCGCCCCCTTCCCAAGATTATCGGTGAATGCTTGCATCGATTGTCTTAGGAGGGGGAAAGAAAGGGTAGCAGAGATAGTAGCTCCATGAAAGGTATTGTTAAAAAAAGAATATTCTTCACGGGGTTAGTGGTTGCTATGTTGTAGCCAAAACCCACCCGTTCTGAGGAGAACGCCCATGCAAGCTCAAACTCGGCGGCCCATCGGCAAGATCAGTCTTATTACGCTTACTCAGAAGAAATTCTGTAGTAGGTGTGAAAAAGTCATCAATCTTGGTGAGGTCGCACACGTCTGGTGCCAGAGACCCTACCATTCGGAGTGCTTGGACAAGGCGCTCTGGCGGCACTCCGTCCTTCGGGATCGGATGGCCGGCCTCCCAGTTGAGAGTGACTGGAAGGGGTGGAAGGTTCCCTGGTAGTCGTACATTCCTTTGAAAGGGGGTGATAAAATTACACACGCGGTGGAGAGATAAAAGAACTTTTTACATCGCGTGTCTCTCCTTATGTTGATCACTCTATTTGGTCGATGTAAGAAGGGCAAAAAATGTCCGATGCTCATTACAATTTGAAGATAAGAAAAAAAATTGAAAAGGATTGACTCGCCCTCTCTTCTGGGCGCGCAGTATGCGTACTTTGAAGAGAGGGGGTACTTTGCACCGTCAAAAGGCGGTGGAGTCAATCCTCACAAGGAGAAGAGACAAATGAAGAATACGACCGTTGGATTCCTGACCTACAATTCCATCGGCAAAGCTGGCAACATCAGTAACGGCGCGCACGAGACTCCGGAACGGCGTGCGATCGTTCTCCAAGGATCTCCCAAAGATATATGGGCGGCATCTAAGGTGTATGGAGGAGGTAAGGTACCACCGCCAGGATATGATCGCGATCAGGGTCAGTATGTCAATTTTATTTCCAATGAGATTGACCGTCTGTGGGCAGATCTTTCACAGGGGATTGATGAGTTCGATCATATTATCATCTACGTTGGTGCCAAGGGATCTGAACGGGCGTTAGAACTTGCGGCGAGCCTGCCCCCACAAAAAGTCACTCTCGTCATGTGTGACTGTGAACTCGGGAGAAAGCTTCATCTCATCTCTCAAATCGGAAATCTGAAAGAGGCGCGACGCATTCTGTGCGAATGCGGTGGAAACATGACGTTTTATCGGATGTTCTGGCATTATCTTGAGACAGGAATCGTGATTCCCGAGGAGGTGGTTCAACTCCTCGCGATCTGAAGAAATCCAGTAGTGGATCACGCGCTTTTTCCAAAAGGGACGGCCCGCAAACGCTCCCTTCCTCTCTCTGATCTCTGACGCGTGCTCTTTTGAAAGAGAGTTGTTTAGAGAAAAGGTGAGGTGAAGATATCGCGCTACAGTAGCATGGTATGGCTGATCTGGCTTCCGGAGTCAGAACAGCTTTCGGAATATTTTGGGGCGTGGTGTAAGGCGATAAAGAGAATTCTTTTTCGCAACCACGCCCCTCTTCCCAAGACGGTCAATTTTTTCTGAAATTGATTGTCTTAGGAGGGGGAATAGAGCTGAAGTCGGTACATTCGCCTCCAATCCCGGATAGGGTGTTTCTGGGATTGGAGGGGGATGTAACGGTTTCGATAGATTGATAGATGGAGCGTAATGCGTGCAGGAGTTTGTCTCAATCCTTAACAGAGACAAAAACACAACCGCGGCCTAATAGCCAAAGCGTCTGCCAGTGAGGGTGTCTCTGTAGCTGGGTCAGACGAAAAAAAGAGACTGGATCGCGATTCTGGCACGGATCGTCGCGATTGAGAACAATGTGCTGGCCAACGGGTGGCGAGAAATTCCCGGACGGCGGCTTGAGCCAAAATCAAGACAGGCGGTACTTACTGAAAACGAGTACCTGCGCACGGAGATTTATCTTGGTCTGCAGTCTACACCGGAGTTCGACTCTCCGCATCTCCATTTTGCTCTTTGAAAGGAGTGTGCCATGAGAAGTCGTGTGAAGATCACCTTCGACGGAGAACTTTTTTGGTTTGACCTCGGGATCGCGAGATTGGAGGCGGACACGAATGATCCAGTGGTTGGCTCTGTGGTTACAGAGCTGAAGGCTTTTCACGAAAATCTCTGTGTTGAGTATGGATGCTCGCCGTCAGAGATGGAGGTCTTCAAGCTTGTTGAGATTTAGGGGATGAAAGGAGAATAAATTTGCGCAAGCAAGGTAGAGGACAACAAAGTCACACCATGTTTGCGCCTCTATCAGAGATGTTTTTCCAAAAAACATTTCTGATAGGGCAAAACGGTACTATAGAGTATCGTACGCTCTCGTTTTTTGAAAGAGGAGAAAAATAACATGTATAGTTTCGCGATTTTGGATCCCCGCACCATTCCGGCAGCGACGGAAGCGAACGACAAGGTGTTCACAAACTCCGTGTACGGAGTCGAGGTCACGGTCCCTACGCTCGCGGAGCGTTGCGTATTCAACTTGGATCCCCAGCACACCGGTGGCGAGGCAGACTGCGCAGCGATAGAAATGGCAGTTTTCGTCGAGCTCCCGGCCGAGGGTTCCACCCTCGCGACGGTGCGTGCCGACCTGGATGCAGTAGGGTCCATGGCGATCCTTGATCTTCGGGCGAAAGGCGAGAGCCTCAGGTATGCTGTAGAGCGAATTAACATGATCGCGACATCAGATAAGTTCGCACGTGGCGGATATCCCGGTCCCAAGCCGCTTCCCTCCCATCAAGAGGGACAAACGCAAACTCGTATGCTCGCGGCAATCGCGGCGGCGATCATGGACTTCAAGGTTCCGATGGCCGATAGAGTCGCCACGATGGAGAAATGGCTACTTACGGGTGACGAACCGACACAGTATCGCACCCAAGTGGAGAAGGAGCGGCTCGATCTGATCACCGCAATGGAGAGCGGGCAGATCAAGTTCGAGACGCGATCAGGCGGCAAGATCGCAGTGGTGGAGTCCACTCATCGGGCTGCCACGGCTGTCGGTTACTCCCTCGCTCCGGTCGTGGTCGCGCTCAATCCGGCCTTCAAGCTGGGTGGCGGAGAGGCACACGTGAAGTTCACGGTTTGTGTCTTCGAGGCGGGAAAGTTTGCTGACATCAAGTCGGCACTCGCCGAGCTCGCAACGCTGGAAGCCGGCTGGGGCGGTTCCCCAACCATCGGCGGTTCTCCACAGGGTGTCAGCCCTATCTTAACGACCGATCAGGTCGTCGAGGTAGTCGCGAAACACCTCCTATAGTTCTTACACATCCAAAAATACTTTTTCGCGCAGGATCACAATGGTTCCTGCGCTTTTTATTTTTTTTGAATCCATGATCATTTCTTTGGCCTACTTATTTTATAAAATTGACATTTTGTGTCTCTATTTGTAGAATAAAATTGTCTTAAGGGGGTATACTGTATAAAGGAGGATTTCATGACAACACTCGCTATCGGTACGACTCTTCTTGGAGAAAAACAGATGTCCGTACGTGTAGGGAAAAGCTCTAATGATCCGTCATTACAGGTGATGTTTCCGGAAGGGAACTTATCCGGCGACAGACTCGCAACCATCCCTGACATTGTAGATGTTCTTTTGCAAAATGAGTCTCAGGCTATTGCATTACCACCGTATATCACGACCATGTCAGCTGAATACGCAGGGCTTTCCCGTACGGGTATTCCGCTTATCGTAGTAGCACATGGCGTGGGTCCAATGAACGAACCAGCTCTTGCGCAAGAATTCTATGACGGTGCAAGTAATCGTCTTGCGTATAAAGAGCGTTCGTTTTGGAAAAGCATTCTTGCAAAAAAGGAACCGGCATACGAATCAGACAAAGACATGATTCGGTGGCGAGAGTACAACGAGCTACGTGTTCAGTATCCGGTGCAGGACCAGAAATTTCAAAAAGAGTTTTGGAGACTCTGTGATGGAGACTACGGTCCGGTAGAAATCGTGGAGATGCGTGCCTTTGGGAAATTGTTGAAAAAGTCATCCCACTCCCTACTTTTATTCGAAGAGATATATGAAAATCCTCTTGTGCGGGCACGTCTTGGATCTCGCGCGGAAGAATTTCTCATAGATCTTCAGAATAAGGATACACGTCAGGAAAAGAAAAAGACTCGGTTCCCCGTCTTTGCCTGCACGCAAACTACTTACGACTCGATAGATCGTTATGCGGATCTTCAACGTGGTCCGGTGGGATACCTCCTATGCGTGCAACGATCGCAAGGAAATCAAGTAGTATGTCTTTCAACGGGATTCTGGAAACCGGGATTCGGCGTTCGATTCGTTCAAGTCAACGGAGACGGTCCACTGACTGAAATCAGGCCGGGATTCGGAGATGTTCATTTTTAGTACGCAAACCTCTCTCATCTAAAAAAGATGCTGGAGGTTTTTTATTTATATAGGGATTGACAGGGTGGTCTCTCTATGAGATACTGGCAGAGCAGAATACAAAAAGGAGGAACTCATGAGTTCATTTACAAAAGATTCTTCAATGGAAGATATCGCGGTTTGGATAGAAGAAAAAGGACATCTCTCAGCAGAAAAGGCGTGGGAGCTTCTCAAAGTTTTTTCCCTGCCGCGCCTCTCGTTCAAGACATTCAAAAACACCTTTGCAAAGATTCAGCGCATACTCTCAAGCGGATCGTCTGATCCAGGGTATTCCTATCTCTGGCGATATTGCATGCACAAAGCGATTGAGCGGAGTAATGAGATTTTCAGTTTTGTTGATCCGCTGGATAGAGCGCAACTCAAAAGGATGATTAAGACCGCTGAAAAAATGTCTGATGACGAAGATCGGGATCTGTCTATCAAATCATCCGGATTCATGCAGTGGTTCTGGTTTATTCCCAATGAACTGGGTGGTGGTTTGCTTCGTCAAACACCAACGAGTCAGCCACTTCTCATCTCCATTCTCATGAACGATCATCGTGACTATTTCGATGAGTTAAATCAGGACGACATTCGTGAATTGGCGGCAGAATTTTATCCAACGTCGGTTGGTGCGGCATGTGCACTTAGTTTGATTTGTGCAAAAGAACCAAACAATGAAAACATACAGCCGCTTCAGATGAATCGCACGATTCTTGAAGCGCAATTTCAGAGAGAAAGTCCTGAGTTCGCGAATGCGTCTAAACGAATGGAAGTGGATGTCAGGAGAAGAGTTGAAGAGATAGAACGAGTACTCTTCCCTGATCAGGCGAGTTATGAGTGGGGGGAGGACACACATGTGTTCGAAGAGATTGATGATATTCCGTGGATCGCTCTTGGGAGGCGCTTCAAATCTCTTGAGGTGCATTATCGGGGGATTGGCACTATCATGTACGAGCGCGTTTCTGATGAGCTCTTCAATACGATTACAAAAGACCTGTCATCCGCGAGTTTTCTGAGAGTACATCGCTGGAAGCGTACCGGCGGGTGTGTCCAAGATCAGGGATGTTGCCATGACTTTGCCGGAAGCTCAGTGAAGATCTCCGGAACCATAATGGAGACGGGAGATACTATACCGGATCCGTTACCCTACCACACCGCATGGCAAGATGCGCCGTGCATGTTCGTGTAAAAGGAGACCGTCATTGTCAGATAGCTATCACAGTCTTTGCAGGGCTATGCTTCTCATGGTTCAGCAGGATCAAATTCTCAAAAGAATATGTCCTGAATATGAACAAGATCCTGAAGGGGTTATGGACTTTCTGCAAAAACTGCCACAAGAGCATAGACTCGCCTTCTTGAGACGGAATAACCGATTCTTCGGAGGATTGCAACTTCCAGCTCGTCTCGCTCGTACAATTGAGCGTGGCTTGCCAGATGGTCTTGAGGGTGAGTTCTATCGTCTTGCAGATTCGTGGATCTTTGGAACAATGTTTGATTCATTTGAGCCTATCATAAATAGGCATTCAGCGTATCAACAGATCGTTAACCTTGGTATGCCTGCAGTCGTGTTCATTCTTCAGGAACTCCAGATAGAACCGGACTGGTGGTTTACTCTTCTATCTGAGATCGTAGGTGAAGAGAGCCCAGTCATTCCAGAAGAAGATAAAGATAAAGCTCAACTCATCGCGAATATCTGGCTTGAGTGGGGAAGGAGTCGCGGACTCATAGCATAGAGAACTTCTTATCTTACAACCTCCGGTATCAATAAAGATGCCGGTTTTTTTATTTTTCAAAAATAGCAAATTTATCTTCTAACAATAGTATGATCAAATAATTTTTCTCGAAAGTGTACGGCTTGTTCAATATCTTCATCACTCAATATCTCTCCATCAGGTACGATAATAAGTTTATCGTCATCATCTTGATGGCGATGAATGATAGCGATACAACGTCCCTTTGCACGTCTCAACGGTTTTTGTGGACCAAGAAAATACGCATCAAGTGGCTCACCGTCAGGCGCAAGAGTATTTGGGATAAAGCCATAATTCACCTCATAAGTAATTCCATTGTAGATACTTCCATACGGTTGGTCTATCTCAATTTCAATTATGGTATTGAGATACGCGCGACACATTTTGAGACTTTTTGATCGTCCATTTATAAATGGTGTAAGAATCTCATTTTTTTTAAGTTCTGATTTTTTTATCATATAACTATATCTTACCACATAAACAAAAATTGAACCTTTTCCAGTTCAATTCCTGTTGGGGTGGCTAGAGGGAATCGAACCCTCGATAGCGGTACCACAAACCGCAGTTTTGCCACTAAACTATAGCCACCATAAAGTGATACAGATTATCGTGCAGAAATCAGCCACATGCCGATAACCAAACATATAATACCTAAAAAATTTACAAGAGTCAATGGTTCTTTGAGAAAGAGATATGAGGCGGCCACTACTATAAGAAATGTAAGACTAAAGTTGAGTGGAAATGCGATACTCAAATTCATGCGTCCAAGTACCATAGAATAGAGTGGAAAACTGACTACCATAAATAATACACCCAGCATGAGGATGGGATTGTAAATTATTTTTGGAATATCAAGAGTAGTAGGAAGTGTTTTTGTACCCAGTTTTACAAAGATATTTCCTAATGCTCCAATGATGACAGAGATTGCGACAAGAAGTGGTGTAGACATAGTGTGTAGTTATTGCTTATTTGGTGCCCCTGCTAGGAATCGGACCTAGATCTTAAGCTTAGAAGGCTCACGTTCTATCCATTGAACTACAGAGGCATATGAGTATCCTATTGGAAATTCTGAAAAAAACAAGTGTGTGCCACATCCTTTCATTTTTAGTGTACGATACTTTTGGGTTAAACGCAAAATAAAAAAGAGAATACATTTTGTATTCTCTGTGCAAAAAATCTTCACGTTGAAGATTGGATAAGCTGTGTATGCGGACGAAGTGATCCATCGTCAAAGATGAGAAGCGCCGTGAGCTTTTTCCAGATGTCTTGATCTGTCACCGGGCTAAACATGGGAAGTCCATCATTTGCATGATGCTCTGTTGGCAACATATTGATTTCAGTTATGATCCAACGGTATGTTTTGATAAGAGCGAACTTCTTTTTTTTATCGGAGCAGATATTCGCAAGAGTCACGAGCAAGCGTTCTTCATGTGGCGGATCTGATGGCATACATACATCCTTGTGCATGTTGTATCGCACCGTCAGTACCATTCCTCGCATTGCTCGAACATGACCATATGCACACGCGAAGGACATTTTTTCCGGGAAAAGATTGATGGCGTCTCCGTTGTATTGTATCTGGTCTACTTTTTCGTTCCAAGGAACAGATGCCCTGTGCATATCCATTATTTTCTCCTTTGTATGGTGCGTGCGTATTTAAGGCATGAATAGTAGTATATATAAAAGCATATATAGCGTCAAGGCATTCTCAATCTGCAAACTAAAATATGTAAAACAAAAATATTTGACAAAATAAAGTAAATAGGGTATACTTCTTACATATGAATAGATTGATTACACAACTTAATATAAATATTGTTCCAACCCCATCCCCAACACTATCAAGGCGGGGTCATTTTGTTGTAACCATGTAATCACACATACTTTCAAACACTACAAAAACCCCGCCTTATTGGTAGGGTTTTTTTGTTACGCGCGTTACTCATAGCGTCTTATTGCGAAGGACGTTGTGAGGAGGGCGATGTACGTCTTCTGATTGAAAGAAAAGGAGAAATGGCGAGATGCTGAAAGAAACAAGCTTAGGATTTGTGGGCTCGGGAAAAATGGCAGAAGCCATGATCAAGGGTGTAGTAGATGGAGGAGTAGTAGTACCAAACAGGATAGTGGCTACGGGTCCTCGAGCAGAACGTGGGAGACAACTAGAGAATACGTACGGTATTATAACGAGTACAGATAATCTTCAGGTTCTTGAGGCCGATATTATCGTGCTCTCTGTGAAACCGCAGATGTGGCCTCGAGTAGTCTCCCAGTTACGTGGTCAAGTGTCAAAAAAAACACTACTCATCTCTATCATGGCAGGTGTCAGCCTCATGCACATCAGTAAAAAACTCGGGTATGACGGCCCTACTATACGCGCTATGCCAAATACACCGGGTGCTATAGGCAAAGGTATTACCGTCTGGTGTACAAATGTATCCGTGACTGTCTCGCAGAAAGAGAGAGCGGTCACATTGCTCGGTGCATTAGGCACGGAGATCTATGTTGATGATGAAAAGTATATAGATATGGCAACGGCCGTATCTGGAAGTGGTCCAGCATACATCTTTCTTCTCATGGAGACGATGATAGATGCGGCAGTGCGCTGTGGTCTACCTCGTCACTTGGCTAAAAAACTTGTCATAGATACCGCTCTAGGTTCAGTGGAATATGCCAAGCAAATAGGGGAGCATCTTGCATCGTTGCGTGATGATGTTACATCACCAGCTGGCACATCGGCTGAAGCGGTCTATACGCTAGAAGAAGCAGGCTTTCGTGCTTCTATCCATCGCGCGATCAAGGCGGCATATCTACAGGCAAAAGAGTTAGGAAAATAATATCCTAACTCGCCACACCACCGTTTCATTATTGGGACGGTGATTTTTATTTTAAAAGAGAACTCGCACTGATCACGGCTATATTTCACGAACAAAGAGAATAGTTGCTCTTTTCTGTCTATTTCGTACACTGTATAGGTATCTAAAATAAAAATATCTATGAAAATCATTCAAACAGATATCCGCGACGTTCTTCTTATTGAGCCAAAAGTGTTTGGAGACGTGCGGGGATATTTTTTTGAGTCGTATAGTAAAAAAGAATTGCAAAACGTCGTTGAAAATTGTAATGAATTTGTTCAAGATAACAGATCATATTCTACGCGAGGAACTCTGCGTGGATTGCACTTCCAGAAACCGCCATACGCACAGGCAAAAATAGTTTCTGTGTTGAGTGGAACAGTATTGGATGTTGTTGTAGATATCAGAAAAGGATCACCAACCTTTGGAAGGCATATCGCCGTGGAGCTATCTGGAGAAAATAAACTTCAACTTTATATTCCTCGTGGTTTTGCGCATGGGTTTGTTGTCTTGAGTGAGACCGCCGAATTTTTTTATAAGTGCGATAATTTCTATGAACCATCTGCGGAAGGCGGAATTTTTTTTGATGATCTATCTCTTACTATAGATTGGAAAATCTCTCGTGAGGAAATGATTATTTCAGAAAAAGATATGCAATGGAAAAATTTAAGTGATACTGACATTCCGTTCCACTATGAAAAATAAAAAAACAATCCTTGTTACCGGTGCAGGCGGACAACTTGGCTCTGAACTGAAGGAGCTCTCAAAAAGAAATGCGGAATATATATTTCTCTTTTCAGAAATTCTTTGTTCAGATTTTTTTTGTGGCTACAGTATACTTGATATCACGGATAAACATGTTGTAGATGTGTATTTCAAAAATAACGCCATTGATTTTTGCATCAATACCGCCGCATATACGGCGGTAGATGCCGCGGAGTCTCACGAAGAAGATGCGCGAAAAGTAAATGTGGAGGGCGTACAAAATCTGGCGCGTGCGTGTAAAAAATACGGCGCATTGTTTATACACATTTCGACTGACTTTGTCTTTGATGGGCTTCAAAGCGTGCCGTATACGGAAGAAGACATTCCGCATCCGCTCAATGTATATGCTCAAACAAAATTGGAGAGTGAACAAATCGCGCTAAAAGAGTGTGAACAGACGATTATTCTTCGCACCGCATGGCTCTATTCCTGTTTTGGAAAAAATTTCGTAAAGACAATACTGGAAAAGGGAAAAGAGCGGGGAAAACTTTCCGTAGTTTTTGATCAGATAGGTACGCCCACCTATGCCGCTGATCTTGCGGAGGCGCTTCTGCGAATTATCCAAACGTACATTACCGTATCGCCAGAAAAAAAGAACGTCCTGCATGGGATTTATCACTATACCAATGAAGGTGTGGCAAGCTGGTATGATTTTGCGCAAGCAATTATTGAATACGGTGGTATTATATATGAAGTTATGCCTGTCAGCTCGCAAGAGTATCTTTTGCCAGCTCGCAGGCCTGCCTTTAGCGTACTGTATAAGAAGAAAATACGGGATCGGTTTGGAATCACTATTCCCTATTGGCGTGAGAGTCTAAAGAAATGTATAATGAAGATGGAATTACCTCTATAAAAAAGTATGAGGAAAAAATCACCAGAAACTTTTTCTGTTACTGATCAACAACAAGAAAAAGAAAAGACACTAGAGAAAAAGAAAAATCCAGAAGCTGAACAGCAGAGAGAACAAAAAGAACGCCCAACAAAAATTGAGGGGCGTATTTCTGGATATATCAAAAATTTAGAAGAACGAGAGAATAAGGTGGAGAAATTTTTACAGGCGAAAGACGGTGCTATACATAATGTAGATGTTGCAAAAGCTCGAATACAGGTTCCGGATCGTGAACATGAAAAACGGAAAAAGAAAGATTATCAATCGTATGAACAGGAGTTTGAAAAGAAAAAAATAGATAGTGATACGCACATAGGGAATTTAGAACAAGAGAAGCAACGGCTGGAACGTTTATATAAAGAAGGGCCGAAAGATATAAAAGAAGCACTTTCCATAAAGCGTGAGCATGATGGGAGTAAGTCACCCTCGGGAGTATTTGGATCTCTCCGTGAGAATCTTATGCTTGCATTTCGCGGTAATGATATCAAGAAGGAAGTAAACGCATTATTGCGAAAGGAAAAAAAAGAGAGACCATCAGATGGAGAGACGCCGGAACGAATTGTCAAAATTCAAGATCAAATAAAAAGTCTTAAGAGGGAAAAAGAGAATCTTTCCGTTCCCGAGACGTATAAAGATGAGATTCAAAAGATACAGAAAGAGGAAAAAGATTTTTTTCTTAAACATTGTGAAGAAAAATATTCGAAACTTTCAGAGTTTTTAACAATAGATGAAATAGCTATTGAAAAAAAATTGCAAGGCCCATCTCTAAAAGAAGATGATCTTTTTTTGCTTATGGAAGATATTGGCAAGGCACAAGCGGAACTTACAAAAAGACATCACGAAACGAAAAAATTTCTTGAGCGAACGCGATTTGGATATCTTTCCGTACGAGAAGGTAAAGATTCTCCACGAGTAGACACTTCTCTTGATACTAAACTTGAAATAGTAACAAAAGCCGTGCAGAAGAATTTTGAAAAACGTATGTTGGATTCGCAACCAAAAAAACTTGATAATGCTGATTTACGATATTTAAACGATAAAGATATCATACAAATAGCCAAGATAGAGGTAAGTCTTTCTAAAACTAATGAAGAATTTTTGAAGAATGAAGAAAAAATAAAAGAAGAACTTTCTGGAGAGCGTGAAAAAGCAAAAGCAGAGGCGATGCGTAGACAAAATGAGGTCATATTCCATACATCTCGGCAAGATAATTTTTTAAAAATTTTAGATGATCAGCTCTATTCAATGCGCGCACTTAGAGCTGCACATCCGGAAAAAGCTTCTACAGCCGTTACAACATCTATTGATGATAAGTACATTTTTTTTCAGCCAGAATCTCCAGCAAGCGGGTATGGGGTCGGTGGCGAGAAAGGATCTGCAATTTGTGGATTTGCAACGGTTGAGGGTTTCCTTATGAAGTCAGCGTTGACCACCGATACTGGAGCAAATCCCGGAAGATCAGAAGTTGCGGCTCTCGGAGTTGATGGAGCTGCGACTGTTATGGATCCAAGTGATTTTGTCGTCTATATGCCTGAAAGCACATGGAAAAAGGCAGAGCCGATTATCGCGGAAAAATATAAAGACACGTCACTACCTGAAATCGTTGTATATCCTGATACATTGTTGCGAGATGGATCAGAAGAAGGGGTTCGTAATGCGACACAAGAGATAGCCCGTCTCGTCAAAGAACGAGTACAAGAGGTTCAAAAAAGAGGTGGATATCATGTGGAGCCGGGTGGAATCCGAACAACGCCCAATGGGTATGAGTATTATGAGGAGGATACCGCCGCATGGTAGAAAAATTGCTTTTTAAGTGATCTCCTTGCCAAAAACCGCGAATTGTGTTATAATGGGGTTAATCATTCATAAACACGTTTGTCTCGGATTTCCCTATATATAAAGGAATTACTGGGCTTATCGTGAAGGAGTTATCCTATGTTGGATAAAGCAGTAAAACAGAAGCTTATTAAGAAGTTTGCAACCCATGTGGGAGATACGGGCTCTACACCGGTGCAAATTGCCATTTTGACGGAGGAGATAAATCGCCTCGCAGAACATCTTTTGACTCATAGAAAAGATAACTCATCCCGCAGGGGTCTTTTGAAAAAAATTGGCGAGCGCAGACGACTTTTGCGCTATTTTGCCTCAGAAGATGCGGCAGGTTACGAGGAGCTCACAAAAAAACTTAAAATAAAAAAACGAGCGTTTGCCGATAAAAAAGAAGAAGACGTTGATTTTGATCTTGTGATGCCTCCAATAAGTGAAGAAAAGGTATCCGAATAACATAATATGTTCACATACTTATTTATATGATAAAGCACAAAGAACAGCGTGTTGGCGTTTTTGTTGACGTGGGAAATATGTACCACTCGGCAAAAAATCTCTACGATGCGAATGTTAATTTTAAAAAAATATTGGAGGCGGCAGTGGCTGGGCGGAAACTTATTCGTGCGGTTGCGTATGTCGTAAAATCGAATAGTACAGATGAACAGGGTTTTTTTGAGGCACTCTCAAGCCAAGGATTTGAGGTAAAGATGAAAGACTTACAGATATTTCCTGGTGGCGCAAAAAAAGGAGATGTTGATATTGATATGGCGATGGATGCGATTAAATCCGCAGATAAGCTTGATGTCATTATCTTGGTAACTGGAGACGGAGATTTTATTCCATTAGTTTTGTACCTAAAGGAAAACAAGGGATGCCAGGTAGAAGTGATGGCATTTGGAAAAACATCTTCAGCAAAACTTGTTGAGCAGGCGGATGACTTTGTGGATATTGAAAAAGAGATTGAGACGTATCTTTTGAGAAGCAGGAGACAAAAAAATATTCCAAATTCTTCACGTACCGGAGGGTTTCGTCCTCAACGTAGAGACGGGAATGTCGTGCCTATTAAGGGAGCGGTACATCCGTAAAAAATTATTTTATTTATTCATAGGATTGGTCTTCAGATATATAGATTCTTATTCTGATAGGGATCTACGATATGAGGATCAGTTCACGAAAGGATTGATCGTATGATCAAAAAATTTGAGATAGAAATAGGAGGAAAGAAGCTTTCCATTGAAACGGGGCGCATGGCACATCAAGCAGACAGCGCGGTCCTCTGTCAATATGGGGAGACCGTAGTACTTGGCACTGTTGTTATGGGAAAACAGCCACGAGAGGGCGGAGGAGATTACTTTCCACTCATGGTGGATTATGAAGAACGTCTCTATGCGGCAGGAAAGATTAAAAGTTCACGTTTTATCAAGCGTGAAGGACGAGCGACCGATGAGGCGGTTTTGACTGGTAGACTTATAGATCGGTCACTTCGTCCATTGTTTGACGATTCTATTCGCAATGATATTCAAGTTATTACAACTATTCTTGCGGTTGATCAAGAAAATGATCCAGATATTCCGGCATTTGCGGCAGCTGCGGTTGCGCTTATGCTCTCATCTATCCCATGGAAGGGTCCGCTCGCGAGTATTCGTATTGGGCAGATTGAGGGAGAGTGGGTTATCAATCCGTCATATGAGGCTCGCTTAAAAAGTGATCTTGATATCTTTATTGCGGGAACCGGAGAAAAAATTCTCATGATTGAGGCGGGAGCGAATCAAGTATCTGAAGATATCGTGAGAGACTCTGTAGAATTTGCACTCAAACATCTTGGAAAACTGTGTAGTTTCTTTTCTGATATTCAGAAAGAAATTGGTCTTCCAAAGAAAACTGTTGCTCAAATTAAGGCAAAAAAAGATGAACCAGAGGAAGATCTATTAAATCAGGAGGTGATAGACAAAACACACGCGTGGATCAAAGAAAAAATTCCAACATACCTTGTAATGGGTGCGCATGTTACCAAACAAAGTAGAAAAGAGGCAGTTGGCAGGCTTGCGAGTGATTTGGATGAATATTTGAAGACAGAACAAGTAGGAAAAGAAAAACGAAAAAAAGCTCTTGCTATCGTGAGTGTGGCTGCGGAGGGAGAGATAACTCGTGCGCTTCTTGATGAAGATAAGCGTGTTGATGGTCGCGGACTTGAGGATATTCGTGCGTTGAGTGCGGATGTGGGACTTTTACCGCGTATCCATGGATCTGGTTTATTCCAACGTGGTGAGACACAGGTGCTTTCTATTGTTACGCTTGGATCACCGGGTGATGAACAAATATTGGATGGTATGGAAGAGGTTGGAAAAAAACGATACATGCATCACTATAACTTTCCTCCGTATTCAGTGGGAGAGGTAAAGCCAATGCGTGGCCCTGGTCGCAGAGAGGTTGGTCATGGAGCATTAGCAGAAAAGGCGTTGTTTCCCGTACTTCCCTCAAAAGAAGAATTTCCCTACACTATTCGTGTAGTATCCGAAGTACTTGGTTCAAACGGCTCAAGCTCTATGGGGTCAACATGCGGATCTACACTCGCGCTTATGGATGCTGGAGTTCCTATCAAAGAACCTGTTGCTGGTATCGCTATGGGGCTTGCGTCTGACGGAAGTGGCAGATATAAGGTACTGACAGATTTACAAGATTTGGAAGATGGAAGTGGTGGCATGGATTTTAAGATAGCGGGAACACGAAATGGTATTACCGCGATTCAGCTTGATACAAAAACAGACGGACTTACGATGCAGATAGTAGAGGAGACACTGACGCGTGGAAAAACTGCGCGTATGAAAATTCTTGAGGTGATGGCATCTGCTATCGCGGCACCACGAGCAGAACTTTCCAAATATGCGCCACGAATAGTGACTCTGCATATTAGCCCGGATAAGATTCGTGATCTTATAGGGCCCGGCGGTAAGATGATCAATGAAATTATTGATGCAACGGGGGTAGATATAGACATAGAGCAAGATGGGACGGTATTTGTGACATCCGCAAATGAAGATGGCTTTGCAAAGGCGCTTGAGATGATTAAGAAGGTAACTCGCGAGGTAAAAGCAGGAGAGATATTTGAGGGGAAGGTAACCCGCGTGATGGATTTTGGTGCGTTTGTTGAGGTTGGACCACGTCAGGAGGGCTTGGTACACATTTCAGAGCTCGCGCAACAGCGCGTAGAAAAGACGTCAGATGTAGTAAAGGTAGGACAGATTGTAACCGTGAAGGTGATTGGTATTGATGATCAAAACAGAATCAATCTTTCTATGAAACAGGCGCATAAAGAGAATGGCGGAAAATAATTTCTAAGTGTAATAAAAAGACCGTACGGGCGTGCGGTCTTTTGTTATCCTGTGGATAAAGAATCATTTTTCAGAAGATAATAATTGGTATAAGAACTGTTTTTGTATCTATTCTAAAGATAATTAAAACAAAAACAGTATTTAACCCAACATCTTTGACCTGATCTTTGAAAAATGCTATAATTACTTGTGAGCATGTTCTTTACATAAAGAAAAGTGAGCCTTGCATACTGTATGGGATCACTTTCTTCTTCCTTACCCCTCTTTTAAAAAAAGACGAACTGACCGTCTTTAACATAGGGTTTATTGGCAGGTGTATATTCTCTCGAGGATATGTGCGATGCCACTGAGTAGTAGGGAGGACAAGCTTTAAGTCAGTAAAAGCGCTTTCAGCCGTTGGGAACCATTTTTTACGTTTGTTTCATTAATGAATGTAAAAGTACTCATTGGCTTATGGGCGCATACAGTGCAAAAAACAAAATTTTTCCTCTTCATGAGGAGAGGATTGGCGCTGATATGCGCCCTCTTTTCGTATATTAGACCCTATTTATTCATAGAATGACCTTATATGATGAGCGAGCAATTTCTTTCGGAGATGAAAGAGAAGCTCCTTGCTGAAAAACAGCAACTTGAGGAAAAACTTGCGCGTATTGGTAAGCGAGCTGGTGGTGAAGGTGGAAAATATTCGGCAACTTGGCAGGAATATGGAGATAAAGAAGAAGATAACGCCTCTGAAGTTGAAGAATATAGCGCGTCAATCGGGCTTGGTCAGACATTTGAGACGGAGTTGCAAGAAGTTGTCATTGCGCTCAAAAACTTAGATGATGGGACGTATGGACTTTGTGAAAAATGTCATGAGCCAATTGATGAAAAGCGTCTCACTATTCGTCCGATGTCACGTTTTTGCATGGAGTGTGCAGAGGCGGAAGAATAGTGACATATGAAGACACACGAAAAAAAGCATGGTTTTTTAATCGCCTTGCTTTTTTTTATTGCCATTGGTGATAGGATAACAAAGATCATTGCGCATTCTTTTTTACATCAGGCAAATATTGTTTTGAACGATTCTTTTTTTTCTTTTGTTCATGTACCAAAAATAACCGCGCTCGTACTTGTAGGTATTCTTTTCTTTATATGCCTCGGATGGCTTTTTTATACACAGAAGAATAAAATGTCAACTATTGCGCTTCTCTATATTCTTCTTGGTATGGGAAGTAATCTCACCGATCGTATTGTGTATGACGGAGTTATTGATTGGATCGTCCTTCGTGGTATAAGCGTATTTAATATTGCTGATCTTTGTATTATCGCCGGGGTATTTTTCTTGTTTGTTGATCTTTTTTTGAAAGAAAGAAACGTATGACATCAAAAATATTTTCTGGAGCAATTGTCGGTTTGGAGTGCGAGCCCATTGAGGTGGAATGTGACGCGGGTACTGGTCTTTTTTCTTTTGTTATCGTTGGTTTGCCGGATGCGGCTGTACAAGAATCTCGCGAACGGGTTCGTGCGGCAATAAAAAATAGCGGACTTTCATTTCCTCGTGGTCGTGTGATTGTAAATCTTGCGCCGGCAGATATTCGGAAAGAGGGTCCGGTGTATGATCTTCCTATCGCGCTAAGTGTCTTACTCGCGGATAGATCATCTCAAAGTAAAGCGTCTCATGAAACTATTTTTGATACGACAAAGAGTCTTTTTATTGGAGAGTTGTCACTTGATGGGACGGTGAGGTCTGTTCCGGGTATCTTATCATTTGTGCGCATGGCGAAGGAAAAAGGATTCGAACATATTTTTATTCCACAAGATAATATGAAAGAGGCGTCGCTTATTGGCGGCGTTCTTTTGTATCCCATAAAAACTCTTGCACACGTTGTTCGTCATGTGCAAGGAGAGGAGGCTATTTCTTCTTATATATCTGATGGATCGTTTTTAAATAGTGAAGAAGAGCAGTCTTTTGAGGGTGATATGAGTCATGTGAAGGGACAGGAGCATGCAAAACGTGCTCTTGAGATTGCTGCGTCTGGCGGACATAATATTCTTTTTTGGGGTCCGCCCGGATCTGGAAAAACGCTTCTTTCCCGTGCGCTTCCCTCTATACTTCCCCCGCTAACTGCGGGAGAGGCGCTTGAGGTAACTCAAATATATAGTGTTGCCGGACTCCTGCATCATGATCAGCCTCTTATACATACGCGGGCGTTCAGAAGTCCACATCACACATCTTCCGTGGTTGCGCTTATTGGTGGTGGAAGTGTGCCTCGTCCCGGAGAGGTAAGTCTGGCACACAGAGGTGTTCTTTTTCTTGATGAGCTTCCGGAATTTCCACGATCGGTATTGGAGTCGCTTCGCCAACCATTGGAAGATGGGTATGTTGTGGTGAGTAGGTCCGCAGGCACGGTTCGATTTCCTGCGAAGTTTATGTTTATCGCGACACAAAATCCTTGTCCATGCGGTAATTACGGAGATACCGTTCGTCAGTGTACATGCTCTATCTCGCAGATATTAAAATATCAAAAAAGAATTTCCGGTCCGTTGCTTGATCGTATTGATATGCATATTGAGGTACCGCGTGTTGACGTATCATCATTGAGTGGTACACGAGCCTCTGAATCTTCTGCGTCTATTCGTGCGCGTGTAGAGTGTGCGCGGGAGGTGCAGTTGAAGAGATTTTTTGATACGCAGATTGTATCAAATGCTGAAATGTCGGGAAAACATATTGAAAAATATTGTGTCATAGATGCTCAATGTGCTCTGCTCATGAGAAATGCCGCAGAACAATTTAGATTATCCGCGCGATCGTATTATCGCGTATTAAAGGTTGCGCGTACTATTGCGGATCTTGCAAAAAGTGAAGATATTACACAGGCGCATCTTGCGGAAAGTTTACAGTATCGCCCAAAACAATAGGTTTGGTAGACAGAGTAATAAGAGAAGATTATCTGATGAGACCAAGCGGATTGATCCTGCTCTTTCCACTCCATATTTCAAAGTGAAGATGCGGTCCGGTGGATCTGCCGGTACTTCCAACTTTTGCGATAACCTCTCCTCGTGTTACCTCTTCTCCTGCACTTACAAAAAGTTTACTCGCATGACCGTAACGGGTTTTGTGTCCATCGCCGTGGTCTATAAGAATAGTGTTTCCATACCCTCTTTGCCAGCCGGAAAAGATGACGGTTCCTCCTGCAGCCGCGTAAATATCATTTGACTGTGGTCCTGCGATATCAACACCGGGATGTCGCCAGCTGAAATATTGTGTGACGTGGCTTGCTGATGTTGGCCAGATAAACCCCGATCGTCCTCCTATTGCCCGACTTTTTTGTCCCGTGGGTTTCTGTGATGGAACAAAAATGTCTTTGATTCGTGCGAGTAATGTTTGTTTCTTTTTCTGCGGCTGAATACTCTCAAGAATTTCCGGTCGCACTGCATTTGGAAGAAGAACAATTTGCCCCAAAGACAGCGTGGTGTCTAACCCTGCAAGTTTGTTCGCGGTGATAATGGAATCTATATCAAGTGAATACCGTTGGGCAATTTTCCCAAGTGTGTCTCCTTGATGGATTTTATACAACATACCATCCAAGGGAAGAATGACGATTTTTTGTCCAATCTGAAGAAGTGAATTTTCAGTAAGTTGATTCGCCCAGAGAACTGTCTGCGCCTTGATACCGAATTTTTTTGCGATACTCCCAAGTGTGTCTCCCTCTTGAACGATATATGAATGAAGTTTATTCGGTTCTGCGATGCGTTCTTCTGATGACGGGAGGATTGGTTTTATGAGTGAGTCAGATAAATTTGCAATATCGCCAGAGGTAACATCTTCTTGCTTTTCTTCAGATGGTAGAGATGGTTTCAGACCGGTAAATGGCGCATAGGCGCTGCCTGAGGGAGGTCCAGCATCTCCCTCTTCCGTTACTACATCATCAGCTTGCTGAATATACTGCGTCATGATATTTTTTGGATTCAACGGATCAATATCTGCCGTTTTCAAAAAAAAGTTTACCCATATAAGAACAATGCCAAGTCCGAATATAAAAAGATATCCGAGCGACTGTCCCGAAAACGGAATATAGAGAAGTGGAGATTTTATAGTAAGTCCACTATTTGCAAAACGCGATTTAAGTTTAAAATGAATACTGTAGAGCGCGATGAGTGGGATACGAAGAATTTTTTTCGCAATAATCGTAGAGATGCGCCAGATATTTTTGAATAGAAAAAAAATAAGACGTTTCAGAATAAGCACACACTGAAAACACCCAATAAGCAGATTAAGAGATATTTTTTTGAAAAAGTTTGGAATACGTATAATGTTTTTATGAGATACGTCTCGTCCTTGCTCTTCCTGAATATACCATTTAGTATACAGAGAGAGGGTCTCTAAGTCAATCGTTATGCAATCACTTTTCATAGAACATGCTATCCTTGCCGCGCTTGCGTTTTCTGATCTTTTTGATTTTCCGCTTACCGCGGAAGAGATATGGAGGAATCTTTTTTTTCCCGCGAAGCGTGATATTTCTTTTTTTGATATTATTGATGCTTTGGAAAATAATCTTCTACTCCGTGAGTGCGTGGAATCTCATGGTGGTTTTTATTTTCTGAAAGGAAGAAAGGATATTATACAACTTCGGCTTGATAGATATAGTATTGCGGAGCGAAAATATAAAAGGGCAAAAAAAGTGGTTCGCGTACTTGCGTCTTTGCCGTTTGTGCAAATGATTGCTGTCTGTAATACACTTGGATGGAGTAACGCGCGAGATGAGAGTGACATAGATTTTTTTATTGTTGCGGCGCGTGAGCATCTTTGGATAGCGCGGTTGCTTTGTGCGGGATTGATGCACGTGTATGGAGTGCGCCCTCAAAAAAATCAGATGAAAGATACGGTATGCTTGAGTTTTTTTGCGTCAGATGACGCGTTGGATCTTTCCTCGTTGTTTCTTGGAGAGAAGAATGAAATGCCTGATGTGTATTTTCACTATTGGATTCCCTACTGTGTGCCAATCTATGATAGCGGTGGTGTGTACGACCGTTTTTGGAAGGCGAATGAACATACGGTGTTGTCCGCGCTTCCATGCGCATCTTGGTACGATACAAATGATCGCAGACGTGTGTGGGTTTCTGGATTGCAGATGTTTTTTAAAAAGTTTTTTGAAACGTGGTTACGGTTGTTTGGAAATATGCCGGAACGTATGGCACGAAAGTTTCAAATGCGTATGTTACCCAAAAATCTTAAAGAAATAGTGAATATTGATACGCGTGTAGTCATGAATGATAGGTTTTTGAAGTTTCATCAAGAAGACAGGCGAGAGGAAATTCGAGAGAGATTTATTAAAAAGCTTGGGGAGTTTGGGGTGGTGAGGTAGAGGTTTGGGAGTTTTTAAAGTTTATCACGCTCCGATTCAAAGAAATATTGCGCGTCTCATAACGCAAAAATCAAAACTCGCTTTGCTCAAACAATTTATTTTTACTATTCACCGCATGTATTTCTTATTGAATATTCGCTAATATAAACTTTAAGAAATCCCAAACCATTCTATATTCTATTTTATCTATGCAAAAAATTATTTCACAAATTCAGTTTTTCCTCCTCTCACTGTTTGTTTTTTTAATTCCTCTCCAGACGGTCTATATATTTCGGCAGGGTCCTATTGGTAAGGAAGGTATAACTCAAGAGGGTATTTGGCAATTTGGAACGATTGCGTTGTATGTGGCTGACGTTCTTTTTCTTTTGATATTTTTGTGCGCAGTCTTACGTATCATATTGTTTTCGTGTTCTAAAAAAACGCAATATATATTGGTTACAGAATTTTTGAAGATCAAAAAAAATCCAATTATTATTTCTTTGACTTGTTTTCTTTGTGTCGCATTTCTTTCTGTGATATGGTCTCCTGATAAAATTCTTGCGGTGCAGGCGGCGTTTCGATTATTTGAGGGGGTGATACTATTTTTTCTTTTTTCTCGCGTGAGTTCCGCAAGGTGGAATATATTCGCTTGGCTTTTTATTGTGGGCGCCTGTGTGCAGAGTATTTTTGGCGCTCTTCAATTTTTTACGCAGGAGATTTTAGCGGTATCATGGCTTGGTATTTCACACCACGCATCATGGATACTTGGTGATGCGGTGGTGGAGAGTGGCGAGGTGCGATGGTTACGCGCGTACGGAAGTTTTGTCCATCCGAATATTTTAGCTGCATATTTGGTGGCGGGGTATTTTTTCTGCATCGCTATTGTCTTACGAAGTGAGAAAAAAATACACATTTGGCTCGCAACGCTTGCGGGAGTGTGTATTCTTTTTGGATTGGTACTTACGTTTTCTCGCGAGGCGTGGCTGGGGCTTGTGATGGGGTTAGTGGTTATGACAATAATGTCATTCCTCGGATCAAGTTCGAAGATAGGCTTGGGCTTGAACCAGGCTTCGCATGGCAACCTCAATAAAATACTGGATCCCCGATCGCAGTCGGGGATGACAAAAGAAGGGTCAAAAAGAAAATTTGATATACATAATATACGGATCTCTCCGCTCATTTTTTTCTTTCTTGTGAGCTTTGTGACTATTATTTTTTCCGGCATCCTTTTTTCAGAACCGCTCTCTGTGCGTCTTGGTATTGGTGGGTGGAAGCGGCTCGAGATAAAATCCGTACAAGAACGTATTGGATCGGTAAAAGAGTTTTTGTCTCTTGGTCCTGCGCTTATACGTGGTGTAGGCATTGGGCAGTATACAAACGCGCTCTATCAAAAGGATATGAAAAATAATATCGCCCGTCCCTCATACGCGTATCAGCCTGTGCACAATTTTTTTCTTTTGATTCTTGCAGAGCTTGGTATCATCGGCATCCTTCTTCTTATTGGGTTTCTTTTTTTCTTGGGTTGGCGAGTGTGTCATCCCGAGCGTATTGTCATCCCGAGTACCCTCGAGGGACGAGGGATCTACGCTCATGCTATATCCACGCAGATTCCTCCACTCCATCCGCCGGTTGGCGGAGTCGGTCGGAATGACATGCTGATAAGACTCGCCATCCTCTCTTCCTTTATAATCATAGGCTTTTTTGACCATTTTTTCTGGACAATCCATAGCGGCATACTCATATGGTGGGTGTGTATCGCGGGACTTGACAAAAATAGACGGGCATGATATATTTTGACGCGTTAGGGCATATGCGTTCCTTTACAAGGAAAGAAAGAAAAAGAGGGATATTATCATGGGGAAAGGAAGGTCCGAAGACCCCCCGTATTTTATCTACATACCCACACCAGATGGGTATGGTTCTCCGTATACGATAGTGCCTACCGACCCGCTCAAGCTTCACATAGGAGTTTTGACGAGTCTGTATACGCTAGACATCAAAGATTCCAAAAAAACAGGTGGGAAGATTTTCAAGCCCGTAAAGGGACTTGAACACGTGGCACGTCCTTTTTTGGATACCACCGATCTCGTGCAGGAGCTTAAGGGACATATGCAGGAGTTGGCGCTTGAGCTTTGTGAGGGTGGAGATGTTGGCGAACACTTGACGCCGATCCTTGAGGCGATCCAGGGTGAGCTTCCGCAACTTTTTGAACACATCGCGCTTGGCGAGATGCACTGGGCGGAGGGTGTACTCAAAGGTTTTTCCGGAAAGATGAAAGACGCCCTTACAAAGCTCGCGCTAGAGCTCAAGGTGCGAGATAGTACTATTGAGGGGGTGAATCTCACTAACGAACGTCTCTTGGATACTCAAAAAAGCATGGAGACCTATCAGCAGGACATCTACATCAATTGGGCGGCTGCGGTGGAGGAAATTCTTTTGTACTATGGTCAGATCATGGCGCTGAAAGAAGAGGTTGCGGGGGCCTTTGGAGAGGCAAAGAAATCACGTGGCCAGATCATGAGTCTTACTGATGCAGAAAATCCCGAATTTACGGAGATCATGACATACCTCCGTGAAGGAGACGGTGAATTTACCTTGGCAGTTACGCGATTTTTGGAAGATCCATCCTCTCCAAAAGACATCCAGAGTCATATCGCGAGAGCGCATGTACTCATGGATAGAGCACGGCAATTAGAACAGGAGACGCGAAATAGCTGGCAAAAGACGCATGACACGTTTGTTCCTATGATGGAGCAGATAAGTTATGACATCGTTCTTCATACGGGTCGTCTCGCTGATGCGTATGTACGGTTCGTACGATTCCGGACAGAGCTGGGAGCCAATGCGATAAAACCATACGAACTTGATGAGATACACGCCTTGTGTTCAGAGGTGGATTTCAATCGCTCACTTGCGTTGGTAATGGATCCACAGAGTTCGGGGGAGGCGCTGAAACAGGAGATAGATGAGCAACTTGGACGCATATCTTCTCTTATCAGAAAGGCGCCACCATCACTTCCGTATTTTATGGTCGAGAGTTTTCAGATGACACTCTATACCATTCGGATGTGTGAAGATGCCCTCTCAATTCCTCACTCTCATGGTGGAGTGTCAAACCACCCAATCACAGAGAGTGACTCAAATGGATATGTGGATCTCAAGCGAGTGGAGACACTCTATGAGATCATCATAGGAATCGCATATCCACTCACCTGTTCATCAATGAATCTTGCGCAGAGCACAATTCACTCCATGCTCCATATTGCTGAAAAACTTGGCAGATGTACTGAAGATGAGGTGCGGCTCTATAGAAAGGCATTGACCAAGCGACTTCACCATGGCGGTGAGCGTGTGACAGCATTTATAGATCCGGAAACCGAAAAGGGAAATCAGATCAAGCTCTGGAAAAACACAAAAGGAGCTCTCTGGGTCCACTATAGAAACAAGAATAAGTGGTGCCTAAAACTGGTAGAGAGCGCGGCTCCGAAAGCTCTTCAGCTTATGATCAAACATGAGCTTACCGCACAGGCGATCTGTAAAGCGAAGGAGGCGCGGATCGCTGAAAAGGAACTTCTCAAGAAAACTGAAAATAAGTACTGTCGGTGTCGTCAAGAAAAAGGTGAAGAAGCCGACGACGATGAAGAATAAATAAAAATCCCATTCCCGTTACAAAAAATGTAGCGGGTTTTTTTATTATAAAAATTTTAAAAATAAAAATCCCATGTTCCGTGAACATGGGAGTGCAGAGTGTCATTTCTTTTTCTTGGGTTTCTTCCCCTCTTCGATTTTTTCAAAGAGTTTGTATCCCTCTGTTTCAAATTTCTTGAGGAGGGCGGGCCAATCTTCTGAACGAAGAGTGCCGATGTCCGTGTCCTTTCTGAAACTCTCGCAGTGGAGAAACTTGGGAAGAGCGAGGCAAACCGCATGGAGAAGGAAGTGAGGAAGGATTCCCTTTTCCCGCGCCTGCTGATATCCGAAGGCCTTTTGGTGGAATACGAGTCCGTAGGGGGATTTCTGTGTTCCGCTTCCAGATCTATCAAGTTGAATCGGCCGATCCGAATGCACCTTTTCTTCGGCAAATTCTCTATCAATGTCTGAGAATGAGTATCTGAAGTAGACTCCCTCAAAAATCATGATATTTGGATCGAACTCATCCTCATCCTCGGGTTCGGTCACAAGAATCTGACATGTTGCTTTTTTCTGTGGATGCGAGGAGTCAGTGGCTATGATAACCGCCTCCCCCTCCTCTTGGGAGGTATAGGTCGCCTCTTCTCCCTGTGAGGAGAGCTTTCCAACACCGGATAGTGTCCATGTGATGGGGAGAGTTACCTTGTCTGTATTGAGACAGGAGAGTGTAAAGGTTTCTCCCACCTTCATGGTCTTTGTGGACTTGTCTATCTTGAATTGCCGCTCCATGACCACGGCGTATGAGGCGGTGTCATAGAGACTTCCGGGAAGACTGGCTCGTAGTGTTCCTCGTCCCAGATCGTTTGCGGTCATGATGAGTCCGGCTTCTACCCGTCTGATGTTTTTCGCATGTGCCTGATGCGTGTGAAACTGCACATCTTTCATAGAGTAGGTAGTTTGCACATCCTTACGGATGCGTACCGTGGCACTGATCTCCTCCCCGATCTCGTACTCATCACGGTCCGTGTAGAGCGTGATACTCTTTGGCGCACCAGGAGGTGAGGGTAGGGTCGGTGGTTTTTGTTTTTTTCCTCTAGATCCACCATCTCCATCCTCAATCTCATTCACCATGTCACGAAGTATTGCTACCTCGGCCTCATCTGAAGCCTCACTTGGTGCATTCGTTATCTTTATTCTTAGAGCTTCTTGAACCTCTGGGGCCTTGAGGCGAAGCCACTGAATGAACTGAATGGTGCGTGAATCTTTGGAGAACCACTTCACCTCTCCGGTAGCCTCATTGATCTTTTGTGGAGCAACCTTGTCCCTTTCCGGACTTGCATACTCCTCAAAATAGGGGATCAAGATGGAGCCACGTACCTCATCCATGAAGTAGATGGGTGGAACAAGGGCGATGAGATCGTCATCCAAAATTTTGAGTATACTCTTGAATGTCGCCTCCGCAATGACCCGCCCGCCAACGCGAAAGTCGTCTTCCGAGACCAGGTCGCTTGGATCTATATGAACGAACTCAGCCTCGATTTGCTTTAGACCTACGTGCACCTCATCATAGCCCTTGTAATTGCCGATGATTTTTCGTTCTGGCAGGAGCATTCCATTCACAGTGATAGTACCGCAGTCACGATACTTACTCATGACTCGGGCGGCAATAGCTTTTGCGAGTCGTTCCGGTCCGTATGCCATGCGCGTCTTGAGATTGAACCGTAACCATGTGCCCGTCCGAAACTCATCCATGAACGGCCAGTTCTTTTTGGTAGGATCATCTATGGAGTAGGTGAGAAGACTTGGATCATCCGGATCCAAGGTCGTATCGTATTCCTGCAGGGTGAAATCGGAAGAAAAGACCTTCCCATGTTCATCTTTTGGACGCGTGGCAAGTTTGCAGTCATGCATGTGGGAGTAGTAGATGTCTTTGGCTCCTATGCCAAAGTTTCCGGGTCCACCAGTGGTATCTGCCGTGGACTCGCCAACGGAAAAGATGGAGAGCCTATTCCCCTTTGGTCCACCCACCAGACCGTCTCCATTATCCAGAATTTCGAAGTAATTCTGGTTTAAGACGATACGTACGATATTTGCGTGCCAGCTCAGTGAGTTGATTAAGAGCTCCAGCACGCAATGGACCAGGGGTTTGCCCTGATGGTTTCTCCTGACGTAGCGTCTGCTCACTCGAGGCTTTACCGCCTCGGTTTGTCTGACGGGTACAGCCTCTTTTGCCATGACTATCTCCTTTCTATCTCACCCTCACGTTCGCATTTTTGCGTGCCAGGAAGGTATTTCTTTGGGCGTCAATAAGTGGAGTAATCTCATTTGGGTGTTCTTTGGAGAACGCCTCAATAGAGAGATAGAGTTCACGAATTTCAGCCTCAAGTACCTCTCGAACAGCCTCATGTTGACCATGTACAAGCTGTGTTCCAATATTCAGCATGAAGCGCGCTCTTTCCAGCGCTTTTTTTGTAGACATGAGCCACTCTTCTATATGGTCAAGCTCAAGATCCCTGAAAGATGCACTGGTAAGTGCGTAGCGAACACCATCTGATGTCGTCTCACCCGCAACCTCTAGAGGATTCGCCACGTGTCGGTCACCTCTTTTGTTTTGAGAAAGAACTTCAGAGTCCAAGGGGAGTTTTTGCGTGTGTGCACTGTCTTCTATCCCTGCAGGAAGACCGATGTCTTCTCTTTTCAAGGGTCCGTGTGTCGTATCTTGCTTACTCCATTCGGAAGGCTGTGCAAGAAGATCGCGCGCATGCGTGAGGATATCATCCATAGTTTTTTCAGATGACAGTCCTCTTCGAGCATACTGAAATGTGGATCTGCTGATACCAAGACCGGCGGCGACATCTTGAATAAACGTATATCGTGGACGAAGTTCCGCGAGTAGTTTTTCAAGTTCACGAACTTTTTCGTTTATTCGCTTCGTCTGAAGCTCCTTGAGAGAGGTAAGCTTTTCACGCATACCCTGCTCATCATCAAGAACATTGAAAAACAGTTGAGCAGTAGTCTGATCAGAGAGCTTGGAGAGCGCCTCAAGCGAAAACTTGAGAACTCCCATGGCGATCTCTTGATAGGGATCAAAAAGCTCTGTAAAGAGCTCGTATGTAACATGAGGAAAATTCAGGACGTACATCTTTTGTACATCCACCGTAAGCCTGATGATCTCTGGAGGAAAAAGAGCCGCGCCGCATTGCCAGTCTTTGAGGCCCTGCATGACGAAATCTATCTCCGTTTGAAGATCGGGTCGTTCAAGTACGATGATAAGCTGTTGGAGGAACTTCCCACCACAGACCGCCCTCTTTTTTTCCAAGAGCGCCTTTACCTCTGCCCATTGCACTCCAAGAAGAGCTGCAAATGAGCTTGTCGTAAGGTCTCCCTCCTTCATTGTGGAGAGAGTCGCCTCACGAAGTTGTTTCTGAATGACTCCAAGTTTGACGAGCTTTTGGTAAAGCTGATCAAAATCTTGTGCCGTAAGTCCGGTTCTTTTTGAGGCCATGACCTTCTCCTTTCTATCTCGCTTTTCCTTTGTTGATTGTCGAAGAACATATCTTCATCACTCTAATAGAGTTCCTTTATTTTGTCAAGGGCTCGGTCGCCCTTTAGGAGGGGGGTCTTGACAATCGGTTATAAATATCATAAGATTATGACACTTACATATGTTCTTTTTATTTCTGACGAAAGGAGGCGAAGCCATGCAGCAGTCAGTGGCAAAAGATGTTGCCAGGGAAATATTCTATAAGGAATACCTTCCAGATGCCCTGTCAGAGGCACAATTGCGGTCAGCGGCTGTGCTTGTTCTTCTGGGTGATGAGCCTCGGGAGATCCCGTATCTTGACGCACTCCATATTTCTAGAGATCGGATCTATTCCGTGGAAAATGTTCATCGTACCTATAACATCCAGAAAAATTGGAAGCTGGGGGCGAACCTCTGGTATGGAGATATGGATTCATTTCTTCGTCATGCGCTTCACCATGAACAACGCTTTGCAGTTTTGAACCTAGATATTGAGGGAGGCTTTAGATACAACATAGACCCCTCAATGACCGAGGTGCTTCTCTACTGCTTTACGCATCCCCAGACTGCGATCGCGACATACACGACCATAGGTCACGATGAGTATATGCTTTTTGAGGGCGTATATTCCCTCGTCTCACTTTTCTGGCTTGCTCCGCGTGAGACAGAGGCCTGTGTTGCGACGCTGGAGAAGCTCTATACGCAGGCGGGGTACGAAAATCCGTTTTCCATGGTACTTAGAGATCTTTTTTGGATCAGAAGTCATATGGAACATTCATGCGTGGCGACCATGCATCAGCTTCCATCCGTCACCTCTTCCGCGTCAGTTCATCTGCTTTTTGGAATCCAAAATACCATCTGGCAGATTCTGAAGCTTGTGGGGAAACATCCGTTGCGCTTTGGCTTTCTTCAGGAGGTCATGGAGGCGGTGAATCGGCATATTGTCAGTGAGTATCTTTCAGCGGATGATGCTGTCCTTGAGGAGAATCTTCCGTATATTGGTATTCATATGGCACACTTCAAACATCTCATCTATCGTGGACAGCATACCTGGTCACAGAAGTGCTACTTCACGATGTTTGAAAGGATTTTTGATGATCCGGTATCGGTGCGCGTGTGGACGCGTGACGTACTCATGTTGGTCACTCATGCCACGCTTACCGCTATTGATCAGGAAGGGAAGAGAGGGGAATACCAAGGAGTACAGCATAGTGTAGAGACAAAAAAGGTCATATGGGACAAAAAGACGCTCTACACGAAGTTTAACCCGCGGTCGATTTCTAAAAAGTTCTATACCCCGACTCCTCAGCTTGAGGCCGTTTCCAAAGGTAAGCTCACAAAATTTGGAAGGCTTTTGGTGCGGTCTGTTGCGAGTGAGGGTCTCACCGTGGCAGGCATACGGTCTGTCCTGGGGACGGATATCAAAGGGATATCTGATTCGGTGCTTCGTGGCTTCGTAACGGCGGCACGAAAAAAAGAATTATAGCCATTTCTTGAAAGGAAGTGGCTTTTTATTATTCTCGGCCCCTGTCCCCTGAGAACGTTGCAAAACTCTTTCCGTGTCATCCCAGACACCACAGGCATTGCGATTTCTCTAAGCTCAAGATCTCGCTTAGAAATCGGGAACTTGATCTGGGATCCAGAATTTGTTTTAAATAGAAGAAACTGGATTCTCGGGTCAAGTTCCCGATTTTTGAACGAGACCTTGAGTTCATAAAAATCGCAATGCCCGTGGTACCCGAGAATGACAAAAGAGGAGTTTTGCAACGCTCTCTCCCCTGCCTCTTGACAGGATTTTAAACATGGTGTATTCTCAAAAAAGTGTATGTATAAGGCATATGCCTGCGTTTTTTTAAAATCAGTGAAATCTCATGAAAGGAGATGGCCATGTCTGAATTTGTTCGGGTAGTTGGAGCACTTCTCGCAGAAAACTGGAATACTCCCTCGTTTCAATTTCGTCTGGAGCATTTAGTTCAAAGAAAACGTGACAGAGAGCTCCTCTCTCATTTCTCTGGATGGTCCCGTGCACCTGTGGACGGGACATTGGAGGAGTGGTGTGTCGCTCTCATTGGAGGGGATCCGAAGTACAAGAATAAGTCTCAAGAGGTGGTGGAGAGCGCCTTGAAGGGTGTGCTCATTCAAGTGGGATGCGAATATCCCGACATGGACAAGTACTCTCTTGCCGAACTGCAAGTTGCAAACCGCAAGTTTGCACTCATCTTGGAAGCTTCAGGGAAAGTTTCGGTAGCTCCGGCTATTTCCGTTCCTATTCCGGTTTCTACTCCCGCTCCTGTTCCGCAAATCTCAATTCATAACGTTCTCAGTACATCATTTCAGCAAAAGTTGAGCGAGCTGGAAGAGGCACGTGTTTCTTTGGATGAGATTGCAAACTCCAGTGCCTCTCTTTCAGCTAAGCAGATAGATCTCAAGGTGGCGAGGCAAGAGCGCGCCAAGCTTGAGGAGAACATCAAGAAGATGTTCAATGAGATCAAAGGCAATTTGAGCTCAGCTGATCTTTCTGATGTGGAGCGCGCGCAAAACAAGATGGGCGACTTCAAGATGCTCATCACACAACGCGACGAAGCCTCCAATATGGTTGAGGGGCTGGAGCGTGGAATCTCCACGTTGAAACATACGATGGAAGAGCAAAAGAACGTTCCTGCAAAGCAGAAAGTTCTTTCGCAAGACATCGAAACCCTCATCAGGGCGGCAGAGATTCTTGGAGTATCGCTCTCACCTTCACCAGTCATGCGGCAGATAAGGCCACCAGTCGTTAAAAAACCACAAGTGACGACTAAGAAGGGTGACGGCAATTCTCGTCGCGGAACGAATCAGCGAGTCCTCCAAGATCTTTATCCAACCCCTCTGTCAACGCCTTCATCTCAAAAGAACGGGTTCAAACTCTCGCAACAACAGCGGGAACGGATCAACCAGATCAACGATGGTACTTGGTATGGCACTAAGTTCGGTCACTCTGGGGTTGTCATTACGGCGAGTCAGGATCCCGCCTTCAAAACAAAGGCAGATTTCCTACAAGCCATGATTGACCGTACCTTCAATCAGAAGACAGGCAACATTCAGGGAAAATCCACGTATGGAATTTCGCGTTGCATCTCCGCAGTGCGAAATCGCATCGCCTCGTTTCCTATCTGGGATAGAGAATGGGCACAGGGAGGGAACATCATCCCTGACGCACTGGAGACGTTCCTTACATCCCGCGAACAAGCGGCACAACAACAGGCATCCTAAAAAGGACGCCTTTTTTATTTTTAAATAAAGCCCAAAAAGGGTCTTGACAGGTTTAACGGATTAAGATAAAATTCAGGTACTATTTTAATATATTAATCATAAGCGAAAACGAGCTATGAAACTCACACCGCTTGCGGATAAGCTCATTGTGGAGCCTATCAACGAAAATGAAGTTACAAAGGCAGGGATTATCTTGCCAGATACCGTGGATAAGGAAAAGCCAGAAAAGGGCAGAATCATTGCTGTAGGATCCGGAAAACTTTTAGAAAACGGTCAACGCATTACCTCACAAGTGAAAGTTGGCGACATGGTACTTTTCAGAAAGTACAGCCCAGATGACGTAAAGGTTGATGGAAAGGAATATCTTATTTTGTCCGAGTCAGACATTTTAGCAATTATTGAATAACAAAACGTATGGCAAAACAAATACTTTATACAGAACAAGCGCGCGCGGCACTGAAGCGCGGCGTAGATAAGCTTGCAAATACCGTGAAAGTAACACTCGGTCCTAAGGGCAGAAATGTAGTTTTTGATAAAGGATACGGCGGACCAACTATTACGAATGATGGTGTGACTATTGCAAAAGAAATTAGTCTTGAAGATAAATTTGAAAACATTGGGGCGGAGTTGGTAAAAGAAGTTGCGACAAAAACAAATGATGTTGCAGGTGATGGAACAACTACTGCGATAGTTCTCGCGCAGATTATTATCACCGAGGGACTAAAAAATGTCGCGGCTGGAGCAAATCCTATGGTGCTTAAGCGTGGTATTGAAAAAGGTGTGATTGCAATCGTCAAAGAACTCAAAGAAAATATTTCAAAGCCGGTGAACAAGCATGAAGACATTGTGAACGTCGCATCTATTTCTGCAAATGACGCGGAGATTGGAAAAATTATTGCCGAAGCGATGAAAGAGGTTGGTAATGACGGCGTCATCACGGTAGAAGAGTCACAGGTTTTTGGTGTAGAAAAAGAACTTGTAGAGGGTATGCAGTTTGACAAAGGATATGTCTCTCCCTACATGGTCACAAATTCAGATCGTATGGAGGCGGAGTATCACGATCCATATATCTTGATTACAGACAAAAAGATTTCAGCGATTCGCGATATCTTGCCGGTACTTGAAAAGATTGCGACAACAGGAAAGAAGGAGCTCGTCATTATCGCAGAAGATTTGGATGGTGAGGCACTTGCTACACTCGTAGTAAATAAATTGCGTGGTACGTTTAACTGTCTCGCAATAAAGGCGCCGGGATTTGGTGATCGCAGAAAAGAAATGTTACAAGACATTGCGATTCTTACTGGAGGAAAAGTAATCTCGGAAGATATCGGACTGAAACTTGAAAATACAACAGTTGAAAGTCTTGGACAGGCGCGAAAGATTGTTGCCACAAAAGAACTTACCACTATTGTAGGTGGTAAGGGAGATCAGGCTGCAATCCAAGGACGTGTTGCGCATATTAAGAAGGAGGTTGAAAACACAGATTCAGATTTTGACAAAGAAAAACTTCAAGAGCGTCTTGCAAAACTCACAGGCGGAGTTGCCATACTCAAAGTGGGCGCCGCGACAGAGGTAGAGATGAAAGAACGAAAACTTCGCATTGAGGACGCGCTCGCCGCGACAAAAGCCGCGGTAGAAGAGGGTATTATTCCCGGTGGTGGTGTCGCGCTTCTTCGCTGTATTTCTGCGCTTGATACTGATGTCTGTGACGGTGAAGAAAAGATTGGCGTTGCTATTTTGAAGCGCGCGCTTGAAGAGCCTGTTCGTATGATCGCGCAAAACGCAGGAAAAGATGGAAGCGTGGTCGTGGAAGAGGTAAAAAAACGAAAAGGTTCTGAAGGATATAACGCGGCAAAAGATGAATACTGTGATTTGGTTGCTTCAGGAATTATTGACCCAACTAAAGTTGCACGATGCGCACTCCAAAATGCCGCATCAGTAGCGGCAATGCTTCTTACTACGGAGGCGATTATTACAGATATTCCAGAAAAGAAAGATGAAGGACACGGTGGTGGTCATCCGGGTATGGGAGGTATGGGTGGTGGCATGGATTATGGATACTAAATGATCCAAACCCGAGTATTAGGATGATATAAAAAACTTCGTTCACGTTCTGTGGGCGGAGTTTTTAGTTTAACGCGCTTTATAAAAATATCCTGCATGGTTCTTATGCAGGATTATAGAGACATGATCAATCGGCAGTTGTTGCAGCCAAATTGCTTTGTATTTGTTTTGGACTGCATCATGGGTTGCTTGCACTTCAGACAAAGGTGCTTCTGATTCGGTCTCCCCCACGCGCGCTCATCCATCCAGAGGTGCAAAGCGCGCGGAATATCTCCGGTGTTTTTATCCTCACCCGACTCCCCGGGCCTCATCCCCATCGCCGACCTCCTTTATGTGAGTGATCGTGGTACTCTCATTCGCAAATATCGTATCAAGAAGGAAAGAGATAGTCAAGGATTTGGATATGCGCTAAAAAACTTTTAAAAAAGAACGAGGAAGTTTGTTCCTCGTTGAGTACCGCAGATTGCAGTTGGTTACTTCGGGTGGTTCGTGGATGTTCCACCAGCGGAGTTGTGAGTGACACCCGTGGTTGTGGTTGGCATCACCCCCAGAACTGTGTTCACCACGTTCTGGTGAAGCGTCGTGGAGGACCCATCCTTGTTGTGCGTGACGGTGTCCTTCCCTGTGATTGTTCCGTGATCCTTCACGTAGCTACTATCTTTGTTACCCAAGATATTTCTCCTTTCGTGGAGAAAAAGGGAGTGTACACATCTTTTAAGGTATACCCCCTCTTCATCTTTGTCAAATGGATAGTCAAGGGAGAGCGTGTATGGTACACTGACCATATCATTCATAGCAAAAAAGGAGTATGAAATTTACAAAGATTGTATGTACTATCGGGCCTGCATCAGATACACCTGTAATGATGAAAAAACTTATGCAGGCGGGTATGAATGTGGCGCGTTTGAATTTTTCCCATGGTTCATATAAAAGTCATGCGGGACTTATAAAAAATCTTCGCGCAACGGCAAAATCACTCGGACAACCTATCGCAATCTTGCAAGATCTTCAGGGTCCGCGCATCCGTATTGGCGAGGTAGCTGATGCCGGCGTGAAATTGGAAAAAGGTGAGTCCGTGGTGTTGGTGCCACAAGAAATGTATGACGAAAAATCAAAACAAAAGATGCTTCCCAATCACTTACCGCAACTTGCAGAGGATATACAAGCAGGAAGTCATATTCTCATCGCAGATGGTACGATGGATTTACGAGTCGTGCGCATATCCGGACCAGAGATTTACTGTTCGGTGGTGGTAGGTGGGACGGTGAAATCTCATAAAGGTATGAATTTTCCCGGCACATCGCTGACTATTCCTCCCGTTACAAAAAAAGATAAAGAAGATGCGTTATTCGGTGTCATGCATGGCGTGGACTATGTGGCGCTTTCGTTTGTGCGAAACGCAAAAGACATTTTAGGATTACGTTCAATTTTTAAAAGACTTTCTAAAACACATCCACATGCGGCGCGTATTGGAATTATTGCAAAGATAGAACGGCCGGAGGCGGTAGAAAATTTTGACGAGATACTTGCGGTGGTAGATGGTATTATGGTAGCGCGTGGTGATCTGGGCATTGAGATGCCTGCACAGAAAGTACCGGTGATTCAAAAAAATCTTGTTAAGGCATGTATTGAGGCGAAGAAGCCGGTGATCGTAGCGACACAGATGATGGAGTCCATGATCTCAAATCCTCGACCAACACGCGCGGAAGTGTCTGACGTGGCGAATGCCGTCATAGATCATACGGATGCGGTGATGCTTTCTGGAGAAAGTGCTACGGGACTGTATCCATTGGAGGTGGTGAAGCTGATGGCAAGTACTATTCATGAGACAGAACGATCAAAATATGATGACTATATCTGTAAAAATCTTTCTAAAGAAAAAACCGTAAAAGAGATGATCTCGCATGCCGCCGCCGACTTGGTACTCACAAAAAAAATAAAACTTCTCGTGGTTGAAGACGGAGACGCTGAATTGATTAAATTTCTTTCCGCACATAGACCCGAGGCGCGCATCATCGGATTTTCGCATGACGCGACGGTGCGCCAACAGATGAATCTCGTGCGCGGAGTTACGATGTTTTCTTCACAAAAAAATATTGTATCATTTTTGAAAAAAGAAAAACTTGTGCAACCCGGTGATTGGATCACGATGGTTGAAGAAAATGAGGTGGAGGTGGAGGTGGTGAAATAGAAAAAGAGCTTGAGTATTCTTAAAGTTTACGACGCTTCAATTCAAAGAAATACTACCCGTCTCACAACGCAAAAATCAAAACTCGCTTCGCTCAAACAGTTGATTTTTGCTGTTCACCGCGCGTATTTCTTATTGAATTTTCGCTAGTGTAAACTTTAAGAATACTCAAGCTCTCTAAATAACTTGTTATGCTTTTTGGACTTTCCATTCCGCCACCGGATATACTCTCGCAGGTGGGGCCGTTTACAATATATTATTATGGAGTTATTATCGCGCTTGCAATTGCTGGTGGATTTTTTGTATCACTTTTTTTAGCGTTACGGCTTGAGAAAGTTTTGAACACACACATTGTTCGCCATATTGATGCGTTATTTTTACTGGTGTGTATCGTGGGCGTTGTTGGTGGCAGAATTTTTTTTGTCATATACCATTGGGATTTTTTTGTAGAGTACCCATCAGAAATAATCGCACTTTGGCATGGTGGCTGGGTGTGGCATGGCGCGTTATTGTTTGGACTTATAGGGTTGGGAATGTATTGTTTTTTACGGAAGATATCCTTTCTCATGTTGGCGAGTGTGCTATCTCCGGGCGTGATTCTGGGGCAGGCACTTGGACGCTGGGGGAATTATTTCAATCAAGAGGCGTACGGACCGCCTCTGCAAGCATGGTGGGCTATTCCCATTGATGTAGCGCATCGGTTAGCGGGGTATGATCAGTATGAGACATTTCATCCCGCGTTTTTATATGAGTCGGTGGGAGATGTCGTTTTATTTGTCCTGCTTTTTCTTTGGGTACTTTTTATTGTGAAAAAAATACGAATAAAGAGAATAGAAAGTAGTATAGGCGTTCAAAAATTAGGAATGGTATTTTTTACATATCTTATTATCTACTCCTTGATTCGTTTTGGCGTGGAGTTTTTCCGTATTGATACCGTGCCAGTGCTTTGGGGATTGCGCGCACCACAGTGGGTGAGCGTGGATATCATTCTCGTTGGTATAATTGCCACGGTCTATCTGTTAAATAAAAAACGTAGGTCAAGGATATAAGTTGCTTTAGAATAGATAAGTATGGTACACTTGTTTTACTCGTATAAAGAATCATTTCTATGGACAAAGAGACGCAGGACATGTTTGCAAAGCTTTTTAATAAGCTTGTTGATATTGAGGAGAAAATAGTTACAAAAAACGAATTTCAAGAATTTAAGGTTACTCTTTATGGCCATATTGACGGCTTTGTTAAATTACATGAAACACTGGACGTTGAACTCGTAGCTCTTCGGGGTAAATATGAGCGGCTTGAGGAAAGAATAGAGATGATTGAGCGTAAAATGGCTCTTCATTCCTAACACACAGTACTCTTCCTTCTTCTCTTGCAAAAAATAAGGGGTTTTGGTATACTGTATTCATTGATGGGCCGTTGGTGCAGCCCGGAGTGCACGTCTCCCTGTCACGGAGAAGGTCATGGGTTCAAATCCCATACGGCCCGTATGAAATTTAAAACCATGTATGTATAAGAAAAAAAGAATCGCAAAACGAAAACAGCAAAAAAGAAAAGGAAAGAGTATCTCCTCGCTTCGGTTTAGATAATATTTTTATTGATTATTGAGAGTTTATGGCACACTCGCACGCGGCAATCAAACATATCAGACAAACAAAAAAACGGACAGAGCATAATATTTTGGTAAAGAAAAATATTGCGTATCTCCGAAAACAAGCGTTGAAAGCGATTGGAAAGAAAGACAAAACAAAAGCGACAGAATTTTCTTTGGCGCTCACAAAAGCCATAGATAAAGCGGCAGGAAAAAATATCATCAAAAAAAATACCGCGGCGCGAAAAAAATCACGGCTCGCAAAAAAGATACAGGCGCTTGAAGTGAAATAAAAACCACCATAAAAAAATCCCGGAGAAATCTGGGATTTTTTTTCCTATTTCCTTGTAGCCTTGCAGATGAGCAAATCCAGCGCGGCGAGCGGATGCGCTGAAGAGGTTTTGAGAGAGTAGTCGTACTCAATAAGTGAACGAAGAATGTTTTGGAGTTGATCAGCGGTTTGTGAACCAGCTTTTTTTTTGTTCACCCAGACGCGTTTGGGATCCCAATCAAGAGTCTCCGCAACCTGTTGTTCATTTTTGCCTGCGTCAAAAAGTTTTTTCACCAAAAAGAGTCCGCGGAATTGTCCGATGAGTAGTGAGGTGAGATAGATACATGATCCTTTGATCTGGGATGCTGATACGGAGACGAGAGCGTGTGCAAGTTTGAGCGCGCGTTTTTTATCTCGCGCGGCGAGCGCATCTGTGAGGTCAAAAATATGCCCCTCTACTGAACGTGGAATAAAAAGATCAATGTCTTCTTTTGTTATTGATCTGCCACGGGCGTATGCGGATAATTTTTCAATATCATGCGTGATAGTCCAAAGATCGGTAGAAGATTTCTTTTCATCACGTCGCACAGATTCTTTTCCTGAATCAAATCGTTCCAAAAAGTGCATGAGTGTATACTCATTGATAGTAGAACCCGCACGTTCAAAACGCGTCTGTATCCATTTGTGCAATGCAGCTCCCCGAGGAATATCAAAAATATCAATTCGCGCCTTGCCTAATGTTCCAAGCTCTGTAATTATTTTAAGAAGATCTGACTTTTTTTCTTTTTTTACAGGTTCTAACTCTTCTCCATTTTCTTCATCCTTCTCATTTTTTTCATCTTTTTTTGATTTCGGTTTCTTTTCTTGTACAAAGACCACAAAATCCGATTGTGGAATAGTCTCAATATGTTTTTCAAAAAATTCTTGTACTACGGTGGCGAGTGCGGTTTTTGCAAAGATATTTTTTATGATAGCTATTTTTGTCAATGAAAAAAGCGTGTTTGTCTGGAACATAATATGAAGTTGGCGAATGACATCTTCGGGGGTAAGTGCAGATTCGCAATCAATGGCAAGAAAATTGCTAACCCCATGTTTTTCTCTAAATGTTTTTTTCCAAAATGCAAGTTTTTCCGCAATAGTAAAGCTATCAGTGCCGGTGAAGAGAAAGATGTGCGGTTTTTGTTCGGACATAGGGATAGTTTATCGGTATTTTGATAGAATCTTGCTCTTAATTTTATTAGGAATAGCAAATATGTTTTGGAGGTGTGACTATATCTATGATACACGCCATTTGACACTATTATAGAGACTGCTATACTGCTATTGATACTTACGAAAAAGACCCTTGCAAGGTACCGTCCTCGCTGGGGGTTTTTTCTTTTTGAATGCATCTCAAAATAGAACGTTGGTCATGAATATAGGAGATTTTTACCCCTGTTCGTTTGAGTAGGATAGAACACCTATCTTTAAACACAAGCATAAAACCAGATTCTTGCAAATACGTATAGAGTTTTTTATATTTTGGTATTAATCCAATAAATAAATAAGCATTACGAATCCCATATTTATCGGACAGCCATACACGAAATCTTTTATAATCAAACTTCCACTCCAATCCAATAATGCCTTTATGGAGGTTAGCTCCATCAATGTACGCATAATTGTTTTGTTTTTTATTCATAGGATGATAAACGAAGTGAGTCTCTGATTATATATACGACAAATCAGGATAAATAGGAAATTCCGCGCAGAGCTCTTTGATACGACTATGCTGCGCAACTTTAAGTGACTCGTTTTCCGTATCCGCAAGTACGGTTGCTATGACATCTGCGATCAGTTCCATCTCTTTTTCTTTCATGCCGCGTGTGGTGATAGACGGTGTTCCGATGCGAATACCAGATGGATCTAATGGTGATCGTTTGTCATATGGTACCATGTTTTTATTTACCGTAACACCCACCTCGTCCAACACTTTTTCTGCAACTTTTCCCGGAATATGTTTGTTTGTCAGATCAATGAGTATAAGGTGATTATCTGTACCGCCGGTAACAAGATCAAATCCATGTGCAAGAAGCGCGTTTGCGAGAGCTTGTGCGTTTTTTACAATCTGTGCTGCGTAGGTTTTGAATTCCGGCTGTGCCGCCTCATGAAAGGTAACGGCCGCCGCCGCGGTAACATGATTGTGTGGCCCACCCTGAAGTCCGGGAATGATGGCTTTGTCAATTTTTTCTGCAAGTGTTTGTCTACACATAATCATCGCCCCGCGTGGTCCGCGGAGTGTTTTATGGAGGGTAGTAGTAACAACATCCGCATACGGAACGGGACTTGGATGTACGCCGCCTACCACCAGTCCGGCAATATGTGCGATATCCGCGAGAAGATACGCGCCTACACTATCCGCAATCGCCCGAAATTTTGCAAAATCAATAATACGCGGATACGCGGTGGCGCCACAGATAATAAGTTTTGGTTTTTCTTGCTCCGCAAGGCGAGCGATGGCGTCATAATCCAGCCAACCGTTTTCTCCCGTTTGGTACGGAGTAGAGACATAATATTTTGCAGAGAAATTCATTTTCCATCCGTGCGTGAGATGTCCCCCAAAGGGAAGTGAAAGCCCCATGACCTTCTCTCCGGGTTGTAAAAGCGCAAAGTGAACCGCAAGATTTGCTGGTGAGCCGGAGTAGGGCTGGATATTCACATGGTCTACGCCAAAGAGCTCTTTCGCGCGGGATATGGCGAGCGTCTCAATCTGATCAATGATCGCGTTTCCACCGTAGTATCTTTTGCCGGGATACCCCTCTGAATATTTATTTGTGCCAATGGAGCCAAGGGCCTCAAGTACCGCCGGGCTGACAATGTTTTCTGAAGGAATAAGTTCTATGCCTTGTTGTTGGCGTGTAAGTTCTTCTTGGAGGAGGTTCGCGAGTATTGGGTCGGAGACGGTGAGAGGATGTTTGATGCTTGACATAATAGGTAGAATATGTTAGGTTAATGCGAGTAAGATCTCTTTTTGAAAAGGAGGAATATCATGGCTCAAAAGGAGCTTCTATCATCTGAAGGGCTGATACTCTGTGACGAGAGCTACGCGGACGAGTATTCTGCTCCCTGTTGCGTCATAACGGAGCACGCGTTTCAGGCGATTCGTGATGAGCTGTTTTCCTTTGAAAAAATCATAGAGTTCGCAGATGACATCTCCGCTCTCGCCTCTGAAGGCATGGAGCCAGAGTCATGCTATGTCATCTCTCTTCCCGGTCGGTGGCCAGAGCTCTATACGGAGGAGGCGCTCCGCCGGAGCATTCTCAAACTGACGTCTTGAGTGACCACGTTCTTTACATAGTTTTGACCTTTGGGAAATCCAGAGGTCTTTTTATTATAAAGTATTTTAGAAAAATAAAAAGCGGCATTCAGGGGAATTGCCGCTATGGGCTGTAGATTGTTAGATAGGCACTTAGATACGTTCAAAAATGAGTTGATATACTTTTGAGCGATGAGCAATAATAAGGATCTTCACCTCTTTATCATGAATACGATAGACAATCCGCCAATCACCGATCCGAAGCTTTCGAAACCCATGAAGTCCCTTTCTTAAAGGTTTGCCGTATAGGTCAGGATATGTCATCAGACGATGTTCTATCACTTTTTTTACTCGCGTTTTAACAGTATTAGGAAGAGAAGGGATATCTTCGCTATCTACTCTTGGATGATAAAAAATTCTATATTCCATACCTCCCCCAGACCGTATTGTGTGGAATATATTTTACCTTTTCAGTATCTCGTTGATGAGCGAGATGATCAAGAGCGATATCTTCTTCCAGTTCTAAAGCTTCATCTATGAGATGTGCAGCCTTTGTCGCATAGGGTATATCATCACGACGAGCAAGATATGAAAGTGCTTTATATGCGCGTGTTGAAAGAGAGACATTGATCCGTTTTTTTTCTGTTGCCATAAAATAAAACATAAGTGATTATAGATCCAGTGTATCAAAAGTGGCACACCTGTCAAATTTCTGTCAAGAGGAGGAAGCGTAAAATAAAAGAGTCCCACACCTACTACGGTATGGGACAAAAGGGGAAAGAACGGGGGGTCTATGTTGTACTTACGCGGTTTCCAGAATCGGCCACCATGCGCGGGGATTGCGATCTCCGTAGAGGTCGAACCTGTCTACGGCGATGATGCCGGTCCGGGCGGCGTGGTAGTAGTGGGTGTCGGAAATGCCATCGCAGTGGAGCTCGTGCTCCTGGATCTCACCGTTACGGAAGCTCTGCATCGCCTCCAAGTGATCTTCCAGACCATCCCAGCGAGAATCATGGGCCTCGACCGGATGGGGTCTGGAGGTGTCAAAGGTTATGTCGCCGGGAGTGGCATTCGTGAAGTCGCAGTCGTAGTCAGTTTCGTCGAAGATCTCGCCACTTTCTACCTGCTGGAAGAAAGTCTCCAGCTCGGCTTCCGGATTGGAACGTTGGCGAGACTCCGAATCCACATCGTAGTCTTCTGAGCAAAAGTCCACGCAGAGATCGTCATTCTCGACCAGAGGAAGCTCGGGTAGAACTGCCGCGATGCCATCCAGATTGATGGTCATGGCGGTTTCGCGCGCCTCCTGCTCCATGAGTCGGCGGCGGAGAGTAACGTGGCGGAAATCCCATCCTTCGTGGTAGGTGAGTCGCCAGTTGCGATTGCCAACCAGACGGCCATTTACCATACGAAGTGTTGATTCTACCTGACTCATGTATTCGCTCCTTTCAATGAGCAAAGAGGCCTTTTTTAAGGCAAGATAGGCTGAAATGAACTAGTTGTATGAGTATAGCACATATCCTTTATTTTGTCAAGAGTAAGGTTTACATATTTTTAATAAGTATGAAATATCTTCTAAAATAAGGCTTTTTTACATTTTTTTATGACAAAAGATAAGCTTTGCAACTCGTGGATCTTCAGGCTTGACAAAAACCCTATCATATGGTACACTCGCTTAGTTCACTGGGTTCTTTTTAAAGAGAGAGAGACACGGAAATGACAGGAAAAAAGGCAGGCAAGCACGTTCAAACCAAGATCTCCTATAAGGAGCTCTCTCGGAAGCTGGTCGCAGAGATCCTCTCAACAAAAACCTTTGAGGAACAAGAAGATCTCTGGAACGAGTTGATAGCACAAGGTGCATCAGAGCTGAACATTCTTCCGCTACTACTCACCGACATCGGACAGGAATACAAGGCGCGGATTATCTCGATATTTCTCGCACCAAGCGAGATTTTTTATACAGACATGCCATTCTCCGCACCGCGACTTATGCCAACGGATCCTACTCCACGGGTGAAGATAGTTTCAGATATCCCCGCAGAGCTTCTACCGTTTACAACAAAGCTCGTAGTAGGGGCGCTACAAAAGGAGTTTTATTCGCTTGTAGAATCTGCCGTGGAGCTACTTGGCAGACTGGAGCCGGGAACTAAAGAGGCGGACGAGCTTTATGAGTCCATCCCCTTGGCCTTCACGCTTGAATCTGGGGAGTTTGGATATCATGGATATATGGAGCTCATGACGGAGTCAGCCGTGCCGCAAGTCTATAAGGAAAATGCCGATGCTATTATGCAGAAACGCATTTTAGAAGATTGGCAAGGAGATCCCGCAATATGGTACGCGCGTACTCTTGAATTCATTTCTCTTGACCTGTTCTATGATCCGGCATTCTTCGTCTCGCAGCTTGAGTTTATCAGGAGAAGCTCAAGAAATTCTGGCAAGTGGTATGAAGATGTCTTTGGGTCTCATAATGGCGTCTTCGTTCGGATCTATCATCTCTTGGCAGATGAGGAGTGGAATAACCATAGACTTATGTTTATCGCCTTTGCCAAAGAGTACATTGAGACGTGGGCGATGGAGGAGCAAGATCTTTCACAACATCAAATTCTTCAGAACATCGCGAACGATGCTGAAAGTTGGGATGAAGAGTTTTCCGCAAGGATCAGGGCACTGATAGAAATAAATCAAGAATCTCTTCGCAGGGAATATGATGGGTTTGCAGATCGCACAAAAAAGATCGCAGACATTCTCTCGCGGATGAGATAAAACATAGCACGGCTTTCCATAAAGTGGAGGCCGTTTTTTTATTTTATTTATAAGTGCTATGATTCTCTTGTATGAAAACCACATCACCTACAAAAAAGTTTCAGAGAAAGAAAGAAGACTTCACCTGCGGACACTGCGGGTTTTTTGTGCAGGGTAGCGGGTATACGAATCATTGTCCGAAATGTCTATGGAGCAAGCACGTGGATGTGCATCCTGGAGATCGTTCTGCAGAGTGTCATGGGATGATGGAGCCAATCAGAGCTGAGGTAAAGAAAGAACAGTATGGTGTCGTTCATCAATGCGTGAAATGCAAACATACCAAAAAAAATAAAACATCAAAGAATGACTCCTTTGATGTTCTCATAAAACTTTCTGCGTCTTAAATGACAATATCCTTCGAGGGTACTTGCATGTCAGACCCTTCGGAGCGCGACTGGCGCGAGACGGAGGAAATTTTCAGCAGAAAATTATCCGTGTCTGACTTGTAAGTACCCGAAGAGTAGGATATTGTCATTTAAGACTCCCCAACTACGATATTCAAAAGTCTTCCTCCCACAAAAATAATCTTTTTAATTTCTTTTCCCTCAATCCACTTTTTAACGCCATCTCTTTGAAGGGCGCTTTTTTTTGCTTCTTCTTCTGAAATGTCTGCCGCTACTTCCATGGTGTCGCGCACTTTTCCATTTACCTGAATAATAAGTTTTACCGTGCTCTCTACTAAAAGCGCTCCATCGTATGACGGCCATGGATGGTAGGCGAGAGTTTCCGTATGTCCCAGCGACTCCCAAAGTTCTTCTGCGATATGTGGTGCAAACGGGGAGAGAAGTAAGAGAAATGTTTTTTTTGTCTGTTTTCCAATCGGCAACCCTTGCTTCACCGCGTCATGCATACCATTCAGTAAAATCATAAGCGTGCTGATGGCGGTATTAAAGTGAAAGGTAACGATATCATTGGTAACTTTTTGTATTGTTTTATGGAGAAGACGCGTGAGAGCTTCACCCGCTTGCGCCTCACCATCTTCATCTGCGGTTTTCATAAAAATATCCCACGCCTTATCCAAAAATCTGCGCGACCCCATGATACTTGAGGTGTTCCATGGTTTTGCATCTTCCAGCGGCCCCATAAACATAATGTAAATACGCATGGTATCCGCGCCATACGCGTCCACAATATCATCGGGGTTGATCACGTTACCGCGAGACTTGGACATTTTTTCTCCATCTTCGCCTAAGATCAATCCTTGATTTCGCAGGCGTGTAAATGGCTCTTCAAAGGGAAGAAATCCCATACTACACAAGGCCTTGGTAATGAACCGTGCATATAAAAGATGTAGAACCGCGTGTTCCGCACCGCCCACATACATATCTACCGGCAACCAGTAAGAAGTTTTTTCTTTTGTAAAAGGATTTCGCGTATCGTTTGCTGATGGATAGCGAAGATAGTACCAGCTGGAGCACATAAAAGTGTCCATGGTGTCGGACTCTCTTCGCGCGCGCTTGCCGCATTTTGGACATGATACGCGATGGAATTTTTTTGAACGCATGAGCGGAGATTCACCGGTAGGGCGAAAGTCCACGTCCGTTGGGAGGAGTACGGGTAGGTCCGCCTCCGGAACTTCTTGCTCACCACACGTATCGCAATAGATAATAGGAATAGGAGCACCCCAATATCGTTGACGCGAAATAAGCCAGTCACGAAGACGATACTGCGTATGGAGCGCGCCACCAATAGATTCTGCGATGGCTTTTTTCGCCTCGGTATTTTTCATGCCGGTAAATTTTCCAGACTCCACGAGATGTCCATCTCCCTCATACGCCTCATCTAAGATCGGACACGTTGGCGCGGGATAGTGCGGACAGACCACCATTCGAACGGGGAGATCATATTTTTTTGCAAAGGCAAAGTCGCGGCTGTCATGCGCCGGGACGGCCATGATCGCGCCGGTAGCGTATGATGAGACCACATAATCAGCGATCCAAATAGGAATATTTTCCTGTGTCGCGGGATTGATCGCATACACGCCCTTGAGCGCGACGCCGGTTTTTTCTTTTTCAAGTTGTGTACGCTGGAGCTCACTTTTTTTCTGCGTCACCTTCTGATACGCCTCCACCTCATACTGATTCGTCATGCCTTTTTTGAGTTTTTCAACCAACTCGTGTTCCGGCGCGAGTACCATATAGGTTGCGCCAAAGAGTGTATCCGGCCGAGTGGTGAAGACGGAGATTGAAAGATGCGAATCCGCAATGGGAAACGAGATATGCGCGCCCTCGCTTTTCCCAATCCAATTACGTTGGGAAATTTTTATAGATTGCGGCCAGTCCAATGTCTCAAGTCCGGAGAGAAGCTCTTCCGCATATGCGGTTACTTTTAAAAACCACTGCTCAAGTTTTTTTTGAACAACGGCGGTGTGGCATCGTTCACATTCGCCATGTATCACTTGTTCATTTGCAAGGACGGTCTGGCAACTCTCGCACCAATTTACCGGCGCGAATTTTTTATAGGCGAGCCTCTTACGATAGAGCTGAAGAAAAAGCCATTGCGTCCATTTGTAATATTTCTGAGAAGAGGTGTCTATCTCTTTATCCCAATCATAAGAAAAACCAAACGCGAGTAGTTGCTCGCGAATATGTGCGATATTTTTTTCCGTAGCCTCTTTGGGGTGAACCCCTTTTTTAATAGCGTAGTTTTCCGTGGGGAGCCCAAACGCATCATACCCAATGGGATGTAACACATTAAATCCGCTCATGCGAAGATACCGCGCAAAAATATCATTGGCGGTGTATCCTTCTGGATGGCCTACATGAAGACCATCACCAGAAGGATACGGAAACATATCTAAGATATATTGTTTTTTCTTTTCAGGATCTTCTGTCGCTACGAATGTTTTATTCTTTTTCCAGTACGCTTGCCATTTTTTTTCTACCTTTTTGTGGGGATACATAGGGTTTTGTATTTGGATAAGAGAGCGTTGCAAAACTCCACGTATGTTATTCCAGACACCACAGGCATTGCGATTTCTCTAAGCTCAAGATCTCGCTTAGAAATCGGGAACTTGATCTGGAATCCAGAATCTGTTTTAAATACGAGGAACTGGATTCTCGGGTCAAGTTCCCGATTTTTGAACGAGACCTTGAGTTCATAAAAATCGCAATGCCCGTGGTACCCGAGAATGACAAAAGAAGAGTGTTGCAATGCTCTCAGATAAGCGTGGTGTTATTTTATCATAACGAAAAATAAAAAGAAAATCCGAGAAGTGAATCTCGGACTTTCAGGATTGCGAGTGAATCCGTGGTTGACGCATTTACTATAACACATGTGGAAAACCTGTCAAACTTTTACAATACCTCTTTCAAATATTTCGCGGTCCAATTTTTTTCAATTTTTATAATGTCAGCAGGTGTTCCCTCTCCTACTATATACCCGCCCTTCTCTCCACCTTCCGGCCCAAGATCTATGATCCAATCCGCGTTTTTAATAATATCCATATTGTGCTCAATAATGAGAACCGTATTTCCTTTATCTGCAAGCTGATGCAAAATATTGAGGAGTTGTTTTATATCTTCAAAATGCAAACCAGTTGTAGGCTCATCAAGAATATAGAGCGTTTTTCCGGTAGATCTGCGCGAGAGTTCTGACGCAAGCTTGATGCGTTGCGCCTCTCCGCCTGAAAGCGTATTTGCCGGCTGTCCCAGTTTGATGTAACCCAGCCCGACATCCGAGAGTGTCTTCAGCTTTTCTTTGATTGTTTGGTATTTGGTAAAAAACAATATGGCATCATCAACCGTCATATCCAACACATCAGAAATAGACATACCTTCGTAATGCACCTCCAGCGCCTCTTTATTGTACCGCTTTCCGCGACAGTCCGGACACTCTACATACACATCGGAAAGAAAGCGCATATCAATACGCATCATACCCTCTCCCATACACGTTTCACATCTGCCACCCTTCACGTTAAAGCTAAAATGGCCAGGTCTGAATCCTTTTATTTTTGCCTCTGGAAGCTCTGTAAACAACTCTCTAATAGGTGTAAAAATATTTGTATAGGTAACCGGGTTTGAGCGTGGTGTTCTGCCAATGGGTGATTGATCTATGCAGACTACCTTATCTATATGCTCCATTCCGCGAATCTCTTTATGTTTTCCCGGTTCATCTTTGGAGCGATAAAATTTCTTTGTAAGCGCCTTGCTTAAAATCTCAACAATGAGTGTAGATTTTCCCGACCCGGATAAGCCGGTAACAAAAATCATCTTGCCCAATGGAATTTTTACGGTAATATTTTTGAGGTTAAACTCACTCGCGCCGATAATTTCTATATACTCACCCGTCCCTTGCCGTAATTTTTTTGGCATGGGGATACTCATGGCTCCAGATAAATATTTTCCAGTGATAGAGTTTTTATTTTTAAGCACCTCCGCCGGCGTGCCTGCCGCAATAATTTTACCGCCGTTTTTTCCCGCACCAGGCCCCACATCCACAATCATATCCGCGCTCATGATAATTTTTTTGTCATGTTCCACTACGAGTACGGTGTTACCACTATCACGCAACATGCGAAGGGTAGATACGAGCTGTTCGGTATCTTTTGGGTGCAGGCCAATAGATGGCTCGTCTAATACATATACCACTCCCACCAACGATGAGCTAATATGATTTGCAAGTTTGACGCGTTGGGCCTCTCCGCCGGAAAGCGTCGTCATACTTCTATCTAACAAAAGATAATTCAGTCCCACATCAATGAGCGCTTGGGCGCGTTTGTATACCTCTTTCAAAATTGGCTTAGTGATTTTTTGCGCGTCAGCGGAAAGCGTATGTTTTTTATTTTTTTCAGGATCAATATGATCAAAAAAACCGAGAAGTTTTATAATGGAAAGCGCTACCACCTGATCAATGGTATAGCCCGCAACTTGTACCATGAGAAGTTCCGGTTTGAGCCGCTTACCCTCGCATATTGAGCACTTGAATCTACGCATATAATCTTCCAGCTCCTTCTGAAGATATTCGGAATCTGTCTCATGATATTTTCCATCAAGATAGGGAATAATACCGATAAATGATGTCTCTTTTTTTGTGTCTTCATCTTTTTCTTTCGTAGCAATCTTTTTCTTTTTTCCAGACTCCCCGTATAAAAGAATATCAAATTGTGCGGGAGAAAACGTCTCAGTCGCAAGATTGATAGAACATCCGTGTTTTGTAAGAGTCTGATCTATAAGGAGAAGATATTGACTTGCGTTTGCGTAAAGTTTGTTGAGCGGCTGGATGGCTCCTTGGGCGATAGTGAGTTTTTTATTTGGAATGAGAAGCTCTGGATCAAATTTTAAAAGATACCCAAGTCCGGTACACGCGGAACAGGCACCAATGGGGTTGTTGAATGAAAAACTTCGTGGCTCAATTTCTTGGATAGTGATATTGCATGCGGAGCATACCAGATTTTGTGTGAGTGTGATCTCATCTCGTTTTTCAGGGAGTGAGACGGTAAGTGTTCCGTCTCCCAGCTCAAGCGCGGTGTTGATAATAGAAATAAGTCTGGTGCGGTCGTAATTTAAAAGTTCATTTTTTTGAATTTTTTCCACAATAACCTCCATGGTATGTTTTTTGTGTTCATCAATACCCGAACGGATAAGTTCGCGAAGTTGATAAACAAGTTTGTCTATCCGGACAGAGTGATATCCAATGCGTTGAAGCTCGGTGGTGATCCTGTCAAGATCAAGTTTTTCTTGTTTGATGATTGGCGCGAGAATAAGCACTTCGGATGTTTTTTCTTTCATGCGCGCCTGAATACACTCAATGATTTGTTGTTTTGAAAGACGAAGAATTGGTTTTTTACAGGAGGGGCAGTGTGGTGTACCGGTACGTGCAAAGAGAAGTCGAAGGTAGTCATATATTTCTGTCGCGGTGCCAACGGTAGAACGTGGTGAGGCGGATGAGGTGCGTTGGTCAATAGCTATGGTTGGCGGTAAGCCGTCTATCTGATCTACATCCGGCTTATCCAGATTTTCCATGAACTGCTTGGTAAAACTGGAAAGACTTTCCATAAATCTGCGTTGCCCCTCCGCGTGAATGGTATCAAATGCGAGCGAAGATTTTCCGCTTCCGGAAAGTCCGGTAAAGGCGATAAGTTTATTGTGCGGGATTTCAATATTGACGTTCTTAAGATTATGCACACGCGAACCACGGACGACGATTTTGTTTAACATAAAATATTTCCTGATAGTTTTTGAAAGACGTATCAGGAAATAGTGTATCGTACTTTTAAAAAAATGTAAAGCGGTTGGGCGTGAGCGTTTATTTTCCCGCGAGTTCCTTATCTATAGCGCCAGAAAGAACATCAAACGGCATCGAGCCAACATAGCGTTTTCCATTGATAAACCATGAGGGTGTTCCGGCAAGTTCCAGCGCTACGGCGTCTGAAAGATCTTTTGAAATAAATTTTTGATATTTTCGCTGGCTCATACACGCATCAAATAGTGCGCGATCAAGGCCGAGCATATCCGCGAATGAAGAAAGATTGTCTTCTTTGATTGTTTTTTGTTGATCAAATAAAAGTGAGTACATGGGAAGAAATTTCCCCTGCTCTTTTGCGCAGAGCGAGGCGTTTGATGCACCTAATGAGGCGGGACGTACATTTATGGCGGGAGCCTGGCGAAAGACAAATTGCACGGATAATGTTTTGTATTCTTGCAAAAGACGATCTACGGTTGACGCCGACTGTTTTGAAAACGGACACAAAAAATCAAAATATTCAACCACGGTTACCTGCGCATCTTTGGGACCCTCTGTATATGCGAACGCGTTATTGTTTGCCAATGAGATGATTTGGTCACGAGGAAGTATTTCTTTTTGAAACGTTATGCCATTTTGTTGCGCGGTAGTTGGTTGCGCATTGGGTGTTTTGCTTGATGGTTTTGTGAGCGCAATCATGCCGCCAATACCAATGATAGCCACAAGCGCGAAAGAAAAGATAATAAACGGATGGTTTGGTTCGTTGGTTGGGGTGTTCATATGTAGAGAGTATAGCAGAAGTACGCCCATATTGACATACTTTGTCATTCTGGTATACTATATAGATATGAAACTCACTCTTACTATTATTCAGGCGGTATCGGCCTTACTTCTCATTGTTACCATCCTTATGCAGAGCAGAGGAGCGGGTGTCTCCTCTCTTTTCGGTGGAGAAGGTAATATTTATCGTGCGAAACGCGGTGTTGAAAAGGCGCTCTTTACTATGACTATTCTTTTTGCAGTCCTCTTTCTCTCCTCTTCACTCGCGCGACTCTTTCTTTCATAGATAGTATTTTTGGTAGCGCTCTTTTTTGAATTATGAAGTATTTTTCGTTTTTATTTTGGAAAAAAAATAATCAATCGCATACGGCATTGGACAGAAAAATTGTCGCAGATCTTTCTCCATTTCGGATGCCGAATCTCGCGCAATTGAAATATTTTCCGCGTATTCTTTCAAAAACAGAATACACTATCGTGAAGATTCTTTTTTTGGTGTTACTCGTGAATGTTGTGTTCCTTTCGTGGCAATGGTATCTATGGAGTACGGATGTTGTTCCCCAGAGAGGCGGAAAATATGAAGAAAGTCTCATTGGTTCGCCACAGTATATCAATCCTATCCTTCTTCAAAATAATGATATTGATCGCGACCTGTCTCGCTTGGTATATTCCGGTCTTATGCGATATGATGTGAATCGTCATATCGTTCCCGATCTCGCGGAGCGATACGAGTTGAGTCCGGATGAAAAAACATATACATTCCATTTGAGAAAAAATGTACGATGGCATGATGAAAAGCCATTCACTGCCGATGATGTTCTTTTTACTATTTCAGAGATTCAGAACACGAGTATCAAGAGTCCCTTGGCGGCAAGTTTTAAAGATGTCGCCGTTCAGAAGATAGATGATGGTACTCTTTCATTTAGCATCAAAAAACCGTTTGCTCCATTTTTGGATCTCATGACAACACAAATTATTCCAAAACATTTGTGGGATCAAATAGCTCCAGAAGGATTTTCACTCGCGGCATTAAATCTGCGGCCGGTTGGGACGGGTGCGTGGAAATTTAAATCACTCAAAAAAGAAGGTGATGGGACGATCCACGCATATACACTTGGCAGAAACGACGATTACTATGCAGAAAAACCCTATCTTGATACACTGATATTCAAATTATATCCGGACGGAGAGTCAGCGATACAGGCACTGAAGAATAGAAATGTTGATGGCGTGAGCTTCCTTCCTCATGAACTTCGCGAGCGACTTATAAAAGACACCGGATTACGGTATTATACCTTTAGCCTTCCCCAATATACCGCGCTTTTTTTAAATAAAGGAAATAATTCAGATCTTGCATCAAAGGCGGTCAGACAGGCGCTCGCCTACGGTGTTGATAAAGAGAAAATTGTTTCTGGTGTACTTGCTGGTGAGGGAGCCGTTGTAGATTCACCAATCTTGCCGGGATTTCTTGGGTATAATGAACAGGGGAAAAAATATTTGTATGATATACAGAAGGCGCGCGAACTTCTTCACGCCGAAGGATGGCAAGAAGATGAGCGTGGCATCATGATGCATACGGAAAAGGGAGCCGTCAAGGGAGCGGTGGCGAAAAAACGAGAGCTACACATTGTTATTACTACCGTGAATAAGCAGGAAAGTATCGCCATGGCGACGAGTATTTCTGAAGGGTGGAAAAGTATTGGTATCTCATCAGAGATTCAATCCGTAGATCCGTCGCGCGTAAAGGATGATATTATTGATCCGCGGAGCTATCAAGTATTTCTCTATGGAGCGATGATTGGGTCAGATCCGGACGTGTATCCGTATTGGCACTCATCGCAGGTACATGCACCGGGTCTCAATCTCTCTCTTTTTGCAAATGCTGAAGTGGATAAACTTCTTGAGGAGGGAAGAACGCTATCAGATCCCGCAGGGCGGGCGGAACGGTATAAAAAATTTGGAGATATTATTACGGAGGAGGTTCCTGCACTGTTTTTGGTAAGTCCTTCGTATAATTATGTGATGACAAAAAACATGAAGGGCATTACAGACAAAAAACAAATTATCTATCCATCTGATAGGTTCGTAGATATTTCCGCGTGGCATATCAAAACAAAACGAGAGTGGAAAAAGAAAAAATAATATTCGTGTGCCCCTGTGGCGGAATTGGCAGACGCGCTAGCTTCAGGAGCTAGTGGCCGCAAGGTCGTGGAGGTTCGACTCCTCTCGGGGGCAAATGTAAAAAAAATCTCTCAAAATTTATAAAAAACGCAGAACGCATTACGTGCTTCTGCACATCTGATTATTAATTGTTAGCATATGGAGATGAAATCTGGAGCGCAGGCTCCTCAACCTGCACACGTTCCCGCGACTCCGCGAGGAAATAATAGAGGGAGACAAAGGCGTCCAATGCGTCTGCAGGGTCCGCGACCTCAAGGAGGAGTCATACAATACGCGCATAGTACCGAACAAGTTTCTGTTGGTGAAAAAAAATTAAAAGTTATTGCGCTCGGCGGCTTGAGCGAGTTTGGGCGTAATATGATGCTTTTTGAATATGGAAATGACATGATTGTCATTGATATGGGGCTCATGTTCCCTATAGAGGGGATGCCGGGTATTGATTTTGTACTTCCAAAGATTGATTATGTACGACAAAATCGTCATAAACTTAGAGGAGTGCTTATCACACATGGGCATCTTGATCATACGGGAGCAATTCCGTATTACATTAAAGATTTGGGATTCCCTACTATTTATGGAACACAGCTTACGATTGGTATGATCCGCGATAGGCTGGAAGAGTTTAATTTAGTACGTGATACAAATCTTACCGTTATTAATCCCGATGATATTCTCCAGCTTGGATGCTTTAAGGTATCGTTTTTTCGCGTGAATCATAATATTCCAGATAGCGTTGGTATTGCGGTACATACACCAGTTGGGACGGTAGTACATACAGGCGATTGGAAGTTTGATCACACCCCGCAAGACCAGCTTCCTACGGAATTCTGGAAGCTCGCAAAACTTGGCGGTGATGGCGTGTTACTTTTATGTTCAGATAGTACCAATTCGGAACGGCCGGGATTTTGTCAGTCTGAAAAAGAAATAGGAATCAATCTTGAACGGCTTTTCCAAAAAGCAACGGGGAGAATCATTGTGGCAACATTTGCCTCGTTGGTAAGCCGTGTTCAGCAGATTGTAAATGCCGCCGCCGCGCTAAATCGCAAGGTAGTTATCTCCGGTATGAGTATGGAAAAGACGCTCGCTACGGCCGTTGAGTTTGGAAATCTCAAAATTGCGCGTGGTACGATTATCAAAATTGATCAGATGAAAAATTATCCAGAAAATCGTTTGGTAGTAGTAGCTACCGGAAGTCAGGGGCAAGAAACATCCGCGCTGGGACGTATGTCGCGCGGTGAACATCGTCATGTAAAAATTCAGAAAGGCGATACGGTGATTTTATCTTCGTCGCCAATTCCGGGAAATGAGCGCGCGGTAACGAATCTTATGAATAATCTCTACACTCTTGGCGCTCATGTGATTTATAACAAGATGTTTGATGTACATACATCCGGACACGCGTATCGCGAGGAGATGAAGCTCATGCTTGGGCTGGTACGACCAAAATATTTCTTGCCTATCCATGGTGAACGATATATGTTGGTGCATCACGCGGAGATCGCATACGAAATGGGATGGGATGAAAAAAATGTGTTTGTGCTAAATAATGGTCAGATCATGGAGTTTAATAACACGGGACAGGGAAAAATACTTCCGCTGAAAATTGACTGTGATTATGTCATGGTAGATGGTCTTGGCGTGGGTGACATAGGGAGTGTTGTGTTGCGTGATAGACAAGTATTGGCAGAAGACGGTATGGTGGTGATTATCACAACTATTGATAAGGAGGGGAAGCTCGCCTCCTCGCCGGATATTATTTCGCGCGGATTTATTTATGTGAAGGGAGCGGAAAAACTTATCAATGATGTGCGTATGTTGGTACGAAAGATTATGACGGAAAATAATGTTTCGGATATTGCAAATTGGGTGCCGGTGCGCAATAAAATTCGTGATGATGTAGGACAACTGTTGTTTCAAAAAACAGAAAAACGTCCCATGGTATTGCCAGTGATTATACGAGTATAAGAATACATATATGTCGCTTGTCTTTTCTGGCGTAAAACCTACGGGTACGCCGCACATTGGAAATTATATTGGCTCGCTCAAACAATGGATAGCTTTGCAGAAACAAAACGATTCTATTTTTTGCATTGTGGATCTGCATGCGATCACTGTACATCATGTTCCGGCGGAATTGCGAGCACTAACGCTTGATGTTGCGGCAACATATCTTGCTTGTGGCGTTGATTTTGAGAAACATATTCTTTTTGTCCAGTCTGAAGTTGCGGAGCACGCAGAGCTTGCATGGGTATTGAACTCACTCGCAAAAGTATCCGAGCTTAAGCTCATGCATCAGTTTAAGGAGAAGAGCAAGGAAGATGCGAAGAATATCAATGTCGCGCTTTTTGATTATCCGGTACTTATGGCGGCGGATATTCTTTTGTATAAAGCGACGCATGTTCCCGTAGGAGATGATCAGATACAACATATAGAAATGACACGTGAACTTGCGCGTAGATTCAATACGCGATTTGGAGAAGTTTTTCCCGTACCAGAGGGTGTGATACAGAAGTTTGGCAGTCGCATCATGGGACTGGATGATCCTTCAAAAAAAATGGCAAAGACCGCGCCAAGCGCATACAACTATATCCTTCTTACGGATACGATAGATGATGCGCGAGACAAAATAAAACGTGCGGTGACGGATTCCGGAAGGGAGATTACTTTTGGCGCAAAAAAGCCCGCCGTCTCAAATCTTTTGACGATATACTCCGCACTTACGGATATGTCGATCTCGGATATTGAAAAACAATACGAAGGAAAGGGGTATAAAGAATTTAAAGAGGGACTTTCTGATGTGGTCTGTATATTTCTGGAAACATTTCAAAAACAATATAAAAAATTTCGCGGTGATGAAAAACTATTGAACGGTATTTTGGATAATGGTGCGAAACGGGCAAAAAAGATCGCTGAAAAGACTATGGAGGAGGTGAAAGATGCGGTAGGGCTGGGGAGAAAGAGCGCTACGAATAAGTAAAAATAACGCGTATAGAGCGAATGAGAGAATTATGGAAGATATTAAAATCATCAAAGATTCTATTTCAAAAGAAGAGTTGCGAAACATGTCGAGGCGAATGTTTGGCGATCTCGTAAAGGCTGTTGTTGATATCGCAAACGGCATTATGGCGGTGAACGGAGAGCTTCACGCTGATGAAGAACAAGTGCTCTTGGAACATGGTTCTTTACAACAGGATCTTTGGGGTATCAATCTTTATCCCGATAACGAAGAAAAAGAATTTCTTGAGTTTGATTCACTTATAAATATCCGTCCTTCGCAGAATAATAGATCTAGAGATGTAGAGAGTGAAGAAGTACGTGAGAAAATCAGAGCGATAGTCAAAAATCTTATGAAAGAATAACTATGCATGAGGCACATAAAAATTTGAGTGCTGGAAGATGGTATGTTTTTACGCCAATGCAACAGCTTGGGAATATTGGGAGCGAGGTTGAACGTACACTACGCGCGCAAGAAAAAGGTGATCATGATCGTTTTCAATATGCTTTTGAGCGTACCCTTGAACTTATAGATATGACAATTGCAGACCCAAAATGGCGTAAGAGATTAAAAGAAATATTAAGGATTCGTGAGGTGTTTTGTGATTATTTTTTTGGGTCAAACAGGTACTCAATAACTCCGGCTCTTTTAAGAAAAGATTTCTTAAATTACGGTGTGGCGGCTCGCGGTGCAAAGTGATCAAGACGGATCGCGTCTTACTCCACCTTCGCAAGGTCAAACGAGATATGCGATCCCCAAAACCGTGAGGCGAGCGGGGCGACGCGTTCTGATGCGTCTGTGGTGAAGAATGTACATGGGGTCTGGCTCAATTTCTGCAAGGAATTTGTGCCTGACCCTATTTTCGTAAGCGTTGATTCTATTTCGTTGTGGCGGGCGAGGTATGACTTCAATGATCGCGCCACTACACTGCCCGGCTCGATGAGCCGTACATTTTTTCCCATGACGCTCTGAATTTTTTCTTTAATGAGCGGATAGTGCGTACAGCCCAGTATGAGTATATTCACCTGTTTGAGCTTTAATGGGCGGATGTATTTTTTTATGATCATCGCCGCCGGAGGAGTCTTGTGCCAGCCCTCCTCAATGAGCGGTACGAGTAGCGGACAAGATTGCTGAATAAGTTCATGAATAGCGACCCCGCGTTTTTCAATTTCTTTTTTGTACACGCCAGAAAGAATAGTCGCGCGCGTTCCTATGATGCCTACGCGTTTGAGTTTTTTCGTCTGTATCGGCGCGAGTGCCTCTACTACGGGTATGATAATACCCAAAACACGCCGGTCAGGATAGTTTTTTGGTAGCCACTCTTGCTGAAGTTTTCGTAGAGCGAGCGCGGAGGCGGTATTGCATGCCAAGATGATAAGTTTACAATCTTTTTTAAAAAGAAATTCAACGCCTTGTCGCGTAAATTCATAGATGCGATCTGCGGAGCGGTCGCCATACGGCGAACGGGCGTTATCTCCAAGGTATATATATGAATACTCTGGAAGAAATTTTGAGATCGCCTTGAGTACGGTAAGTCCGCCAAACCCGGAGTCAAAAATGCCAATGTTCATATGTCTGCTATTTATTTTGTATTATTTGAGTGAGTTCTGCCAGTTTTTCATCTCGCAATTTGCTTGTCTTCGCCTCCAGATTCAGTCGCAAAAGATTTTCCGTGTTTGATGCGCGGACATTGCACCACCAATCGGTATATTCAATACTTACGCCATCAAGATGTGCTATATTTTGTGCGTCTGCATAGTGCGTTTCTATATTTTGCAATATCGTAGATTTATCCGCAACGGTAAAATTAATTTCTCCCGTTGAAAAGTATGTTTTGAACGGCTTGATAAGTTCTGAAAGTGGCTTACCGGTGCGTGTGAGAAGGTTTAGTACAAGAAGTGTCACCACGAGCGGCGCCTCAAAATAGCCAAAGTCGGCAAACCGGAGATAAAAATGTCCGGATACCTCGCCAGCAAAGAGCGCGTGCTCATCCATCATTTGTTTTTTTATAAACGCGTGTCCTACGCGACATACGGAGGGTGTTCCGCCTGCGGCCGTGATGGCTTCCTTCACCGCCCAGCTTGAACGTAAGTCATAAAGAATGTGTTCTTTTGGATAGAGTGTGAGAAGTTCACCTGCTACTAATGCGGTCATGAGATCTGCAGGGATAGTCTCGCCTTTTTCATCAATAAAGATAGATCTATCGCCATCCGCGTCAAAGGCAATGCCAACATCTGCACCTTTTTCTCTGACGGTGTTTTTGAGTATCTTGATATTTTCCTCAATAAGCGGGTTTGGCATGTGATTTGGAAATGTGCCGTCCAGCTCAAAGAATAAAGGAATAAGTTTGCACGAGAGTCTGTCGAAGAGTGCCGCGCACATGAGCGAGGAGACGCCATTTCCCACGTCCACCGCTACGGTGAGGTTTTGTAGGTCTTTTGGTGGCGCAAAAGAGAGATTCGCATTGATATACTCGCTCAATATCTCGCGCGAGGAGAGATCACCTAACGAGGAATATGGGGTCTGGCTCAATTTCTGCAAGGAAATGGTACCTGACCCCATATTCTGGTCGGGGATGACAGAGGTATAGAACACCTCTATATCTTTCAGACCTGACTCACTTCCCAGCGGAGCCGCACGAGAAAGCACGGGTTTAAATCCATTGAATTCTGGTGGATTGTGCGAGGCGGTTACCATGATACCACCATTAAGACCAAGATATGAAACAGCAAAATAATAAAATGGTGTAGACGCAAGTCCGATGTCTATAACATCTATGCCACTTTCACGGACGGCGCGAATAACTTCTGCATGGAGCGCAGGCGATGAGACGCGATTGTCCATACCTACGGCTATGGAGAGCTTTTTTTTTGCGCCACTATTTTTTTGAATAAGAAATTCTGCGTATGCTTTTCCAAAACGCGAAGCGACAGTTTCGTTTATTTCATCCGGTACGGTTCCGCGAATATCGTATGCTTTAAATATGGACATAAAAATATGGTATAATGAGATTATGTTTTTAGCGTAGCATAGTGTGAATTTCGTTGCAAAATTTCTTAGTCAAAAAAATGCTTCACATTGAGTCAAAACGTCTCGTCTCGTCATTTCTTCGCTTTGAGCGGAGTTTTTTTCCATCTCACATGCCACGTAAACTCAAAGAATTTTATGTGGCGATGACCATATTAAACTTTGCACTCGCGGCGGCGATGCTTTTTGAGCCGGTGTATCTATATACGCTTGGATTTCCGCTTTGGAAGATTATGTTTTTTTATTTTGGTGTATACGCATTGTATTTTTTTACTATGCCACTGGGCGGAAAGCTGGCGAAGCGATGGGGTTTTTCTCATGGTATGGTGATTGGTTCTTTGATGCTAATACTCTATTTGATTCTTCTCATTGCTATTCCATCCCATCCGGTCTTTTTTTATCTTTCCATAATCGCGCTCGCTTTTCAAAAAACTTTTTTTTGGCCCGCCTATCACGCAGATTTTGCATTTTTTAGTCAGCGAGGAGAGCGTGGCAGAGATATTGGTATCTTGACTATTTTTGACTCCGTCGCTTTTATTTTAGGGCCGCTTATCGGTGGTGTTATTATCACTTTTTTTGGATTTCCCGTACTTTTTACCGTCATGTGCGTGGTTATCCTTTTGTCTGTTATCCCGCTTTTGCTCTCACGGGAGGAATTTGTTCCGTCATCCTTTCATTATCATGAGGCGTTTTTGTCATTGATCGCAAAAGAAAATCGTCAATATCTCATTGGGTATCTTGGATTTGGCGAGGAGTTGATTGTACTCACTATTTGGCCTATTTTTATCTATGTCGCGGTTCAGAATTTTGCGGAGACGGGTGGTATTGTCGCGCTCTCTTCACTGATAACCGCATTGATCACGCTTATCGCCGGTCGTATGACAGACCTGAAAGACAGAAAGAATGTTCTTCAAATTGGGACAATACTCTACGCGTTTGGCTGGATACTGCGATTTTTTGCGCGGGGAGGTATGGGTATATTCTTTGTGGATTTTTTTTCACGCACCTCAAAAAATATACTTGCGGTTCCCTTATTGAGCGGACTGTATGATTATGCTACAACACACTCACTTGTGCGTACGGTGATTTTTTTTGAGATGAGTCTTGTTGTTGGTAAACTGTTAGCCGCGGGTATTCTCATGATAGTATTTTTCTTTTTTCCCACGCGGTGGGATTTTGCATTTTTCCTTGGCGGTATTTTTACCACATTGTATTTTGTGTTAAATGGAAAACAAAAACATATATAACTTGGTCTCTATGCCAACCCCCATGCAATTTCTTCGCGAGTCAGGAGTCCAGCCTCTGCATAGGCGTGGACAGAATTTTTTGATAGATAAAAATATTTTAAAAAAGATTATAGAGGTGGCGCAGATCAAAAAGACAGACACGATTGTGGAGATAGGGAGCGGGAGCGGGGAGCTCACAGCAGAGCTTGCATCACGCGCAAAAAAAGTGTTTGCCGTGGAGATAGACAGAGCTCTTTTTGAGATACTGGATTCCCGCACCACAGGCATTGCGATTTGTACCCACTCGAGTACTCGTGGACAAATCGGGAACTTTCGCGGGAATGACAGTCTCGTTGTTAAAGGTAAAAACCTCATTCTTATAAAAGACGACATTCGTGCGATTCCGAATACCGTATTTGGCAAAAAAGACGGTTCATATCGCGTGATTGCAAATATTCCCTATCACATCACCTCGCAGATTATACGAAAGTTTTTAGAAGGTACACCACGGCCGCGAGAGCTGGTGCTTCTTATGCAAAAAGAAGTGGCAAAACGCATAGTGGCAAAACCGCCACAGATGAGCCTACTCGCGGTTTCGGTGCAGTATTACGCGGACGTAAAGATTTTGTTTCCCGTCTCGCGAAATTCTTTTTTTCCTAAGCCAAATGTAGACAGCGCGGTAGTCCGGATGGTGGTGAAGCGTGAAACGGGGGAAACGGGGACAGCCACCGTTTCTGTAACACAGAAACGGTGGCTGTCCCCGTTTCCGGTCGGGGGCGGGAATGACAGAAGAAAGTCTGAGGATGACAAATGGTTTTTTGCTATCGTCCGCGCGGGATTTTCTGCAAAGCGAAAACAATGTGCGCAGAGTATCTCGAAAAAACTGCACATTCCTATTACAGAGGTACTGCGCGCATTTCAGTACGCGGGCGTAGCAGAAAAAGCGCGGGCGCAGGAAATTTCTGTAGAGCAGTGGGGGGCGATTGCGAAAAATAGTATTATCCACTTTACGCGTTTTGAAAGAGAGGTATAATGGATACAGACATATAGTGTATGGAAGAACAACATGAGGCGCAAAAGGTTCAGAAAAAAAATCAACGTCCACTTGTTGGTTTGTTTGTGATATTATTTGTAGGCATCTCAATAGTTGGTTTACGGGGAATTACGCATACGATACAAGATCCGTTTGCACGAGAGGGTGATATACTCGCCTCTGCTCCCGTAGCACCGCTTTCCGCAGATGCACAACAAGCGCAAACAGATGAGGCGCTCAAAAAACTTGATACAGATAAAGATGGTTTGAACGATTATGACGAAATATCTATTTATGGCACCAGCGCGTTTTTGGATGATAGTGATGGTGACGGGTATAGCGACAAAACAGAATTACTCACAGGACATGACCCAAGATGTAATGAAACCACAGAAATTTGCGGGCCAAACCAAGATCAGCTTTCACGCGCATCCGTATCTACCAGCACGGAAAATATTCCTAAGTTGCATACGGGACTTTTGGGCGTAGATGGTAAACCAAGCGGTGCCCTGCCGCTCCAAATATCACAAAATGTAGATCTTTCATCCGGTTCTTTACAGGCCGTTACCATACCGGGATTTGAAAAACCTATGACCGTTGAAGAATTACGAAATTTGTCTCCGCAAGAGATCCGTGATTTTCTTATACGTCAAGGAGCCATGGAAAAAGATCTGAAAAATATGGATGACGCGACACTCAAAAAAATATATAGTAAAGGGTTTGAGTCTGCGTTCCAGCAAGTAGCAAAAGAACAAGAGCAAGAAGCTATGAAAAACTCCGGTACGCCCGTGTTACCACAGATATCTCAAATAGTACCTAAGATAGCAGGACAACAAGAACCAATACATCCTGAAACTATGAGTGTTGCTCAATTGCGTGATCTTTTACGAAAGAGTGGAAAGATTTCAGAACAAGATCTTCAGAAAATAGATGATGAAACATTGAAGACATTGGTAAAACAAGTCATGGTGGAGGTCAAAAAATAACCTATGCGTCATTCTCGTGCAAAAAAAACAATCATCACGTTTCTTACTATCGCCATGCTCATGCCGGGGGTGTATTTGGCGTTTCGGCCGGCGGCTCCCGTGCAGGCGCAACTACCCAATCTGGAGCTTTTTAGTTTGGGTAATATCGCACAATGGGTTTGGGAGGCGGTGTTTACCGGAATTGAGACCGCGGTATATAAAACATTAAAAAATTTAGCAAAAAGTCTCGCGCATAAGATGGTAGAGACCGCGCTTACGGAATTTGCTACCGGGAAAAAAGGTCAGGAGCCGTTTTGGAGCACCAAGGCGTGGGATAAAGAGATGAAAGATATAGGAGGAAAGACGCTTGGCTTCCTTCTTGAGGGCACGGCAAAGGGATTTGATAAGGGCATGAAAAGAACGGCAAAAAAAGATTTGTTACGGAGATCAGATAATCTTTCTCGAGCCGCCGTGGGATTCAGAGATGATTCTGATACATATAAAAGGAACGGTGATACAGATGCCGCAAGTAGGTATGGAATGGCGGCGGACAGGATAGAAAATAAGGCGAAAAACATGAAGGGGGAGGTGGACCAGATGAATAAGAATGATAAAAAGCGCGCGGAGGCGGATCGTAGAGGGCGAGCGGGCGGTACATCCGAAGAGGTGGCAAATGCTTTGGCATTTTTGTGTAATCCAAGCGCGAATATCTCATTAAAAATTTCTCTTGGCATGGGGTCTCTTGGAGAAGATCCAGATGTAGAGCCGGTGTGTAATACAGACGAGCTTGCAAAAAATTGGGGGGCGATGTATGACCAGTTCAAAACATTTGATGCGTCTAAGGTAAATTATTGGAAGACGCTTGGGGATCTTTTTGATACGAACTCAAGTGATATAGGTGTCGCGTTCAATGCAAATGCTACATTTCTTGACGTGCATGAAAAACAAACCGCCACCGCGGCTATGGAGGCGTTTATACAGAGTCTTACCGGTAAACCCGGAGAAGATGAGGCGGGGAATATCAAGACTCCGGGAGATTTGATCAGGCAACAACTCACGAGTAACTTAGATAAGGGCGCGGAGACGGGTACCGATCCGCAAAAAGGTCTTACGGGAAAATATATTGCTGATGGCGCGGATATCATAGGGACTTTTGTGGACTCTCTCGCGAGTAAGGGGATGGACTATCTCAAAGATGGTGTTGTAAGAAATATCAAGGCGTGGCAGGAGACCTCAAAAGATAAGGAGTTCAATAATCTCGCCAATACATTGGATGAAAATGCCAAATTACAGACGGCTCAAGCGGTGGCAGATGCGGCACGAGAGAGAGCTTCAGAGGCGCGTACGGTTGCGGACGCTCACCCAGAAGATACTGCTCTTCAGACGGCGGCAACCACAGCAGAGGCGACCGCAACTACAGCGGAGACAAATGTTACCACTCTTGTTGCGGCAAATCCACGCAGTACACAGGCGGTAAATAATTCTCAAAGTGCGGTACTTGATGCTATCTACAACCCAGACGCGACACCAAGCAATGGCGGTATTGCGGCGGTACGGCAGTACACCGCCAGCCTTACGCGAGTAAACGGTATGGATGGGGGCGTCATGGATATTCTCTCTCAACTTCGCTCAACAGAGTGCAGTACCAGTGTAAACGCCTGCGTGCTTGGAGATGCGTTTGCAAATGCCGTTCAGCAAAAGATGACGGTAAAAGAGGCGATAGAGAGTTTCAAACGCGGAGAAAGCGCGGGATTGAATCCCGATGGCGTCTTTGGGTTCAATAGTCAGGCTCCGCCAAACCCATTGGAACAGGCGCCCCAACCCATGTTTCAGACAAATTTCCCCTATAATTCTTTAGTTATTTTACGAAAATATCGCGTAGTTCCCGTGAGCTGGGAGCTGGCGGCACTGTATATCAAAGATCATAACAATGCTTGTGGTAATAGACAGAACTGTAGGTTGCAGTATATGGTAGACAACTTTGATAACAAAGATAGTAAATTTTTCCGTCTTGTGGACCCCAACTGGGTATTAAAAATACCATCCGCGTATTGCGCGCTCAAAGGATACGGGCCGATACAGGGAAAGACACAAGATACGAGACAGACGGTATGCAAAAGCGATACCAACGGTGATGGGGTCGTATGTTGTGACAAAAGCTGTTTGTCAAAAACATTCGGAGGATTCGCATTGAAAGATGAATCAGAAAAGACCACTTGTCTTGGGATAGCTGCTGGTAAAGTTCAAGCAGGCAACGATCCAACAACAGAACCAACTGCCTGTGGCCTTGACGATGAAGAACAAACCGCTATACGCACAGAGACGTGCGTAGACGAGCAAAGCTGTCTGGTAGATGACGCGCAAGGGAAGTGCGCGCCAAAGATGTACGGGTATTGCTTGGAAGAAAAAAAGATTTGGCGATTCAATGGAACACAGTGCAACGCCATTTTCGCAAGTTGTGATGCCTTTACAGAAAAAAGTACCCAACAAACAAGTTATTATCTCAAAGATAGTATTACCATTTCACCATCTTCTGAATGCAAAGCGGAAACCGCAGGATGCCAGTGGTATAGTAAGACGCGAAATGTGGGAGCGGCAAAAAAAACCGGATCGTTGATACAAGATTGGAGCTCTGCGGTTACGGATAAGGTGTATCTTACGCCAAAGGTGACGGAGTGTAGTGCGCAGGCGGAGGGGTGCAGAGGCATTGAGGCACGAGATTCCACCGGCGTTACCTCTACCGTATACGCAAAAATCGCGCCGGATTATCTGAATTGTAAAGAAAGTGAAAAGATAAACGCAGAAGTTGGCTGGAAACCGGCATATCGCAGAGAGGAGTGTAAGCCGTTCGCCTTGCACTGTTCAGATAGCTATACAGGCTGTGAGCTCTACACACCGCAGGAGGTAGGCGGATTCCCTATAGCCGCAAGAAATCCTACCGCCGGATGTCGTGAGGCATGTGCAGGTCTTACCAGCTACAGTATACAAAAAACACGATTAGAATCCCAGCTTCGCCTCACCCAGACCGCCACAAGCGCCGCATTTATTCCCACATCTCCCACGGTAGAGCTGTGTCCTGTGACAGACGTAGGATGTGATGAGTTTACCAATGTGCTTGTTGGCGCTCAGGCGGAACAGCGAGATTATTTTAAAGACATACACTGGTGTGAAAAGAAGCCAGCGGATCCAACTGTTTTCTATAGTCCTATTGGTTCTAACGTTGGCGGATATGCGCTAGAAAAGTTTGGTGTAAAAGCAGACTCCGATGGCGCGCCCGCGTGTTCTACCGTAGCAGGAACTCCAGAAAGTTGCACCTGTACCGAAGATGAGTATTACGGCCAGTTTAGTGATCCTACTATCACCACTCTGAATTGCAGACAACTGTATGTACGGCGGAAGGATTCCGGTGCGTATAATCCTGAATATTATAAATTAGACAAGCTTGTCTATTATACAGATGACTGTAAAGATTATCGCCGTACATTGGATGGTGACAAAGGATCTGTCCGCAAGATAAGCCCCTCTTTGAGCAAAACATGTCCCTCCTCATCCGCGCGATGTAGAGATTTTAGAGACCCAACCGCGGGAAATGTAGTCATGGTTGATTATAGCAATTTTGAAGATGGCACCGCGGACGGATGGAGCGCGTCTACAGGCGGTACTGCTCCGTTTTCCGCGCAAGCATCCAACGAATCTGAAAGTTTAGGAAACCACAGTCTTGAGGCGAGGGGGAACGCGATTGTTGGAGCCGTAACATTTGAAAAAAACGGTCTGCTCTTGCTGGGTGATGTCTCGTATCTTGCTGGGTTGAGCATAAAGGTTCCGGGAAATGCGAGCTCAATCGTAGCCGTAGATCTTTTGGGTTTTGAGGACGCGCAAGGTAGTCCCGTAAACATCATATCCATACCCCAATCGCTACCTCCAAATACATGGAGGTATCTCACATTTTCTTTTCAAAAAACACTCCAAGGCGTACGGCCAACATCACAGGGTAGTTCCGGTATGCGTATTACCGTCACGCCAGATACTACCAGCGGGATCATGCCCTCCTCCGTTCTTCTTGACTCTATTACGCTCAAACAAGCCTCGGGTGTGATCTATGCCATAGATGACTCATGGGTATTACCGGACGCGTGTGTGGCAGACCCTGCAGATAAAACCACGGCGGATCCAAAGCAGATTGGCTGTAAGCTCTATACAAACAGCATGGGCGCGCAGGCGGTATTCAGCGTTGTAGAGCGTCTCTGTCCCAATGAGATGGTGGGATGCAAGGCGTATACTATGAATAGTACTCCCCTCTACCTTATAGAAGACGCCGCAAAATCTTGTAGCGCGTCAGACAATAGCTGTACCGCGTATGGGTTACCAATATTAGATATTTCGGGAGGTGTACATCAACGGATATTAGATACTGTCACTGGGGCAAAAACAGAAGATTGGATGACGCGATATGTCAAAGTAACGCCTGCAGAGGCGGCTGTAACGCCTGCAGATACCGCAAAGGGAGTATGTCCATCCACCGCGCTTGGCTGTAAGACATATATGCTCTCCGGACAGCAAGATCAGTCTTTCTTTGATCCGGGAAGTAAAGTGTGTCAGTGGCGCGATGCGAAAGAAAGTGATATTGGCACAAAATCAAAAGACGAAATTAGAGAGCTAAAAATAAAAGGTATTTGGTATTACAAAACTTGTTCGGGCGGTGATATCAGAGGTAATATAGCCTGCACAAGTGATAAAGATTGTCAAGATATTAAGCCAGATAGCACGTGCGCTGTAGAGAATCCATGTGTGGCTGACATACCAAAAACATGTCCCACAAATCAAAAAACGTGCAGAAAAATAACAGATCCAGAGTGTACCATTAGGGTTAGTAAAGGGGAAAAAACAGAAAAATTGAAAGATGACTATGGCAGAGGTACGCCGGATGTCTCATGTCAACGAGAGTATTATTATCTTTCAGACGCGAAAAATAAAGGAGAGTGCGAGGGACGGGTAGATGTAGAGGGAGGATGTCTCCTCTTTAATGACGCAAATGCTGGTGTGCCTAAGTTTAACTCCGCAGAATACTATAAAAAGTATTTTGACAACGGCATACAGGGAGTTTCTACAAACGCGACTACAAATAATACAAATCCAGATGCGAATAATCTGTTTAAGGTACGCCTGGATCGCGCCTGTAAGACATGGCTTGAGTGTGAGAGCTATGTGTATGATGCGGTCTTAAAAAAGAATGTATGCCTCAACCGCCTACCGTGTAATACGCGCGCTCCGGACGGATCATGCGTCAATTTCATGGAGAGAAGCTCAATTGCCGACTCACTTCCCGGTGGTACAGGAGAACAAGAGAAAGTACTCAAGCATGCCTTTTTCCCGCTACCGGCAACTCCATCATCTCCTATCCCCTTCGCCTCGCTCACCGGCATGGCACGGCCTGACCTTATGTTTCCTGATGCATGGAGTACCTCTTTGGTGGCTTTGGGACATGACTCATTGTTTGGGTGGGAGCAAGCGAGTATAGAAGGTACCAAACAGTTCAAACTTACTCTCACTACTACTGATACCAGAGTGAGCTCCTGTCGCGTGCGGCCACGAAGTGACGCGCCAGAGATACGATACGCACCCAAAGGAATAAACGGTAAAAACACGCTGGCTGAGAGAAAGTTTTTTGTGAACTCCTGTGACTATGAAAACAAAAAAGGAGATGAGTATAAGGGCGTGGACGGATACTGCATAGAGCCGTATCCCAAGTTTTCTGATATGTATCATATCGGCGTCCCTGATGCTGATTCTTTAAAGTCTATTCTTCCCGCGCGTAATGACAATGCGTCATACGGCTTTAAAGGCGCGTGCTTAAACTGGTATCCTTCAGATCGTACCGCCAAAAAGGGAACTATAAACAGTCAGGCGGATGACATAACAGAACTCCCAACAGACAATGTCTATTTCTGCGCCGAGTTTGGCGTGCGTGTGCATTCGGAGACGCTGAAAAATAGTGCAGGAACACCCGTAACAGTGCGAATCCCCCAAGTTGATCCGATTCCCGCCATCGGGCGGACGGTGGCGGTGTGTCCCGCAACAGGTGCATGTCCAGCTGGCACCCGACGTTACGAAAAAGAGGTACTCAAAAAAATCGTAGTCAAGTACTATGATGGGGGGGTGTATAGATATGCGGGCGATGGCATATACTATACAGGTAAAAATGGAAATTTTTCTACCTATTATTCTGATGAGGCGGGAACAACAGTAAGAACAGCTCCTCCTACTGATAAATTAAGTCTGTCAGTTACAAATATGGTAGATTATGTAACTCCTGTGGCTGATACGTGGGTAGCGTCAACGTGTAACACTGCTGTATGGGATAATGGGAGTGAAACTCGGAAAAGATTCTCTGGAGAAATATGGCAATGTGGCAATCAGACCGGTGTAGGTAATTCTGGCAATACTTCTCCGCAAGCACCAGGGAACAGTTGGTGTGATCATGCTACAGATAACGGCCATGACGTTGAGGATAAAAACAAATTTTCTTGCGGGCCGAATGATAATAAAACCTGTTCTGACGGTTGGGATAAGAGAAATAATGGTGCTGGTTGGTTCTGTTCAACATATGATATAGTAACATGTTCTCCAAAAAAGATAACAACGCCTGAATGTACTACAGGAATAGCCGCCCACTGGGCTGGTACAGGTGTTTCTGAGAGATTTAAAAGTTACATAGTTCACCTTTATAGAGGTACAACTGAGCTTACAGGTTTACAGGGTAGTATTAGTGTACCTTTTCCTATTACATGCACGGGAACTAATGCTAGCGGGAGTGGGGACGTACCATATTGTGCTAATGTTACAATTGATGGGACAGCAAACATATTCAATGTAGTGGCAAATAGCGATCCTGCAACGCGTGAGGGTAGTATCGCTTCTGTAGAAAGACCATACTCCCCCGCACTTCCACGTGTAGACCTCGTAGCGTATTACAGTCCGCCATCTGGCGGCGCAACAAGGTTTAATGTACATGTGGGAACTACTGAAAACGATACCCTTTCGTCAGATGAATCTCCAACAAAAGGGAGTTCTCCAAAATCAGAAATAAATGCGGGGGAAATCAAGGCAGATGGTACTATTATGAACATACCAAAAAGAGAGGCACGACCAGTAAAACTGGCGTACACCATCACCGCAAAGGCGACCTTCAAAGATATATACTGTAAGCGAGTGGTGCAAGTAGTGGTAGCCGGAAAATCCGTGCCGTTTTATACTAAGCTAATGGCTGATAAAGAGACTTGGATCGGAGCCACAGCGGGTAAACAGTTGAGTGAGAGTGAAGCAGCCGCTTTAGGAAGAGGAGAAGCTATTATTTTCAAGAGCACTGTTGAGAGCGCGAATTGGGATGGTTCAGAGGGAACACTTACCGCCCCTCAAAAAAATAACTATCTCGCAGATACACCGCACTGGCCAACCAATCTTGATCTATCCAGATACGGATATTCTCTCTATGACAAAGGGGCAAAGTATGAGTCGAATATTGAAGAAAGAGTTGCAACTGACTACTACATGAGCTACTATAAAGATCTTGAAACATATACATACGATTGGAAAAAAGATGGCACACACCCACACGGTGATTGGTCTGTTCCCGAAACCTCCGCTGATATTATATGGCCAGACAGAGAGGCAGAGGCGATAACAGTTGCAGTTGGAAGTTCCACCTCTGCAATACATGGTATGCCCAAAGAAATAGTAGGTGTGGAATCTTTAAAAAGCTACGTTGTAGGTAATGGGTTTGAACAAAAACCGTATGATCGTTTTGCAAGCAACAGAATTATTATTCTGCCCGTTACCGAAACTAATCTGGATAGTCTTTCTGATGGAGGCAGTAAGAAGAATTTTGACATAGCCGCATTTAATTATGCTAATCCGTCTATCCCATTTGCAAAGTACTATGGAGACTGGACGTTGAGTGGTACGGATGGGACCACTCTCCCACTATCTGTAGGAACAGGTTCGTGGTTTCCAAATAGACCCCCACCATCGTATCCAAACATTTACGACGAAGATGGAGTAGCAAATAGATTCAGCTATGTAAAAACCCAGGCAGGACCTATTATTGAGTTACGATTTTATGTAGATGTAGAAAATGATCACCTTCCCATACGTGGAATTTCAATAGACTGGCATGATACGACTGATCTAACGAAAAAAATAGACAAACTTCCAGAAGACTTTGGTGATGGAAAGGGAAGTAACGAGTTGCCACCATGTGGTATTGCTAGTAGTAATACCACAACGCCTCCGTGCACTACTCTTAACACCAAAAAATTCGTCATTGGGCATAGGTTCAAAGATAAGCAACAAAGCATAGACGATAGTACGGTGACTATTAAGGTCAAAGACAACTGGGGTGAGATCACATGGGTGAAAGGGGTACTACAGGATGATAATTTTAATGGAGTTCCAACATTTGGTCATAGTGAACCGGCGCCTTAGAGAAATGGGGTCAGTGAAAGGGAAATGGGGTCAGTGACCTCATTTCTATCTCTCCCCCTCTTTCCCTTGACACCCCCTCTTTTACCATATAGAATACCAAATAATCACGTTCTTTCACAAAAAAACTGTCATACCCGACCAAAGATAACACAACCAAAAGAAAGGAAAGGTATCTCATGTTCAAAAGAAGTATGCCGTTCGCCTTCGTAGCCCTTGCGGGCTGTGTCGCGCTGGTACCACCGGGACTCAAGAATGATATCTCATCAAAGAGCGGAGTGTCAGACAAACCAAGCGAAGCTCCAAACCAAGCTGGTTTACAAACCCCATCTCCCGCGCCAAACGCGAGCAAGACCCCATCTCCCAATGCGAGTACCTCGTACGGAGTATTCCCCTCACCCTCACCAAGCGCGAGCGCCTCCGGAGGAGTTACCCCCGCGCCCAGCGCATCGCCAAGCGTTCTCATCACACCAACCTTGGCTCCTACTCCAACGCCAACGCCCGTTCCAACGCCAACGCCTACTCCCGTCCCAACGCCGACTCCAACGCCCCTCCCTACACCCACTCCCGCCCCTACTCCCACGCCACTTCCTGATTCTATCTTTAAGATCTCGTTTGGGAAAAATACGGGTGGTCCTCTCGGTCTTGAAACTGTTTATTCAGAAAGGCTTGGAACAAGTGAACCTTCATTGTGGATAGAGCATGACGCGATTGCAGGTTCTACAGCGGGAGATATGTATCTTCAAGTGAAGAGAATTCCAGCCATATGGGTCTCCTCAAACTGCAAGAACTGTAGTGGCATTATGGAACCTAATTACAACCATAATGCGGTTTTCAAGAAAACGAATAAGGATGGCGAATTTGAATTCTTAAGAATGGGGCCAGTAGATAAGAAAGCAATGGGTAATGTCTATGTTGCATTGCCAAGATGGTATTTTGCTTTTTTTCCCCTTTGGGATGGAACAAGTCAATCGCCGCCTGCGCTTATCACAAGCGTGTATCAAGGGATCGGTTATTCCGAAGTCACCTTCAACAGTACTATTTGGCCAGAGGGAAGGACGGCTCGGTTCTCTGGGGAAAATTATTTCGCCAAGGATCCAGATAAACTTTCTGGAACAGAAGAAGATGTAGCAAATGAACGAACAGCATTTACCGGAACAGCCGCCTATTTCGTTGGTAGGACGAGTAGCGGAGGAGAATATTACGGAAAAAATACAATTTTCCGCATTACTCCTCAGCTGGGAGGCGCTTCAAAGGTAGAGGTAGTTGGAAGCGCCATCTCCGCATTTCTCAATAATCCTGACATAAACTACAAGTGCTTGACATACAATTTTGTGTATGCCAAAAACGAACATAAGTTTTATATGTTAGTACAAAAGGAGGTAGATTCCTATCTGGATAGGATTATTTACCGCATCAGCGAAGACGCGCTCAACACGCCATAGAGACCACACCCCCAGACAGAAAACAACGTTTTTCTGTCTTTTTTATTTATTTTTTGTCCACTTTTATTTTAGATTATAGGGTGGTATAGTCTTTCTATAGATAATGTATGAAAATTTTATGTCCTACAATGAAATTGTAAGTAACGAACCAACAAATAGAGAAATATTAGAGGCGGTGAATACTATCGCGGTCGCAGGTAGAGAAACATCAGAAAAAGTAGATGGACTCTCAACAAAGTTTGAGGGACTTTCAGAAACAGTTAGAGAGGTGCTGGGAGCTGTCAATGATTTTTCTACAGCTGTAGAGAAGCGTTTTAACGGAGTTGATAAGCGTCTAGATAATCTTGAAGTTCGGGTAGTAAATATTGAAACTCGGGTGACAAAAACAGAGGCACTTATGGTAACAAAAGATTATCTTGACGATAAACTCGCTATTCTTCGTGGAGATGTTTTTCACGTTATTCGGAAAGAGGATTCTCGCGTAACTCGTCTTATTGAAATTCTTTACAAGAAAACCCTTATAACCAATGAGGAGATAAAAATATTAGAGGAGCTACAGCCTCTTACGGCGGTAGTATAGAGTGAATAATCAGACAAAAATGTTTTTAAAGAAAGGGTGGACGGTGTTCCCTTGACACCCCCTCTTTTACCATATAGAATATCTTACAATCACGTTCTTTCACAATACAACACGAGAAGAAAGCGAGGAAAACAACCCAATGTTCAAAAGAAGTATGCCGTTCGCCTTCGTAGCCCTTGCGGGCTGTGTCGCGCTGGTGCCACCGGGACTCAAAGGTGATGTTTCGCTAAAGAGCGGAGTGTCAGACAAGCCGAGCGAAGCTCCAAACCAAGCTGGTTTACAAACCCCATCTCCCGCGCCAAACGCGAGCAAGACCCCATCTCCCAATGCGAGTACCTCGTACGGAGTATTCCCCTCACCC